>ERZ1090860.1-NODE-1-length-192147-cov-165.279569_pt1 | contig 192147 bp, 140 predicted proteins | sample MGYA00478483_ERZ1090860 | MGnify/ENA primary metagenome ERZ1090860 (study PRJEB33644, sample SAMEA5815741) | chicken gut metagenome | biome: Chicken; feature: Gastrointestinal Tract; material: Caecum | place: Ireland | collected 2019-01-01 | study: A study of the...
CTGCTCCCACAAGGCCGGGCCACGGTTATAAGCACCACAAAAGTTCCTATAGGCCCGAAATCACGTTGGGGCCGTCCACCACGTCAAATCCGTATGACCGCCCCGGAAGGAAAACCACTTATGGCGCTTTTAACCAACGATAAAGAATCTCTGTATCCCTCGCTGCATCTGGACGCCCGAGCCACCGTGCCGGAAGCCCTCATCATCTCCACCACCACCTTCGGCGGAAACGTGGAGGGCGACACACCCGCATTGCGCGTCGCCGTCAGCAAGCAGGACGGCACCACCGCATTCGTCCGGGAAGGCGCGAAGATCGGGGAATCCGAACCCCAGCTCGACGAACTCGTGATCCATACCGGCAAGCTGGCCCAGCTGTTCCGCCACTCGAACGAAGTCAGCCACTACAAGACGCCGACCAATCTGTTCTCGCTCTCGATCCAGCGGAGCATGACCACGGCGGCGGACAAGGCCTTCCTGACCAACGACCCGCAGGAAGGCGACGAATGGCAGCCCAAGGGCCTGCTGCACATGGACACCGTGACCACCGGCACCGCATGGGGCGCGACCCCGACCGACGTGTTCGACGCCGTATCGGACGCCATCGTCACCATCGAGGCCGACAACGGCAAGCCCTCCCACATCATCCTCAGCCCGAAGACTTGGGGCGGCATCCGCAAGATCACCACGGGAACATCGGAATACCAGCTCGGAGCGCCCGGCGAGGCCGTGGACAAAAGCATCTGGGGAGTACCCGTCATCGTCAACCCCCAGATGACAGACGACGACATCCTCGTACTCGACAAGACAGGCATCATCGCCGCATACGGACAGATGACGTTCTCCCGTCACGACGCCTTCGAGTACGACTCCACCGTACTCCGCTCCACATGGCGCATCGGCTGGGGCATCCTCCACCAGCAGCGCGTGGTCAAGCTCTCGAAGAGCAAGGAATAGTCAAAGACCGCGACCAAATAAACGACGGCGAAACACCATCGAACGACGAACAAGCGCCGCCGCGAACGCGAACGAGACCGCAAAACACAACACGATCACGAACGGTTCGCGTCGGCGCGATCGACACACACCACGCGCGACCCCAACCGTATGCGACATGCAGGAAGGTCGGGGCCACCACACCGCCACTGCTCCATCCCCGCGCAACAACCGGCAGGCCAACGGCGAACCACGCCGACCAACAACGACCAGGCGGCAAATAGCACGCAAACACAAAACACAAACAATAAACCAACCACAAACCACAAAAACAAAACACAAAAAACAACAACAAAAACGATAAAAACAATGAATAAACACACATAAAAACAACAGCAAAACCACACAACAAACACGTAAAAACAACACCAAAAACACCAACGCAAAACACAACACACCACAAACACACCCCGGGGACGGACCTGCCCCGCACCAAAAGGGGACCGCCGGTGAGGGCAGCCTGTAGAGCCTGACCCGATAGACCCGAACGGCCCATGAACCGACAGGAGGACGACAGTGCCCAGATCGAGGCAGACCAACAGTCCAAGAAGCCGTGCCTACCGCGCGTTGGAGTCGCCTTCGGCGCGTCGGGTTACGGTTCTTCCGGCGTCGGGCTGCGATCTGCCGGTGCCATCGGTGCCCGCGCAGGTCAGGGACGTGTGGACGCCGGTGCAGAAGCGCCGGTGGAGGGAGCTGTGGAGGTCGCCGCAGGCGACCCAGTGGGATGAATCATGCAGCGGCACGGTGGCGCTGCTGGTCTCGTATGAGAGTCGTCTGCTTGACGGGGATGGCAGCGCGTGGGTCGCGCAGGAGGCAAGGTACGCTGCGGAGGCGTTGGGATTGACGCCCAAGGCCATGAACGCCTTGGGCTGGGTCATCGAGGAAACGGAGGAATGATGACCAGTACACGACGTTTGGCTCGTTCGCATCGACGGGATGTGGTGGACTCGAAGCATACCCGTCCAAACAGGCTGTTCGGCATGGAGCGCCGCATACGTCAGTCGTATTGCTCGTATTGCGGCAGGTCGGCGGCCGGGGACGACACCGCCGCCCTCCTGGCAGATTACTATCTGTGCGCCCTTTGCGCCGACTGCCGGGAGGCGGGAAGGCGTAGGCGTCGTGTCACGGATGCCCAGTGCGAACGCACATGGACCGAGTATCCGCGCATACCGGACGAACCGGCAGTGGCCGCGCTGATCGGCACGGTGCCGCCCCATGACACGCCGAACCGGTAGACAAGCACCACGGTAGGCCGCGAACCCGATGCGGCGCACCGGCCCGATAGTTCTATAATTCCGGGCGCGCCGCACGTCGTTTTTACCAAGATATGTTTTCAAGTGGTACCGAATTGGTACCTTTTTGCCTGCCACCATGGCTTATAAAGCATTGGAATCGTTGACATTCCGCCGTTTTCGAGTGGAGCGGACGACGGGAATCGAACCCGCGTAATCAGTTTGGAAGACTGAGGCTCTACCATTGAGCTACGTCCGCATGCCGCCTCTTTCGAGACAACGTGAGCCATTATACATGACTATGCGTCTTTGGCAAGTATGACGACGGCTGCGGCGATCGGCCCGTCGTGGCTCAGGGAGACGTGCCACGTCACATCGCGCTCCCCCAACGAGGCGACCAGCCGTTCATGCACATCAGGCGAGAGAACGATGCGCGGGCAGCCCAACGCATCATTGAGGATCTCGATGCGGGACCACGGGTGGTCGTCCAGCGTATACGGCGCCGGACGACCACCCAGCGCATCGCACCAAGCCTTGAGCACCGCTTCCTTCCCCGCCCAGCGGGCCGCGTAGTGCACGGCCTCGCCGTCATTCTTCGTCTGCGCACGCATGGCGCACTGCCGTCGCTCGCGCGCGGAGAACAACAGTCTCATCCGGGAGCCGGGCTCGGCCAACTGTGCGGCGAACGCGTCCACGTCCACCACGTCGTATCCCAGCCCCGCCACTGCGGCATGCGAGGGCAGGGCGTCGGCGATCCGTTCAGTATCCATACCGCCACGCTACCGCATGCCGCCCATCTGCCGCATCAGCAGTGGATGATCCTGGCCTCGTACGGCTTGAGGGTTTCGCTGCCGGGCAGCGCCACGCCCTCGATGCTGTCAAGGTAGGCGGTCTGGTCGGCCTGCGAGAAGTTGAACAGGCCCAGCAGCACCGCGTCGCCTGCCTTGCGCACGATGGCCAGCACCGACTGGTTGTGCGTGTCCCAAGTCGTCACCCATGCGTCCGGCGCGAAGCACGGGTCGTCGCGCATCTGGCGCAGTTCGGCCATGCCCTCCCACAGGCGGTTCTGCAGCGTCCCCGGCTCGTTGCGCTTCGCGGCGGCGCGCCAGTTGAACTTGCTGCGGTGCAGGTTGCGGCTGTCCTCCACGCGGTCCGGGTCATCCTTGTAATCCCAGCCGTTGAGCTGGGCGATCTCGTCGCCGCAGTTGAGCATCGGGAAGCCGCGGAGGAAGGCCATGGCCTTGTGCATGAGCAGGTCGCGGTCGATGCCGCGCTCCAGCGAAGGCTTGTCATGCGTGTAGAGCGCCTTCTCGATGCCGCACAGGCTGGCGGTGGTGCCGCAGCTGCGGGCGTCGCCGCTGGCCGCATCGTAGTTGTACAGCTCGCCCATCGACCAGCTGCCGGGGACCGAACCCTCGTAGAAGTGGTACAGGAACTCCTTGTGGCGGAACGGGTCGATGCCGAGCCTCCACTCCTGCGGCTCGTCCAGACCCCAGCCGATGTCGTCGTGGCAGCGCAGGTAGTTGACGAACCAGCAGTTCTCGGGCAGGGCGTCCAACGCGTCGATCTGCGCCTTGAGCAGGCGGGTGTCGCCGTTGGCGAGCGCGCTCCACAGGTTGACCATCGTGGAGACGTTGTACAGCATGTGGCATTCGGGGTGTTCCGGGGTGCCGAAATAGGCGGCGAGCTCCTTGGGGGCCATCACCACCTCGCCCTTGAGGACCACGGCCGGGCAGACGCATTCGAGGGCGATGCGCAGCATGCGGACGATGGTGTGCACCTGCGGCAGGTTGCGGCTGGTGGTGCCCAACTGCTTCCAGATGTAGGGCACGGCGTCGATGCGCAGCACCTCCACGCCCAGGTTCGCCAGGTTCAGCGCGCTGGTCAGCATGGCCACCAGCACCTTGGGGTTGCGGTAGTTGAGGTCCCACTGGAACGGGTAGAAGGAGGTCAGCACCCACTTGTGCATCTCGTCGCACCAGCTGAAGTTGCCGGGCGCGGTGTTCGGGAAGACCTGCGGGGTGGTCCTCTCGTATTCGTCGGGGATCGTGCGGTCGTCGTAGCAGAAGTAGTAGTCCTGGTATTCGGGGTCGCCGGCCTTGGCCTTCATGGCCCATTCGTGGGTGGAGGCGGTGTGGTTCATCACGAAGTCGAGGCACAGGCTGATGCCGGCCTTGCGCAGCTTCTTGGTCAGGGAGGCCAGGTCGGCGTTGGTGCCAAGAGATGGGTCCACGGTGTTGAAGTCCTCGACCGCGTAGCCGCCGTCGTTCTGCGGGTGCGGCATCTTGAGCAGCGGCATCAGGTGCAGGTAGGTCAGATGCTGCTCCTCCAGGTAGGGGATGCGGTTGGCGAGCTTGCGCAGGCTGCCGGCGAACAGGTCGGTGTACATGGTCATGCCGAACATCGTGCCGCGCTTGTACCAGTCGGGGTCGGCCTCGCGCTGCTTGTCGAGCTTCTTCAGGTCGTCGGGGCGGGCCTCGTAGGCGGCGGCCATGGCCTGTTCAAGGTCCTCGAGCGCGGCACGGTCGTCGTACAGGCTCATGAACAGCTGGTCCAATTCGTCGTGATGCCGGGCCAGACGGTTGCCGAACGTATTGTCGATTGCGGCGGAAACCATTATGAAACTCCTTCGTCCATCGGGGTGTATCGCCAGGCATCACAATATCAAACCGGTTCGACGCACAGTGCCGCGCCACGCCCCGCACCAGGCCTCCCCGAAGACGACGATGTCCCCGCCATCGTGAAGGTGGCGGGGACATCGTCATGCGGTCACGGTCCGGTCGGGTGCGCCGACGGACCGTTCAGCGGTCCAGTCAGACCTCGTAGTAGCCGGACTCGCCCAGTCGGGCGTCGGGATCGAGCAGCATGGCCTTCTCGACCTCGTGCGCGTCGTAGCCGCGGCCGGTCTCGTGGAAGCGACGGTTGTCGATCGGCTCGTAGAGCGCCTCATGACCCATCATGCCCTCCTCGAGGCGGCGCTGGCCGGCGGCCAGACGCTCGTTGGCGCGGCGACGCCACTCCTCCAGCGCCTCGATGCCGGCCGTATGGGCGACGGCGGCCTCGAAGGCACCCGGGTTGACGATCGCGCCGAAGCCCGAGACGTGACCGAAGCCCAGCGAGGTCACCAGGCCGGCCTTGACCTTGCCGACATGCAGCGGCTTGGTCAGCCACACCATGTGGTCGTCGCGTTCCAGCTTCGGGTCCACGCAGTCGAGCGCCGCGTTCGCCGGGATCACGCCGGACTTGAACAGCTGCGTCAGGCCGTTGACCTGGAAGATGCAGGCGCCGCCCTTCGCGTGGCCGGTCACGGTCTTCTGGCTGATGACGAACAGCGGGTTGCCGTCCGCACGGCCGATGGCGTGGGCCAGCGTGTTGTGCAGCTCGGACTCGTTCGGGTCGTTCGCGTTGGTGGAGGTGTCGTGCTTGGAGACCACGGCGATGTCGTCCGCGGTCACGCCGAGCGCGGCCAGGTCCTTGGCCAGCTTGGAGTCGCGCCCACCGAGGCCCGCGGCCAGGGCGCCGAGGCCCGGGGCCGGGATGGAGGTGTGCGCGCCGTCGGCGAAGGAGTGGATGTAGCCCACCACGCCGGCGACCGGCAGACCGAGCTTCAGGGCGATGTCGCCGCGGGTCAGCAGGATCGTGCCGCCGCCCTGGGACTCGAGGAAGCCGCCACGACGGCGATCGTTGGCGCGCGAGAAGAAGCGCGCGTCGATGCCCTTGGCGTACATCTCCTGCGAGTTCGCGGTGGCGTTCATGTTGCCGAAGCCGATCACGGATTCCACGCCGATGTCGTCGATCGCGCCGGTGACCACGAAGTCGGCCTTGCCCAGGGCGATCTTGTCGAAGCCCTCCTCCAGCGACACCGCGGCGGTGGCGCAGGCGGAGACCGGCTGGATCATGTTGCCGTAGCCGCCGATGTAGGACTGCATCACATGCGCGGCGACCACGTTCGGCAGCGCCTCCTGCAGGATGTCGGTCGGGATCTCGTGGTTGAGGAACCGGTCGAGGTACAGCTTGCGCATCGACTGCATGCCGCCGAAGCCGGTGCCCTGCGTGCTCGCCACCTTGGAGGGGTGCACGGCCTGCAGGATCTCGGCCGGGGTGAAGCCGGCGTTCAGGTAGGCGTCCACGGTGGTGACGATGTTCCACTGCGCGATCGGGTCGACCGCGCCGACCATCGAGGCCGGGATGCCCCACTTGAGCGGGTCGAAGCCCTTCGGGAACTGGCCGCCGACGGTGCGGGTCATCGTGGCGCGGCGCGGCACGCGGATCATCGATCCGGCGTGACGGGTCACGATCCACTCGCCGGACTCCTCGTCGGCGCGCACCGAGGTGTGGGCCTCGTCGAGCTTGACGTACTCCTCGGCGATGTCGCGGGTCGGCACCGAGAACTCGACGTCGTGGTCGAGGAACACCTCGGCCTCCTCCTCGTCGGCGCCGTCCTTGTAGTCGTTGCCCATGCCCTCGTCGAACGGACGGATGCCGGAGCGGGCCACGACCTCGTCGTGGTAGCGCTCGGCGATGTCCTCCTCGGGCACCAGGTTGCCGTCCGCGTCGTACCAGCCCGGCTTCGGGGAATCCTGCCAGGTCAGCAGGCCCATATTCCAGGCCAGCTCGAGCACGGCGCCGGCGGACAGGTCCACGGTGCCGTCCGAGTGGATGCCCAGCTCGGCCTCGAAGCGGGTGCGGCCGGAGCCCCACGGGCCCAGCTCGCCGATCGAGACGATGACGATCTCGTCCTCCGGGCGGGCGGTCACGCCCTGCCAATCGTCCAGGTCGACCTCGGCCTGACGCGGCACGTGCGGCGTCGGCAGGGCCTTGATCGTGGTGACCGGTTCGGCCGGCTCGTCCGCCGACGTCTCGGCCTCGGCCTTGGCTGCGGCGTCGGCCATCGCCTCGGCGCGCAGCGCCTTGATGTCGATCGGCTCGGAGCCCAGGCCGCCGGTCAGGTCCACGTCGAGCGGGGCCTTGACGGCCTGCTCGCGGGCGGGCTTGTCGGACAGTTCGAGCAGCTTGACGGCAATCTCGGCGGTGGAGTAGGTCTTCAGGCCATGGCGCTCGACGACCTCGACCAGCGGGTCGTTGCCGCCCATCAGGCCGGTGCCGCGCACCCAGCCGATCTTCGGGTGGGCGAAGGTCACATGGCTGGACCACACCTTCTCGGCACGGGCGCGGTTGACGATGGCGTCAAAGGCGCTCTTGACCTCGCCGTACGCGCCGTCGCCGCCGAAGATGCCGCGGTTCGGCGAGCCCGGCAGGATGACGTGCAGCTTATGCGCCACGTCGGTGTCCGCGCCGATGGCGGACAGGCCGGCGATCGCGCGCTCCACGCCCCACAACATCAGACGGGCCTGGGACTCGAACAGTTCGCCCGAATCGGCCAGCGATCCGTGGACCGGCGGGGCCGCGAACGGGAAGAACAGGTCGGGCTGGTAGGCCGGCTTGAGGATGGTGGTGGTGGCGCCGGTGGTCTTCTTCTGGACGTTGCCGATCCATTCCACCAAGGCGTCCACATCACGGTAGCTGGACAAGTTGGCGGGCACAAGCCACAGCTTGGCCTCGCCCGTGGCGTGCTCGCGGTAGGTCTGCTTGGCCCACGCCTTGACGGAGGCGCGGAAGCTGTGCGAGGTGGCGATGACGGTCGCACCGCCGGCGAGCAGGCCGTTGACCACCTGCGCGGCGATCGAGTTCGGGGCCACGCCGGTCACCACGGCCACGTCGTCCGCAAAGCGGGACGCGGCGGCGTCATCAGCCACGGATTCCATGGCCTCCTGCGCGATCCGCTCGTACGCGGACGCATCCTTGCCGGCTTCCTTGGCCTTGGCTGCGAACCAGACGGCCTCGTCGGCGATGGTCTTGCCCAGGCCCTTGAAGCTGGAGGCGAGCACGGAGTCGTCGCCGTTGTAGAACGCGCGGGCCAGGTCCTCACGGGCGGAGGCCCAGCGGTCGTCGAACAGGATGGCCTTGTTCGCGTCGAAGCGCGGCTCGACCTGCTTGGGCCAGTCGGAGCCGAGCTCGGCCTCGACGGCGGCCACGACCGCGGCGTTATCGTCGGATTCGTCGACGGCGGCGGGTGCGTTCAGGCCCAGCTGGTTCAGCACGAAGCGGGCGGTGGAGGCGAGCACGCCGTCGGCACCGGTGACCTGGGCGGCGTAGGCGTCCAGCGCGGCCGAGTCGACCACGCCGCCGCCGGCCGCGCCGCCCGCGGACGGCATGGCCACGGAGACGCCGTGGTTGGCGGCGACCTTCTGCACGGCCGCGTCGATCATGGCGTTGGCGGCGGCCGCGTTGGACGCGGGCTCGCTGCCGATGCCGGCCAGATCGCCGCCGCGGGCGGAGGCGCCCTCGCGGGTCTCCAGCACCAGCGTGGCCACCACGTTGGAGGCCCAGCCGGCGCCGAGCTGCCAGGTGTCGGTCACGCGCTTCTCGATGCCGGCCACCTTGAGTCCGGCCGCGCCGAACATGCCGCGCACGCGGTCGCGCACGATGTCGGAGAGCACCGGGCCGAAGGCCTTGTAGTTCGGGGCCACCTTGTCCACCAGGGCGCTCAGCGCGGAGATCGAGGCCTCGGCGGCGCCGTCCACGCTCGCGACACCCAGCTCGGAGCTGATGTCCATGAGCAGCTGGTTGCGGCGCGAGGAGACGCCGTTGGTCAGCGTGTCGGTGGTGTCGTTGTCGCCGATCTGATCGGGGCGGACCTTGGCCGAGTAAGCCAGCAGGGTCGCGATCGCGTCGGAGGCCTTGAACGGGATGTCCGCCACGGCGGCACCGGACGGCGCGCCGGCGGGGGCCGCAGGAGCGGACTCGACCGGGGCCGGGGCCGCGGCTGCCGGGGCCGCCGGCGCAGCCGCGGGGGCGGCCGGAGCGGACTCGACCGCGGTCTCCTCCGGCTCCTCCTCGACGACCAGCGAATCGGAGTCGGCCATCGTGACGCGGGCCTCGTCGCGGCCCACGTTGTACACGGTCACGTCGCGGCCGGAGAACTCGGGCAGCTTCAGGGTCTTGGCGGCCATGTTCGCCAGCGTCGGCGAGTTGCCGAGGCCGACCTCCACGAGCTGCTCCACGCCCAGGCCGCCGATGCCGCGGGCGCCGAACATCAGGTTCTGCGTCTCGATCCAGCGCACCGGGGAGGCGAACTGCCACGAGAGCAGTTCGGTGAGCAGCAGGCGGCCGAGCTTCTGGTCGTCGGCGGCGTAGGAATCCCACACGGCCGGATCGTCCAGCGCGGCCTTGATGCGCTCGGAGGACACGACCTCAAGGATCTTGGCGGCGAATTCCTTGGTCATCTCGAACGGGCAGGCCACCAGGTTCGGGATGTAGCGGCCGACCAAGCGGCTGTAGTCGATGTACTGCGGCAGCAGCGCGTCGAGCTTGTCGCGGAAGTCCGGCACGCCGTTGCGCAGCATGCGCGAATGGAACGGTACGTCGATGCCGGGCAGCACCATGAACGGCTTGCGTCCGCCGTACTCGGCGGCACGGCGCGCGGCGTCGGCGCCCAGGGCCTTCAGGCCCGCCACCGTACCGGCGACCACGTACTGCGAACCGGAGAGGTTGTAGTTGACGATCTGCAGGAACTCGCCGGTCTGCTCGGAGATGGACTGCACGTACTCGTTCACGCCGTCGTCGCCGATGCCGAACTGGTTGGAGCGCAGCGCGCCCATGCGGTAGTTCGTGCGGCCGTTCTCATCGCGGTCGACCAGGCTGTCCATGGCGGAACCGCGGTGGAACACGAGCACGAGCACCGTCTCCAGCGGGATGATGCCGGCGAACGAGCTCAGCGCGTTGTACTCGCCCAGCGAGTGGCCGGCGAAGTAGGCGGGCCAGATGTCGCTGCCGGATTCGCGCAGGCGCGCGGTCTGCACGAACGCCACGGTGGCGAGCGCCACCTGGGTGAACTGGGTCAGGTTGAGCAGGCCATCCGGGTGGTAGTAGCGCACACCGTTGGCCACGAGCTCCTTCGGGTTATCGCGCACGACGGCGATGATCGAGAAGCCGAGCTGCTCGCGGGTGATCCGGTCGGCACGCTCCCAGACCTCACGCGCGGCCGGGGACTTGGCGCGGGCGTCGAGTTCCATGCCCTGCTGCTGGATTCCCTGGCCGGGGTACACGAACGCGGCCTTCGGGGCGCGAGTGACCGCGGTGCCGCGCGAGACGATCGCGCCGTCGATGCGGCAGGTCACCTCCAGCAGCATGCCGCCGTGGCGGACCTTGCCGACGCGTTCGACGGAGATCTCCACCTCGTCGTCCAGCTGCACCATGCCGTACATGTTGTAGGTCCAGCCGGCGATCTCATAGTGGGCGCCCTTGTCGTCGGTGGCCTGGGCCACGTGCTGGGCGGTGGCGGACAGCCACATGCCGTGCACGAGCGGGGCGCTCAGTCCGGAGATGGCGGCGCCGCGGTGCGAGGTGTGGATCGGGTTGAAGTCGCCCGAGGTGCGCGCGAACGCGGTCATCTCGTGCGGGGCGGTGACCTTGACGCGGCGCAGCAGACGGCGCGGGGTCGAATCGGTGAGCGACTCGTTCGCGTCCATGCCGTCGAGGGCGAACATCGTCTCCTTGGCGGCGAGCTCGCCGCGGTGGAAGTTCAGGTAGTCGCCGTAGTCGGGGGCCTCGGCGGGCAGCGCGTCGGAATAGGCGCGGCCGCGGATCGCGAAGCGCTCGGTCTCGTGGGCGAGCACGGTGCCGTCGGCGGCGGCGTGGTCCACATGGATGGTCACCACGCGGCCGGAGGCGGACTCGAAGTAGTCCTCGGCCCAGCTGGTCATGCTGATGGTCTCGCCGGTATGGGCGAGCAGCTCCTCCTCGGTGACCTCGAGCTCGATGAGGTGGTCGAGGTGCACGGCGTTGAGCAGGCCTTCGATGACCGGGAAGCCGTTGACGTACACGGAGCCGAGCGCCGCGTAGATGGCGGGCCAAGCCGGGCCGACCAGCGCGTCGGGGGCGATGCGCGAGGCCTTGAGGTTCTGCGGCAGGGTGCCGGCGGTGGCGGCCTCGTGGTCGAATCCGAGGTTGGCGGACAGGGTGTAGGTGGCGTGCGCCTCGCCGAACGGGCGGGCGGTCTTGTCGGCGCTCTTCTCGATGACCGGCATGGCGGTCAGCTCGTCGCCGGTGATGGCGGTGTTGCCGATGCCGGCGGTGGCGGCGAGCATCGCGTAGACGTGCTCGGGCAGGCGGTCGCGGTCCACGACCGGGAACAGGCCGGACTCGGCGCCGTTGACGACCAGCGGGATGACGATGTCGCGCACGGCGTGCTTGGACAGGCCGCCGTCCGGATCGTTGTCCCAGTAGGTGTCCAGATGGATGTCCAGATCGAACAGCTCGCCGTCCTCGCCGGTGCCGACGTGGCGGATCTCGTAGTTCGCGTCGCCGTTGGCGGTGCCGTAGGCGGGGTTGGCCATCAGGTGGCCGACCCAGGAGATGTTCGGGCAGCTGCGGATGAACGCCTCGGCGTCCGCGCAGGCGCCCAGCTCGGCGAAGGCCTCGGTGGTCTCGCCGTTGTTGGCCTCCTTGACGCGCTCCATGGCGGCGTGCTCGAAACGGCCGAGGATGTCGGCGATCGGCTCGTCCATCGTGGTGATGCCGGCCACGGAGATCGGGCCGGGGATGATGCGCACGGAATCGGCGGAGTAGCGGGCGTCCTCGGACTGCCAGAGCTGATCCTGGCCCCACCAGCGCAGCAGGTCGTTGTCGATGACCGGCACGAACGGCATCGGCTTGGGGAATTCACGCACCAGGGTCGGGAACCAGGCCACGTCGGCGGCGGTCACCTTCAGCTCGGCGGCCTGCGGGTAGGCGGCGCGCAGCTTGGCGATGGCGGCCTGCGGGTCGGATTCCACGGCGGCGCGGTCGGCGAACAGCGAATCCAGCTCGCCGGACTCCTGCGAGCAGACGCGGGCCTCGATGCGCTGCAGCAAGTGCAGGAAGCGCTCGGCGTAGGTCCAGTCGGCCCACGGGAACGACAGCTCGGCGAAGCGCTCGGCCCACTCGAGGTAGGTCATATCCTTGAGGTCGCCGAAGTACGGCTTGGCGGTGGTGTTCAGGGCCTCGATGATCTCGTCGCGGCGGGCGTCCAGCTCCTCCGGGTGCTTCATGACGCGCACCAGCAGGCGGCCGCAGCGGGCGGAGGAGTTCTCCAGCTCGTAGATGTCGGCATGCAGATGGCTCAGACCGGAGGTCACGCCGCCGACGGCCTTGCCGGACGGCACCCACTTCTCGCCGCGCGGCGCGAACGGGTCCGGATCCGGGGTGAAGTCGGTGATGCCCGGGGTCTCGACCAGCATCTTCTTGACCTGCGGGCTGGTGTGGGCCTCCTTGGCGGTCATGGCCGCCGTGCCGACCAGCACGCCGTCCACCGGCATGTCGGGCATGTCGTAGGCGCGCGCCCACTGGCCGGAGATGTAGTCCGCGGCGCGTTCCGGGGTGCCGATGCCGCCGCCGGCCACCAGCACCAGGTTCTGGCAGGCGCGCACGTCGGCGTAGGTGTTGAGCAGCAGGTCGTCCAGCGACTCCCAGGAGTGGTGGCCGCCGGCCACGCCGCCCTCGACCTCCACGATAATCGTGGTCGGGGCCACGGCCTTGGCGATGCGCACCACCTGACGGATCTGGTCCACGGTGCCCGGCTTGAAGGCCACGTACGGGATGCCGTCGGCGTTCAGCGAGGCGACCAGCGCCTTGGCCTCATCGAGCTCGGGGATGCCGGCGGAGACGACGACGCCGTCGATCGGGGTGCCCGAGGCGCGCTTCTTCGGCACGATGCGCTGGGAGCCGAACTGCAGGTTCCACAGGTAGCGGTCCATGAACATGGCGTTGAACTCAACGGTACGGCCCTCTTCGAGCTGTTCCTCGAGCTTGGCCACGTTGCGGTCGAACACGTCGGCGGTCACCTGGCCGCCGCCGCCGATCTCCGCCCAGTAGCCGGCGTTCGCGGCCGCGGCCACGATCTCCGGGTCCACGGTGGTCGGCGTCATGCCGGCAAGCAGCACCGGCGCCTTGCCGGTCAGCTCGCTGAACTTGGTACGGATCTTGTCTCCGGCGGGCGTGTGGATGACGCTCGGGGCGAAATCCTTCCAGTTCTGGGTGCGCTCCGGGTCGCCGTCCAGCGTGGCCAGCGCGGCGCGTTCGGTGCCGGTGGTGGCCTCAACGATGCCGACGCCGGTGCCCTGCACGTTGGCGGAGATCAGCTTGCCGGCGGTCGCGCCGGGGCCCATGTCCACCACCCACAGCTTGGTCGGGTCGGTGGCGTCGATCAAGTCGTGGACGCGGGCGGCCCAGTCCACATGGTTGACCAGCACCTCGTCGGCGAGCGCGCGGGCACGGTCGCCGTCCAGGCCGCAGGCCTGCGCCCAGGCCACGGTCTGCTCGACCGCGTCGGCCATCAGCGGGGAGTGGAACGGCAGGGTGACCTCAAGGTATTCGAGCACCGGGTTGAACACCGAGCCGCCGCGGACCTTCTCCTCGCGCAGCTTGGCCTGGTGCTTGTGCTCCTTCTCGGCTTCGGTGACGAACGACGCCAGATCCTCCGGGTAGCCGGAGAGCACCTGGTTGTCGGCGGCGTTGGTGACGGCGATGGAGATCGGGCCTCGCGGCATGGCGACGCGCTCGATCAGCGCCTCGACCTGCTTGACGGTGGCACCCTTGACCGACAGCATCGGGGTGGCCTCGCCGACCTTGGCGTTCAGCGCGATGAGCTTGGTCTGGCGGGCGCCGGCCACGCCGATGAGCTGGGCGATGGCCAGGATCTCGTCGATCTGCTCGGCGGCGGCCTCAATCGAGCCGGCGGCCATGGCGGCCTGCACCATGTGCACGGCGAGCACGCCCTGGGAGTGGCCGAGCACGGCGGCGGGCTTGGCGGCGGCCGGGTCATAGCCCAGGCCGGCCATGTCCAGCAGCGCGCCCAGCTGCGCCAGCGCGATGCCGGGCACGGAGGCCGCGGCGTCGGCGGCGGGGCCGAGCTTGGCCGGATTCGCGTCGAAGCCGAACAGGTCCACCGGGCGGCCGTTGGCGGCCAGCAGGTCGGCGCTCACCGGGGTGAGCAGCCGGTTGGCGGCGGCCATATGCTCCTTGAGCGACGCCTCCAGCATCGGGTCGGTGGTCTGGTCGGCCAAGGCAACAGTCCACGGCGTGGACTGCCCGCCGAAGGCGAGCGCGTGGGGCTCGGCCGCCAGACGGTTGAGGAAGAACATGGTATCGGTCATTGCTGTTCCTTTTCTTCTGTTTGGTTCAAGTCTGTTCGGGTCGTCGGTCACAGCGGCTGGTTGCCGTGGTGCTTGGTGGTGCGGCGGACACGCTTCTTGCCGGCCAGCAGGCGCAGCGATTCGGCGATGGCCTCGCGGGTCTGTTCGGGGTCGATCATGGCGTCGATCTCGCCCATCTCCAGGGACAGGTTCGCGTTGACGGTGGTGGCCTCGTAGTCGTCGGCGAGCTTGGTGCGCAGCGCCTCGACGTCCTTGCCCATCTCCTTGGCCTTCTGCAGCTCCTTGCGGTGGATGATGTTGACGGCACCCTTCGCGCCGAGCACCGCGATCTGGCTGGACGGCCACGCGAAGTTCATGTCCGCGCCGATGGACTTGGAGCCCATGACGATGTACGCGCCGCCGAAGGCCTTGCGCAGGATGACGGTGACCATCGGCACCTGGGCGTTGGCGTAGGCGTAGATGACCTTGGCGCCGCGGCGGATGATGCCCGCGTGCTCCTGTTCGGCGCCCGGCTTGTAGCCCGGGGTGTCCACCAGGGTGATCACCGGCAGGTTGAACGCGTCGCACAGGCGCACGAAGCGGGCCACCTTCTCGGAGGCGTCCACGTCGAGCACGCCGGCGTTCACGTTCGGCTGGTTGGCCACGATGCCGACCGGATGACCCTCCACGCAGGCCAGGCCGACGACCGCCGAGGGGGCGAACAGCTCCTGCACCTGCACGAACTCGCCGTAGTCCACGATGCAGCGGATCACGTCGAGCACGTCGTAGGGCTGGCGGTCGTTCTCCGGCACGATTGTGCCGAGGCGCTCGGCCACGGCGCGATCGCCGCGGGTGGCCGCGTAGGCGAAGGTCGGCGGGTTGTCGTCCGAGCTGGACGGCAGGTAGGCCAGCACGGTGCGCGCGTAGTCGATGGCGTCGGCCTCGTCCTCGCCCAGGTAGTGGGCCACGCCGGAGGTGGTGTTGTGCACCAGGCCGCCGCCGAGGTCGTCCATGCTGATCGTCTCGCCGGTGGCAGCCTTGACCACATCCGGTCCGGTGACGAACATGCTGGAGTTCTCACGGGTCATGATGATCAGATCGGTCAGGGCCGGGCAGTAGACGGCGCCGCCGGCGCAGGGGCCGAGGATGATCGAGATCTGGGGGATGAAGCCGCTGGTCTCGCAGGTCTTGCGGAAGATGCGGCCGTACTGGGTGAGCGCGGCCACCCCTTCCTGGATGCGGGCGCCGCCCGAGTCGATCAGGGCCACGACCGGCACCTTGAGTTCCAGGGCCATGTCCATCAGATGGCAGATCTTCGCGCCCTCGGCCGCGCCGAGCGTGCCGCCCTGCACGGAGAAGTCCTGCGCGTACACGCCGACCTTGCGCCCGTAGACCTCGCCGAAGCCGGTGATGACGGCCGAACCGGCCTTGCCGCCGTTGATGTTGCCGCCGGCGAAACGGCCGATCTCCTGGAAGGAGCCGGTGTCGAACAGCAGGTCTAGGCGTTCGCGCGCTGTGCGCTTGCCTTTGGCGTGCTGCCGGGTGCGGGCATGCTCCTCGGCGTCACGTGCGAGCTCGGCCGCACGCACGATGGCCGCGCGGATCGGCTGCTTGTCCGAGGCGCCGCCGTTCTCCATGGCCTTGACGACGGCGGGGGCTGTCATGATATCGGTCACTTGGCCTCACCCTCCTCCTGCTCGGGCTTGGACGCGCCGTTGATGTCGAGCGTGACCAGCGTCTCGCCGGCCTCCACGCCGGCGGCCGGCCCCACGAAGATCTTGGTGACGGTGCCCGCCACCGGCGAGTACACGTAGTTCTCCATCTTCATCGACTCCAGCACCACCAGCAGGTCGCCCTTGGACACCTGCTGGCCCTCCGCCACGTTGATGCGCGTGACGACGGCCTGCATCGGCGAGGCGATGACGCCGGACTGTCCCTCGTCGGCCGCGGCCTTGGCGGCCACGTTGTGCAGGCCCTGGCCGCGCAGCGGCTGGGTCGGCAGCTTGGCGCCGCGGGCACGGGCGGAACCGGTCAGGTTGTCGACGATGTCCTGCGGCACGGTGAGCGTGACGCGGCGGTTGTCGATCTCGATGACGAAGGACTCGGTGGCGGTCTTCGGCGTCTCCCCGGCCCCCGCGCTCAGCGAGGCGGGCTGGCCGGCGCTCAGCGAACCGGGTTCGCGGTTCAGGTAGGTGCGTTCGAGCCACTTGGTGGAGATGTCGAAGGCGTGGCCGTTCTCGGCGGTGAAATCCGGGTCGTTGAAAATCTGCTCGAACAGGCTGGCTGGGGTGGGCACGCCCTCGATGACCAGCTCGCCCAGCGCGCGGCGCACGCGCGCCACGGCGGCGGCGCGGTCCTGCGCGGTGACGATGAGCTTGCCCATCATCGAATCGAACTTCGGGGAGACGGTGTCGCCCTCCTTGACGCCGGAGTCGATGCGGATGCCGGCGCCGGACGGCCAGGCGATGCGGGTCAGCGTGCCCGAGCTCGGGGTCAGGTTGGTGGCGGGGTCCTCGCAGGTGATGCGCAGCTCGAAGCTGTGGCCGCGCGGTTCGGGGGCTGGGGTCAGCTCGCCGCCTTCGGCGATGGTGATCTGCTCGCGCACCAGGTCCAGCCCGCACACCTCCTCGCTGACCGTATGCTCGACCTGCAGACGCGGGTTGACCTCCAGGAAGTACACCTTGTTCTGCGGTGTGACCATGAACTCGCAGGTGCCCAAACCCACGTAGTCGACCGCCTGGAACAGGTTGCCGGAATACTGGGTGAGCTGGCGGATCACGGACTCGTCCAGGAACGGCGCCGGCGCCTCTTCGATGAGCTTCTGGTTGCGGCGCTGCACCGTGCAGTCGCGCGTGGAGTACACGGTGAAGTTGCCGTGGCTGTCGCGGCCGCACTGGGTCTCCACGTGGCGGGCCTTGTCGATGAAGCGCTCGATGAAGTATTCCTTCAGGTCGCCGCCCTGCAGCGAATCGTGGTTCAGGTAGAAGCCGCGCAGCTCGTCGTCGTTGCGCACGATCGTGATGCCGTGGCCGCCACCACCGTCGGTGCGCTTCATCATGATCGGGAAGCCGTGCGTGTGCGCGAAGTCGAACAGCGCATGGATGTCGGTGGCCGATTCGGACAGGCCCGGAACCGGCGGGACCTTGGCGCGGGTGGCCACGCGGCGGGCGGTAATCTTGTCGCCCAGGTCGGTCAGGGCCTTCGGGGAGGGGCCGATCCAGACCGCGCCGGCCGCGGCGACCTTCTCGGCGAAGGAGGCGACTTCGGAGAGGAACCCGTACCCCGGATGCACGGCATCGGCGCCGGACCGCCGGAGGATCTCCAGCATGAGCCCCTCGTTGAGGTAGGTGTCCTTGTAGGTGTCACCCGAGAGCAGGTACGCCTCGTCGGCCATGCTCACATACTGCGATTCACGGTCCTGTTCGGCGTAGACGGCCACGCTCGCGATGCCCATCTCCTTGAGGGTGCGCACCACCCGCAGGGCGATCTCGCCGCGATTGGCGACCAACACTTTTTCGATACGTTTGCCCATAATATCCAAACTTATGCCGGTGCGGCCCCGCGCGGTCAGCCAGGAATCTACAAAACATCGCGTCCGCTTTTGTACGGTTCCACAAACGCCGCCGTAACCTACGGGCGCGTATCCCCCGGTACAACGCCGCATCCGCTTTTTTGTGGGCTCCCACAGCGCCCCACACCGAACACCCGTCCCTACAATGGCGGCATCACAGCCCTTCCCCACCGGTCCGATGGCCATCGGCCGCATGCGCCGCGGAGGGCACGACCCATTATGAAATGGAGGTTCCCATGTCCAACCGCATCGCCGCAATCGCCCGCACCACGGCCGCCCACGCCAAGCCCGTGGCCCTGCCGGTGCTGTTCTCCGTACTGATGTGGGCATCGGCCGCCGCCGGCGCCGTGCCGATCCCGGGCACCCCGGTGCCGATCACGCTGCAGACCTTCGTGGTCATGCTGGCCGGTCTGATGCTCACCCCGGCCCAAGCCGCCGCATCCGTGTGCCTGTACCTGGGCGCCGGCGCGGCCGGTCTACCGGTGTTCGCCGGCGGCATGGCCACCGCCTCCCTGGTCAGCCCGTCCGGCGGCTTCCTGATCGGATTCCTGCCCGGCGTGGTGGTGGCCGCGTTGCTCAAGGGCGCCGCCAAGGGCCGGCTGACCGCGCTGCGCTACTTCGCCGCCTGCCTGGCCGGCTGCGTTGTGGTGGTCTACGCGTTCGGCATCACGATGCAGTCGGTGATGACCGGCGTGCCGTTCGTCGCCGTGGCCCTGGCCTCCGCCGGCTTCATCATCGGCGATCTGGTCAAGGCCGCCGTCGCCGCGCTGGCTGCCGCCGGCATCAGCCGCCTGTAAGCCACGCACATCCCGATCGCGGGCCACGGTACCCAACCCGACTGGTCCGCGATCGCCATCCATATTCCCGGTCGAGGTACCGAACCGCGACACGTCACGTCTAGAGCACGCCGACGTCGCCGGTGCGCACCACATGATCAACGCCATCATCGGCGCGCACCGTCAGTGAAGCATCAGGGTTCAGAGCCGTTGCGACTCCCCGTGTCACCGAACCATCCGTCATCCGCGCCTCGACGCGGCGGCCAAGCGTCCAGCACAACGCTTCGGTCTCGTCGCGCAAGGCGACGGCATAATCTGTAGGATCGACCGCGAAGGTCCGCATGCGTGACCGCAACGCGGTCACGGTTCCGGCTGCGATGCGGTCACGCAACTCGAGCGGGTCGGGCAGCGGCGCCCGATGCAATTGCAGCGATGTGGCCTGTTCCGTAGGCAGATGGTCGGCGGGAAGATTCAGATTGAGCCCGATACCGATCACCAGGCCCGCCATCGGAGTGTCCGCGGCGGGCGGCATCACCGATTCCAGGAGGATGCCGCCCAGCTTGCGGCCATGCAGGAACACGTCATTGGGCCATTTCAACATCAATGCGCAGTCGTCCTTAGGGCCGTGGCTCGCGCAGCAGCGGTCTGCTCCGGTTTCGGCCAGTGCCGCGGTCAACGCGTCAATCGCGGCCAGGCCGGCGATCATCTGCAGCCAGCCGTTGACGCGGGAATCGGTCACCAGCGACTGCGGCAGCACCGTGGCGAAGGACACCATCGACGATTCCCCCGGCCGGCTCACCCACTGCCGCCCAAGTCGGCCGTGTCCGGCGGTCTGGCTGTCGGCCACGACCACGGCGATGTGCGGCGCATCGGCGGCATCCGCAATCCCGTCGCCGACCGCCCCCGCGGCGTCCGCAACCCCGTCGCCAAACACTCCCGCAGCACCGGCACACGCCGTGACGGTCGCGGTCCCGGCAACATCCGGGCCCGCGGTATCAGCCGATGGCCACGTCTCGGCCAGCAGCCGGCGAGCCACCGTATTCGTCGAATCCACCTCGTCGAACCACAGCACCCAGTCGGCGGCGCGGCAGGTACGCGGCAGACGCCGCATCGCTTCAGACTCGTTCACATTCATGATTCCACCCTATCGCCACTGCCCTCCGACCCACGCGCGCACGTCGAAGCCCTTTCGTTGGTGTTGGTGCTTGTGTCTGGTTGGCTCCGCCCCACGCGCGCACGTCGAAGCCGGTAGACGTCGGTCTGGTCGGTATCGTCGGCGCTTCGACCCGCGCGGCACGCGTCGAAGCTTTTGCGAGGGTACGGCGGATCCGCACCCGGCAATCATCCGCGCATTGTACAATTGCCATCCATGACCGAGCCTTCCAGTGTGGATATCATGCATGCCGCCGATGGACGACGCCCCGTATCCGCAGCTGAGAACGCTCACACCGACGCCGTCGCCGCACATCCCCGCCGCGTTCGGCTGGCCGGGCTCGCCGCCGGGGCCCGCTGGGGGCTGGCCGGATTCGCCTGCCTGTGGATGGCACTGTGCACGGCCGTGGGGCCGCTGTACTGGGTCGAGGGGTCGATTGCCGACTGGTCATGGGCCAACACCGCCTACTTCCTCATCTCCTTCGCCGCGTATCTGGGCATCGTGATCCTGCTGGTTCGCTGGGCCAGGCGCCGGCGGATTCTGCCGCCGCTGCCCGCGACCGCAAAACGACGGCTCGTGCATCTGGCCCTGACCGCGCCGATGCAAGCCGTGGCGCACGCCGGCGACTGGTGCCGGCGGATGATCCTGCGCGGCACCGACCGCTGGTGGAAGCTGTTCCTGATCCTGCTCATCGGCTGGCTGTGGGTGCCGACGACGCTGCTGAGCGCGTTCGGTGCCGACGTGCGGTCGCAGGCGCGCGAGTTCAGCTGGGCGTTGAACCAGTGGCTGGGCGTGGACCAGCCGTACATCGGGTTCTTCTCGTTCGTGCCGATGGACATCTACCCGACCGCGCATTACCTGTGGCCGGAGGATCCGACGTATCTGACTGACCAGCACAACATCGTGCTCACCGTGTGCTACGGTGCCGCCACGGCCGTCTCCCGGTATCTCACCGGGTCGAACGACGCCGGGTTCGTGGCGCTGTCGGCGATCCAGTTCGTGTTCGCCGCGTTCTGCTGCTCGGCCACCGCCAACCGGTTCTTCAACCTGCCGTTCCTGCGGCCGGCCGACGGCGGCGAACGCATCGACGCCCTGCGCGAAACGGGACTGGCGCGACCGGCGGGCGCACTCCAACGGTTCGTAATCCTCCTGTTCTTCCTGGTCTGCCCGTTGGCGGTGTTCGCCACGATCTCGCTGACCAAGTCGCCGCTGTTCGCGTTCTCGTTCGTCTGGTGGTTCGGCGTGTGGTACGAGCTGCATATGACCCGTGGCGAGCTGATGCCGGACGGCAAGGCGCGGCGGCTGCGCTCCCGATCCTGGATGGCGTTCGCCGCGGCGTCCTGCGTGATGCTGATCTCCGCCAAGTACGCCTGGTACATCATCGTGCTGCAGATCCTGCTGGCGCTGATCGCCGACCGCCGCCGCTGGCGTGTCTATGTGACCGCGCTGCTGCTGCCGACCGTGCTGATTCACGGCGGCGTGGTGCTGATGATCCAATCCGGCCTGATCATCAACGGCGATCCGATCGAGAGCCGCGGCATCCAGCTCCAGCAGATCGCGCGCGTGGCCAAGCTCAACCCCGAAGGCATACCGGATTCCGCCGCGGAGTTGCTGGAGCCGATCTTCAACCTGGACCAGATGGCGGACGCATACCGTCAGGATGACGCCGACCCGGTCAAGTCCTCCGGCATCCAGTCCAAGAAGGTCAGCTATAAGTGGCGCACGGTAACCGAGGAGGACATGGCGCAGTTCAACACCGCGTGGGCCCAGATCGTGGCCGCCAACCCGGTGATCGCGCTCGACGCGTTGCTGGCCAAGTGCTACGGCTATTTCGATGCGACCGCCAGCCCGTACACCTCGATGGACTACTACGTGGACAGCATCTACGTGCAGAACCAGACCGAGTGGATCAAGGACTGGTGCCACGACTGGCGGACATCGGTCGCCCAGTTCGCGCGGGATTGGGGCGCCGTGCCGGTGCTCGGATGGCTGACGCACGGCAACCTGTATGTGTCGTTGACGCTGCTGATCGGAGCGGCCGAGGTGGTGCTGCGGCGTTGGCGCACGCTCGCCTGGCATATTCCCCTGGCGTTGCTGATGGGGGTCATGATCACCGCGCCGGCCAACAACTTCGAGCGGCATATGTTGCCCGTGGCGTTCTGCTTCGGATTCCTGTGCCTGGCGTTCTGGCGGGAGTCCCTGGCGTCGCGCCACACGGCGGACGGCGTGCCGCCGAATTTCCCAAATCCGGATACAGTGGAAGCATGACTCCTTCCGTCTGGCCGTTATCACAGCATCGCCGTCCGTCCGAGCGCCATCAGGGCACCTCGGACGATATGCTGGCGTTGCTGCGGGGCGGGGAGGGCGATACCCTCGACGCGCGCGTGGAATCGGTGGCGTTCGAATGCCTAGCGGATGGTCTGGCCGACGAGCGCGTCATGTCATTGCTGCGCGTGCTGGGTTGGCGAGACGATTTCACCTGCTTCACCGTGGCCGGTACGCCGGCCAAGGGTATCGGCGATTCCTCCCGGCTGATCCGTGAGGCCATCCGAAATCTCGGCGGGAGCAACTGCATCATCGGCGCACGCGGCACCTGGTGTGTGGCCTTGGTGGAGATGCAGAGCGCGGTCACGCCGGAGGTGGCCTGCACCGCCATGACCGACGCGTTCCACGCGCAGCTGCCGTTGTGCCTGGGGCCGGTGCGTCACCGGGTGGAGGGGGCGCAGCGCAGCGTGCGCAGCGTGCTGGCGGCGTTGGCGGCCGCCGCCGCGGTGCCCGCGCTGCCGCGGCCGATGCGGGCCGACGACGTGTTGCCCGAGCGGGCGTTGCTGGGCGACGAGGACGCGCGCAACGAGTTGGTGAACGAGGTCTACCGTTCCCTGCGGGGGGACAATGCCGACGACCCCACACTGACCACGGTCTCGACCTTCCTGAAATCCGGCAATTCATTGGAGACCACGGCCAAGGAACTGAACGTACACCCCAACACGGTACGGTACCGGCTCAAGCGGGCCGCCGAAACCACCGGCTGGGACGCCACCGACCCGCGCGAGGGCTACGTACTGCAGACCGCCATCGCGTTGGGCCTGATGAAGGACGCCGCCCAGAGCTGAACGACGGCCGTACGGCTCCCGGACGCCCCGGATATGACAAACCCCCGCGATCCGCCGAAGCGGATGCGGGGGTTCATCGATTCCTCAGCGGGAATGTCCGATGAATCAGACCAGCGACATCGGGTCGACCGGGACACCCGGGGCCATCGTGGAGGTGATCGTCACCTTCGTGACGTAACGGCCCTTGACGGTGGACGGCTTCAGACGCTTGACCTCTTCGGCCACGGCCTTGAAGTTCTCGACCAGGGCGTTCTCATCGAACGAGAGCTTGCCGATCAGGAAGCTCAGGTTGCCGTGACGGTCGACACGGAACTCGATCTTGCCGCCCTTGATGTCGGCGACGGCCTTGGCCACATCCATGGTCACGGTGCCGGTCTTCGGGTTCGGCATCAGGCCACGCGGACCGAGCACACGGCCCAGACGGCCGACCTTGCCCATCATGTCCGGGGTGGCGACCACGGCGTCGAAGTCGAGGAAACCGCCGGCCACCTTCTCGATGAGCTCGTCATCGCCGACGATGTCGGCGCCGGCCTCGGTGGCCTCGGTGGCCTTCGGGCCGCGGGCGAACACCAGGACCTTGGCGGTCTTACCGGTGCCGTGAGGCAGGTTGACGGTGCCGCGGACCAGCTGGTCGGCCTTGCGCGGGTCAACGTTCAGACGCAGCACAGCCTCGACCGTCTGGTCGAACTTGTACGACGGCATGCTCTTGAGCAGAGCGATAGCCTCGGCGCCGGTGTACAGGTTGTTGCGATCGATCTTCTCGGCCGCTTCGCGGTACTTCTTGGAATGCTTAGCCATCTGTCCTTCTCCTCTCAGTCGGTCACCGTGATGCCCATGGAACGGGCGGTACCCTCGATGATCTTCATGCCGGCCTCGACGTCGCGAGCGGACAGATCAGGCATCTTGGTCTCCGCGATCTCGCGGATCTGAGCCTTGGTGACGGAGCCGACCTTGTGGGTCAGCGGGTTCTCGGTGCCCTTCTGGATACCGGCGGCCTGCTTGAGCAGCGCCGCGGCCGGCGGGGTCTTGAGAACGAAGGTGAAGGAGCGATCCTCATAGACGGTGATCTCAACCGGGACGATCTGGCCCATCTTGTCCTGCGTGGCCGCGTTGTAGGCCTTGCAGAAGTCCATGATGTTGACGCCGTGCGAGCCCAGGGCCGGGCCGAGCGGCGGGGCCGGGTTGGCCTTGCCGGCCTGAATCTCGAGCTTGATCAGCGCTGAGACCTTCTTCTTGGGAGCCATAAATGGTTCTTCTTTCTGTGAAGCGGTGCAAACGGCAACGGCCTCATGGCCGCTTCCTCCCGCAACGGGTATTGCTGTGCTGTGCTAGCGGGTCTCCCCTCCAGACACAAGCTTTCCCATTATGCCGCCCCTGTCGGACATTCCCCACGTCCTCTCCCCTTCCCCGGACTCTGATCCATCGTGACCGTGATACATGATCACAATCCTTGGAATTCCGCCGTTCTTCGACTTGGATCAGAGTCACGATGCATCAGAGTCCGGAACGAAAGAAGAGTCCGGGAAGGAAGGCGGCCGGGAAGGAAGGCGGCCGGGAAGGAGGGTTGCGGGAGGGCTTGAATACGGAAAAACCCCGCCGGAGCGGGGTTTTCTCATCACGAATGTCAGTTGAGCTTCTCGACCTGGTCGAAGCCCAGCTCGACCGGCGTATCGCGCCCGAAGATGGACACGAGCACGGTGAGCTTCTGCGTGGTCGGCTCCACGTCGGACACCACGGCGGCCATGGTGGCGAACGGGCCGTCAGTGACGGTGACCTGGTCGCCCACGACATACGAGACCTCGACCGTGCGCTTCTTGGCGGCGGCGGGCTTGTCGCCAGCCTTCTTCAGCGCCTCGGAGGCGATCATCGGGGCCATCATCGCCACGACTTCCTTGCGGCTCAGCGGCGCCGGATCCTTGGTCGGTCCGACGAAGCCGGTCACACCCTCGGTCTCGCGCACGATGCGGCGGGCGTCCTCATCCGGCCACATGCGAATCAGCACGTATCCGGGCACACGCACGCGGGTGATGACCTTCTTGCCCTTGTCGGTGTGCTTCTCGACCTCCTCCATCGGCACCTCGACCTGGAAAATCTTGTCCTCCAGCCCGAAGCTGGCCACGCGGGACTCCACATTGGTCTTCACGCGCTTCTCATAGCCGGAGTAGGTATGCAGCACATACCACTTGCCTTCCAGCGTGCGCAGGCTCTTGGAGAACTCCTCAACGGCCTTGGCGCCGGGGTCGAGCTCCTCGTCGGCGGATTCGCCGGCGTCCTCGGCAGCCTCCTCAACAGGTGCCTCCTCCACGGGCTGCGGCTCGGCGTCCTGGACCGGCTCCTCGCCGGTTTCGGGAACGTCGGGCAGCTCGTCGAGATTGTCGAGATTCACTTCGTCAGTCATGCATTCACCTTCAGATCGGGATCAATCAGCCGAACATCCACAGCATGAGCTTGCCCAGGCCGAAATCCATACCGGTCACGATTGCCATCAGGAAGAGCACGAACACCAGCACGGCCAGAGCCCAGAAGAACAGCTCCTTGCTGGTCGGGGTCACCACCTTGCGCATCTCATCGACGATCTGCTTGATGAACATGCCGATGCGCATGAAGACATTCGGCTTCTTGGCTTGTGCGCTGGTGCTTTTCTTCGCCATATCCGTCCTTCGTCTTCGGCTTGCAGTGGAAAATCTTGGCAGGGACGGCGGGACTCGAACCCACAACCTACGGTTTTGGAGACCGTTGCGCTACCAATTGCGCCACATCCCTAGGTGAACTCTGCCCATGGTAGCAAATACCTGCCGACCAGCGGGCAAAACCGCCAAAACGCAATAATAGCGGTTCCCGTCGATTTCGTCCACCCACCGGTGTTCGCTCTCCGATAAACCGCTATTTTCCGCCGTTTGCTCCGGTGTGTCCTCTCAGCCCACCCAGGCCTGGAACCGGCGCATGCCCTCGGCCAGCTGGTCGTCCGCCAGCGCGTAGGAGAAGCGCAGGTAGCCGGGGGCGCCGAACGCCTCGCCGGGCACCGCCGCCACATGGGCCTCATCCAGCAGCATGGCGGCCAGCTCGGCCGAGCTCGTGGCCACCGAACCGTTGGCGCCGAGCGGCCGGTTCAGCAGGCCGGAGACGTCGGCGAACGCGTAGAACGCGCCGGTCGGCGTCGGGCAATGCACGCCGTCGATGGCGTTCAATGCGGCCACGATGGCCTTGCGGCGCACGTCGAAGGCCTCACGCATGGCGTAGACGGCGTCCAGATCACCGCCCACGGCGGCGATGGCGGCGCGCTGCGACACATTCGCCACGTTGGAGGTCATATGCCCCTGCAGCTTGGCGGCGGCCTTGGCCACCGGCTCGGGGGCCACCAGCCAGCCGACGCGCCAGCCGGTCATGGCGTAAGTCTTGGCCACGCCGTTGAGCACGAGCAGCTGGTCGCGCACCTCGGGCACCACCTGGCCGATATACGCGGTCCGGGCACCGTCATAGTTGAGATGCTCGTAAATCTCGTCGGAGACCACCCACACATGGTGCTCCACGGCCCACCGCCCGATCGCCTCGATGGTCTCACGGCTCCACACGGCGCCGGTCGGATTCGACGGGGAGGTGACGATGATGGCGCGGGTCCGTTCGGTGCGGGCCGCCTCGATGGCGTCGATATCCGGCTCGAAGGAGCGGTCGGCGCCGGCGAACACCTCGACCTGTACGCCGCCGGCCAGTTTGACGGCCTCGGGGTAGCTGGTCCAGTACGGCGTGGGGATGATCACCTCGTCGCCGTCATTGAGCAGGATCTGGAACGCCTCGTAGACGGCCTGCTTGCCGCCGTTGGTCACCACCACCTGTTCGGGGGTCACCTCGTAGCCGGAGTCGCGCAGCATCTTGCGGGCGATGGCCTCGCGCAGCTCAGGCAGGCCCGGGGTCGGCGTGTACCGATGGTTGCGCGGGTCGCGGCACGCCTCGGCGGCGGCCTCGACCACGTAGTCCGGGGTCGGGAAGTTCGGCTCGCCGGCGCCGAAGCCGATGACGTCGACGCCCGCCGCCTTCATGGCCTTGGCCTTGGAATCCACGGCCAGCGTGGCGCTCGGCGCCACATTGTTGATACGATCGCTCAGGGTCTGCCAGTCTGCCATAGTCATGGCTCCCATGCTAGCCCCACGCGCAGAGAACCGCCGCTATACGAGCACCAGATTGTCGCGGTGGATCAGCGGATGCGCGTACGCCTCGCCGAGGAATCGCCGCAGCTGGTCCGTATTGCGCCCCAGCATCTGCGGAATCTCCTCGGAATCGTATCCGGACAATCCACGCGCCAGATGCGTGCCGTCCTCGGCGTCCACCCACACCGGGTCGCCGGCGGAGAACTCCCCGCGCACTTCCAACGCGCCGGCCGCCAGCAGGCTGGCCCGTCCGCCGCGTACGGCGCGCGCGGCGCCGTCGTCGACCACGATCGTCCCGCGTGGTTCCGCCGCGAATCCGATCCACAGCCGACGCGAGGAGCCGCGATCGTGCACCGGGGCGAACACGGTGCCGACCGGGTCGCCCATCATCGCCGGCCCCGCGTTCGCGGCGCTGGTCAGCACGACGGGCACGCCGGAGACCGCGGCGATCCGCGCCGCCTCCAGCTTGGTGACCATGCCGCCGGTGCCGATGCCGGAGGTGCTGCCGCCCACGGTCACGTCCCGCAGGGCCGCGATCACGTCGGACACGTACCCGATGCGTCGCGCGTCCGGACGGCCGGGCGGCGCGGTGTACAGCGCGTCCACGTCGGTGAGCAGGACGAGCGCGTCGGCGCGCACGATGTTGGCCACCAGCGCGGAAAGGCGGTCGTTGTCGCCGAACCGGATCTCGTTGCTGGCCAGCGCGTCGTTCTCGTTGACGATCGGCACGACGCCGAGGTCCAGCAGCCGTTCGAGCGTGCGCCGGGCGTTGCGGTACTGCGCGGCGCGGATCGTGTCCTCCGCGGTGATGAGGATCTGGCCCACGCGGATGCCGTACCGCGCGAACGCGGTCTCGTAGCGCGCCATCAGCAGCCCCTGCCCCACCGAGGCGGCGGCCTGCTGGGTGGCCACGTCGCGCGGGCGTTCGGCGAAGCCGAGCGGGCCGAATCCGGCCGCGATGGCGCCCGAGGAGACCAGCACGATGCGCGCGCCCGACAACACGTTGGCCGCCACGGACGCCACCAGGGCCTCCAGCTTGGCGGCGTCCAGATGGCCGGACGGCCGCGTCAGCGAACTGGATCCGACCTTGACCACCATCGTCTGCGCCTGCGCGACGGACCGGCGTACCTGTGCCTGACTCGGTGTGGACACCATCACTCCTTAGCGTTGCTCACGCGGCTACTCGTCGATGTCCTCGACATCCTCGCCACGGCCGAACAGGCTCTGCTCGTCGTGGGGATCGTCATTGACGCTCGGATCGGCCCAGTGTCCGGCGGCGCGTTCCGCCATCATCGCCTCGCGCACGGCCTGGCGTGCGTCCATCATCTCGTGGTACTGGCGGCGGCGTTCGGCGTTCGTGCGGCGGCGGGTACGGTTGTCGTTCTCCTCCAGGCGCAGGTCCTTGCCGCGCGCGCCCAGCTGGGCGCCGTCGAGCATCTCCGCGCCGGCGGCGATGGTCGGGTCCCAGTCGAACGCCACGGCCCGATTGCCGCGGCCGATGCGCACCTCGTCGCCCGGCTTGGCACCCTGCCGGCGCAGCTCATCCTCCACACCCAGCTTGGCCAGACGATCGGCCAGGTAGCCGACGGCCTCGTCGTTGTCGAAGTTCGTCTGCGTCACCCAGCGTTCCGGCTTGGCGCCGCTGACCGTGTACCAGAAGTCGCCGTTGGCGTCCTCCTGGCGTTCCACGGTGAAGTCGATGCCGGGGCCGGAGGCGTCCTGGCCGCGCCGGCGGCGGGCCGGCTGTTCCAGCGGCCTGATGACCACGCGCTCGGCCTCCTGCGCCTGCTCGCGTTCGGCGACCTGCTCGCGCATCCGCGCCACCATATCGGCCAGCGCGAAGTTCAGCTCCTTCAAGCCCGCATGCGAGGCCGTGGAGATCGGGAACACCTTCAGGCCCATCGCCTCGAACTCCGGGCGGACGAACTCGGCGAGCTCCTTGGCCTCCGGCACATCCACCTTGTTGAGGATGATGATGCGGGGGCGTTCCGGGATCGGGATCGCGCCCAGCGGCAGCTCCAGCTTGTCGGCGTATTCGGCCAGCTCGTGCTCAAGCGCCTCGTAGTCGGAGATCGGGTCGCGGTCCGGCTCCAGCGTGGCGCAGTCGATGACGTGGGCGATGATCTCGGTGCGCTCGATGTGGCGCAGGAACTCCAGGCCCAGGCCCTTGCCCTCGGAGGCGCCCGGGATCAGGCCGGGCACGTCCGCGATCGTGTAGCGGCGGTCGCCGGCCATGACCACGCCCAGGTTCGGCACCAGCGTGGTGAACGGGTAGTCCGCGATCTTCGGCTTGGCGGCGCTCATCGCGGCCACCAGGCTCGACTTGCCGGCGCTCGGGAACCCCACCAGCGCCACGTCGGCGATGGACTTGAGTTCCAGGATCACGTCGCGTTCCTCGCCCGGTTCGCCGAGCAGCGCGAAGCCCGGGGCGCGGCGCGTCTTGTTGGCCAGGGCGATGTTGCCCAGACCGCCGGCGCCGCCCGCCGCGGCCACGAACCGGTCGCCGTCATGGCGCAGGTCGGCCAGTTGTTCGCCGGGCCTCTTCGGCGAGCCCTGGGCCCCGCGCGCCTCGAAGATCACCGTGCCCACCGGCACCGGCAGGATCAGGTCATCCCCCTTGGACCCGTCCTTGTTATCCCCCATGCCCATCGTGCCGTTGCCCGCCGAGCGGTGCGGCATGAACCGGTAGTCCAACAGGCTGTTGGCGTTCTGGTCGGCCACGAAGACGACGGAACCGCCGTCGCCGCCATTGCCGCCGTTCGGGCCGGCCAACGGCTTGTACTTCTCACGGCGGATGCCGGCCGAACCGTTACCGCCGTCGCCGCCCTTGACATGGACGACCACACGATCCACAAAATCACTCATAGCTGCCTACCTTACCGTGTGCCCCTGCCCGCGGCCGAGGATACGAAAAACCGCATCCCGTGAACGCGGGATGCGGCCTCAAACGAAATAGCGCGCCTGGAATCTCAGGCGGACACCACGTCGACGACCTTGCGGTCACGACGCACGCCGAAGCGCACGTTGCCGTCGGTCAGGGCGAACAGGGTGTGATCCTTGCCCATGCCGACGTTCTGGCCCGGGTGGAAGTTGGTGCCACGCTGGCGAACGATGATGTTGCCGGCGATAACCGACTCGCCGCCGAACTTCTTGACGCCGAGGTACTGCGGGTTCGAGTCGCGACCGTTGCGCGAGCTGGAAGCGCCCTTCTTATGTGCCATGTCTGTTCCTTTCGGTTCTGACCTGTCAGCGGATCAGGCGATAGCCGTGATCTTGACGATGGTCTGCTGCTGACGATGGCCCTTGCGACGGGTGACGCCAGTCTTGTTCTTGTACTTCATGATGTTGATCTTCGGACCCTTGGCAGAGTCGTTGACCACTTCCGCCTTGACGGAGATCTTGGCGAGATCCTTGGCACCGAGGGTGACCTTGGCACCGTCAACCACGAGGGCGACCGGGAACTCCACGGTATCGCCGACCTTCGCATCGAGACGGTTCACCACGATGACGTCACCGACCTCGACCTTCTCCTGATGGCCACCGGCCTTCACAATCGCGTACATAATCCGTTCCTTGCTAGTTTTTTGGAAGCTGTTCTGTCCGGCACGGCAAAGCGTCTCAGCCAGACACCGACTATCTAATCTACACCGACCCATGTACGAGCGCAAGCAGACGAGTCGTGCGTGTCAACTCGACACGCCGTCACTCCTCCGTGCTGGCCGCCACGGCCGCTGCGGCGATCTGGGCGAGCTTGGCCTTGACGTCCGGCGAGGAGCCCTGCGGCATCTGCACCTGCGTACCCTGGCCGTGCTTGTTCGTCTTGACGAACGGATCGCCGCCCTTCAGGGCGTACGGGTCGTCGAAGTCCGCGGACACGGTCGGCTCGTCGTGCAGGATGAAGCCGCGGCCCTTGCAGGTCGGGCACTCTTCGGAGAAGGCCTCCACCAGACCCTGGCCGATGCGCTTGCGCGTCATCTGCACCAGACCCAGCGAGGTGACCTCGGCCACCTGGTGCTTGGTACGGTCGCGCGCCAGGCATTCGACCAGCCGGCGCAGCACCAGGTCGCGGTTCGCGGGCATGACCATATCCACATAGTCGATCATGACCATGCCGCCGATATCACGCAGACGCAGCTGGCGGGCGATCTCCTCGGACGCCTCCAGGTTGCAACGGGTGACCGTCTCCTCCAGGCTCTTGCCGCGGCCGATGAACCGGCCGGTGTTCACGTCGATCGTGGTCATGGCCTCGGTGCGGTCGATGACGATCGAACCGCCCGAGGGCAGGTAGACCTGACGCTCCATGCCCTTGCGCAGCTGGGAGTCGATCTGCCACTTGTCGAACACGTCCTTGCCCTCGTGCTCGGCCGGATCCCACTTCTCCAGCTTGCCCTTCAGGTCGGGGGCCATCGTGTCCAGGTACTCCTCGATGCGGGCGTACACCTTGTCTCCCTCGACGATCATCTTGTCGAAGTCGTCGTTGAAGATGTCGCGCACCACGCGGATCGCCACATCCGGCTCGCCCTGCAGGAGCTTGGGGCGCTTGCCGTGCAGGAACTCGTCGCGCTTGGCGGTGATGCGCTCCCACTGGTGCACCAGCGTCTCCAGATCCTTGACGATCGCCTCCTCGGAGGCACCCTCGGCGGCCGTGCGGATGATCACGCCCATATCCTTCGGCGCGATCTTGGAGACGATGCCCTTGAGACGGCTGCGCTCACGCTCCGACAGCTTGCGGCTCACGCCGGTCATGCCGCCGGAGGGCACCAGCACCAGGAAGCGGCCCGCCAGCGTGACCTGCGAGGTCAGGCGCGCGCCCTTGTGGCCGATCGGATCCTTGGTGACCTGCACCAGCACCGGGTCGCCGGACTTGAACGCCAGCTCGATGCGGCGCGGCTGGCCCTCCAGACGGGTCGAGTCCCAGTTCACCTCGCCGGCGTACAGCACGCCGTTGCGGGCCTGGCCGATGTCCACGAACGCGGCCTCCATGCTCGGCAGCACGTTCTGCACGCGACCGAGATAGATGTTGCCGACGGTCGCCACCTCCTGGATGTCGGAGACGTAATGCTCGACCAGCACGTTGTCCTCGATCACCGAGATCTGCGTATGACGCTCGCGCTCACGCACCACCATCAGGCGTTCCACGTTCTCGCGGCGGGCCAGGAAATCCTGCTCCATCAGCTGGTTCTGGCGGCTGCGCTCGCGGCGGTTGTCGCGGCGGCGCTGCTTCTTGGCCTCCAGACGGGTCGAGCCCTCCACATCGGTGATCTCGTCGATGTACTGCTGCTTGCGCGAACGGCGGGTCAGCGGCTGCTCCTGCTCGTCCGGGGACTTGGCCCCGCGGCGACGGCGGCGACGGCGCGTGACGGTCTGCTCCTCGTCGTCCTCATCCTCGCGGGAGGACTCACGGGGATGCTCCTCATGCTCCTCGCGCGACCGATCGTCGTTCGCACGATCCTCGCGGTTGCCGCCGCGCGAACGGCGACGGCGACGGCGCGTCGTCCCCTCCTCCTCGTCATCGGATTTGGCGGGGTGCTCCTCGTCGATCGGCAGATACGTAATCTCGTCGAGTTCGAGGTCCTCCTCGATCTGCTCGACCTCGGCCGCGGCGCGACGCTCCTGGGCGTTCAGACGGCGCGAACGGCGCGACGAACGCGTCGGCTCCTCGTCGGCGGCGTCGGCACCCTCCCGCTCCTCGGCACGCGGCTCCTCGCGATCGCGGCGCGTATCGGGCTCGTCCTCGCGGCTGCGGGAACGACGCCGACGCGACAGGCGCGGCTCATCCTCCTCACGTTCCTCGGCCTCGTCGCGGCGCGCGTCACGCTCATCCTCGCGGTTGCGGGCGCGGCGCGAACGGGTGCGGCGGGAGGCGGGACGCTCGTCCTCGTCCTCTTCACGGTCGTCATCGTCACGCTCGACGGGGCGTGGGCGCAGCTCCGGCAGCACCGGCTCCTGGAACAGCAGCGACGTCATCGGACGCGGATGGCGACGCGACTCATGGCCCTCCGGCAACGACTCGACCGCGTCGAGCGCACGGGCGTCGCCGGACGGGTCGTCGAACGGCGACTGGAAGACGCGCTCGGTCCCGCGGCGCTCGGCAGTACCGGCGGCACGGCGCGAACGACGACGCGGCGCCACCTGCTCCTCCTCGTCATGGGACGGCGCAGGCTCCGGCTTGGACTCCTGGCGGCTCGGCAGATGCGGCTCCTCGAACAACGGCATCGAATGATCCTGCACCTGCAGCGCCACGGTGGCGCCGGCCGCACCCACCTCACGGGTGACGCGGCGTCCGCGACGGCGGCGCGGCGGGGTCGCCGGTTCGGACGGCGCTTCGGATGCCGATGTTTCCGACAATGACTGATCAACGGTTTCGTTCTCGTCGAAACCCTCACGGTTCGCTCTGGGCACAATGCTCCTCACGACGCGCTGCACCACGTCGCCTTAGTCCGGCCCGCCGCGGCTGTCACCCCACGCTCTCACCGTGGTCGCGCGCAATCGCGCACCGCACAGGCTCATCCTGCAAAAGTCTCTGCTGCTCGATGGCGGACACCGGCGCTCGCGGAACACTCACGCGAGGGGATCGACGCCATCTCCAGGCTTCGGTGGTGGTGTGCAGAACCACCATCCATAAGTATGACACACTTTTTGCCGACCGTTTACCCCGCATTGGTTTTCAGGCGCGTCGGCCCCCAATCCGACGCGCCTGATGCGATCAGCCGAGCCAGTCGCGCAGGATGCCGGCCATCAGCGTCAGGTCGCTTTCCGGCACCTGCTCGTCGTGCTTGTGCGCGAGCAGCGGGTCGCCGGCGCCCAGGTTGACGGCGGGGATGCCGAGCGCGGCGAAACGGGCCACATCGGTCCAGCCGAGCTTGGCCACCGGTTCGCGGCCGGTACGTTCCCGGACCAGGCCGACCAGCGACTGGGCCAGCGGATCGTCCAGGCCGGGGCGGGCGGACGGCGATTCGTCCTTCATCTCGATGCCGAAGCCCTCGAACACGCCGCCGGTGGCCGTATGCTCGCCGTTGTTCAGCTCCGCGCCTGCGTCCGCGCCCATCATCAGCGCCTTGGCCTGGCGGATGTCCTTGTCCGGGGCGAAACGGTAGTTCACATGGATGCGGCACTCGTCCGGGATCACGTTCGTGCCGTTGCCGCCGGAGATCAGCGTGGCGTTCAGGCCCTCGCGGTATTCCAGACCGTCCACGGTGATGGCCTGCGGCTCATAGGCGTTGAGACGCGCGAGCGCCTCGCCGGCCTTGTGGATGGCGTTCTCCCCCATCCACGCGCGTGCCGAGTGCGCGGCCACGCCGTGAGACACCACGTCGAAGCGCATCGTGCCGTTGCAGCCGCCCTCGATGCCGCAGTTCGTCGGCTCGCCGATGATCGCGAAATCACCCTGGATCCATTCAGGGTGTGCCTGAACCACCTTGCGCAGGCCGTTCTTCTCGGCCACAACCTCCTCATGGTCGTAGAACACGTAGGTCAGATCGACCTTCGGTTCGGTCAGTGTGGCCGCCAGATACAGCAACGCCGCGTCGGAAGCCTTCATATCGGTGGCGCCGCGCCCCCACATCACACGCTCGTCCGGATGCGCGGCGGCGATCTCCCCGCGGATCGCCGGATCGCCGGACTCCAGCCAGCGCGGCGGGAAGTTGTCGATCACCGGCACCGTATCCAGATGCCCGCACAGGATCACCCTGCGCTCGCGGCCCAGATCGGTCGAGGCCACCAGCGTATCGCCGTGCCTGCGGACCGTCAGATGCGGCTGGCGGCGCAGGAACCGCTCCACCATGTCGGTCAACGGCCCCTCGTCGTCGCTCACCGAATACACGGCCATGATCTGTTCCATCAGCGCGGCCAACGCCTCTTCCATCGTGGCATCCGGCGCGAACCCGATCTCCGCCGGCGTCTCGATCGCCGCGGCCTGCATCATCTCATCACTCATGTCCCCCAGCCTACCCGCCCCCGTCCCGATAATCGACACGCCCGGCCTATTACGGACTCTGCGATATCGTGACCGTGATACATGTCCCCAAAACGTTGATATTTCGCCAATGCTCCAACTTCTCCCACAGTCACGATGTCGCACGGTCCGAACAAGGCCGGGAGTGTCGTGCGGCGCGATGTGAGACGGGAACGGTGACGGCCGCACGCCGATGACACACTGGTAACCATATCCGAAACGCCACGCACGAGCGTGATCATGGCACAGGCAAGGAGACGATATGGGACTGCTGAACGCGTTGCAGGGATTCTGCGTCATCGGCATCGTGATCCTTGCCGGATACATCGCGGCCCGGCTGCGCATCGGCGGGTCGAGCGCGCAGATGGTGCTCAATCGTTTCAGCTTCTTCGTGTGCAGCCCCTGCCTGATGTTCGCCATCCTCTCCAAGGAGCCGATCTTCGACATCTTCCATTCGTCGATTGTGGTGGCGTTCGCCTCCGCCATGGCGGTGGGCGTGATCTTCCTGATCGTCAACCGCCTGCACTTCCATATGGATGCGGCCCACGCCACCATCGGTGCGTTGAACTCGCTGTATCTGAACTCCAACAACATCGGCCTGCCGATCGCCACCTACATCCTCGGCGATCCGGCGCTGGTGGCGCCGATCCTGGTCATGCAGCAGGCGCTGTTCACACCGGTCGGGCTGACCGTGCTCGATATGGCCACCACCGGCCGCGTGTCGGCCAAGGAGGTGCTGAAGCAGCCCTTCCATCAGCCGATGCTCATCGCCTCGCTGCTCGGCATCGCGGTGTCGGTGGTCTCGGCGCAGACCGGCTGGTTCGTCATCCCCGATTTCCTCTACGACCCGATCGACATGATCGGCGACGCCGCGGTGCCGATGATCCTGATGGCCTTCGGCATGTCCCTGCACGGCACCAGGCCGATGCAGGACAGGACCGCGCGCCAGGCCACCGTCACCGTCACCGTGCTCAAGAACCTCGTCATGCCGCTGGTGGCGTTCCTGCTCTCCTACTTCGTGATGGGATTCCGCGGGCCGACGCTGTACGCCTGCGTGGTGCTCGCCGCCCTGCCGACCGGACAGAACGTGTACAACTACGCGGCACGCTACAACGTCGGCACCACCTTCGCACGCGACGGCATCCTGCTGAGCACGATGACCAGCCCCGTCGTCATCGCCCTGGTCGCCGTGCTGCTGGGCTGATACCCGACCCGGTCAGTCGTCGGCGCGATAGTCGGTCAGGTTCAGGCTGGCGGCCACGCGGTTGGATGCGAACGCGCCCACCGACACCAGCGCGAAGCACAGCGCCACGCCGCCGACGAAGCTCAGGATCGTGGCCGGCTGCGTCATCGAGGCCGCGAACAGCGGGAACATGAGCAGCAGCGAGCATCCGCCCGCCACCACAACCACGGTGGTCAGCGGCGTCAGCACCTCCTTGAACCGCGCGCGGTTCAGCGTCTTCACGTCGGTGCCCTCCAACACCAGCATCCGGTATTCGGCCGCCTGGTCGTACACCGAGCCCGCCTGCATCACACCGCAGCTGACCGCGGCCAGCACGGCGGCGAATCCCAGCGTCAGCAGACCGCCGGTGCCGATATCGCGCATCATCGTCACGCCCGGGTCGTCGGCCGGCGGCACGGCGCCGCCCGAGGTCCACGCGCTGGTCGACAGGTATCCGCAGATCGAGGTGATGCCGGCGACGAACACCGCCAACGCCACACCGGAGACGTTGCGCCAGGCGCGCTTCGGGTTGTCGAGGATGCGGCGCATCGCGATCATCGTGGCGGCGTCCTTCGGATGACGGGCCTTGACGCGGGCGCGGGCGGCCACCACCCATGCACCCACCAGGTTCACCACCGCGAACACCAGGAAGAAGAACCCGATGACCACCGCGTAGATCATCGCATCGCCCAGGCCGGTCAGCATGGTCGGGTTCGAGAACACCAGGTATGCGGCGGCCACCACGACCAGGAAGATCAGTACACGCCACTTGGCGGGCAGCGGCTCGGCGGCGCGGGACATCACGCCCAGCGGGGTGATCGCCACGCGGCGCAGCGTGATCAGCGCCGAGACCAGTGCCAGCACGGTCACGCCCGCCACCACGGCCACCAGCGCGATCGACCCCACCCACAGCTGTTCGAACGTGAACCGCTGATTCTGGAAGTTCAGCAGCATGATCAGCGGCATGGTCGCGAAGTATCCGATGATGCCGATCAGCGAACCGACCAACGCCTGTCCGGCCGCGTCGAGCGCGGTCAGCCGCACCACCTGGCCGGTGGTGGCGCCCGCCAAACGTAACGCAGCCAGACGGGCGTCACGGCGGGAGGCCGCCAACCGCGCGGCCGAACCGGCGAGCGCGGCGAACGGCACGACCAGCAGGACGCAGGCGAAGATGGCCAGCACCACGTAGGTCGAGGCCATCTGCGTTATCTGGTCGTCCGCGAGCCGGCGGGAGAACGCCTCGTAGGTGCCGGGCGCGCAGGCGTCGGGACTGAATAGGCAGCCGATGCTGTGGTCAGCGGAGGCGCGCCAGACGAAGCCGTGCAGGCCGCCGAGCACGGTCAGGAAGATTGCGGTGGCGGCGGCGAACGCGATGATGGCGAGCGCTGAGGTGTGCGCGGTCGTGTCGCTGCGGCCGGGACGGTGGAACAGACGCCAGAGTGCGAAGGTGCTCATCGGGCCACCTCGGTTCCCGCGGCCGGGGTTCGCCCCTGCCAGCTGGGGGCCGACACCACGCGTTCGTCATGCCCGCCGGCGGCGCCGGGCAGGTCCGCCAGACGCCCGTCCTGCATGGTGATGGTGCGGTCGCAGAAGGCGGCGACGTTCGGGTCGTGCGTGACCACCACCACGGCGGCGCCGTTCGCGCGGCTCGCCTCCATCAGGATCGACATGACCTCGCGCCCGGTGGTCTGATCGAGCGCACCGGTCGGTTCGTCGGCGAACACCACGGCCGGCTGCACGCACAGGGCGCGGGCGATGGCCACGCGCTGCATCTGCCCACCGCTCATCTCCCCCGGACGCTGGCCTGCGAGCGCGCGCAGGCCGAGTCGTTCCAGCCACAGGATCGCTGCATCGGTGGCGCGGCGGTAATCCACGCCGCCCAGCATCATCGGCAACGCGATGTTCTCGACCGCCGGCAGTTCGGGCAGCAGCTGGCCGGATTGGAAGACGAAGCCGAAGGCGCTGCGGCGCAGCTTGGTGCGCGCCGCGTCCGGCATGACGGTCAGGTTCGCGCCTCGGAAGGTCACGATGCCCGCGGTCGGCCGGATGATGCCGGCCAGCGCATGCAGCAGGGTGGATTTGCCGGAGCCCGAGGGGCCCATGACGGCAACCGATTCGCCCTCGCGCAGGGTGAAGTCGACATGGTTGAGCGCGAGCGTATGCACGGATGCGGGGCCTGTGCCGGCGGTGCCGTGGTCGGCGGCGGCGCGGACGTTGGCGGCGCCGTAGTCCATGACCAGGCCGGAGGCGTTCAGAATCGCGGAGGCGGGAACGCCGGACGCGTAGTCCGGTCGCATGGCGCCAGTCCGCTCGATATCGGGATTCGCGGTGAATGCTGTGGGGTTCTTGCTCATACCTTGAGGCTACGGCCGCGGCCACACGCACGGCATCGGGCAGACGGACGATTCCGCGCGACGGTGCCGGCCGGGCTCATCCTTGCGGATTAGGCGGTGTCGCCGTAAGGGAGGAGTCAGTGCCGGTCATTCGCCGGTCAGGTGCCAGCTGGTGCGGTGCAGCGGGGTGGGGCCGAGTTCGGCGATGGCGCGTCGATGCGCGGCGGAGCCGTACCCCTTGTTGCGGTCCCACTCATACGGCGCATAGCGCGGGTTGCCGCGGGCGATGTCCACCATGAGCCTGTCCCTGGTGACTTTGGCGATGACGGCCGCCGCGGCGACCGTGGCGCAGTGGCGGTCGCCCTTGACCTGGGTGATGACATGCGCGGGAACCGGCACGTCCGGCGCGTCGAAGGTGTCGAGTGCTTTGGTGATGTAATCGTTGGGACCATCGAGAATCGCCCCGACCCGCATCGTCGCCGCATCCTGGGCAGAGGACACGGCCCGGCCATCACCGGCAGACGACACAGGCGACATGAGCCCCAGCTGCCGTTCCACGGCGTTGAGCGCGCGCAGGGCCGCGATGCCGAGTGCATGACTGATGCCCCACTCGTCGATCTCACTGTTGCTGGCCTGTCCGACCGCGCTCGCCGCACACCACGCCTGCAGCGGTTCGAACAGCGTCTCGCGGCGTCGCTCCGTCAGCATCTTGGAATCGGCGACACCGTCCGGAACCGCCAGCTCCGGTAGGTCGCAGGCGCGTATCGCCGCGGCGCCGACCATCACCGGACCGGCCAGTGCACCGCGTCCGACCTCGTCGAACCCCACAATCAGACCATACCCCTGTGCGGCCAGTTCCCGTTCCAACTCCAGCGTCGGACTCTCATGCACCATATCTCGCTCCCACCGCGGTAGTAGTTGAAGTCCACGATACCCGGATGGATCACAGTCCGACCGACTGTCTGCCCGGCACGTCGGCGAACACGTCATGATGCGCGTCCAGCCCGCCGATGCGCCGCAACGGCCAATATGTGGCCAACGCCACGCCCTCGATGTCCTCCAACGGTACCAGACCGTTCTCCTCATCATCCTGATGGTACCGGGAATCGGCGGAGTTGGAACGGTTGTCGCCCATGACGAACACATGCCCCTCCGTGACCTCCACGCGGAACGGGAAGCTGCTGGGAGAGACGCCCTCGCGGATGTACGAGGATTCGTCGACGGCCACGCCGTTGATGGTCACGGGGCTGCCCTCGCCCGCGCATTCGACCACGTCGCCGGGCAGTCCGATCAGTCGTTTGATGAGCCTGTCCTTGCCGAAGACACCGTTGTTCTGCTCGTTGCGCAGCCAGTTGGCCGGATCCTTGAACACCACGATGTCGCCGCGGCGCAGATCCACGGCCTTGGGTGCCAGGGACAGGGTCAGCACGCGGTCGCCGGGCATGATGGTGTTCTCCATCGATCCGCTGGGGATGGCGTACATGCCGAATACGAACACGCGCAGCAGCAGGATGACCAGTACCGGTATGCCGCACCAGATCAGGGTGTCGCGCAAGCCCATGCCCGCGGTTTGACGCGCCGGCGCCTTATGACGGGGCACGGGGGAGGGATCCACGCCGTGGTCGGCCACGACCATGGTGCGCAGGTCCCGTTCGTCATCGGGATTGGGCGATGCTTGCATCCGCGTGTCCTCCTTGCGTCGGCGGCGTCTCCGGTTGGCGGCGTCGCGTTCCATCATAGCGACTGGTCATATGAAACAACCCGGAGGCCTTGCGGCGCACCGGGTTGCATTCGCGTTTACGATGTCGGCGTACAACTCAGGCCTTGGTGGCCTTGTTGTCGCGACGCTCGACGATACGAGCGGCCTTGCCGCGCAGAGCGCGCAGGTAGTACAGCTTCGCACGACGCACGCGGCCGCGACGGACCAGCTTGATCGAGTCGATGGACGGGGAGTGCAGCGGGAAGCGGCGCTCCACACCGGTGCCGAAGCTGATCTTGCGCACGACGAAGGTCTCACGCACGCCAGCGCCCTGACGGGCGATCACCACGCCGGTGAAGGTCTGGATACGGGAGTTGTTGCCTTCCTTGATCTTGACGTTCACGTCAACGGTGTCACCGGGACGGAAGTCCGGGATCTCCTCGGCCGGCTTCATGTGCTTGGCGTCAAATGCCTCGATAGCATTCACCATAATGGTTTCCTCCAACGCTGCCGCATGTCAGCGCCTCGGTTCGGGGCGCGGCGTTCAGCCCGCCCGGGGTCGTCATTCCTTTGGGTCTGCCCGCGGGAAGCCTGCCAATCCGCCGGATGCCAAACCTTGCGGCCGACCGGCTGGACCCTGGTGAGGAGAACGGTTCATGCGGCGACCAATCTCCCGGCACAGCGACTTTCCACTCTACCCGCTCACGCGGACACCATCGCTGGTAGAAACGACTTCACCCAGAATGCGTCATGCCGACGGCTGCGGTCGAGCGGGTCAGGATTGCGCGGCCATGAGTTGGGCGACCGCGGCCCGGATCGGCGCCTCGGCCTGCGCCGGATCGTCAACGTCCCGCACCGACTGTTCGATCGGGCACATACCGGTGTTCGCACGGTTGCGGATCATCGGCACCAGTTCGTCATAGGCGGCCTCGACGTGGTGGGACTGCAGCATGGCCAGACCCGCCTCGCTCATCACATGGCCGCGCACGGCCACCGCGCCCAGTTGGATGTACAGCATGGCGGCGGCCTTGCCGATCACCCGGTCGGAGGCGGAGAATCCGTCGAGCCGTTGCCCCGCGGCCAGCCAGGCCAGCAGCGGTTTGACGCCGCGGCCGGTGCCGGTGAGGGTCTCGCCGCCACGGCAGGCGACGCAGCCGAGCTCATCATGGGCGTTGAGTTCGCGTTGCGCGCGCAGCCAGTCATCGTTCATAGTCATTACATTGTTCTCCTTTACGTCTGTCTTACGACCGTCCGCCCACGGGGACGCCAGACGAACGGTCCCGATCGACACGACCGCACCCTTACGTTTGAAAGCCGCCCCACCCGTGCATGCGACGGACAGAAGCGGCTTTCAATCAATCATCAGACCGTATCGACAGGCGTCACTCCTTGGCGGCGCGATGCTCGACCCAGAACATGATCAGCGGGATCAGGCCCCACTGCAGGATCAGACCGGGCAGACCGGCGAGCACGCTCATCCAGATCGTGGCGACGGCCACCGTCGTGTTGCCGAGCACGCCCACGGCGAACAGAATCGCGGCGGCACGCACCACGCGGCCTCCGACCTGCACCAGCAGCACCTTGGCGATGGTCGGCATGTTGGCGGTGCGCAGCAGACCGGCGATCAGACCGTAGGCGGCCAGCTCGATCACCATGAACGGCAGCATCGCCAGTCCCGGCATGCCGGACAGCGCGAAGCTGACCAGCGGGCCGAACGCACCGGCGATCGCGCCGGCATACGGGCCCGCCAACAGGCCGACGAGGATGATCGGCAGATGCATCGGCAGGAAGGCCTCACCCAGCCCGGTGCCCAGGCCGGAGATCGCGCCGACGACGTGGAAGATCTGCGGGATCGCAACCGCGCCGACGATGGCCGCGAGCGTGGCGAGCGCCTGGACCTTGACGGACGGCAGTTCGCGCGTGCGGCTGATGCTCATTGTTGTTGCCATATCTGTTTCCCTTCTATGCAAGCTCGATTCCGGACGCGGATCAGGCGTCGAGGTCGATGAGACGGTAGTTGCGGTTGCCCAGGCCCATCTCGACGGCGTGTTCGACCGTGTGGATCGCGTGGCGCGACTCCATGCGCTCGATGAGCGGGCCGTTGTTGTCGTCCGACAGGTACACCTGGTCCACGCAGGCCTGGTCCACGGCCACCGGGTCGAGCGAGGCGAGGATGCCGATGTCGTTCATCTGCGGGGCGTGCGGGTTGCCGTCGCAGTCGCAATCGACCGAGAGGTTGTTCATCACGTTGATGAACAGCATGTTGCCGTGCAGCGCGTTGAACACGCCGGTCGCGGCCTCGGCCATGGCCTCCAGGAAGGAGTCGTGGTCGCCGTCGAACGCGTTGGGCAGCGCCTCGTCCTGGCCGGAATGGATGCGTTCCTTGCCGTGTGAGGAGGCGATGCCGATCGAGATGTTCTTCAGGGCCCCGCCGAAGCCGCCCATCACATGGCCCTTGAAGTGGGAGAGGACCACATAGTAGTCGTAGTTCGGGAAGTGTGAGCCCACGGTGTCGCTGGTCAGGCGCTTGCCACCCTCGATCGGAATCTCGATCTCGCCCTCCTCATCCTGGAGGTCCACCGGGGCGATCTCCATGAAGCCGTGTTCCTTGATGGTCTCCCAATGCTTCGAGGATTCGTTGCGGGTGCCGGCGTATGCGGTGTTGCATTCGACGATCGTGCCGTCAAGACGCTGCACGAGGTCCTTGATCAGCGCCGGCTGCAGGTAATGGGTGTTGCCGCCTTCGCCGGTGCTCAGCTTGACAGCCACCTTGCCCTTCGGCTTGACGCCGAGCGCCTCGTAGGCCTTCATCAGTCCGGCGGGGCTGATGTCCCGGGTCATATAGACCACCGGTGCGGTGGGCGAGTCGGTCTGATAGGTCGTCACCATATGCTGCCTCCTTGCGATATTGGCTGTATATGCTCACGATACCGCCAGCGATATGACAATACGCCGGATGCGAACGCATCACCAATGCGGCGGCGTACTGGATTCCATAGCTTCCAGGTATGGGAAGACCCCGGCCGTAGCCGGGGTCTTCAACAGCATTCCAAGCGAAGCTCAGAACTCCCATGACGAACAGTCCGGTGGACTGTTCGTAGCCGGGCATGCCGTATTGCATGCCCGCGCTGGGCACAGCGTTCTGAGCGAAGCTCAGAACTCCCTGTGCTCTCGGTAGAAACGGATCAGCGACTGGGTCGACGCATCCTGCGCGGCCAGCGCCTCATCGTCCTGCGAGATGGCCGGGGTGATCTCCTTGGCCAGCTGCTTGCCGAGCTCCACGCCCCACTGGTCGTAGGAGTCCAGGCCCCACACGGTGCCCTCGACGAAGGTGATGTGCTCGTACAGGGCGATCAGCTCGCCGACGGCGAACGGGGTCAGCGCCACACCCAGGATCGAGGTGGTCGGACGGTTGCCGGTGAACACGCGGGCCGGCACAATCTCCTCCGGCGTGCCCTCGGCGCGCACCTCGTCGGCGGTCTTGCCGAACGCGAGCGCCTTGGTCTGCGCGAAGTAGTTGCCCAGGAACAGCTCGTGCACGTCCTGATCGCCGTCCTTCAGCGGGTTCGGGGTGTTCACGAACGCGATGAAGTCGGCCGGGATCAGCTGGGTGCCCTGGTGGATCAGCTGGTAGAAGGCGTGCTGGCCGTTGGTGCCCGGCTCGCCCCAGAAGATCTCGCCGGTCTCGGAGGTGACCGGGGTGCCGTCCCAACGCACGGACTTGCCGTTGGACTCCATGGTCAGCTGCTGCAGGTAGGCCGGGAAGCGATGCAGGTACTGGTCGTACGGCAGCACGGCGTGCGAGGCGACCTTGAAGAAGTTGCGGTACCACACGTTGAGCATGCCCATCAGCACCACGGCGTTCTGCTCGAACGGGGTGTTGGCGAAGTACTCGTCGATCTCGTGGAAGCCGTGCAGGAACTCCTCGAAGCGGGCCGGGCCGAAGACCACGGCGAGCGAGGTGCCGACGGCGGAGTCCACGGAGTAGCGGCCGCCGACCCAGTTCCAGAAGCCGAAGGCGTTCTCCGGGTCGATGCCGAACTCGGCGACCTTCTCCAGGTTGGTGGAGACAGCGACGAAGTGCTTGCGGATGGCCTCGGCTTTCTTCTCCTCGGAACCGTCGATGGCGCCGGAGGCCTTGAGCTCCTCAAGCAGCCAGGTGCGGGCGCCGCGGGCGTTGGTCAGGGTCTCCAGCGTGGTGAAGGTCTTGGAGACGATGATGAACAGCGTGGTCTCCGGATCGAGGCCCTTGGTCTTCTCGGCCAGGTCGTTCGGGTCGATGTTGGAGATGTAGCGGGCCGAGATGCCGGCGTCGGCGTACGGCTTGAGCGCCTCGTACACCATGACCGGGCCCAGGTCGGAGCCGCCGATGCCGATGTTGACGACGGTCTCGATCTTCTTGCCGGTCACGCCGGTCCACTCGCCGGAGCGGACCTTGTCGGCGAAGGCGTAGATGCGGCCGAGCACCTCACGCACGTCCTTGACGGTGTCCTGGCCGTCGACGATGTACTTGCCCTCGTCCTCGACCGGGCGGCGCAGCGCGGTGTGCAGCACGGCGCGGTCCTCGGTGTTGTTGATGTGTACGCCGGTGTACATGGCCTTGGTGCGCTCGTCGAGCTTGACGGCCTTGGCGAGGTCGGCGAACAGCTTGAGGGTCTCCGGCTTGATGAGGTTCTTGGACAGGTCGAAATGCAGGTCGCCGGCGTCGAAGCTCAGCTTCTCGACGCGCTCGGGATCGTCGGCGAACCACTGCTTGAGGCTGACGCCCTCGCTCTGCAGCTCGTCGTAGTGCTTCTGCAGCGCGGCCCACTCCGGGGTCTGGGTGGCGTCAACAGGAGGATTGATGGCCATAGTGAACAGGTCCTTTCCTTTTCCGAATGAAGCGGCACGGAAGTCGCTCCGCGCCGTTGCTCTTCAAGCACCACGGTACCCACGAAATTGGACAGACCCGCAGCGCGACGCGCATCCGCCGCCACTTATTCTGCAAACGTTCGCAGAACCGCCGCGGCGGTTCGCTATCGCCCCAATCGCAGCATCCGCAGCACCGGACGGCGGATCAGCCCATCCAGCACGGCCACGACCACCACATACCCCACCGAAACCACCGTCCCCTCGGCCAGCAGCCACAGCCCCGCAGCGCCGCCGCCGGACGCGGCCCATCGCGTCACGTCGGCCAGCAGCCCCTGAATCGCGACATCCATCGCCACCGTGCCGAACACCGACTGCACGATGTAGAACCCCAGGATGCCGGAGGCCAGCCACGCCACGGCCCGCGCCGCCACGGAACCGGACGTCCCCGCCTCGCGCGAGGCACGAGCCAGGTCCACGCCCGCGCCGCCCGACCCCGACGCGCACACCATCACCGGCAGGAACGCCAACGCCATCGACGCCGCGGACGTCGACTTGTACGACAGCTGGGCGATCAGCGTCACATCCCTGCGTATCGCGGCCACCGCCTCCACCGTCAGCACCACCGCGGCGACCGCCACCAACGCCTTCATCCAACGGCGCCGCCATCGTGGCAGATCAGCGGGCCGCGGCGCCCCGGACATGCCGGCCACACCGGCGATCGCGAAGGACACCGCATACGTGATCGCACTCATCCATTTACGCCAGTCGGTCAACCCGCGCGTGGCGGCGTCGCCCGGAGAGACGAACGCGACGTACCCGTTCACCATCACCAGAGCGACCACCAGCACGCAGGCGACCGCCACGCGGATCCGCGCCGGCACACGCCGCAACAGGCGGGCCAGCACCGGCGCCACCGCCACGAACGCGGCGTACAGCCACACGAATTCATTCCCCAACGTCCACTGCCACACCAGATGCACATTCACCAACGGCATGACCCACGCGTCGAATGCGAGCGCGACCACCGCCACCAACACCACCGACACGGCAATCACCAGCACACGGCGTACGGTGCCCCGCAACGCGTCGAGCCAATACCCCGCCTGCGTGGACCGGCGCGCCAGCGAGGGGATCAGATAGAACCCCGAGATCATGAAGAACACATGGTTGCCCCATGCGCCCATCAGCGCGATGACACCCAGCACGGCCAGCACCGCGGGGTCCGACCCCAGCATGTCGCCGATCTGGCTGCAGCCGGCCGCCGGATCGCACAGCGCCTGGGCCGTCCACGGCATCATCGTATGGAACAGGGAGATGCCGACGATGGCCGCCAAACGCAGCGCCTCGACACGCACGTTGCGCACGGCGCGCGGGGTGTGTGCGGCGCGCACGTTGCCGTCGCGGGACACGCCGTCGGCCCCGACATCCGCCATGCGACGGCCGCTGATTCGGCCACTATCTGCGTTCGCCATCGGCAACCCCTCGCTCTCCGTACCGCCGGTCCGACACCAATGCCTCACAGCATACCGCGTCAAGCCCCGGCCACGGTGACACGGCGAATTGGACAAATCGCCACCTTGCGCTACAATCTATTTCTCGTGCGCGGGTCGCGTATGCTGCCCGCACGACCACGCCACTTTAGCTCAGTCGGTAGAGCGGCTCACTCGTAATGAGCAGGTCGACAGTTCGATTCTGTCAAGTGGCTCCACAGCCCTAGGCACGGCACATCCGTGACCTAGGGTTTTGCATAACCGGCGGTTTCGGTTCCGTCCGCGGCCGGCAATGCGCGCGAGTGGCGTAATGGTAGCCGCGCAGGATTTAGGTTCCTGTGTCTTCGGACGTGTGGGTTCGAGTCCCATCTCGCGCACCACATCCTTCGTCATTCGTTGCCATCCGTTGTCAAACCTCGTCAACGCCACAGGCCAACCGGGAGCGTTTCCATGTCCGCACTCATCCAGCCGATCACCCTGTTGCTCATCATCGCCGCCGGCTACCTGTTCAAACGCTTCGGACTGTTCGGCGACCGCGACTACCGGGTGATCCAGAAGGCCGAGTTCAACCTGATCCTGCCGGGCGCGATCATCTACTCCTTCGCCACGAACCCGCACGACGTGAGCCTGCTCGTCGTATCGGCCTTCGCGTTCGTGGCGGCGCTGGTGCCCACGCTGGTCATGTACGTCTACTCGCGGCGCAGACCCGTGGCCGACCGCGCGTTCCTGATGCTCAACGGGTCGGGGTACAACGTGGGTTGCTTCTGCTTCCCGGTCCTGCAGTCGTTGATCGGCCCGGCGGCGCTGGTGCCGGCCGCCATGTTCGACGTCGGCAACTGCGTGATGGTCTCGGCGGGCACCAATGTGATGACGCAGACGCTGCTGCACATCCAGCCCGGCCGCACGCTGGCCGAGCAGGGGGCCGGCGAGGCGCCGACGCTGCCGTACACCCGGCCCGCCGACCGCGACGCCCGACGCCTGGCACGCCGCGCCCTGCTGCGCAACGTGGTCAAGGGGTTCGCCTCATCGCCGTCGTTCGACACCTATGTGCTGATGATCGTGCTGATGATCGCCGGCGTGACGCTGCCGGAATGGTTGGGCACGTTCTGCCAGCCGTTCTCCAACGCGAACGCGTTCTGTTCGATGCTGATGGTCGGCATGCTGATGGATCTGCCCGCCTCGCGCCACGATGTGCGCGACGTGCTGGAGATTCTGGGCTGGCGCGTGCCGTTCGCCGTGCTCTTCGCCGCGGCGGCATGGTTCCTGCTGCCATTCGACGCCGTCACGCGCGAGGCCGTGGCGCTGTGCTGCCTAGCGCCGACGGCGATCTTCGCCACGCTGTACACCGACAAGGTGCTGGGCAACGCGCGGCTGGCGGGGTTCACGCTGTCGCTGAGCGCGGTCATTGCGATGGCGCTGATGACCGGCGCCCACCTCCTGCTGAGCGCTTAGAGCAGGACGGCGGCCAGCTCGGGCATCAGGGCGCGCAGGGCCTTGCCGCGGTGGGAGATGGCGTTCTTCTCCTCGGGGGTCATCTCGGCGCTGGTCAGCGGCTCGCCGTCGGCGTTCGTACGGCCGGGCTGGTCGTCGGGCACGAACAGCGGATCGTAGCCGAAGCCGTGCTCGCCCCGGGCGGCGCGCAGGATGACGCCCGGCATCTCACCGGTACGGACGATCTCCCGGGCGATGCGATGGCGTCCGTTGCCATCCGCCTCGGCAGCCGGCACCACCAGGGCGGCGGCACAGCAGAACCGGGCGGTACGCTTGGCGTCCGGGATGTCCTCGATCTGGGCGAGCAGCAATGCGTTGTTCGCCGCGTCATCACCGTGGCGGCCGCACCAGCGGGCCGACAGGATGCCGGGGGCGCCGCCCATCACGTCTACGATCAGGCCGGAGTCGTCGGCCACGGCCGGCAGTCCGGTGCGTTCGGCCACGTCGCGGGCCTTGAGCAGCGAGTTCTCCTCGAAGGTCACGCCGTCCTCAACCGGGTCCGGCAGATTCATCGAACCGGCGGACACCAGTCGCACGCCGGCGGCGCGCTCCCCCAGGCACTCCTCAAGGATCTGGCGCATCTCGGCCAGTTTGCCCTCGTTATGGGTGGCGACGACGATCGTCAGGTCAGTGGTGGTCATGAGTCGTTCCTTTCGGTGGTTCGCACTACCTCGCCTTTCGGATTCCGAGGCGGCCATTTCCAACCGTTCTCATTCGGAACCCCGAGGTAGCGCGAACCTCATCATTCGGCCAGCGCCGCGCGCTGGGCGGCCTGAAGCTCCTTGTTGCCCTTTTCGGCCAGATCCAGCAACTGGTTCAGCTCGTCGCGGCTGAACGGACGATGCTCGGCCGTGCCCTGGATCTCGATGAACTGCCCCGATCCGGTCATGGCCACGTTCATATCGGTCATGGCCTGGCTGTCCTCGATATACGGCAGGTCCAGCATCGGCGTGCCGTTGATCACACCCACCGACACGGCGGACACACAGTCCTTGAGCACCTTGTCAGCGCGCTTGATCTTGCGGTTGCGTTCGGCCCAGCGCAGGGCGTCGACCAGCGCCACATACGCGCCGGTGATCGATGCCGTGCGGGTGCCGCCGTCGGCCTGCAGGACGTCGCAGTCCAGCTGGATCTGGTTCTCGCCCAGGGCCTTCATATCCACCACGCCGCGCAGGCAGCGCCCGATCAGGCGGCTGATCTCATGCGTGCGGCCGCCGATCTTGCCGCGCACCGACTCCCGGTCGGTGCGTTCTGCGGTGGCGCGCGGCAGCATGGCGTATTCGGCGGTGACCCAGCCCAGCCCGGAGTCCTTGCGCCAGCGCGGCACCCCGGTGGTGAACGTGGCCGTACACATCACGCGCGTCGAGCCGCATTCGATCAGGACCGAGCCTTCCGGGGCGTCGGTGAAGTTGCGGGTGATGCGCACCGGGCGCAGCTCGTCGGCCGCACGCCCATCCGGACGCAGCACCACATTGTTCAGCAGATCCTTGATTTCAGCCATGCCACCCAACCTAGCACCTGGGGCATAGCTCCGGATGCAGGTGCGGCCCCGACCCGTTCGCCGTCCCGGACGCCAACGGACGCCCCGACCGCGCCTGCGCGGCTGCCGATTCGCGGGTTGCGGGGCCGTCGCCCCGATTCACTACGCTTCTGGGTAATATTCCTCACCGAAGGAGGGGCAACGATGGTTGATTATTCGCCGGCCATGATGACCGACATGTATGAATACACGATGCTGGACGCCGCGCTCAAGGACGGCACCGCCAACCGCAAATGCGTCTTCGAGATCTTCACCAGGCATCTGCCCGAGGGACGCCGGTATGGGGTGGTGGCCGGCACCGGCCGCATCCTTGACGCGCTCGAGCGTTTCCACTTGGACGACGAGGATCTGCGCTTCCTCTCCGACCGCAACATCGTGAGCGCCGAAACCATCGCGTGGCTGGAGCGTTTCCACTTCTCCGGATCGATCAAGGGCTATCGCGAGGGCGAGATGTTCTTCCCGAATTCGCCGGTGCTGCAGGTGGAGGGCACGTTCGGCGAGTGCACGCTGCTGGAGACGCTGCTGCTGTCGATCCTCAACTACGACTGCGCGGTCGCCTCCGCGGCCTCCCGTATGGTGACCGCCGCCAAGGACCGTCCGTGCATGGACATGGGCGGCCGGCGCACCAACGAGTGGTCGGCCGTGGCGGCCTCCCGTGCCGCCGTGGTGGGCGGATTCCAGGGCACCGCCAACCTGCTGGCCGCGCAGCTGTACGGGCTCAAGGCCATCGGCACGGCCGCGCACTGTTTCACGCTCGTCCATGATTCCGAGCGCGACGCCTTCATCTCGCAGATCGATGCGCTCGGCAGGAACACCACGCTGCTGGTGGACACCTACAACATCGAGGAAGCTGTGAAGACCGCCGTGGAGGTTGCCGGACCGGAACTCGGCGGTGTGCGCATCGATTCGGGCGATCTGGCCGCGCTCGCCCAGCGCGTGCGCAACCAGCTGGATGCGTTGGGCGCCACGAACACCAAGATCACCGTGACCAACGACCTTGACGAGTACGCGCTGGCCGCCCTGCAGACCGCTCCGGTGGATTCGTACGGCGTGGGCACCCGACTAGTCACCGGCTCGGGCGCTCCCACCTGCGCGATGGTCTACAAGCTCACCGAGCGCGAGAACGCCGACGGCGTGATGCAGCCGGTGGCCAAGAAGTCGAAGGACAAGGCCACCGTGCCGGGCCGCAAGCTGGCGTTCCGCTCCTATGAATACAACCTGGCCGACTGCGAGCACGTCATCTCCGGTGCGGAGGACCAGCTGGCCGCCTTCCGCCCCGAAGAGGGGTGGAAGGACCTGCTGGTCGACTTCGTGGACCACGGCCAGATCGACGCCACCTGGCAGGGGCATGACGCGATCATGGCCGCCCACGACTACCGTGCGCAGGCCCTGGCCGAGCTGCCCATCACCGCGCAGAGCCTGATGCGCGGCGAGCCGGTGATCCCGACCGAAACCACCGTGCTGTGAGCCCGCAGGGCCCGGTCCGACGGGCCGTTCGGGGACACCGCGTCGGACGATGACCCCGGAAGGCCCGGACGGCACCGTCCGCCAGGCCCGCGGACCGATGACCGACACCTGATGTTCGAAGGAGAACCACCATGATGGAACCGACCTCCGCCTACACGCCCTCGCCCACGCGCTACGACGCGATGACCTACAACCGCTGCGGCAGCAGCGGGCTGAAGCTGCCGGCCATCTCACTGGGCTGCTGGCACAACTTCGGCGACCACACGCCGTTCGAGACCATGCGCCAGCTGACCCGGACCGCGTTCGACCACGGCATCACCCACTTCGACCTGGCCAACAACTACGGGCCGGAACCCGGTTCCGCCGAGCGCAACGACAATCTCAAAGCGTTGGAGAACACCGAGTTCACCGACCGCGAACTCAGCGTCATCAGGTTCATCACGATGGCCTGATTCGAGATCGGACATGAGAACGGCCCCCTGCCGCCACGGCTATCCGCCGGGGTGCAAGGGGCCGTTGCCTATATTGCGCACAGTCACATGTCGGCCGGTGGCCGCCCGTCACCAGTTGCGCATCTCGTCGTAGATGCGCTTGCAGTCCGGGCATACCGGATACTGCGACGGGTCATGCTTGGGCACCCACACCTTGCCGCACAGGGCCACCACCGGACGGCCCGTCAGCTTCGATTCCTGGATGCGGTCCTTGGACACGTAATGCGCGAACCGGTCGGCATCGCCGTTGTCGGTCATGTCGGACTGTTCGCGGGTCTCCGGCCGCTCCAGCACCGCGGTGCCGGTCCCCTCGTCGGGGCTCGACAGCGGGGAAACCGGGTCGGCGTCGTTCCACATCGCATCGGTCATCATCGAAACTCCCTACACCTCATATATCACTGCCTACGGTTGCCCACCATCATAGAGCCGAAAGCGGCGAAACGGCAACGTCCACCCGCGCGCGGCCGCGACACCGCGGCGCATTGGACACACGCCGGCCGGGCACGCGGTACTCTTGAGGCATGACTATCGCAGTATGTCCGGGATCCTACGATCCCGTTACCGCAGGGCACCTGGACGTCATCGAACGGTGCGCCCGATTCTTCGATGACGTGCATGTGGTGGTGGCGGTGAATTCGGCGAAGCAGCCGATGTTCTCCCCCGACACCCGCGTGGACGTGATCCGCCGCGCCCTGGACAAGGACGGGTTCACCGACGTCAAGGTGGCATCGACCGATGGGCTGATCACCGATTATTGCAAGCAGGTGGGCGCCACCGTCATCGTCAAGGGGCTGCGCCAGAACGGCGACTATGAGGCCGAGCTCGGCATGGCGCTGGTCAACCGCAAACTCTCCGGGGTCGAGACGTTGTTCCTGCCCGCGGACCCCGTGCTGGAGCACATCTCCAGCTCCATTGTCAAGGACGTTGCCCGGCACGGCGGCGATGTGACCGGCATGGTGCCGGATTGCGTGGCGCCGATGCTTGTGGAGGCACTGCAGCAAGAAAAGAGTCGATGATGGCCGACGAAACCCAGAACATGAACGACGTGACCGACGAGCACGAGGTTGCGCCCCAGGTCAAGCCGTTGTTCCCGCTGCCCGACCTGCGCCAGGATGCAACCGATGACGAGGAGGCGCGCAGCCGCGAGGAATTCACCACGGTCTATGACGTCATCGATCAGATGGAGCAGTCGCTCGACCAGGCCAAGGGCGCCCTGTTCGCACCGGGGCTGATCAAGGTGGATCGCGATGAGTTCGCCGATCACCTGGCCACATTGAAGAAGATGCTGCCGGTTCAGCTCGAACGCGCGTCCGCGTTGATGCGCGAGGCCGAGCGCCGCCTGGAGAACGCCCAGACGCAGGCCAACGCCATCGTGGCCTCGGCGCAGAGCCGCGCCGCCGACACGATCCGCGAGGCCGAGGAGCAGGCGCAGTTCCTGGTCGGGCAGGAGAACGTGACCGCGCTGGCCAAGCAGAAGGCGCGCGAGATCATGGATCAGGCCCAGGCCAAGGCCGACCGTCTCACCCGCGGTGCCGACCAGTACTGCACCACGGTGATGGAAGGCCTGCAGCAGCAGATCACCAAGCTCGACCATGACGTCAAAGCCGGGCTGAACGTACTGTATGATCGCCAGCACACCGCGGCGCAGAACATGAACCGTCCCCAAACCACTACGGAGGAGTGAGCCGATGCCCCGTCCCGAAGATTCCCAGTGGGCCGTATCCGTGGCGCAGGTCGCGTCCAGGCCCGGCCAGAGCAAGCCGATCGACACCGTATTCCCCGCGCCCAGCGGCATCGGTGACGACATCGTCGGCGTCAGGGAGGGTGCCGATGTACGTGTGGTCGGCTCGTTCGACTCGATTGTGGACGGACTGGTGTTCATCGGACGGATCGAAGCCCCGCTGACCGCCGAGTGCACCCGCTGCCTGAAGCCGATCGACCCCGACTGGACCGTGAACGCGACCCTCTTCTTCCCGTATGACGCGCCCGGAGCCGACGACGGACGGGGCACCGGGGAGGTCGAGATCATCGCCGGCGAGGACGAGGCCGAGGACGTCTACCCGCTGAGCTCGGACGGCGCGTTCGCCGACATGGAATCGCCGCTGCGCGACACGCTGGTGGAGGCGCTGCCGTTGCAGCCGCTGTGCAAGGAGGACTGCCTCGGACTGTGCCCGCAGTGCGGCGTGGATCTCAACGAGGACCCCGACCACCACCATGACGTCACCGATATCCGGTTCGCCGCGCTTGAGCAGTTCAAAGCCCGTCTGGAAGCGGAGGAACGTCGGGGCTGAGCGCGCCGATGTGACTTTGTACCACGGTTGCGCTAGGATACTGAACGCTTAAGCTCAATTGTTCGAACGAAACAGAGGATACAACAATGGCACTGCCTAAGTACAAGACCTCGCGCGCCAACACGCATTCGCGTCGCGCGAACTGGAAGGCGACCGCCGCGCAGACCGTGACCTGCGCGAACTGCGGCGCCCCGACCCTGCCTCACATGGCCTGCCCGAGCTGCGGTTCCTTCCGCGGCCGCACCTACCGCAGCGCCATCCAGCCGGCCCACACCAAGTGAGTCGCTGACCGCATAGGCATTCCGAGAACCCTGCCGTCGACGGACGGCGGGGTTCTTTGTTTATCCCCTCCTCCGCGTCACAGCCCACGCCGTCGGATCCCGCCGAGGCGTCGGACTACAATGGGACGGCGAATCATACGGACCGGCCACGCAGGGCGGGGCGCCAGCGCAGCCGGTCAACACGACCACGAGGGAAGCGGTGATATGAGTCATCATCACGGCACACGATCGGGCGAATTCGCCACGCCGCAGCACACCGACACCGCATCGGCGCCATTGCCGGTGCCGTCCGGGGCGTTGTTGGAGGCGCTTGGCACCACCATCACCCCGGATCTGCTGGTGGAGGCGCTGACCCACCGCTCGTTCGCGCACGAGCACCCGGGCACGCCGAACTATGAGCGGCTGGAGTTCCTGGGGGATGCGGTGCTCGAACTGGTCGTCACCGAAACCCTGTTCGCGGCGCACCCGGATATGACCGAAGGCCAGCTCGCCAAGATGCGGGCCAAGGCCGTTTCCGAGGAGTCGCTGTCCGCCATAGCCCGGAACAAGCTGCATGCGGGCCCGTACATCCTGCTCGGCCGCGGCGAATCCGACGACGGCGGCGCCGACAAGAGCTCGATCCTGTGCGACATTGTGGAGGCGCTGATCGGCGCCACGTTCGTGGAGCATGGCATCGAGACGGCGCGCGAGGTCGTGCACCGTCTAATCGACGACACGCTGCGCGAGGTGGCCACCGAAGGCCCCGCGCTGGATTGGAAGACCTCGCTGGTGGTCAAGGCGCATGAGTTGGGGTTGGAGGAACCGCGGTACCGCATGGAGGTGTCCGGCCCGGAGTATGCGCAGGTGTTCACGGCCCGGGCCATACTCGGCGACGCGGGCACGGTGATCGGCACCGGCACCGGATCGAGCAAGCGCAAGGCGCAGCTGGCCGCGGCCGAAGCCGCATGGCATGCGCTGGACGCCGGCGGTACGCCAGTATGTGGGCGCGGCTAGCACTCCGCGATATTTTGCTACTACGATGGTGGCAGTATGCGCCGTTGCCATGCCGCCATCAGCGGCAGCCGGCCCCGGCGCGACGTCGCGCCCCGCGGCGCCCACCGATGCGCCCCGTGGACCGCGAACCGACCCGAGCACACGACGATTGAGAGAGGAATCATGGTACTACCGACACCTCTGCAGGCGTTCAGCAGCGTGCCCAAGGCCGCTGCCGGCACCGACAAACAGACCATTGCAGACGGCGAGAAGATGACCGGCGCCGAAGCGCTGGTCCGTTCTCTGGAGGATCTGGGGGTCCAGGATGTGTTCGGCATCCCGGGCGGCGCGATTCTGCCCGTCTACCACGCGATCAAGGACGATTCGAAGTTCCGTTTCCTGCTGATGCGCCATGAGCAGGCCGCCGGACACGCCGCCGAGGGATACGCCGTGGCCACCGGCCGTGTGGGCGTGTGCATCGTGACCTCCGGCCCGGGCGCAACCAATATGCTGACCCCGATCGCCGACGCGAATATGGATTCCGTGCCGATGGTGGTCATCACCGGCCAGGTCGGCACCGACGCCATCGGCACCGATGCCTTCCAGGAGGCCGACATCGTAGGCGCCACCTACCCGGTGGTCAAGCATTCGTATCTGGTGACCGACGCGCAGGACATCCCGCGCGTGCTCACCGAGGCCTACTACATCGCCAACTCCGGCCGTCCCGGCCCGGTGCTCGTCGATCTGACGAAGACCGCGCAGGTCGGTGAGATGTACTACTCGTGGCCGCAGCGCATGATCCTGCCCGGCTACAACCCCACCATGAAGGCGCATGGTCGCGTCCTGGCCGACGCCGCCCGCCTGTTCGAGCGCTCGTACCGCCCGGTGCTGTATGTCGGCGGCGGCGCGGTGCGTTCCGACGCCTGCAAGCAGGTCGAAAAGCTCGCCGAAGTCACCGGCGCACCGGTCGTGACCACGCTGCCCGCCCGCGGCATCATCCCCGATTCGCATCCACAGAATCTCGGCATGCCGGGCATGCACGGCACCATCGCTGCCACCGGCGCCATCCAGCGTTCCGACCTACTCGTCGCCATCGGCGCTCGCTTCGACGACCGCGTGACCGGCAAACTCGACGCGTTCGCGCCGACCGCGCGCGTCATCCACATCGATATCGACCCGGCGGAGATCGGCAAGAACCGCGTGGCCGACGTGCCGATTGTCGGCGATGTGGCCACGGTGCTGGACGACCTGATCCCGCAGATCGAAAAGCTGCAGGCCGAGCACGGCAAGCCGGATTTGAAGCCGTGGTGGGCCGCGATCGACCGTTGGCGCAACAAGTACCCGATGACGTACGCCGAGCCGACCGACGGCACGCTCGCACCGCAGTGGGTGGTGCAGCAGCTCGGCAAGTACGCCGACCCGTCCACCATCTGGGTCACCGACGTCGGCCAGCACCAGATGTGGGCCTCGCAGTTCCTGAACTTCGAGAACGCGCACTCGTGGCTGTCCTCCTCCGGTCTGGGCACGATGGGCTTCGGCCTGCCCGCCGCCATTGGCGCCTCAATCGGCGCGCAGCGTTTCTTCGATGACAAGAAGCCGGTGTGGCTGATCGACGGCGACGGCAGCTTCCAGATGACCAGCGAGGAGATGACGGCCGCGTTCCTGGAGCATGCGCCGGTCAAGATCGCGATCCTGAACAACTCGGCCCTCGGCATGGTGCGCCAGTGGCAGACGCTGTTCTATGACCACCACTATTCGGCCACCAACCTGCACGACGGCGACGGCAAGGCCGAGGACTACGCGAACGACGGGCAACCGACGGACGGGTTCTTCGACGTGCCGGACTTCGTCAAGCTGGCGGAGGCCTACGGCTGCGTCGGCATGCGCGCGTTCACCAAGGAGCAGGCCGTCGAGTGCATCCGCAAGGCGAACGAGATCAACGACCGTCCGGTGCTCATCGACTTCCGCGTGTGGAAGGATGCGATGGTGTGGCCGATGGTCGCCGCCGGCGAGTCCAACAACAACGTGGTCTACATGCCCGGCATCCAGCCGCTCAAGGGGCATAACGCCGACATGGATCCGGACGAGGACACGGACGGCGCGGACACCGCCGCGGACGCTGAGAACTGACGGAATTTCAGGCAAGAGGAGCGATAATCATGGCTTTGTATCCCGCATCACGGCCCACATCGCAGCGCCATACGCTGTCGGTGCTCGTCGAGAACCGCCCGGGCGTGCTGTCCCGCATCGCCGGCCTGTTCGCACGTCGTGCGTTCAACATCAACTCGCTGTCCGTCTCCCCCACCGAGCGCCCGGACATCTCGCGCATCACGGTGACCGCGGACGTGGAGGATGTGCCGCTTGAGCAGATCATCAAGCAGCTCAACAAGCTGCTCCACGTGCTGAAGATTGTGGATCTGGACGATGAGAACACCGTGAACCGCGAGCTCGTGCTCGTCAAGGTGGCGGCCGATGCCAAGACCCGGTCCGACGTGCTGGAGATCGTGCAGACCTTCCGCGTGCGTGTGGTCGATATGCACCCCGAATCGCTGGTCATCGAGGCCACCGGTGCCGGCGCGAAGCTGGATTCGATGCTGGCGCTGCTCGAGGACTACGGCATCATCGAGATCGTGCGCTCGGGCTCCGTGGCGCTGACCCGCGGCCCGAAGGCGCTGAGCGAGAAGGTGATCGGCTCCGAGATCAAGGGGCGCTGAGCCTCCGGGAACCGTGCACCGTGCGTTGCGGCGACGCAACATCGGTATCCATTGCAGGGGTGGCACACAAGTGCCGCCCCTTTCTTGTTCTCTTCTTCCGGGGGTGTCAGGCGCACCATGACGACGGGAACCCGTTCCGTTAGAACTCTCCCGGTTTAGCGTATGATTCGTCCTGACCGGCCGACCCATCGTGCATGGTTGCGCACTATGTGTTTGGTTGCGGATTCGCAACCAAACACATATGAGGTTACACAAGGGGTATCGTGCACCCTCTCTCCCCTTCCTTCCTAGAACGAAGACACGCACAGTCTGACAGCGGAAGATATGCTAGCATTGTGCTATCATTGAATCATCAATCAAAGGGGCACATCATGGCAACACTTACCATTCGCAAGCTTGACGACAAGGTCGTCGAGGATTTCAAGCGCATCGCCAAGAAGAACAACCGCTCGGCGGAGGCCCAGGCACGCTCGCTGATCGAGGACTTCACCGCAGGCGTGCTGGCACATGACATCATGTCCAACTCTGACTTGGTGCAGGAGATGTGGGACCTGCTCGGAGACGAATCCCTTCAGTCCGACGAAGAGCTCGCTCCCCCGCGTACCGACGACGCCCGTCCGATTGAACTGGGGTGACGACGATGATCATCCTCGACACCAACGTCATCAGCGAGATCCTCAAGAAGGACCACGCCGACCGCCGTGTCGTCGACTGGTTCATCCATGTTCCGCTGAATGAAGCCTACACGACATCCGTCACCACGGCCGAATTGCTGACGGGTATAGCCCTGCTGCCCGAAGGAACACGGAAGCGGCGGCTTGGCGACTCCGTGCAGCAGTTCATAAACCTCTACCTTCCTCGCACCTTGCCGTTTGACGCAGCTGCGGCACCACATTATGCCGCCGTCTACGCCCAACGCCGCGCCGCAGGACGACCCGTAGCCCCTCAGGATGCGATGATCGCCGCCATTGCACTGGCCTGCGATGCCACGCTGGCCACACGCAACGTCAAGGATTTCGAGTACACCGTCGTCAAGCTGTTCAACCCGTGGGAGGGGTGACGGCTACTCCAACTGCTCGGAAAGCTCCATCCATTCGAGTTCGAGGGGTTCGGCCTCCTCGGTGATGGCCTGCAGGCGCACGTTCATCTCGTTGAGACCGGCGTAGTCGCTCGGGTCGTGTTCGGCCATCCGGGTCTCAAGCTCGGATTTCTCCTCCTCCAGCTTGGCCAGCTTCCGCTCGATCTGTGAGACGCGCTTGGATGCCTCGTGGAACGCCTTGCCCGTCAGCTTCGGCGTCGTCACGCCGGTCGCGGTGCCGGACGCCCCGCCGTTCCCGAACTGTGTCCCGTGTTCCGGAGCAGCGGCGTCACCCGCGATGCCGGCCGCGTCGTCCGCGGGCGTCACAGTGCCGGTCGCCCCCGCGGCGCCCTTCCTCCGATTCGACGCGGCATCGCCGGCGAACGGGTCGCGGCCGGCTTTGATCGCCTCCGTCATCGCCAAATAATCGTCCACACCGCCCGGCAGGTGACGGATCTTGCCGCCGATCAGCGCGAACTGCTGGTCGGTCACGCGCTCCAACAGGTAGCGGTCGTGGCTGACCACGATCAGCGTGCCCGGCCAGGTATCGAGCAGATCCTCCATCACGGCCAGCATATCGGTATCCAGATCGTTGCCCGGCTCGTCCATGATCAGCACATTCGGCTCATCGAGCAGGATCAGCAGCAGCTGCATGCGGCGCTTCTGGCCGCCGGATAGGTCGCGGATCGGGGTCATCAGCTGCGCGGCCTCGAAGCCGAGCCTTTCCATCAGCTGCCCCGGGGTCACCTCCTTGCCGTCCACGATGTAGCTGGGCTTGTACCGGCTCAGCACCTCCTTGACCTTGTACTTGCCGAGCGCCTCCAGCTCGTCCAGCCGCTGCGAGAGCACCGCGAAACGAACCGTCTTGCCGATGTTCACATGGCCGGCGGTCGAGGTGATCGACCCGTCGAGAATCTTCAGCAGCGTGGACTTGCCGGCGCCGTTCGCGCCGACAATGCCGAAACGGTCGCCGGGACCGATCAGCCAGGTCACGTCGTCCAGCACCTTACGGCCGGTGACGGAGACCTTGTGCGCGGCGGAGGTGGCGGGGAGCGTTGTCGCTTCCCCGGTCGCGTCCTGGAGGGTAGCCCCCTCGCCAGAAGAGGCGGAGCGAGCAGAGGGCTCTCCCCCGGTCACACTCGGGGCATCGGGTCTCTCTGCGGAAGAGTCAGAGGTAACAGTCGGGGTAAAGGCGACGCCGGCATCGCGCAGGCGCGGGTCGGTTGACAGGTCGTCAACTGCCAACTCGACGGCGCCGTACGCCTGCGGCTCCGCATACATCGGACGCACCACATCCACGCGGGACGCGGAGGCCGCCATCTCGGCCACATCCGGGTCGATCACGGCGGCACCGGCAGTGTCGGCGTCGCCCATGAACGCCGGTCGCACGGCGTCGGGACGCGGCGTGCCGTCCACGGTCACGCCGTTCTCGGCGGCGAACACCTGCGTCACGTCGATCAGGTCCACCACCTGCTTGCCCAGACGGGAGGTCGCCATCTGCTTCAGTTCCAGCGTGTTGCGCAGCGGCGGCACGTCGGCGATCAGCTCGCGTGCCTGCTTGACGTGGAACTTCTGCTTGGTGGAGCGCGCGCGTGCGCCGCGGCTCAGCCATGCCAGCTCCTTGCGCGCCAGGTTGCGGCGGCGGGCCTCGCGCACATCGGCCTGCCGGTCGCGCTCCACGCGCTGCAGCATGTACGCGCTGTAGCCGCCCTCGAACGGGTCGATCGTGCCGTCGTGCACCTCCCACATCGACTCGCACACCTCGTCCAGGAACCAGCGGTCGTGCGTCACCAGCAGCAACGCGCCCTGCCCCTTGCCCCAGCGGGTTTTCAGGTGTTCGGCCAGCCAGTGGATCGTGACCACGTCCAGATGATTGGTCGGCTCGTCCAGCGCCAGGATATCCCAGTCCTTGAGCAGCAGGCGGGCCAGATCGGCGCGGCGGCGCTGGCCACCGGACAGCGAGCCGATGCGCGCGTCCAGGCTGATGCCGCCGAGCAGCGCCTCCACGATCTCGCGCGAGCGCGTCTCCGACGCCCACTCGTAGTCTTCGCGTCCCTCCAGTGCGGCCTGGCGGACGGTGGCGTTGTCGTCGAGCGGGTCACGCTGGTCGAGCATGCCGAAGCTCAGCCCCCCGCGCTTGGTCACGCGGCCCGAATCAGGTTCCTGCGTGCCGTTGAACAGGTGCAGCAGCGTGGATTTGCCGTCGCCGTTGCGGCCGACGATGCCGATGCGGTCGCCCTCGAACACGCCCTGCGTCACATCGGTGAAGATCGTCTTGGTCGCGAACGCGAGCGACACCTGTTCCAACCCAATATCGTAAATCGGCATAATCCCTTAATCTACCACCCGCCCCGCCACGCCCGGCTTCTCCGGACTCTGATGCATCGTGACCGTGATCCATCTCCAAAATCGGTGATTTTACAAGGTTCTTGAATTGTGTCAGAGTCACGAATATGTCAGAGTCCGGAGAATCCGGGCGTGGCGGGAGACGCGCCGGATGGACCCGGGACGGGAAAAGGACCCGGGATGGGGAAGGGACGGTTAGTTCAGGGTCTTGGCGTAGGTGCTGCACCGGGCGGCGAAGCTGGAGAACACCTGCTCGCCCAGCGGCTGGATCTGCGCATCGGCCTGCGCGAACGCCTCCCGCAGCTTGGACTTCGAACCGCCGGCGGCCTTGAGCTCCTTGACCATCGAGGGCTCCTCCAGCCACTCCTCCAGCATGGCGGCGGTCACCTCCAGATGGAACTGCAACCCCAGCGCCGAACCGAAGCGGAACGCCTGCACCTTGGTCTGCGCCGAACGCGCCAGCAGCTGCGCGCCGTCGGGCAGGCCCACCGTATCACGGTGCCAGTGCAGCACATCCAGCTGCTTGCCCCACATCGAGAAGTAGTCGTGCTTGTCCACGCGCTTGATCGGCCCCACGCCGATCTCCGGCTCCTCGCCCTTGCACAGCTTGGCCCCCAACGCCGTGGCGATGATCTGATGCCCCAGGCAGATGCCCAGCACCGGCTTGCCCACGCTGATCGCGGCCTTGGCCAGCTTGGCCTCCGCCTTCAGCCCCGGGTATTGGTCGTAGTCGGCGGCCCCCATCGGCCCGCCCATGATCACCACGCCGGCCAGCTCGTCGAAATCCGGCATATCCGGTTTCTTTTTCCTGGCCACGTTGAGCGTGAGCGTCTCCAGACCCAGATCCTCAAGATTCGCCAGAATCCGCCCCGGTTTCTCCCACGGGACGTGCTGCAGAATAAGCACTTGCGGTGACGTCATAGATTCCATTGTCGCACCGGCACCGTAGAAAGCACGCCGCACCACGGCAAAAGGCGCGGAAAAAGCGCGGTTTGCGCCACCCGACCTTGTCGGGCAAAGCGAATACGCTCGAACTATGACCGACACCACGAATCCCACCGTCGACGCGGATGGCCGCATGCTGTCCGACGCCGCCGCGAACCTCAAGCTGTACGACACCGCCTCGCATGCGGTCGAACCGTTCGTCCCGGTCCAGCCGGGCCATGTGGGCATCTACGTGTGCGGCGCGACCGTGCAGAGCTCGCCGCATATCGGCCATATCCGCGCGGCCGTGGCGTTCGACGTGGTGCGCCGCTGGCTGCTGCGTCTGGGCTATACGGTCACGTTCGTGCGCAACGTGACCGACATCGACGACAAGATCCTGGACAAGGCCGCAGCCGCCGGCCAGCAGTGGTGGGAGCGCGCCTACATCTACGAGCGCGAGTTCACCGAGGCGTACGACGCGCTGGGCGTGCTGCCGCCCACCTACGAGCCGCGCGCCACAGGCCACATGCTGGACATGATCGACCTGATCCGGCGCATCCTGGACAACGGCCACGGCTATATGGTGCTCGATGAGGCCGGCAACCCGACCGGCGACGTGTACTTCGACGTGCCCAGCTGGCCGCGGTACGGCGAGCTGACCCACCAGAAGCAGACCGTGGCCGGCGCCGAAACCGGTGATGAGGCCGCCGCCGTGGCCGACCGCATGGGTCCGAGCGTGGATAACGCGGGCGACGACAAATACAATCCGGTCGACCCCGCCGACGCCTCGCCCGACAAGCACGACCCGCGCGACTTCGCGCTGTGGAAGCGCCCGAAGCCGACCGACCCGCCGACCGCACGCTGGTCGACGCCGTTCGGCGTGGGCCGTCCCGGCTGGCATCTGGAATGCTCGGCGATGAGCCACCGCTACCTGGGCGACGAGTTCGACATCCACGGCGGCGGTCTGGACCTGCGCTTCCCCCACCATGAGAACGAGATGGCGCAGTCGCGCGCCGCCGGATGGGGGTTCGCGCGCCACTGGATGCACTCGGCATGGGTCACGGCCAAGGGCGAGAAGATGTCCAAGTCGCTGGGCAACGGCCTGTCGGTGCCGGCGGTGCTTGCCGAGCACCCGGCGTGGGTGGTGCGGTATGCGCTGGGTTCGGTGCAATACCGTTCGATGCTGGAATGGTCGGATCAGACGCTGGCGGAGGCCGCAGCCGCGTACGATCGCGTGACGAATTTCATCGAACGTGCCGCCGCGGCGATCGGCGAGCAGCCGACGCGCGACGAGATCGAGGCCGTGGGCACCGACGATCTGCCCGCCGCGTTCGTGGGCGCGATGAACGACGATTTCAACGTTTCCGGGGCCACTGCCGCGATCTTCACCGCGATCCGCGAGGGCAACACGTTGGTCGAGGCCGTGGGCACCGGCCGTTGCGCGGATCTGCCCGCCGCGATCACGGCCGCTTGGGGTGCGGGCGACGCCGCGGCAACGTCCGACGACATGAAGGCGATGCTGCGCCGCGTCCTGGTTGCGGTGCGTGCGATGCTGGACACGCTCGGTCTCGACCCGCTGGCCGAACCGTGGGTCAATGGCGGCGCGGCGGGTGCGGCCGATGGGGAGGCCTCCCCCGAGCACGCGGCGCTCGACGCCCTGGTGTCCGGACAGCTGGCCCGTCGCGCCGAGGCGCGCAAGGCCCGCGACTTTAATACCGCGGATGCGATCCGCGATGCATTGGGCGAGGCCGGCATCATCATCGAGGACACCCCGCAGGGTTCCACCTGGTCGCTGAAGTAGCGCACACAGCGTGATGGCTCCCTCACGGGAGGGAGCCATCACCGGCGAGCCACCCGGCCGCGTCCTGCCCCCATTGCGCACGGGGTGCCGGTCAACTACCGAACGGGGCAGGAGGACGCTCAGTCGAACACGAGATCGACATCCACGATGTGCAGCCTGTGCTTCAGTTCCCGCTCCAGCGATCGCTTGCATTCGACCAGGTCGGCCACGTCGATCGATTCGCCGGTGCCGGCGAGGTACACGTCCACCGTGTAGTTCATGCCGGTTTTGAAGATCATCGTCTTCTCGTATTCGGTGTTGGCCGGCAGATGTCGCTGCGCGGCCTGTTCCACGAAGGTATTGGTCTCATCGTCGTCATGCACGCCGCCGACGAGTTCCACGAACGCGTCGCGCAGCACCTCGACCGGCTCCTTGACGGCCAGGATCACGATCACCGTGGTGATGAAGAAGTCGCCGGTGTAGTGCAGGAAGTCGAGCGGCCCGCCGGCCGGCAGCAGCACCAGCACCACCGCGGCCAGGCCGATGCCGAACGAGATCATGCCGTCCACCAGGGTGCTCTGCGCCTCCGCGCGCAGCATCATGCTCGAATCGCCGATGCGGGCGTTCTGGCGGCGGTAGTACATAAGCAGGCCGAAACAGGTGGCCACGGTCAGGATCTGGTAGATCACCACGGGGCCGAAGGATGCGCGCTCCCCCACACCGAGCACGAAGTAGTCCCAGGCCACCTGCGCCACGTCCAGGAACGAGAACACGAGCAGGGAGAGGGTGAAGATCGCCTTGCAGATCGCGTAGATCGGCTCCAGCGCGAACATGCCGTTGGGGAACCGTTCGGTGGTGCGCACGGTGCGCGAGGAGAGATAGGTGGCCACCAGGCCCGAGACCACGGAGATCACAGTGAAGGTGGTATCGAGGAACATGGCCTTCAGACCGGTCATGAAGAACACGATCGCGCCGGCGACGACCATGAGGATGTTGATGATGATGCCCACGCCAAGGGCTTTGCGTTCGATTTGCTTATGCTGCATCGATGGTCCTTCCGTATTGCATGGCAGTCACGCGTCGCACCGCCGTTGGTTCGGTCCGTGTTGCCGGGCCCGGATTGTGCCCGTCTTGTTCACGAGACTGTGGCCGCGCGCATGGCATGTCTGCGATAGGGGTGTCCAGGGATTCTCCTGAAAAACTGGCCTTCCCATTGTACCAGATGCGACACGCCCGGATTATGCCGGCGGCTGACGATCCATTCGGCGAGTGCGCCGGCCAACACCGCGCGCCCGCTTCTCCCTACGCACGGCTAGACTGGGGGACATTATGGCAGCGTTTAGTTCTTTGACAGACAGGCTCTCGAATGCGTTCAAGCACTTGAAGAGCAAAGGCAAGCTTTCCGAGGCGGATATCGACGGCACCATCCGCGAGATTCGCCGCGCCCTGCTCGACGCCGACGTGGCGCTTGAGGTGGTGCGCTCCTTCACCGGCCGTATCCGCGAGCGCGCGCTGGGCACCGAGGTGTCCGAGGCGCTCAACCCGGCCCAGCAGGTCGTCAAGATCGTCTACGACGAGCTGACTGGCGTGCTCGGTCAGGGCGTGGACCGCCCGTTGAACTTCGCCAAGAACCCGCCGACGATCATCATGCTCGCCGGTCTGCAGGGTGCCGGTAAGACCACGCTGGCCGGCAAGCTCGGCTATTGGCTCAAGGATGCCGGTCATACGCCGCTGCTGGTGGCGGCCGACCTGCAGCGTCCGAACGCGGTGACGCAGCTGCAGGTGGTCGGCGAGCGCGCCGGCGTGCCGGTGTATGCGCCGGAGAAGGGCGTGCAGTCGGATGGCGGCGATGAGGTCTCCGCCCCCGGCCTGACCACCGGTGATCCGGTGAAGGTGGCCCGCGATTCGATTGCGTTGGCCAAGCAGAAGCTGTATGACACGGTTATCATCGATACCGCCGGCCGTCTGGGTGTGGACGAGCTGCTGATGCAGCAGGCTCGCGATATCCGTGACGCCGTGCAGCCCGATGAGATCCTGTTCGTGATCGATGCGATGATCGGCCAGGATGCGGTGCGTACCGCCAAGGCCTTCGACGAGGGCGTGGACTTCACCGGCGTGGTGCTCTCCAAGCTGGATGGCGACGCCCGTGGCGGTGCCGCGTTGTCGGTGGCGAGCGTGACCGGCAAGCCGATTCTGTTCGCCTCGACCGGCGAGGGATTGAAGGATTTCGAGGTCTTCCATCCGGACCGTATGGCCTCGCGCATCCTGGATATGGGCGATATCCTGACCCTGATCGAGCAGGCGCAGAAGCAGTTCGACGAGGAGGAGGCCCGCAAGGCCGCCCAGAAGATGGCCGAGGGCGAGTTCGGTCTGGACGACTTCCTTGAGCAGCTGCAGCAGGTGCGCAAGCTGGGGTCGATGAAGAGCCTGCTCGGCATGATTCCGGGCATGGCGCAGCATCGTCAGGCGCTGGAGCAGTTCGACGAGCGTGAGATCGACCGCACCGAGGCGATCATCCGTTCGATGACCCCGGCCGAGCGCCGCAATCCGAAGATCATCGACGGCTCGCGCCGCGCCCGCATCGCCTACGGTTCGGGTGTGACGGTCTCGCAGGTCAACGCGCTGCTGCAGCGCTTCGAGCAGGCCGCCAAGATGATGAAGCGCATGTCCAACAAGGCCGGCTTGGGTGGCATCCCCGGGTTCGGCGGCCCTGCGGCCGGCGGCAAGAAGGGCAAGAAAGGCAAGAAGAAGGGTTCCAAGTCCGGCAACCCGATGAAGCGTGAGGCCGAGGAGAAGGCGTTGCGCGACCGCTTGTCCGGCAAGGGCGGCTCGTCCGGCAGCTCGGGCGGTTCGGCGTTCGCCAAGAAGCCGCAGAATCCGGCGTTGCCAGCCGGCCTGCAGGATATGCTCGGCGAGAACGGCATGCCCGATGTGCCGCCGAATCTCGGAGGCGGCCTGGGCGGTCTCTTCGGCCGCTGATCGATGCGCCTGTGGATGGTCCCGCGCCCTTGGGGTTGCGGGACCATTCTCGTTCCGGAGCATCCGGTCCCGTGCAAAGGAGGAATGTGCCCGATGGCGAGCCGCGTGGGACAAGGCATGGTCCGGAACCGCCGATGACCGTCGCGGTCGCGGCTGTTCGCGGTTCCGCGTGGGGCGGACCTGCCGGCTCTCTGGTAAGCTCCCGGAGATACGACGGACAACCGCGGCAAGGAGGATGGCATGACGATCGCACTGGGGACGGCATTGGCGCTGCTCGTGCTGTGGTGGGCGTTGCGATTCCTGCCGGCCGGTGCCGAAGGGCGTCTGCCGCTGCCGTATCTGATCGCGCTGATTCCGTTCCTGTGGATCCCCGCGCTGCTGCTCGCCATTGTTGCGGCCGTGCTGGGTTGCTGGCCGCTGGCGGTTGCCGCGGTGGTGCTAGCGATGATTGTCGCTCTGCGCGTGCCGCTCCACCGGCTCTCCCTGCGTGAAACATCCCGTGAAACCAAGCGTGAAACATATCGTGAAACGCATCCCGATACGTCCGACACAACTGCTCGCGGATACGACGAACAGCCGGATGCCCCCATCACCGTCATGACGCTCAACTGCCGATTCGGCCGTGCGGACGAGGATGCCATCATGGATGCGGTGCGCGCGCATGACGTCGACGTCCTCGCCCTCCAGGAACTCACGGCGGGCCTCGTCGCCGCCCTCGACGCCGCGGGGATCCGCGACATGCTCCCCCATCGCCAACTCGGCGAGGACCGCCCGACCGACAACGGCGGGTTCAACGGTCTGTGGACGCGGCTCGCCCCGGTCGCCGCCGCATCGTCGTCCGCCCAGATCCCGGCCGCGGACGTGCCGATGATCGTCGCGTCACCCACCCGGAACGGTCAGCCCGCCGACGCCCCCGATTCCGCCATCGCCTTCGCCTCGGCGCATACCAAATCGCCGATGCGCGGATGCCGCGCGTGGTCGCAGGGCATCGTCGGACTGGGCCGGCTGGCACTACAACGCGCCACCGTGGTGCTCGGCGACCTCAACTGCGGCATCGACCACCCGAGCTTCCGCAAGCTGCTGGCCGCCGGATTCCGCGATGCCAGCATGAGCGCCCTGCGCAAGCCGATGGTGTCGTTCCCCTCATGGCTCGCCTGGCCGCGCATCGAACTGGACCACGTGCTGATCAGCGGCGGGATCGACGCCGAACGGGTCGAAACCCTTACCATCCACGGCAGCGATCACCTGGCCACGGTGGCCGCATTGCGCATTCGGTGACGGCGAAGACGCCGGCGCCGGACGTCCGGCATCCGCCGCCACACCACGATGCGGCCGGACAGTCGCGCTTCGCGATCGCCCGCGGCACCGCCCACGACACGGCGTGTCGCGGGGATGGGGTTATAATCGTCGGGTTATTCATGGGCGCGGCGCCCTCTACTCCCGCGTTGCATGAGGAACACGTGGGTTCTCGGATTCCGTGCCCCACACCGAAACCGAAAACCTGCACCCCTAGTGATACAAGGAGAGCCATTTTGGCAACCAAGATTCGTCTGAAGCGCATGGGCAAGAAGTTCTACGCCTTCTACCGCGTGGTCATCACCGATTCCCGCAACAAGCGTGACGGCAAGGCCATCGAGGAGATCGGCGTCTACGATCCGAACAAGCAGCCCTCGCTGATCCAGATCGATTCCGAGCGCGCTCAGTATTGGCTGGGTGTCGGCGCACAGCCGACCGAGCCGGTGCTGAACCTGCTCAAGATCACCGGCGACTGGCAGAAGTTCAAGGGCATCGACGGTGCCGAAGGCACGCTGAAGACCGCCGAAGCCGGCCCGGACGCGCAGGCTCGTGTCGAGGCCGTTGAGGCTCAGGCCCAGAAGCTGAAGGCCGCCAAGTCCGAGGCCGCCGCCAAGGCTGCTGCCGAGGCTGAGGCCCAGGCCGCCGAGACCGCTGAGGAAGAGGCTCCGGCTGAGGAAGCCCCCGCAGAGGAAGCTGAGTGATCATGCTCGCCCAGGCTGTTGAACATCTCATCAAGAACATCGTCGATTTTCCGGATGATGTGTCCGTCAAGTCGCATGAGAACTCGCGCGGCGAACTGCTGCGCGTGCGCGTGAACCCCGAGGACATCGGCCGGGTGATCGGCCGCAACGGGCGTACGGCGAACGCGATCCGCACCGTGGTGCAGGCTCTGTCCGACCACAAGGTGCGTGTCGACATCATGGACGTGCGTCGGTAAGAGAGTTCCGTAGCGTGGAGCGTCAACAACACTCTGACGACCCGCAGCAGCTCGACCTGCTGCGGGTCTGTCGTATCGGTCGCGCGCAGGGACTCAAGGGTGAGGTCACCGTGCGCCTGTACACGGACGATCCGGACTACCGGTTCGCCCCCGGATCCGTGCTCTACACCCGCGACGGCTCGCAGGAGTACGTCGTGGAACGGTCCCGCACGTTCAAGGACCGTTGGATCATCAAATTCGAGGACATCGACAACCGTGACGCCTCCGAGGCGTTGAACGGGATCGAACTGTACGGCGAGGCCGACGACCCCGAGCTCATGCTTGAGGAGGACGCTTGGTACCCGCGCGACCTGGTCGGGCTTGAGGCCCGCATGGCCGCGGACAACGGGCTGGGCGCACCGGCCGGTCTGGCGGTCGGCAAGGTTGTGGACGTGATCGACGGCGCGCAGTCGCTGCTCAAGATCCGCCTGTCTGATGCCTATCTGGCGTCGCTGGCCGAAGGGGCCGCAGATGCCGCGGATCACGTCGAGAAGACCGCGCTGGTGCCGTTCGTGGAACAGCTGGTGCCCAACATCGACCTTGACGAGGGCTATCTGACTCTGGACCCGCCGGGCGGCCTGATTCCCGGATTGGGCTAATCCATGACGGAGTCCATCGGCGTCATGCATTAACGTCAGCCGGCTGGTCTGGTGACAGGAAGCAAGGCGGCAGGATTGCCTTTGCCGCCTTGCCGTACAACCGGCAACGCTGCTTTGCCGCGTTATGGGAAACCGGTGACGTAAAGTTGCCATCCCGTATACGGTACAGCGGGAAAAGCGGTGCCGACCCTATTCGTTAGGCTGAAGGATATGAAGATCGACATCGTTTCCGTGTTCCCGGAGTATTTCGAGGTGCTGAACCTGAGCCTGTTCGGCAAGGCGCAGGCCAAGGGGCTCGTTGAGGTGCATGCGCACAACCTGCGCGACTGGACGCACGACGTGCATCATTCCGTGGATGACACCCCGGTCGGCGGCGGCGCCGGCATGGTGATGAAGCCCGAGGTCTGGGCCGAATGCCTGGATGACCTGCTCGGGCTGGCGCCGGTAGAGGTCGCCCCCATGTTGTCCGAATCGGGGGATTCTTTCAATTGCAACGATGCATATGACGGCAAAACGCAAGAATCCCCCGATTCGGACACAACAGCGGAAGCCCAGGGCAGCACGGTGCTCATCTTCCCGAATCCCTCCGCTCCCCTGTTCACCCAGCGCGACGCCACGGAGCTGAGCCATGCCGGCCGTCTGGTGTTCGGATGCGGCCGGTATGAGGGATACGATGCCCGCATCCCCGCGTACTACCGCAATCAGGGCGTGGACGTGCGCGAATACTCGATCGGCGACTACGTGCTCAACGGCGGCGAGGTGGCCGTGTCCGTGATGCTGGAGGCCATCACCCGTCTGCTGCCGGGGTTCATGGGCAATCCGGACTCCATTGTGGAGGAATCCTACACGGGCGGCAACGCACTGCTTGAGCACCGCCAATACACGAAACCCGCCATCTGGCGCGGCATGGCCGTACCGGATATCCTGCTATCCGGCGACCACGGCAAGGTGGACCGGTTCCGCCGCGACGAGGCCCTCAGTCGCACCGATGAGATCCGTCCGGACCTCATCGAGCGGCTCGACTGCCGTGCACTCGACAAGGCCGACCGGAAGACGCTGATGGCGCTGGGCTGGGAGGTGTCCGGCGACCATCCGCGCCGTCTGGACTGATCAGCGATTACACGGCGGCTTCGATGTAGTGGACCGCGGTCTCACCGTAATCGCGGCGGTCGGTGACCTGCCAGCCTTCGGGCGGGGTCGGGTCATCGCTGCGGGTCGAACGTTCCAGCACGATCACCGTATGCGGCACCGCCAGGCCCGAGACCACCAGATCCGCCAACAACCGGTTGCAGGCCTCGGTGGTGAACGCGTACGGGGGATCGATGAAGATCACGTCGAATGCCTGTGATCTCGCCGCGCCTCCCGCGGCCACGACGGAAGAGACCTCACCGGATGCGACGGCGGCCCCATCCGCGCCATCGTGGATTGTGGTATTGGGGACGACACCTTCCATACCGGCCCCCGTTCCGCCGGGCAGCTTGCCGGAGAACTCCGGATGGGTCGCGGCACCGTCCTGCGGCACGCGCATCGTGCCGATCACATACTGTTCGGCACGCTTGCGCACCAATCGCACGCTCATACCGCGCTCCCAGGCGCGGTTATGCCTCAGCTCCGCGAACGCGCCGGAGATCAGCGAGGCGGCCGGTGCCGCGGATTCCACCGACACCAACTCCCTCGCCCCCCGAGACAGCGCCTCGATACCGAGCGCGCCCGTCCCCGCGAACAGGTCGAGCACACGCGCGTCCTCCAGCACGGCCCAGGATTCCAGGCGTGAGAAGATCGCCTCCTTGGTCCGGTCGGTGGTCGGCCGCGTGCCGTTCTTCGCCGCTTTGAGTTCCAGTCCCTTGAATCGTCCCGCAATCACTCGCATATCTTCCATTATCCATATGCGGGCGTCGGTACAGGCCGCGGAATCGTCGTCCGCCTCGATCAGCGCCTCGGACATGGACCGCGCCACGGAGCGTTCCAAGCGGTCGATACGCTCGGCCATCAGGGCGATGCGCTTCTCCAGCGTACGCAACCGGCTCTCGTACCGCATCAGCAGCAGACCGCTAACATCCTGCACCGGTCGTGGGGCGCGCGCGTCGATTGGCCAGCGCGCATTCCTCGCGCCGTTCGCGCCGTTACCGAGGAACCGCGGCGTTACCGCCTCACCGGGCAGGTTGCCCATCATCATGTCGCCCGTCTCGTATTCGCCGCCCAAACGGCCGGACCGCTCGTCGGCGCGCCACCGCGCGATGCATCGCTCGATACGCTTGTAACCGATCAGCGAGGAGTACAGTCCCACGTCGTTGAAGATCTTCGTAGGCGATTCGCCCTCGTGGTAGCGCCGCATGCATTCCGTTTTGAATCGCTCGGCGTAGAAGATACGCTCGGAGGTCACCGATTCGACTGCGGGCAATGACATCAGGTATGCCCGTTCCTTCGCTGTGAATTTTCCTTGCTTCATGCGTTTTGCTCCCTGACCGCGGACGGTCTGTTGGTATTGAGGAGCCGTTGCCGCGCGTGCGATGCCGTGACCCTGTGGGTGGTTACGACTGCGCCGTACGGTGCGACTGTCGGTTGTTGGTATGTGGTGTTATGTCGAATCAGACGGCCGTTGCCGCCTCAGACCGTGGCCGGATGCCGGTGGTTCGGTCTGCGCATTCACTTGTTCTGTTTCGAGAGGACCCACCCGTGGGGATGGGGTTGGGGTCCATTACACGCCTCTTGTATGGCCTGGTCGAGCGTTTCAGCCTGCCGCGGAGATTATGCGACATTCGAGCCGTGTCTGTTGCCCGTGTCAACTGTGACAGGAACGACGCCAGTGGTTGTGGGACGCCTCGGGGAGACGCCGATGATACCTAGGCTCAGGTAGCGCTCGTACGTCCATGGTCATGCTCCTCGCGTGTCGATTCACACCCGTGTATTCCGGATACGGGGTAACTCATCAGTGTAGCGGGCGCATATGGTCGCGCCCCCCCGTACCGATGAGAGAACGCCTGCACCGCAATGAAAAACGGCTGGGGGGAGGGTTGTTACACCCTCCCCCCCAGCTGTCGTCACACGTCGTGGACGCCTACTGCCGCAAGCGATGCGCCTCGTCCTTGAGATCGGTCTGCCGCCGGCGTGCCCCGTACCGCACCGGCAGCAGACCGCTGACGCAGGCCGCACGGCCAATCACGCGCCGGATCCCGAAGAGGATTCCGCGCTGGTGCGGCTCAGCTCGACCAGTTGCCGGTTGATACGTTTGATACGTCGTTCCAATATCCGGATGCGCCGCTCGCATTGTTCGATCTTCAGCTCGTATATATCGGGGGCTGTATCGGTGTGACGCGCAATCGCACCGGCGGCGTCGGAGGCGGCGTCGGAGGCGGAAGCAGAGGCCCCTGCAGCCTCCTCGGCACCATCGGCATCGTTATCCAGAAAGTATTCGTCTAAGTTGATTCGCCTCTTCTTCACGTCCTCTTTCCATCGGGCGACGCACCGTTCGATTCGCTTGTACCCGATGAGTTCCGGATACAATCCCGCCTGCCTGAATATGTCCACGGGCCGCGACCCGTTCCAGTACTGGCGCATACAGTCGCGTTTGAACTGCTCGGTGTAGAAGATCCGGCCCTGTGTCACGGAGTCCACGACGTCCAGCGACAACAGATACGCCCGTTCACGCTGATTAAACACACCTTGACGCATTCGGCCTCCCGTCGTAGAAGTCCAGTGATGGGACGGCAGTACGGCTCGGTTGGTTCCGAGCCGTACTGCCGTCAGGGGTTATATGGTGTCACCTGTTTGAGCCGCGGCGGCTGGCGGACCGCTTGGATGCCACGCCGATGCCTGCGGCGGCGATCAGCAGCATCGCCGCGATGACGGCGGTGCCGGCCACCGCCGAACCGCTGGCGGGCATGTCGGATTCGGCGGGGGCCGTGTACGTGTTGGTGAACACGATGCCCGTGGCCGCCCCGTCGTCGATGCTCACGTCGGCTTCAAGCGCGCCGGCCAGATTGTCGGTCACCGTGACGGTGATGACGTGTTCGGCGTCATCGTAGGTCACGCCTTCCGCGTCCCCGTTCACCTCGCGCAACGTGTACCGGTATTCGCCGGGCTGGGTGAAGATGATCGGGTCGATGGCGATGGTGCCGTCGGCGGCGTTGGTGAGCCGGATCGTGTCCTCCTGCGCGTCGCCCGGCATCGGCGCGTCCTCACCGGTTCGGGCGAGTTCGAAGGTGAATTCGCCGTCCTTGAGTTCGCGTCCGCCGAGGACCTTGGTGGCCGCCAGGCCGACCGTTGCGGGGTCGGCGGTGTAGGTGTTCGCGAAGATCACGCCCTTCTTGCCCACCGTCTGGCCGTCCGCGTCGGTCACGGCCCACTCGACGGAAAGCGTGCCGTCGCCGTTGTCCGTGACGGTCGCGGTCGCCGTGTAGGTCGAGTCGTCGTAGGCGATGCCGCCGAGGTCGCCGTGCTCCTCGGAAATCCGGTAGACGTATGTGCCCACCTGGCTGAACGTCAGCTTCGGGAAGCTCACCGCACCGTCGGCGTCATTGGTCGCCGTGAGGACGCTGAAACCGGGGTTGGTCTCGCCGGGGGCGCTGACGAGTGCCATATCGAACGTGAACTCGCCCTCGTTGAGCGCGCGGCCGTCGAGCGTCTTGGTGATGCTCACGGCATCGGTCACCGAGGATTCAACGGGCGCGACACGGTACTCGTTGGTGATTGTGAACTGCTCGCCAGGCGTCAGCTCGATGGTCGATCCCGTGTTGCCGCTGGTGCACTTGACATCCACCGTGCCATCGCCGTTATCCGTCACCGTAACGAAGAAGGCCTGCGCGACTCCGTTCGTAATGCCCGGAACATCGCCCTCCTCGCTCACCAGATACTGGAAGCGTTTGGTGCGCTGGACGCTCTGCGTTGCCACGCCGCCGTCGGCGGTCTCCCCGTCCGCGGCGTCGGTCTGCACACCCCAGACGCTTTCGATGGAGAACTCGATGTTACCGAACGTCACGTTGCCCGCGGCGTCGTTGGTGGCGGTCGTTCGCTCCGGCATCGGCACGGGGCCGTCCTCGCCTTCCACCACGCTGCCCTGGATCTTGAACGTGTACTTGTCGGCGATGTCCGCCAGCGTGGGCACGTTCTCACCGGAGGTCGTGCCGGTGTCGAGCGCCTTGCGACCGCCCACCAGGAGCGTTTCCGCGCCGCCGGGGACGGTGCCGTACGTATTCCGGAACACCAGGTGGTCGGTGTCCTGCGGATAGGTTACCTGGGCGCTCAGTTCGCCGTTGCCGTTGTCGGTCACGGTCACGGTGATCTGGAAGCTGCCGGCGTTCACCGTCACGCCCGGCACCACGTTGCCGTTGGGGTCGAGCGGCGTGCCGGTAGCGGCATCCGTGTCCTCACGCACCGTGTACGCGTAGGTGTAGGTGTCCTTGCCGTCCACCTTGCCCACGTAGTCGGCGGCGTTGCTCAGCACGTCCCACATGAGCTGGTCGGTGCTGTATCCGATGGCGCCGAGGGTGATGGTGCCGTCGGCGGCGTTCGTGCCGCCCGCCACCTTGGCGCCGGTGGCATCGTACACGGAGAAGCCGAAGTCGTTGCCCGCAAGCTGACCGTTGGCCAGCGTCTTGGTGGCCTTGATGCCCCCCTCGCCCAGTGCGCCCTGGGCGTCGTAATCGTTGGTGAACGTTACCTGCGCGGGGTCGGCCGCGCCCTCACCGGTGTTGGTGTAGGTATAGGTCGCGGCGTCGTGCGGATGGGCGGGGTCGGCGGTGGTCACCGTCACCTTGGTGGTGGCGGTGAGGGTGCCCTGGGCGTCGTCGGCCACGGCGATTGCGACGTGGTAGACGGTGATGTCCTTGGCGTAGCCGTTGCCTTCGGCGGCCTTGGTTTCGGCGATGGTGAAGCCGTAGGTGCTGCCGTCATGCTCATGCGTGAAGGCGGCGTTGTCCAGCACCGTGATGGATGCCGTGGCCACACCGTTGCCGTTCACGTCAATCTCCAGGTCAGCAGCGTGCGTGAAGAACTCCTTGCCCTGGCCTGCCTTCCACGTGTCGGCGTCCAGCCCGAGCAACGCGGCGGACGCGGCGTCATCCGGGGTGACCGTGAAGCCGAACTCGCCCTCGGCGATGTCCTGGTTGGACATGGTCTTGACGATGGTCAGGCCGCCTGCGTCACTGTAGTCGAGCTGCGTGCCGTAGACGTTGACCAGCGGGCTGCCCGTGACGCTTGTCACCGTTGCGGCGTAGCCGCCGTGCAGGTTGTCGGTCACCGTAATCGTGACTTCGGCGGGCGCGGGCTCGGTCATGCCGGCGTTGCCCGTGTCGGCCTCCGTCACCGTGTACACGTAGGTGCCCGGCTGGCTGAACGTGATCGCACCGAAGGTGAGGTCGGCGTAGTTCCAACCCTCCTCCGTGGTCGCCGGCTGTCCGTCATCGCCCTTGGCGATGTCGTCGTAACCGAGCGTCACCTGGGTCGCCTCCGGCATCGGGATGGGGTCGATGGCCGTCTCCCCGTCCGGTGCCGTGGCGCTCGCGCCCGCGATGGCGAACGTTAACGCGTCGTCCTCGTTCCATGCGCGGCCCTTGAGCACCTTCGTCAGATCGATGCCGTCCTCCGGCAAACTCACCGTGCCGCCCGCGTTGTAGGTGTTGGTGATGGTCACCACACCGCCGGCTACGTGGTTGGCGTTGTTGTCCTGAACGGTTGCGGTCAGCATGCCGTCGCCGTTGTCGACGACCTTGACCGCGACCTGCTTAGGAGTGGTGTCGTAGGTCAGACCGTCGTGGTTCTGGCCCTGCTCCGTCACGTCGAAGGTGTAGGTGCCGGGCACGTTGAAGGTGATCTCACCGAAGGCGGCCTTGTGATCCACGGTGTCGGAGGTGACGGTCGTCGTAGCGTCGTCACCGGTCGGCATCACGACGTTGCCGTTCTCGACTGCCTTCTTCGTTTCCTCGCCCGCAACCGTCAGCGCGAAGTCGAAGGAATCGCCCTCGTACTCCTCGGTACCACGATCATCCGCGAGCCAATCGCGGTTCCGGATGACTTTCTCAACCGTGATGGTTGCAGTGCCCGTGGCCTTGTAGCGGTTCACGATGGTCGGGTTGTTGCCCTCGATGCCGGACTCCTGTGCGGGGTCGGTACCGTCAGCCACGAGCGCGCCCTTGCCGTTGTCGCGCACCTTGACCGTGATCTGCTGGCCGTTGGAGTTGTCCGCACCGTATATCCAGCTGGTGTTCTCCGGGGCCGTGTTGGTCTCCGCCACCGTGAAGGTGTAGTCGCCGGGCTCGGTGAAGGTCAGCGGGCTGAACGTCACCTTCTGCGTGGCCTCCTTGTTCGCCGTGGCGCTGAAGGGGCCGGTGGCGGTGGCCGTCACCTTGTTGCCCTCGCCGAGGCCCTCGATGTTGGCGGCGTTGTCCGAGGTGAGCGTCAGCTTGAAGATGAAGTCCTCGTCGGTGGCGTTGCCCTCGACCTGCTTGGTGACGGAGAGGTCGTTCACCATCGCGGCACCGGCCGTGTAGCGGTTGGTGAAGGTCGCGGCGGTGTCGGTGTCGACGGCGATGGTGTCCTCGTCGGTGTACTCGACGCCCGTCACCACCAGCGCGCCGTTGTCGTTGTCCTCGACCGTCACGGCCACGGTGTTCGGATCGTCGTTGTCATACGACCAGCCGTTGCCGTAATCGTCGGTCGTCTCGGTGATGGCGAAGGTGTAGACGCCGGCCTTCGAGAAGGTCAGCTCGCCGAAGCTCGCGGTCTCGGCATCCTGCTCGGCGCCATCAGCAAGCGTCAGATCGGCACCTGCAACCGTGGCAGTGTTGCCCGTCAGGCCGCTCACGCCATCCTCTGGCCCCTTGTTGTCATCGGCAAAGTCGAGCGCGAACTCGAAGTCCTCGGGAGCGTCCGCACCGGTGACGACCTTCTCGACGTTCAGCGTTGCCGTTGTTTCGGCAGCCTTATAGATGTTGGTGAACGTGAGCTCGTTGGAGCCGTCCTTCGGCTCGACCTTCAGAGTACCGTCGTTGTTGTCGGTCACCGTCACCGTCACCGTTTGCGGGTCGGCATAGGTGATGCCATTGTTCTCGACCTTCTGCTCGGTCACGGTGAAGGTGTAGTCACCGTCGGCGACGTCGCCGAACTGGATCGCCCCGAAGGCTGCCTTGTGGTCGGCCGTCCCGTCGACGATCGTGATGCCGGTGTCGCTGACCCCCTCGGGGAGGACGATATCACCAGCGGCGATGGCATCCGCGGTCTTCTTATCCCCGCCCGCAAGGGCGAAGGTGAAGGCGTCCGTGTCCAGCCACTCGTCGTTCGGGCGACCGGTGAAGTTCTTGGTCACGGTGATGGTGCCGGACGGCAACTCACCGAAGGCGGCATAGCTGTTCTCAAACGCGCAGCTGGTCTTGTTGTCCGCAAGCGGCTCACCGCTCTCGGGATCAACGAGCGTGGCCGTCAGGCCACCATCGTCGTTGTCCTCGACCTTGACCGAGATCCGGTAGCTGGTGTCATCGTAGGTGACGCCGTCCTGTTGCACGCCGTCCAGCGTGTTGTCATCATCGCCGGCGGGGCCGTTCTCGGTCACGATGAAGCGATAGACGCCCTCGGGCACATCACCGAAGGTGATTGCGTCGAACGATACGGCCTTGTCCTCGTCATCGGCGGCAATGGTTGCCGCAGCAGGAGTCTGGATCAGCTGAGCGGAGTTCATCGTGAACTCATCACTCTGATCGAGCGCGATCGAGAAGCTGTAGCTCTCGTTCTCGTTCCATGCGTCGCGGCCGGTGATAGCCTTGGTTACCTCGATGGAGCCTGCGGCAAGGTCGCCGCTGGTGCCATAGAGGTTGGTGAAGGTCAGGTTGTTGCTCGTCCCGCCTTCGATCTTCTCAATCGAAGGCGTAAGCGTGCCCGTCCCGTTGTCGGTCACCTTGACGGTGATGATGCGCGGCGCGGTATCGTACTTGATGCCGCCCTTCATGCTGTCGGTCTCGGTGATGGAGAACTGATAGGTCGCCTCGCCACTGCCCTTGAAGGTGATGTCGCCGAACGCCTTAGCATGCGCGCCATCGCCGTTGACATCAGTCTTGCCGATGGTGATTGTGGTCTGATCCGGCATGGTTACCGCACCGGATTCAACAGCCTTCTGGGTGGTCTCACCATTCGGGGCGATGGTGAACTCGAACGAGTCGTCGTCCAGCCATTCGTCGTTATCGCGGCCGGTGAACACCTTCGTGACCTCAAGGTTCTGGGCACCCGAAAGCGTGCCCGTCGCCTCATAGGTGTTCGTGAAGGCGGCGGTGTTGTCGGCAACCGTCGCAGCGTCGCCGGCAACCTCATCACCGTTGTCGGCCTTGACCTTGGTCATCGTGGACTGCACGTCCAGGACGCCGTTGTGATCAGGGTCGGTCACGGTGACGGAGACCTGATACTCGGCCTTGGAGAACGTCACACCGTTGGCATCGGTGCCCGTCTCCGTGATGCTGTAGGTGTACGGGCTCGTGGTCACCGAGGTGAACGTGATGTTGCCGAAGCTGCCCGTGACGGTCTTACCGTCCGCCGGCTTGGTCAGCTGAAGGGTGATCGTGCTGCCCTGTGCGCCATCGGGCATCGGCGCGCTACCGGTGCCTTCGAGCTGGAACGTGTAGGTCTCACCATCGTCCCAACTGCGGCCTTCAAGGGTCTTGGAGACCCTGAGGGAGTCCGCGCCGACAAGCTGACCGGTTGGCTGATAGTCGTTACGGAACGTCGCGGTGTTGCTCTCGACGGTTGCGGGCGTTGCCGGCGTGGTGCCGTCGGAGTTCGTCACGCGGGTCATCGTGGACGAAACGTCAAACGTACCGTTAAGGTTGTTGTCCTCAACTGTAACCGTTACCTCGTAGACAGCCCGCGAGTAGATGAGACCGTTGACCTTCTCGCCCGCGCCAACGCCCGTGGGACGCTGCTCGGTGATGTGGTAGACATACGTGCCCGCCTTGATGAAGGTGATGCTGTCGAAGCTACCGGACTGGGCGTTCTTGGTGAGTTCGACCGTTGCGTCGGCAGGCGTCGGCATATCCGCGACATCAATGCCAGCGGTGTTGCTTATCGCCTCGATTTGCATGGTAAACGTGTCGCCATCGCCCCAAGGACGGGTGGCCGGCAGGTTCTTCGCCACCTTGAGATAGGTGGACCCGGTCAGCGTGCCCGTGGCGGCGTAGCTGTTGGTGAACTGCAGGTTGCTGCTGGAATCATCGGCGAGGCTCGCCTCAAGCTGGCCCTGGCCGTTGTCCGTCACCTGGACGGTGAACTCCTTGGGGTTGGACGCATCGTAGGTGATGCCGTTCGTTTGCGCGGGAACATCCTCGGTCACCGTGAAGGTATAGAGGCCGGGCGCATAGAACGTGATGGCGCCGTACTGCGCGGAGTACCCGTCGCCACTGTCGAGCGCAGAGCCCTTGTTGGTCACCGACAGGTTCGCGGCGTTACCCGGCAACGCATACAGACCATCGGCGTTTTGCGGGGCGCCCTGGGGCAGGTTCGTCGCGCTCTTGAACGCGAGGTCGAACGTGAAGGAGTCGCTACCCTTCCAATCGCGACCCGTGAGTACCTTTGCGACGCTCACGTTGGTATAGCTGTCGCTCGCCGCCGTATAGGTATTGGTGAACGCAGCGATGTCGTCATTGCTGGCATCGGTCTGGCTCGGAGCGTCGTCATTGTTATACGTCACGCTCGTGGCAACGAGCTTACCTTCGGTCTTGTTGTCATCCACCACAACCGTGACCGTCGCCGTATGACGGTCGTACGTCATGCCGTTCTGCGGATCGGCAGAAACCACCTCGCCGTTATGCTCGGTCTCGGTGATCTTGAAGGTGTAGGTACCAGGCTCGTTGAACGTGATTCCGCCGAACTTGGCGGTGTTCACGGAACCGTCGGCGGGCTTGTCCACCGTAGCGGTTGTATCCGCCGGCATCGTCACGGCATCCTCGGCACCGTCGTCCGTGCGGGCGATGGTGAAGCCGAAGGTCTCGTCGTCAGTCCAGTTACGGCCGACGAACGAGCCATTCGCCCATGCGGCACCCGGCAGGGTCTTCTGAACCTTGAGGGCAGTGTTGCCTGCCAGGGTCAGCGGGTCGGGATTGTAGACGTTGGTGAATGCGAGCTCCTCGCTGGTATCCGCCAGCTTGGCGGTCATCGTGCCGTCGAGCTTGTTCTCGCTAACCTCAACCACAACCGTACGGTCGTAGTCGGTCGGGCGATCGACACCGTTCACCGTGCTCACATCCTCGGTCACGATGAACTGGTAGGTGCCAGCCTTGGTGAACGTTATGTTGCCGAAGCTCGCCGTGCGCGTGTTGTCGGGCGTGCCCGCAGGCGACGTGTTGGCGATCGTGGCAGTCGTTCTGCTCATCGTGATCTGACCGGCATCGAGCGCTGCCTTGGTCTCCGCATGGTTCACGTCAGCCGCAAGCGTGAAGCTGAACGTGTCGCCTTGCTGCCAACCGCGGCCGTCGATGCCCTTGCTCACCACAAGGTCAGTGGCACCCACAAGTGTTGCCGTACCCGGCGTATAGGTATTGGTGAACGCAGCCGTGCTGTCTTCAACCACAGCGTCATTACCGGACACGCCCACACCCTGGTCATTGGCCGTGCGCGTCATGGTTGCGGAGACGTCCATGGTGCCGTCATGCCGGTCGGTCGCCGTGACGGTCACGGTGTACTTGGCGCCGGAGTAGGTCAGGCCGCCGGTAGTACCACTCTTCTCGGCAATCTCATAGGTGTATGTGCCGGGCACGGTGTAGGCGATATCGCCGAACGCACCGGCTACGGTCGCCTCGTCACCGTTCTTGGAAAGCTTCAGCTCGCTGGAAGCCGGCATCGGAATGTCCTTGACGGCCATGTTGTTCGGGCCGGTCTTGGCCGTGATCGTGAAGCCGAAGGACTCGCCATCGTTCCACGGACGGTTGGCCACCGTCTTGCTCACCTTGAGGTAGGTGTCGCCGTCGAGCTCGCCATTCGTGGTGTAGGTGTTCACGAAGTAGAGCTGCATCAGACTGTAAGTCTCGCCATCCTTGGTGATGGTGGTCTCCGGCTTGAGAACGACCTGACCGTTTTCATTCACCTGAGCAACCTTGACGGTGATCACGTACTCCGACGTATCGTAAGCGACACTCGCCGCGCCAGTATAATGCTCAGAGATCTTGTAGGTGTACGTACCCACATGCGTGTAGGTCACATCACCGGTGTTGAACGTCGCCGTATTCGTGCCAACGGTCGGGTCTACCGTGAAGCTGTATGTCACCTTGCCGGCATCAACAACCGGCGTGCTCATCGTCGCACCGAAGGTACCGGCCGGCGTGGGAATATCGGCACCAGCGATCGGCGCATCACCGTTCGTGTGGTCGATGGCGGTCACCTCGACATCGAACTGAAGCGTATCGGAATCAATGAAGTTGCGCCCGTTCAGCGTCTTGTTGATCTGGCGGTTCTGCTTCACCTCGGCGCTGTAAACGTTCTTGAAGTTGAGTTCATTCGTCGCGACCTCGGTCCACTGGTCATTTGCACCGCGTACCTCAACCTTGGAGATCGAGGCGCTCAGCGCACCCGTTGCCTGATCCTCGGTCACGGCGAAGGTCACGCGGTACTGCGTACCGTCGTAGCTGATGCCGGGCACCACATTGGGCGCGCCCTCCCACGTGAGGGTATCGTCCTCGACCACGTAGTACTGGTATTCGCCCGCCTGGGTGAACGGAATCTCCAACTTGCTGAAGTCGAACTTGGAGGTCAAGCCCTTTGTTCCGGTGTTCGTCACCTTGGCGACCGTATGATTGGCACCGCCGTAGTTCTGCGTGACGAAGGTCACACCCTCGACCTGCGTCTTCTCGGGATCCGGCATCGGTGCGTTGTCTGCCGGAGCGAACGAGAAGGCGAACTGATCGTTCGTCATCTGGAACGTGCCGATCTGGTCGTCCACGGTCTTGGTGCCGCTCAACGCAACCTTGCCCGTAGTGGGCGTCGGCTTGTAGGTATTGATGAAGACGTTATCGGTCTCAGTTGTCGTACCGTATTCAACGTTCGCGACAAGCTGCCCCGTGTTGTTACCCTCATCGTCGAGGTCGGTCACCGTGATGGTCACCGTACCCGTGGTCGCATCGTAGGTCACACCGTTATGCGTGTAGTTGCTGGCTTCCGTGGCATCAGCGGGACGGTTCTCCGTAATCTCGAAGGTGTATTCGCCCGCCTCGGTAAACGTCAGCTCACCAAAAGAACCGTCCTTAGCGACGCCGTTCTTGAGCTCACCGATCGAGACGGTTGCGCCCTTCTCGGCGTCAATACCGGTAATCTTGCCATCCTTGACAGCCTGCACGGTATCGCCGGTCGGCATCAGCGTGAAGGTGAACTCCTCATCCGGCAACGAGTCGCGACCGGTGAGTGTCTTGCTCGCCGTCACGGTTTCCGTGGCATCCGCCGGATCGTATGCATTCGTCCACGAGATGGCATCCTTGGTCTCATCGCCAACCTGAATGGTCGGCTTGCCGCCTTGGACAGTCAGCTCACCCTTGTGGTTGTCTTCCACCACGTAGGTCACGGTGTACACCGTCTTGTCATGACCAACGCCGGCGGGGAGCCCCTGGTCGGACTCGGTCAGCGTATAGATATAGGTGCCGGGCGCGGTGAACGCAATCGTTCCGAGGTCGAAGGCGAAGCTCGTTTCGCCAGCCGTAGGCTGAATGGTGATGGAGCCATTCGCCGCGCCGTCCGGCAGCGGCACGGAATCAACGGTCGCGTCGCCCTTGTACGTGCCCTCAACCGTAAACGTGAACGCATCGCCGGCCTGGAAGTCGCGACCCGTGATGGCCTTCACGGCACTCAGCGTTGCCGAACCCGTCGCCCGGTACCCATTGCTGAACACGACATCGGGATTGCCCGCATCAGGCGTGACGGTCATGGTGCCGTCGCCGTCATCAGTCACGTGGAACGTCAGCGTGTGCGTGGCGTTGGTATAGGTGATACCGTCGAGCTGCCAGCCAGCCATGGCCTTCTGCTCTGCGGTGGCATCCTTGTATTGGGTAGCACCGTCATTGACGCCGGGGTTCGTGGCGGAATCCGGAATAATCTCAGAAACCGTAAACACGTAGTCGCCGGGCTTGGTGAAGGTGATGCCGGTCTTGTCATCGCCAAAATAGGCGGTGCCGGTCGTTCCCTGCGTCACGTCGTCCTTGGATACGGTAGTGGAACCGCTGGTAATCGTCACGGCGCCGTCGTTCACAGCCTGCGTGGTCGCCTCATCGCCGGCGGCCAGCGTGAAGTTAAACTCCGGCGCATAATCCCAGCTCAAGCCCGAAAGCGTCTTGCTCACCGGCAGGTTCTCCTGACCAGGCAGCGTCACCGGCTCAACCGTATAGGTATTCGTAAAGGTGTAAGTATCCGTCTTCTTGCATACGGTAGTACCCGACACGGCATCGTTGGCCTGGTCGCTCTTGAAGCCGGCGGCTGCGGTCTCCACGATCTTGTACGACGTCCCGGCAGGTACGCCGTTGATGACGACATGCTCGCCGTCCTTCAATGTGAACGTACCACCGTCGACAATCGTGCCAGTGCGCACGGGGTCATCAGAGCCGTCCGTATACACCTCATAGGAGAAGGTGCCCGCAACATCTTCGGTGTTGGCCTCGTCACCAAGGAGCAGCGTAAACGTGAACTCCTTGCTGGCGTCCTTGGTCCCATCGCCCCAGTCAACGTCCTTGTGCACCTCGATGATGCCGGGGACGGCATGGGTCACACGGCCATTGTTGCCGAGCGCCACGGTCACCGCGCCCTCACCGCTCCAGCTCGGGCTGATGGCGTTATCGGCAGTATTGGTTTTGTTCTCGTCCTTCTGAGTGGTAAACGTAGACGGACGGTCAGCATGCGGCGTGCCGGCCTTGATCAGAACGCGCCCGGTATCGGGGTCAGTCGTCGTGTTTTCAGCGGCGAGCTCGCTACCTTGGAATGCAACGAACTCGTACTGCCAATCATTCTTACCTTCGACGATGTAGCGGTTCACCCAGTAGTAGGTCGCATTTGGGTCAATCTCCCCGACCAGGTGCGAAGCGCCGCTCTCATAGTCCTGCAGGTTGTTGTTCGTAAGAACCGGCGTGTCCTCAGCGAAGTAATAGAAGCTGTTCTCGGTGGACGGTTCAAACACGGCAGTGGTCTTGCCGTTGGCCTGATCCGCATAGTCGTTGGAGTAGAACCGGACCTGGCAGTCTGTCTGGCCTTTGTTCTTCTCCATGTACGTACCGAGCGCCGCGTCGGGATCGGCGAGCGTGTTGAGCGCCTCGTCTTTCACACCGACGGTGTAAAACACACGAATGGGGTATGCCGGATCGGAGTCGGTGGTAATCACACCCTCCTCGATGCTCGCCTGATAATGGCGCATCGGCAACAGCGTATCGGGGATGACCACCTCGACCGTGTCGCCGGTGGCAAGGTCGTCGCTATGGGTAACCTTGATCTGGATGCTGTTCAGCGCGCCGGCATTGGGATACACCGGGTTGGGGTTGGTAACAGACTGCGTAAAGGTATATGTGGTGACCTTGCCGTCCTCGGATGTCGAGGAGGTCTTCTGGTCATACTGCACGCCCGCGAACACGATGCTCTTGAAGTCTTTGACCTCGGTGTACGCTCCCGTTGTATCCGTGAAGGTAATGGAGCCCGATCCGCCCTGTCCGGCCGCAAGCGGAGACTCCGCCTGGGACTCGATGCTCTGGCGAATCAGGTTGAAGATGTTGTTGAGCTCGTCGGTGTTGTTGGCGGCGAAATAGAACTCGCCCTCGTCTGAAGGCTCGCCCAGGTTGATGGTCGGCGCATACGGGTTCGTCTTATCGACCGACGCATCGGGATACTTGCTCGACACGCCGTTAAGAGCCTGGTTGACTCCATAGGCGCTCGTATCGCTCGGATTCGCTCCCGCAAAGACGCCGATGTTGTAGATGACGGTGTTGTCGTCAGCCTTGATCTGGCTCGCCGCCTCGACAGCATTTCCATACACCACCATCGGGCTATCTGCCGGGTTGATCGATGTATGCGTGGGATAGCTTCCAGTAAAGACAATGACGACCTTCTTGGCCGATGCGCGACCACCATCCAGGACTTCGTCGGCCTTCTCGAGACCCAAATCCAATGCAGACGTTGATCCCTGTTGACGCAACCCGCCAACAGCTTCGATAAGATCTGTCGTGCCCTGGCCCGTGCACTCCGTGAACTCTTTCACGATCTGGGTGGCGTTCTCCTCACCCATCGTCGTGTTGTTCATGTCGTTGCCGATGTTATCCGATGCGGCGCCACCATACTTCACGATGGACACCCGGTGGCGATTGGCCGGATCGGTAATGCCGGCATTGGCAGATGCGGTCTGATTGATGAAGTTGGTCGCAGCGTCTTTCAGCGCGTCCATCTTCTGCTGGCTCGTCGGGGTCCGCTCGAGGAATGCAACGCTCCCCTCCGTCGTGTCGCCTTCTGATTTCTTCGGGACAAAGACATCGCCCTCGTCGTTAACCCAGGCCGTGCCATTATGCGTCACCGCTTCGTATACGCCGTTATCGGTCTCGACGTAATACGTCTCACCCGGCTGCGGGCTATACTCTGCGCTGTACGCAAAGCTGTTCATCGTGTCGTTCATGCCGTTCGACGTGTCAAGCACGAGCACGATGTCGAGGGGTTCGATCTCGGTTTCACCCTCGATGGTCATCGTGGAGGAAAGCGCAGAGAGCGCTACGAGCGCGGAGTTGGGATCGTCGTTCGTGATGGTGATCGTTTGATCGTTCTCATGGTTGGTGAGGACAGCCTCGGAACCGAACACGGTCTTGTCGGTCCACACGCGCCCAACGTTCTTGGAGGAGAGTACGTCCTTCCCCTCGGCTTCGCTTGCCGTGGTGAGGTCTTTATACCAGTCGTCCGCAGTGCTGGGGTCAACTTCCCAGGTGGCGTTGGCTACCGCTCTACCCGTCGCCCTCGCGAACGCGGTTTGAATCGCCCCCAACGGGTTGCTGAAGAAATCCGGGATGGTGTCGTCGGCGTAGCTGTACGCAGCGAAGGTACCGGTCAGCATAACCATCATGGCCACGACACATGCCACCACGCGAGCGGCAAGCCCCCCCCCCCCACGACATTTTTGGCGTGCTTGCCGCCAACCGTCTTCTTCGTTGCCATCGGCTGCGATTGCTTGGCCATATCGCTCACTCCTCATTCTTCCGTAACGAAGATACAGATGTCCCTCAATTCACAATCACAGCTCAGTATAGGTAGACACCTCCATCCCTCCTACAACACCCTCATATCACCCCCCCACTAGCATAAGGCTTCCCCGAACGGGGGGATATATATATCACAGGGCGTGTCTCCCCCCAGCCATCGCAAAGAATCACACCCCCGACCAGCGCGCGACAATGTTCTCCATCCCCTCACCCGTCGCCGTCCCGTGTCACGTCACAGGAACATAGCCATGTACAACGGCAGCACGTCCACCTGTTCGCCGGCTTTGTCCACGTTGCCCGGCGACAGTTTTATCCCGCGCTTGACCCCATAGTTCTCGATCATCGATCGCATCGACTTGGCCTGCCGGTTCGTGGACGACTTCACCTCCACCGCCGTAGCAACGTCCTGATACCGGATGAAGAAATCCATCTCCAACTTCGAATCCTTCTCGAAGTAGTACAGGCGGCGACCGTTTTTCGCGAACATATCGCCCACAATGTTCTCGTAGATGGCACCTTTGTATATGCCCAGATCGCCGTCCAGGATGCTCTTCTGAGACCCATCCTCCAACATCGCCACCAACAGACCGGTGTCACGCATATACACCTTGAACTTGCGGTTGTCCGCGTTGCCTTCCAATGGCAGCTCCGGCCGCTCCAAGCAATGGCAGAAGTTCACGATGCCGGCATCGTACAGCCATTGCAGACTGCCACCATACTTGCGGGCACCACTGCCTTTCTCCACCACGGCATAGCTGAACCGCTTGGAATCACGGGCCAGTTGCTTCGGAATCGACAGGAAACAGGCACGGGCCTTCGCCTTGTCGGAGTCCTTGGCGTATTTGGCGATATCATCCTCATAATCGGCAAGAATGTCACGTTGCTCGTCCAGCACCTGCAGGAAATCCCGGTGCTCTACATAGTTCCGCACCACAGCGGGCATGCCGCCGACCACTATATACTGCCGCAGATAATCCATCATCTGCGCGTGCACCGATTCGTCGACCTTGGTACGCGACTCGTAGAATCCCCTGACGTATTCAATCACCGCCGGGTCGATGCCCAGCGCCCACAGGAACTCCTCGAAGTCCAAGGAGTACATGGTCACTCGCTCAATGTAGCCGACAGGGAACGACGACACCTCGCCATACCCGATGCCCAACAACGATCCGGAAGCGATGACGTCATACCGACCATCGATGGACAGGAACTTCAACGCGGTTCTGGCGTTCGGACAGCTCTGAATCTCATCAAGGAACAGCAGGGTTCTCCCGGGAACGAACCGGCTGCCGGGAACCGCGAGCATGATGCGCGCCACAATGCGGTCCACGTCATAATCGCCCTCGAAGATATCCCGGTATGAACCGTTCTTCTCGAAATTCAGGCTGACGACATGCTCATACTGCCGCCTGCCGAATTCCTCGACAATATATGTCTTGCCGACCTGGCGCGCCCCCTGCAGCAACAGGCACTTCTTCCGCTCCTTGGATTTCCAAGCAATGAGCCGGTCCATGATCTTACGCCGCAGCATGAAGCACCTCCTTTGCCGATACCGCCAGTATACCGTGATGCAAGAAAGTCCCGGGAGAAAATTGCGCCAATGCAAGAAAGTCCCGGGACTTTTTGGTATACCGTGCAAGAAAGTCCCGGGACTTTCTTGCATTCATTTCCGAACCGCACTCAGCTGCTAGTGAGATATGTCTCGTTGCCGCGGGTGAAATCCAGCACGGCACCGGCCAACTCCACCTCGCCGTCCAACTCCGGGTCCTCAGCCAACAGCGCCTCGGCACGCTCCCGCGCATCCACAATCAGATCCGCATCCTTGACCACACGCAGCAGCTTCAGGCTCGACTTGCCGCCCGACTGCGCATCGCCCAACACATCGCCCGCGCCACGCAACCGCAAATCCTCCTCGGCAATCGCCGACCCGTCCGTCGTATCGCGAATCACCGCCAACCGCTGCTCGCCCAAGCTCCCCGGCTCCGCCTGCGAAACCAGGAACGCCCAACTCGGCGTGCCGCCGCGCCCCACACGGCCGCGCAGCTGATGCAACTGCGACAGTCCGAACCGATCCGCATCGAACACCACGATGCAACTGGCCTGCGGCACGTCCACGCCCACCTCGATCACGGTCGTCGCCACCAGAATCGGCGTCTCCCCGCTCGCGAATCCAGCCATCACCTGCTGCTTGGTCGCGTCATCGTCGCGACCGGTCAATGTGGCGAACCGCACGCCCTGGAACTGCGGCAGTTTCGCCAGTCGCTCCGCAATCTGGACCACCGTGTGCAGCGGGCGAGGCGGGGCGACCGTCCCAGCATCGGACCGCGCCGCGTCACCGACTACAGGCCGCATGGGCTCCGCCATCGTCTCGTCCAGCACGTCGCCTTCGCCGGTCTCATCCGCGTCGTCGATGCGGGCGCAGACCACATACGCGCGCTCCCCCGCATCGATGCGCCGGCGGATGTGCGCGAACATCGATCCCATCAAAGGCCCGTCCGTCTCCGGGACCACGAACGTACGAATCGGCTTGCGGCCACCGGGCAGCTCGGTGAGCCACGAGATGTCCAAATCGCCGAACCAGGTCATGGCGGCGGTGCGCGGGATCGGGGTGGCGGTCATGACCAGCAGATGCGGCGCCTTGCCGGACAAGGCCTTGCCGCGCAGGCTCTCGCGTTGCTCCACGCCGAAGCGATGCTGTTCGTCGATCACGGCGAGCGCCAGGTTCGGAGCCTGGAAGGTTTTGGAGAAGGCGGCGTGCGTGGCCACCACGATGCACGGTTCGCCGCTGGCCGCGGTGGCGAGCGCGCGGCGACGGGCGGCGAGCTTCATACCGCCGGTCAGGAGGATCACCGGCGGGGCGGATAGCGGATGGCCGCCGGAATCCGGAACGGCTTGTTCCGCCATCCGATCGACCATGGCGGCAATCGTCCGGTGATGCTGTTCGGCAAGCACCTGCGTGGGGGCCACGAGCACGGCCTGGCGCCCAGACCCGACCGCCTGCAGCATGGCGGCGAGCGCCACCACCGTTTTGCCGGAGCCGACCTCGCCTTGCAGGAGACGCTGCATCGGATGGTCGCGGGACATGTCGGCGGCGATCGAGTCGATGACCTCACGCTGGCCGCCGGTCAGACTGAACGGAAGGGAGGCGATCATGGCGTCCCGCAGGGTGACGTCGGGGCAGGGCTCGGCGGAGGCATGGCCGGCATGGGCGCGGGCCTGCAGCAGCGCGGTCTGGCAGACGAATGCCTCCTCGTAGCGCAGGGTGGCGATGGCGCGGTGGAACTCCTTGGTGGAGACCGGGTCGTGGATGTTCAGGAACGCTTCGGCACGATGCATGAGGTCCTTGTCCGCGCGGATGCGTTCGGGCAGGATGTCGGGGATGGCGCGGGCCAATCCGGACAGCGGAATATTGGCCGCCGCATCGGTCAGTGATCCATTCGGCCCAGTACCATCCGCATTACTCGCCACGCCATCGGGCGTCGACGCGGCGGAATCCCCCGATCTGGCCAGGAGCCGCAGCATATCGAGGATCGAATCATGGATGTGGTCGCTGGAGATGCGGGAGCTGGCGTGATAGACCGGGCGGGGCCGGCAGACACGGGTCAGGCCCTCCTCGGGCGATTCCACGTCGGGTCTCGGGGAAGTCGGTGCACCCAAACTCGCGTTATGCGCATCAAGGGGTTGATTTTCCTCAAGTACAAATGTGTACCTCGAAGTAGGGTGCACTCCCACCGTCAACACCTCAGGGTGGGTGAACTGCAATTGGTCGTTGAACACACTCGGCGTGCCCGCAATCACCACGCACGTCCCCTGACGCAGCCGACCGCTCATCCAGTCAAGGTACTGCTTCTTATGGGAGAAGAACACCAGACGGGCCATCGCGCCGGACTGACGACGCGAGGCGGCAAACACCGAATCGTCGACCACAACCTCCAGTCGGCCGTTGCCACGCGCGCCCGACGACACGCGCACGGCGCGCACCTCGGCGGCGAACGCCATCGTCTCTCCGATTCTGGCCTCGCGGATCGCACGCAACGGCACCGGGTCGGTGACACGGAACGGATAGTAGGTCAGCGCGTCGCCCACGGTCAGCACACCGAGCGACTTGAGCGCGCCCACACGTCGCTTATTCGTCATCACCGACGAGATCGGGGTGCCCACTGTAACGCTCATAGCCACCTATTCTCCCCGTTCGCGCCGACAGCTACGACGAAGCCCCGGAGCGCTCTGGGCGACTCCGGGGCTTCTGAAGCGTTAGCGCGTGATTCACGCGGCGACGCGAGCGACCTTACCGGCCTTCAGGCACTTGGCGCACACGCGGACGCGGACGTTCTCGCCGTCGACCGTGGTGCGAACCGGCTGCAGGTTCGGACGGAAGGTGCGCTTATTGCGGATATGCGAATGCGACACGGTGTAACCGGTCTGCGGTCCCTTGCCGCACACTGCGCAACGAGCTGCCATAATGGACTCCCTTATTACTTGCTTGCAAGTCTTTGCTCTGGCACGTCTGCCAGAACACAACTTCACAAATATATCCCCTATATCCGACAAACCGCAAACGCAGCGTGTATCATACCCTCACACACCGCAACAGTCTCACGTTTCGGGCATCCCATCGCGGCGGCATCCCGCCAACCCCGAGCACCTCGATCCGCTCGCGATTGGCGCCGAATCCCGACGAAAATCCATAAAACATACGTTACGACGCCGTCCTACCTGTTTTCCCCGGCCGCTCAGCCGTTCGCGAATCAACCCGGAGGATGAGTGCGCTCCCGCCCCGACACGCTAACATCAAGGAAAGGGACCGTTCTCAGGCAACACTCATGCAACTGCGATACATCTTTGGTATTGCAGCGCAAAGGGGCACCCGGGGTAAGGAGGCAACGATGTTCGACATTCGTACGGCATGGCGGCGGCTGACCGCGAAAATCTCCGGCAGCACCGATCAGGAAATCATCGATACCACCGAGGCGGAGGACAGCTCCGGCACCACGGCACCTGCATCCGTAACGCCGCCGGCAACACTCGCGGCGGCCGACGTAGACGACGCACCGGCCACCGCACTACCCGTACCGACGCCGTCCGAGGAAACTGTCGCAGATGATCCCTCGGCCACCCGGCCCACACGCGTCATCTCGCTCGGCGAGGTGTGGGTGGACATCATGATGGACGTCGACTCGCTCCCCGAATCAGGTGGATTCGCGGCCTCACGCAGCACCATCCCCACCATCGACGGCTCATACCGCGCGCTGCTCGCCTCACGGCTGATGGGAACGCCGACCGCCCATGCGGGCATCATCGGCGCAGGCCCGTGGGCCTCAATGATTCGTCACGCCTTCTACGAGCATGACATCACGCATATCGGCCCCGACCGTCTGGACGCCGACACCGGCTTCCGGCTGGTGCTCAACGATACCAACGGCGGCAAAACGTTCATCGCCACGTATGGCGCCGAAGCGCAGGGCGGCGCCGACACGTTCGACGGCGTCGACCTGCAGCCGGGCGACGTGGTCTCGATCAGCAGCAACTCGCTGATGGACGCGACGGCAGCAGGCGTTGACGCGTTCATCCGCCAAGCCGGCAGCGACCCGGATGCCCGCCCGTATCAGATCGTACTCAGCCCGACCAGTTCCCTGGAACGGGTCAACAACAGGCTGCTTGAGGATCTGGTGCTGGCGCGCCCGATCTGGACCTGCAACCGCCAGGCCGCGGTCAAGCTGGCCGACCGGCTGGGTGCGCCGCTCGACGAAGTGCCGGTAACCGTGGGCGGCACGTTCGACAATGAGATGAAGGCGTTGTGCGACAATCTGGGCACCACGTTGCGCGCCCCGCTGATTATCCGCGCGGGCGCCCGAGGCGCCTGGGTGCGCCTGCCCGGCGGCGAGGTGACGCATGTGGACGGGTTCCCGACCAAGGCCGTGCACAAGCGGTCGGCCGGCACCGTGCACACCGGCGTGCTATGTGCGATGCTGGCGGCCGGCAGGTCGCTGGTGGAGGCGACACAGGTCGCCAATGCGGCGGCGTCGCTGTCGATCGAGCACAGCGAAAACGGCATCCCTGTTCCGCCCACACGCGACGAGGTGCTGGAACTTATCGCACGCAACGCCGAGTAGGGCGGCGGGGGCGGCACCGGTTGATTGTCAGGGCGCATTTTTCCACGGTCGATCTACTCGCCTGACCGATCCTCTTGACGCCAGCTGTTCAGCTGTTGAGTAGTCTGCGGAGCCGGCCCGGCTGGCGCGTACGGTTCCGCAGACAGGGGCTCAGCGGTCACGGTCGTGGAATGACCGGAATATCTGGATGATGCAGGTGGCCACGCCACACAGGATGCCACCGATCGGCCAGGCCAGCCAGAACAGGCCGTTGCCGGACAACCACCGTTCATGGCCGCCACCGTCGATCGGCCCGCCGGTGAACAGCATCCAGAGTCCGACAACCGTGGCGATCAGCATGATGATGCCGCACACCAGTCCGGTCAGCTTGTCGTAGAAATCGCCGCCCTGCGCCTCGCGCTCACGTTCCCTGCGCTCGGATTCGGCCTCGTGGTTATAGGAGTCGATGTTCATCATGCCGTAGCGGATGCCGAAGTAGATGAAACAGAACACACCCGCGGCCACGCACAAGAGCATCACGCTTACCGGCCAGCCCTCCTCGATGCCCAGGGTCTCCTCGCCGTAAACGGTGACGGCCACGCCGAGAAGAATCAGCCCGATGCCACCCACCACGCCGACGGCCAATTCCTTGGCACGGCGGGACCTGTCATCATCGGTGTAGAAGTCCTCAATGAACGGGTGCCTGCGCACGAACTCCGCATGCGCCATACCCGCCGGAATCAGGAATGCCAGACCGATGATCACCCCGATGATGGTGCAGACGAAAGTGAGGAACTCGCTTCTGGCCAGCAGTCCGGAAACCTCACCCTTGCTGTCGAACAGCACGCCCACGGCCACACCGGCGATGATGGCGGCGATCCCCGCCGCAACCTTCCAGGCGAACGAGTTCATATGGGCGTCGTATCCGGTCAGGTCCTCCGGCAGCGCCACCGAAACGGCCTGCTGCCCTGCGGCGAGGTTCGGCGAAAGGCCGTATGCCGCGGACTGTTTCGCGGACGTATTGCTCGACGTCGCATCCGACGCCAAGCCCCCATTGCAGATCTCACGCTCTGCTTCGGGAAGACCTGCCGCACCCAGACCATCGGACGGTTCCGGCGTTGCGTCAGGCACGGATCGAGGAGCGCGAACATCGCCGAGCACCAAATCGTCAAGTGTGCAACCGAACAGGTCGCAGATCATCAGCAGCTTGTCCATCTCCGGGTACGCCTTGCCGGATTCCCACTTGGAGATGGCTTGGCGCGAGACGCCAAGCAGCATGGCAAGCCGCTCCTGTGTGAAGTTGCGCTGCGCCCGCAAATACTGCAGATTATCCCGAAAGCTCATCGTGGGTGCCTCCTACTGAACCACTGAATCAAGCCGTCTGTTGTCTCCATTCTGCCCGAGGACCTCGGTTGCCTGCCACCAGCTTTCGGTTGCACCGCCAAAACGCAACCAAAGTCCTCGCAACCTGAGGTTGCATCCGCGGAATTTCAAGGATTCCGCAAACGACGGCACCGGCGTGGCCGGTCAGCTCCGATCGGCCACGCCGTCACGGAGGCTCGCAGCCATGGAGTCGTACACGTCGCTATTGCGCATGTGGCGGCTCATCAGCCACACCGCATCATGCGCGGCCATCGGCACGCCGGCATCCGTCAGCCCGACCGCGGCAGCGGCCATCGCATCCAACGCGGCTTCGGTCGGCGAAACCGGAATGTTGGCGGCATGCAGCACCTGTTCCGCCTCGGCCACCGCCATCGGCGGCCGCGTGTCGTCGATCTGCTGCCGCAGCTCCGCCAACTCGCCGCGCGCGGTCTCCGCCAATGCGGTGTTCGGTTCACGCAGCACCATCGTGTAGCAGGCCACCGCCTCATTCGTCCGACCGATGCGCCACAGCGCGTACGCCAGCCGATAGTACATATACAGGAAGTCACCCGGCAGCAACGCCACCCGAAGCCCCTGGGTCAGCGTCTCCGCGGCCTGCGCGTATTGCTCCTGTTCGGCATGGCACACCGCCACCTCGATATACGCCCTGGCGGTGGTCGGCGCAAGCGACAGGCACTGCAACGCCTCGGCCAATCCACGGTCTGCGTCACCCTCCTGCCGCGCGAACCTCGAAAGCCACAGGTGCGCCCCGTACGCCGCATCAGGCGCCTTCCAATACCGGGTATCCGCCGACCGTAACGGTTCCGCGTCCGGCAGGACCGACCCTGCGCCCATCCCCGAGTCCAGCGACACGATGAGCCGGGCCATCGGATACGCGCAGTACAACGGCAGCCGCCCCTGTTCGTCCAAACCGATCTCGCCGATTCGGCTCAGCACCGCCTCCAGCTGCACCGAGGCGATCAGCGGCGATTCCTCGTTCTCCTCCAGGATCGCCCGCACCTCGTCGTCGCCGACGACCGCGTCATCGTGCATGACATCCAGCTCCGCCACCGTGTCGGCGCGGAGCAACCCGCGCAGCAGTTCGGGCAGCGGCCGCCGATCGCGCCACACCTCCTGGCGTTTCGCGGCCAATGAGGCGTGCACCGGCAGCGGCGTGATCTCGCACAACCCGCGATCGCCCGCAAACCGCACAGCATGACGGACGGGCTTCAACACATTCAACACGGCCAGCGGATCATCGTCGAACATCGGATTATCAAGCCTGCCATCCTTGAGCGGCGGCAACGCCTCCATCAGGAACGGCGTGCGATCAAACCCCAACGACAGCAGCGGACGGCCCGCAAGGCCGTCCTCATGCGCGGTCACATCCACCGCCATCACCCGCACGCTGGAGGCAAACGCAACCTGCGCCATCAGACCGGCCAATCGTATGGCATAGGCCGCCGCGCAGGCCGGACGTCCGGCGCGGGCGTCGTACCAGCCTCGCTCCCCCATGCGGGAAGCGGGGAAGGCGTTTGCCGAGGGCACGGTGAACCGCACCGCCATCACCCCGGCGTCAAGATCCACGTCGAACCGGTATTCCAGACGGAACGGCAGCTTCAACCGTTCACAGGTGTCAACGAATCGTGTGGATACGTCCCAGACGCCGCCGCGAGCGCCCTCCGCGCCCCGAATGGTGCGGTACGGGTTGTCGGCGCGCCCGCGCTGCGCCACCGCCCCCGCATTGCGCGAAATCTCGCGCAGCGCCCCCTGGGCGGCCTGCGCGCAGAACCGTTCGTCGAACGCGTGGAGCATGCCGGTGCCGCCGTCGGCCGCGCCCGCCGCCCACTCCACGAACCACAGGCGGTTCAGCGCCGCCTCAACAGCGAGCAGCGTGGCCCGCTGCTCCGGGGACACGTCGTCGTCGAACCGCAGCCAGAACAGCGATGTGGAGCCCAAGCGGACCAGTGTCACGTTGTGTTCCGCGGCGATGGCACGCACGTCGGCCGCCCCCGCCTCCACCAGTTGGCGGGCGGCGAAGCGCTCGAACCCGCTCGTCTGCCCCTGCTGGGTGGTGCCGCGCCAGATCAACGCGTCGAGTGCATCGGGCAGCGGACCGTCCAGCAGGTCGAGGATGACCTCCCCGATGCGGCCGCCGCCCGTGCCGGCCGCAACGCCCTGCGTCTGCGGGATATGGACGAAGGTGAGCCAGCTGACCGCCAGGAAGTACCGCAGTTCCCAGTTGCGGGTGAGGAAGAATCGCCCCGGATCACGCGTTGGGTTGACGAAACCGTATCTCTGGTCCCATGTCGTCTGGTATTCGCCCACGATCACCGGTTGACCGCCGCCGTTCGGGTCCGGGACGCGAATGGCGCCCTGCCCCTTCCTGTCCTGCCATTGAACCAGTTCCAGCGACGGGCGCAGACCGGCAAGACCGGTCAGTGGTCGATCGCACGAGTAGACCTTGCCGCCGGCGGCCAACCACGCGAGCAACCGCGCGCGACGGCCGGGCAGCAGTTCGGCCACATAGCCGAAGCCGTGCTCGGGATCGCGGCAGGCGTCCCACACCACGCCATAGGTCACGCCTTCGGACTGGCCGGGGATGGCGGCCAGCTTGCTCGTCTTGGAGAATAACGGCAGTTTGATGACGGCGGGATCTTGGTCCATGACGACCTCCTTGTCCTCGTATGCTGTTCCATCCTAGCCGGTTCCGGCCCACTTGGCGGGCGTCCCCCAACCCGTTTGGTTCCGGCCCGATCGACCGAAGGCGGCACGGAAATTCATCCGACGTTCATGTTTGAGCATGCATGGCGGCGACACACCATTTAGGATGAACAGTGACAAAGGAGCGTTATGGAACAACACACTCGGAACGCCGGCAACCTGGCCGGCGCCTTCAAGGGGCAGGATGCCCCCGAAGCGCTTTCGACCGGGGAGTTTCCGGTGCAGCCGGCGGGCAAGCTCACGCCGCGCGAGAAGCGGTGGATTGCGTACGACGTCGGCAATTCCGCATTCGTGCTGCTGTCCACCGCGGTGGTGCCAATCTACGCGAACTCGCTGCTGGAGGCTGCCGGACAGGACAACATCGTGTCCACGTGGGGCTACGCGCAGACCGTCGCCTCGCTGGTGATCGCGCTGCTCATGCCGATCCTAGGGTCGATCGCCGACGTGCAGGGCATGAAGATCAAGTTCTTCCTCGGCTTCTTCCTAACCGGCGTGGTGATGTGCCTGGGCATGTCGCTGCCGCTGGGGTGGCTGGCGTTCCTGGTTGTGTATGTGCTGGCGACCATCGGCCTGAACGGTTCGCTGACGTTCTACGATTCGATGCTGATCGACACCACGTCGAACGAGCGGATGGACAAGGTGTCCTCGCACGGCTATGCGTGGGGTTACGTGGGGTCCACGATCCCGTTCATCGTGTGCATCGCGGTGATTTTCGGCGGGCCGTCGCTGCTGGGCCTGGACACGGCCGCCTGCACGCGCATCTCGTTCCTCATCACCGCCGTATGGTGGGTGGCGTTCACCGTGCCGCTGCTGCGCAGCTACCGGCAGGTCCACTACCGCACGACCGCCGATCATACGGCCGAGGCGGTTCGCGGCACGTTCCGGGAGCTGGCCGGCACGTTCCGCAGGATCGCGCGCGACAGGTCGCTGCTGCTGTTCATGATCGCCTTCTTCTTCTACATCGACGCGGTGAACACCGTCATCTCGATGTCCACCTCGTACGGCACGCAGTTGGGCATCGACTCCACGCAGCTGGTCATCGCGCTGCTGGTCACGCAGTTCGTGGCGTTCCCATGCGCGATCCTGTACGGACGTCTGGCCGGACGGTTCGGCGCCAAGCGGATGATCGTGATCGCGGTGATCGCCTATCTGGGTATTGTGATGTTCGCCGCATTCTTCCTCAAAACAGCCGTGGAGTTCTGGATCCTGGCGATTCTGGTGGGCATGTTCCAGGGCGGCATCCAGGCGCTCTCGCGCTCGTACTACGGCAAGATCATTCCGAAGGACCACGCCAACGAGTACTACGGCTTCTACGACATCTTCGGCAAGACCGCCTCGGTGCTGGGCACGTTCCTGGTGGCCACGACCACGGCCGTGACGGGCAACGCGTCGGCCGGCGTGCTGTCGATCGCGGTGCTGCTGGTGGCGGCGCTCGTGCTGCTGCTTGTGCAGAAGGATCCGACGGCGAGATAACGGACAGTGGTGCGCACTACTGCAGGTTTGATGATCTCACTAGGCTTTTTCCGCGAAGTTGAATGATTTAGCCTGCGGCAGTGCGCACCAGCCCTGAGCATAATCCCCCACCGCTATGGCGTTTCTCCGATTTCCGCGCCATGATTGTTCCAAACCAACCAGCAGGAGATCGTCATGACCGAAGATTCCAAGACCACGCTCGCCCACGCCTACCGCATCGAACACGATTCGCTGGGCGAGCTGCCTGTACCGGCCGACGCCTACTGGGGCATCAACACGCAACGCGCCATCGGCAACTTCCCGGTGTCCGGCATCACCGACTCCCAGCACCCGAGCCTGATCCGCGCCTATGCCACCGTCAAGCGCGCCTGCGCCGAAGCCAACGACGAGCTCGGTCTGCTCGACCACGACCGTGCGCGATTCATCAAAGCCGCCTGCCTGGAGGTGGAATCAGGCAAACTCGCCGACCAGTTCCCCGTCGATGTGCTGCAGGGCGGCGCCGGCACATCCACCAACATGAACGTCAACGAGGTCATCGCCAACCGCGCGCTCGAACTGGCCGGCCATCCGCGCGGCGACTACGCGTTCATCCACCCCAACGACCACGTCAACCACTCGCAGTCCACCAACGACACCTATCCTGCGGCCTGCAAGCTGGCGATCATCGACGCGCTCGGCCCCCTGACCGAGCAGTGCCGCAACCTGGCCCGCGCCTTCCACGACCTGGCCGACAAGCACATCCACGACGTCACCATCGGCCGCACCCAGTTGCAGGATGCGGTGCCGATGACCTTCGGCCAGGAGTTCCACACCTTCGCCACGTTCCTCAAGATGGACGTGGCCGCGCTCGAGGCCCTGGTTCCGCAGCTCGCCGTGCTCAACCTGGGGGCCACCGCCATCGGCACCGGCATCTGCGCCGACCTGCGGTTCCGCGAGGCCGCGATCGACCATCTGGCCCGCATCACCGGCCTGCCGGTGACCGCCGCCCCCGACCCGCTGGCCGCCGTAACCGACATGAGCGCGTACATCGCCGCGTCGGCCGCGCTGAAGAACCTGGCGATCCACCTGAAGAAGGCCGCCGACGACCTGCGTCTGCTCAACTCGGGCCCGCGCTCCGGCTTCGGCGATCTGCGTGTGCCGCCGCGCCAGGCCGGTTCGAGCATCATGCCCGCCAAGGTGAACCCGGTGATTCCCGAATGCGTGGACCAGTGCTGCTTCGTGATCTTCGGCATGGACGTGACCGTGAACTGGGCCGCCGCCGAGGGCCAGCTGCAGCTCAACGCGTTCGACCCGGTGATGACGCACGAGATCCTGACCGGCATGGAGCTGATGGACAACGCGATGCGCATCTTCCGCGAGAACTGCGTGGAGGGCATCGAGGTGAACCTGGAGACCGGACGCCGGTACGCGGAGGGCTCGCCGTCCATCTCGGCGGCGCTGAACGACGCGATCGGCTACGAGCATGCGTCCGCGATCGCCAAGGAGGCCGTGGCGACGGGCCGCACGGTGCGCGAGGTGGCCGGCGAGCGCACCGACCTGCCGGCAGAGCAGCTGGACGCCCTGTTGGATCCGATTGCACTCTCCCGCCGCTTGGGCCAGACCTGCCGCGAACGTCGGGATTCCGGACTCTGACACATTCACTCCCATCTCCTGTCCCTCGTCCTTGGGATTCCGCCATTCAGGAGGATGGTTCAGAGTCACAATGCGTCAGAGTCCGTGAAGGTCCGGCGAAGGACTTACGGACGTCCCGGCTAAGATGGTGGGCAGGAAGGAGGCCGCCATGGCAAGCCAGACCTCAAGAGCCACTGGCAACATCATCGACTACGCGCGCACGCGCACGGGGTCGTTCGACGAGCGCCCGTTCAACGACGTGGATGCGCTAGTGCTGGCCTCGCTCGCCTATCAGACGATGCCGGACGTGGTGCCCACGCTGGCCGATTGGGAGCGCCGTTACGGCACGACCACCGCCCGATGGCGAACCCTGATGTCCGACCCGAAGACCACATTGCGCCACCCGCTGAACTCGCTGCGTGCGCTGCGCCAGCCCGATTTCCCCGCCGCCACGCTGGCCGACGCAGCCGCCGACCTGCACCCGCAGGATTTCGACTACAACGCCGGCTACACCGGATTGGCCGACCCGAAGCTCACCGAGGCCCTGTTCGCCGCAATGGCCCGCAACCCCCGTTTCTCGTCGATTCACGTGGGCGCGGTCGACGAGCGGTTCAGCCGCGAACACCAGACCCAGTTCGCGGCGATGACGTTGCTGCTGCCCGACGGCACGCTGGTGGTGTCGTTCCGCGGCACGGACACCTCGTTCGTCGGCTGGAAGGAGGACTTCAACATGGCCTTCCAGTATCCGGTGCCCGCCCAGCAGCTTGCGGCCGACTACGTGACGCGCGTGGCGCGGCTCTGGCAGGGTGATCTGGTGCTGCTCGGCCATTCCAAGGGCGGGAACCTGGCCGTGTATGCGGCGCTGCAGGCCGGTGATGACGTGCTGCCGCGCATCCGCCGCGTCTATTCGTTGGACGGCCCCGGATTCCCGGCCGACGTGGTGGCGGGCGACCGGTACCGCGCCGTGGCTGACAGAATCGTCAAGATCATTCCGGATTCGTCGATCGTGGGCATGATCCTGGATTCACCGGAGCATTGCGTGGTGGTCAAGTCGAATGAGTACGGCCCGATGCAGCATCTGGCGTTCTCCTGGCAGGTGGATCGCGACCGGTTCGTGACCGTGCCGGAGGTTTCGGTGACGTCACGCGAGTTCAAACGTTCGCTGGACCGGATGCTGGCCGGCATGACGCCCGACCAGTGCGAGCGCGTGGTGGATGCGTTGTTCAAGGTGCTCGCCGCCAGCGACGAGCACGGCCTGATCGGTCTGATGGAGGCGGGTCCGAAGACGATTCCTGCGATGCTGGGCGCGTTCGCGGGACTGACCGACGAGGAGCGCCAGCACATCCTGGAGGCAGCCGGCATCCTGCTCAAGGCCTCCTTCCCGCTCCCCTGGCAGTCCGCACGCCCCTCCTCCTGACGGGGGTGCAGGCCCGCCCGCGGAAACTTACGCCTCCGGCTTCTCGAACGGCGCGTTGATCACACGGTCGCGCCAGTAATACACGTCGTCGTGCTCGCCGATCTCACGCGCCACATGGCACGGGTTCCCGTACGCCACGACGTTCGCCGGAATATCCTTGGTGATGACCGACCCCGCGCCGATCACGCTGTTCTCGCCGATGGTGACGCCGGGCAGGATCGTCACGTTCGCACCGATCCACGCACCGCTGCCGATGGTGACCGGCAGCGAGTACTGGGTGACGGTCGGCGCCTTGCGCAGGTCGGGACGGATCGGGTGTCCGGTGGTCACGATCGTCACGTTCGGGCCGATCATCACGTCGTCGCCGATGGTCACGACGCCGTCGTCGACCAGGGTCAGGTTGAAGTTGGCATAGAACCGTTCGCCGACGAACGTGTTGCACCCCCAGTTCGCGTGCAGCGGTGGTTCGATGTATGAGCCCTCGCCGATGCCGCCGAGCAGCCGCTGCAGGAGGGTGGCGCGGCGACCGGCCTCGCCCGGGCGGGTGGCGTTGAAGTCGTAAAGCAGTTCCAGTTGGGCGCGTTGGGCGTCGAGCATCTCCTCGTCGTCGCACAGATAGACATCCCCGGAACGCATGATGTCCAGCACTCGTTGCGGTACCGCCATGGCAACCTCCTTGTCAGCGGGATTGCGCCCCATCCTACCGCACGGGGTGGCGTTCCATCCGGGGCGGCGGGTTCGCCGGCAGCCGATTCGCGCCACGGGGCGGGTATCATATAGACGGTATGTCTAATTAATTGGGCCAAGGAGATGATGCACATGCCGCGCCCACGTCACGATTCGGAACTGCTGCCAGCCAAGGAACGGATGCGCAACGCGTTCTGGGCGCTGCTGGAGGACCGCGAATACCGCAAGATCACCGTCACGGACATCGTGCACGAGGCGCAGGTGAACCGCAACTCGTTCTACTACCATTACGGCAGTCTCAGCGAGTTGGCCGACGACGCGATCCTGCAGGAGGTGGAGAACACATCCATCGCCCAACTGGTCGACGAGACCACCGACGACCACGGCATACCCTCCATGGACGACGACGCCGTGCGCGAACACTGGCACAAGCGCATCAGCGCCGCCATCAACTCCTCCGAACACCGCACACGGCTCAACCACATGGCGCTTCTGGCCGGACCGCACAGCTCCCCCGAACTGATGGACTCGCTACGCGATTTCACGCGTATGACCCTGTTCACCGCGCTGAAGCTGGACGAAAGCGATATGACGCTGCGCAGCGACCTATACATTGACTTCGCCGTCGGCGGGATCCTGGCGATTCTGCGCCGTTGGCCGGAACTGCGGGAGATGAACGTGGCGCAGACCCTGTACGACGACGACATCGCCGCCATGGCCATCGGGCTGTACCTGTCGATGTCGGGCGACGAGGTGCGCGACTCGTGGAAGCGCATCTTCCGCCGCCGCGGGGAGGATGGGCCCGCGGACCAGTAGAGGCCGCGCCCCGACGCCCGTCAGGCTTCCTTCCGACGACGGCGGACCACCACGAACAGGATCACGCCCATGGCGGCGGCCACCGCGATTACCGCAATCGGCGTTACGACGCTGGCGCCGGAGTCCGCTATTGCCTCAGGCGGCTCCGCGGAATCCGCGTCCCCACCGTCCGGCTCCGAAGGATCCGAAGGGCCGGAGGGGTCCGAAGGGCCAGACGGGTCAGAGGGGTCCGATGAATCCGAAGGGCCGGAGGGATCTGACGGATCAGAAGGACCAGAAGGTTCCGACGGTTCCGACGGTTCCGACGGTTCCGAAGGATCAGACGGATCCGAAGGATCCGAAGGACCGATCGGGTCGTCGGGCTGGTCTGGTTCCTCCTCGTCGACGCGGCGGTCGGCGACGCGCACGATTACGGATCCAGTGAACAGGTTGCTCAGGTCCTGTCCGCCCAGATCCTGTTTGGGGCTGTTGACTGTATTGTGTTCCATGCACTGCGTCACCGTCAGACGCGACCACCCCGCATCCGTCCCCAACGTCTGCGGGTATCCCGCCCCGTCGGGAACGTACTGCAGATTGCCGTCGCCCGCATAGTGCAGATGCGTGGTCTCGCCGATCGGCTGCCAAGCGGCGGACTCCCCCGGAGCCGTCGCCGAGGTCTGCAGCGCGGCGGTCACGTCGTGCAGCGTCGCGTCGATGTCGTCATCCGCCGCGAACTGCACCATGCTGCGCACCAGGTATCCGACGCCGAGGTCCACGCGCACCCCGTCGTCGGCCACGCCCGCGTCGGCGAACACGCCCTGATCGTTCACGACGACCGGCACCGCCCGCGCGTTCGCTACGTACCCGTCCGGCGCGGCGGTCTCCACAAGTACGTAGTCGCCCGGGTCGAGCGTATGGCCGGCGGTCGGAAACGCCACCCCACCGTCGTCGCCGGTCGTCGCCTCGTCCACCGGCGAGACGCCAGGCGCCACGCCCAGGGTCACGGTCCCATTGCCATCGGGCCCGCGCACGATCCATGCCGCCCCGGTTGTATCAGATGTATCAGAGTCCGTAACGTCCACCATGTCCGCGCGACGGTAGAGCGCGAACGTAGCACCGGCCAGCGGATTGCCAGCGGTGTCGGTTTTCGCCACCAGGAACCCGTTGCGAATGTTGGCGATATACAGCCGCACCGAATACGCGTAACTGAACCCCGCATACCCCGCGTCCGGTTCGGTGAGGATGCGATGAATCGTGCGAGCGGACGCTCCGTCTGCCCCGCCACTGCCGGCTACGTAGTAGTACTGCACCGTGTACTGCGCACCCGACGTGTCCTCGCCGTTGTTCGCAAGCATGCCGTAGTACTGGTTCACGTCGCCAGGCAGGTTGTCGACCTCCACCTGATAGGCGCCGTTAGTGCCGAGCGCGAACGGGTATGGGGTGGCGCGCACGGCCCGCACGATCGAGGCCAGACTGTTGTCTGCGCCGACCTGCCAGCCGGCGAGTGCGTCCCCCGAAACAGGCGCCCAGTTGGCCGGGTCGTCGACGGGTGCGCTCATGCTGCGCCGCTTCATGATGACGGCGAACATGGTGCCGCCGGACGGGTCGACGACGCCGACGGTGCCGTCGCCATTGTCGATGCGGATCGGATCGGTGGCGGTGGCGGTGAGTTTGGCCTGCGACCATGCGCCCGTGTCCCATTCGTTGGTAGATAGGAGCACGCCGTTCTCGAATCGCAGGTGCATGTCTCCGGGGTGCCGGTATCCGGCGGGCGCGCCCACCTCCCGCAGCACCATGTAGTCGTATTGCGCGTCGAGCTGTTCGAGGGTGATCGGGAAGCCGCGCTCATTGGTGAACACGAGTTCGCCGTTGGGGTCGGTGGTCCCCTCGTACACCGCGTCGCCGATCGGCTGGTATTGGGCGTCGGCGGGGAACAGCTGGAATTGCGCCCCGCCGAGCGCCGCGCCGTTCTGGTCGACCTTGCGGATGCCGCTTTCCGGAATGGAGACGAGGTTGTATTTCAGACTCATGTTCGAGTCGGTGTTGCCGCGTTCCAGATAGTAGAAATCGAGCGTGTGGTAGGTATCGTCGGCGAAGGTGGGGCCGGCGAACTGCGCCGTGTCCGAGCCGGCGGCGGCGAACGCGTCGGCCAGCGTGATCTGCTGGTATGGGGTGTCGATGCCCGCGTCGTATGCGTTGTTGTTGTTCCGGTCCCAGTACACGGTCACCGCGCCGGTGGCGAAGTCGATTTCGAGCGATGAGGCGTTGTGGATGCCGCCGAGGTCGCCGACGAGCACGTCGTCGATGTACACCCACACGTCGTCGTCGCCGGAGAAGTTGTAGGTGACGGGCGTGGTCTGCGATTCGTCGACGTGGCCGCCGTACTGTTGGATGAACCGGGTGGCCATGCTCATGCCGAAGTAGTGGTTGACGACGGGACTGACGGAGGTCACGCCGTTGCGTTGCAGCGCGCCGCCGGACACGTTGAATACCTGCGCGCCCGTGTTGAACGGGAAGAACTGGCCGTTGGGCGAGGCGCCGCCCGTGTTCACGCCGCCTGCGTTGTACAGGGTGAACGCGTTGGTCGACTCGTTGAATTGGGCGAAGTTCGTCTGACTGTTGTAGGAGTAATAGCCTTGGTCGTCGACCTGGAGCAGGCCGGTGACGCCGGGGAACGCCTGTTTGCTAGGGCCGCCGGTGTTGGAGAACAGGTAGGCGAGCGATTCGCCGCCGAGGGTTGTGGAGAGTGTCGGGTAGCCGTCTGCACCGAGCGTGGAGGCCACGATGGCGGTGCGCGGATGGGCGCTGGCCGTCCATTTGTTGACGTTGTCGAGGTTGGCCTCGTAGGGGGCGGCGGAACGGCTGGCGTTTTTGTTGAAGTCGAGGACGTGGCCCGCGTTGATGCCGAGGTCGGCGATGTTGTCGGGGTCGATGTTGTCGGCTGCGCCACGGTCGGTGAGCCAGTAGTCGAAGAGGTTGATGGTGGTGCCGCGCGGTGTGACGCCATCCACGGTGTAGGGGGCGAGTGGATCGTCGGCTGCGCTCGCCGTGAGGGGCGATGCCGCCAAGGTCACCGCGATGGCGATGATGACGGCAGCCAGATAGCGGATGTGGCCGGGTTGCCGCTGTGAGGGGGTGGTGTGCATGGGGGTTTCTTTCCGATAGTTCGAATCGCTGAGTTTCACTCAGGCTAGTCCGTTCGGAACCCCTCGTCGACGTACGGGGGCACCCGTTACGCCCAACGCGCAGCGTTCGCACGTTATTGGGCAACCGTCGGGGCGATACGCGATTCCGTAACGTGCGCCAACGCCGCGTCGGACATGAACGAAGCAAATACCGGGCAAATAAATTTTTGGCGGAATACCAACGTTTTTGCGAGATTGACCTCCAAAAATGCGGTTACGAGGCAAATACCAGGCAAATAAAACAGTTCACTATGCCCAGGCAGGCACGTACCGCATTTTCTTCCGCGCGGCGTCGGCATCCACCGGCCGGATCAACCCGTTATCCACGCATTCCCTGATCAGCCGTGAAATCTGTGAGGCCCCGGAATCCGCCATGCCGAACCGTTCGCGCAATGATGCGTTCGTCAGCGATTGCGAGTTCGCGTACTGTATGCAGGCATGCCAGTAGCATGCCTGCCGGCGTTCCTCTCCGCTCATGTCGGCGAACGCCTTGTACTGTAACAGCCTCACGCTCATACTTGGAGCGTCGCCTTCCGACTGCTGAATCTCCGGCGACGGCAATTGCGATTCCTCACAGGCATCAATGATCTTGTCCCATCCGGATCCGGCTTCCTCGCACATATGCAGCCGCCTGGCCAGCGAGGCCAACCTCGGATTCCTGGTGGCGGGCGGGTCGTTCACCAGTCGTTCCACACGAATCAGCGAATTGCCGGGATTCGAGAATTCGATTCGCCCGTCGAAGATCTCGATCAACGGTCCCGCGCCGCGAATCGTCAGATCCTGGTGGATCAGCATGTTGGCGACCAATTCTCGTACCGCAAGTGTCGGATACCCCTTGAGGGTGACTCGCAAGGCACGTCCGATCTCCTCACGCTCGGGCAGCAGGGCCTCCACATAGTCGATGATGGCGTCCATATCGGCATACCCTGCCGACCATATCTTGCTGCGGCTCGGCGCGGAACGCCGGCTTCCGTCGTATCGGATGATCCGCAACGCCTTGCGTGCGACTGTAGGGAAACGCTGCATATCCGTTGCGAACAGCAGCGCACCAAGGTTTGTGACTGCATATTGACCGCTATCAAGCTGTTTGACGATCCGATCGGTCTCCAGAAAATGCAGTATCGCCGCCCGGCTTGCCGGAACAGGGGTATCGGTTTGCTTGAAGTATCTGTCCCAGTCCAGCAGCGATAACGCCTCGTCCTCGTGCAACCATTGCAACGCTATCTGATCTTCGAACGATTCGGACTTCGTGATCTCCCACAAGCGCTGCTCACGTTGGGAGTTCTTGGCCACCGGCTGTGTGGACGTGCCGGATCGGATGTATTCCGTACCGTCGAACGACACCGGATATCCGGCGGCCGGCCAAATGCGCAACACCACCATCGGCTTGCCTTGGACCATGGTTCGGATGAACCGGAATTCGGCGTTCTTGGAAAGCTTCAGCCGAAGCCACAACTCCAATTCCTGGCGGCTGTGCTTGGCCGTCAGCGGATTGAAGGTGGTTCCGACAACCTCGTGGGTGTCATCGCGCACGCCCCACACCATGTACGCGTAATCCTGCCCTTCGATGACAGCGGAGTTGGCCAGGGCGGAGATGTCCTTGCCGATCATGAAGGCGTCATCATTGGATTCCTTGAACTCAACGGTCTGCGATTCCGACGAGTTCGCAATCAATCGAGCAATCAGCTCTTCATAGTCCTCAGGCATGGCATGCTCCGTTCCATTAGCGGTTCCAATAATAGCCCACCGCGCACATACGAAGCAAATACCAGTCAAATAAAATTTTGGCGGAATTCCAACGATTTTCGGGAATCAAACTCAAAAATGACGGTTACGGAGCAAATACCAAGCAAATAAAATCCGCACAGGTTTCCTGGCAGGCGATACATGCCGAGTCCATCTGATTTGAGGGCCCTAGGGCGGCAAACACCGAAGCGGGTCCTCATCGGTTGCGATGAGGACCCGCCTCAGTTATGGCCGGTAGACACGGTGGAACCGGTCGGCCGTTACTCGACGTAACCTACGGTGACGTCCGCGAACCGGCTTGCCATCCCCACCGTCACCGTATACGCAAAGAGGACCGCCGAAGCGACCCTCTCTGTTACTCTCGGCGGACGCCCGCCGAACGCGTCACGCGCTCACGACCGCGCGCACAGCGGCCCCTGCCAGTCCGGATACTCCACGTCGCGCGCGGATTCGACCGGCTCCTCCGGCAGATGCCTGGCCGGAATCGTCTTGGGCTTGAACGGGAACTTCTCGGCGCGCATCTTCTCGTATGCGGCGATCTCGTCCTCATGCTGCAGCGTCAGGTCGATGTCGTCATAGCCGTTCATCAAGCGCCAACGGGTGTAGTCGTTGACCTCGAACGGCAGCGTCACGTCGCCGCAGGTCACGGTACGCTCGCCCAGATCCACGGTCATCTCACGGCCGGGCTCCTCCTCGAGCAGCTTCCACAGCAACTCCACGGACTCCTGCGGCATGATGGCGGCCAGCACGCCGTTCTTGGCGGTGTTGCCGTAGAAGATGTCCGCAAAACGCGGGGAGATGACCACGCGGAAGCCGTAGTCGTGCAAGGCCCACACCGCGTGCTCGCGGGAGGAGCCGATGCCGAAGTCCGGCCCGGCCACCAGGATGCGCCCCTTGCCCGCATACTCGGGCCTGTTCAGCACGAAGTCCGGATCACGCCGCCAGGCATAGAACAGGGCATCGTCGAACCCGGTCTTGGTCACGCGCTTGAGGAACACGGCGGGGATGATCTGGTCGGTGTCCACGTTCGAACGGCGCAGCGGAACGCCCACGCCGGTTACCACAGTCAGTTTTTCCATCAGTGTTTTCCTTTATAGACTCTACAGATCGGCGGGGCAGGAGATGGTGCCGCGGATGGCGGTGGCGGCGGCCACGGCGGGCGACGCCAGATGCGTGCGGCCGCCCTTGCCCTGCCGGCCTTCGAAGTTGCGGTTCGAGGTGGAGATGCAGCGCTCACCCGGCACCAGCTTGTCCGGGTTCATGCCCAGGCACATCGAGCAGCCGGCGTTGCGCCATTCGGCGCCGAAGTCCTTGAAAATCTGGTCCAGGCCTTCCTGCTCCGCCTGCAGACGCACGCGGGAGGAAGCCGGTACCACCAGCACGCGATGAATCGACTCGGCCTTGTGATGGCCCTTCATGATCGCGGCGGCCTCGCGCAGATCCTCGATGCGGCCGTTCGTGCAGGAGCCGATGAACACCGTGTCCACCGGGATGTTCTTGATCGGCGTGCCCGGCTCCAGTCCCATATAAGCCAGCGCGGAGGCGGCCGCATTGCGCGCGGTCTCGTCAGCGATCTGCTCCGGCACCGGCACCGTGGCGGTAATCGGCGCGCCCTGCCCCGGATTCGTACCCCAGGTCACGAACGGCTGCAGATCGGCGGCGTTCAGCGTCACCTCTTTGTCGAACACGGCGTCGTCGTCGGTCTTCAACGTCTTCCAGTACTCGACTGCCTTGTCCCACAGCTCGCCCTCCGGCGCATGCGGACGACCCTTCAGATACTCGAACGTCACCTCATCGGGTGCGATCATGCCGGCGCGAGCGCCCGCCTCGATCGACATGTTGCAGATCGTCATGCGCGCGTCCATCGACAGTTTGCGGATCGCTTCGCCGCGATATTCGATCACGTGGCCCTGGCCGCCGCCGGTGCCGATCTTGGCGATGATGGCCAGGATGATGTCCTTGGCGGTCACGTCCTCGGGCAGCTCGCCCTCCACGTTCACCGCCATGGTCTTGAACGGCTTCAGGCTCAGGGTCTGCGTGGCCATCACGTGTTCGACCTCGGAGGTGCCGATGCCGAACGCGAGCGCACCGAACGCGCCGTGCGTGGAGGTGTGCGAGTCGCCGCACACGATGGTCATGCCCGGCTGGGTCAGACCCAGGATCGGGGCGAATGCGTGCACGATGCCCTGGTCGGCGTCGCCCAGCGGGTGCAGGCGCACGCCGAACTCCTTGCAGTTGCGTTCCAGCGTGGTCAGCTGCGTGGCGCTCGTCTCGTCCGGGTTCGGACGGTCGATGTCCACGGTGGGCGTGTTGTGGTCCTCGGTGGCGATCAGCTGATCGACGTGACGCGGCTTGCGTCCGGCCAGACGCAGTCCTTCGAACGCCTGCGGGCTGGTGACTTCGTGCATCAGCATCAGGTCGATGTACAGCAGATCGGGCGCGCCATCGTCACCCTTACGTACCAAATGATCGGCCCAGACCTTTTCGGCCAACGTACTTCCCATATTCCAAGTCTCCTTTGGTGCCAACCGTTTTGGGTTTCTCACCGTAAAAAACTTCAGCCATGCGGTATCCACATGGCCTCTCCTGTACGAGTATGGAGCCTGAACGGGGGCGCGAACTTTTGCGTTTCGAAATATGAGATGGCATAATCCACTGTATGACTGCTTCCAACACCACTGACCAGATTGCGGATCAGACCGCCGAGTCCGCGCTCAATGTTGTCCAGGATAACGAGATCCACTCCGGCGTCGGCGTGCTCGATAAAACCGTCAAGATCCTGGATGCGCTGGAATCCGGCCCGGCCACGCTGGCGCAGCTGGTCTCCGCAACCGGTTTGGCGCGGCCGACCGCACACCGTCTGGCGATTGCGTTGGAGCGGCATCGTTTCGTCCTGCGCGACCAGCACGGGCGGTTCACGCTCGGCTCGCGGTTCGCTGAGCTGGCCGCGGCCGCCGGCGAGGATCGCCTGCTCACCGCCGCCGGTCCGATGCTACAGACCCTGCTGGACCGCACCGGCGAGTCGGCGCAGATCTACCGCCGTCAGGGCGATCAGCGCGTCTGCATTGCGGCCGTGGAACGCGCCTCCGGCCTGAGGGATTCGATTCCGGTGGGCGCCATGCTCTCGATGGAGGCCGGTTCCGCCGCGCAGATCCTGCTCGCATGGGAGGATTCGGAGCGGCTGCATCAGGGGTTGCGTCACGCCAAGTTCACCGCGGCCAAGCTCGCCGCCGTGCGCAAGCGCGGCTGGGCGGAGTCGATCAACGAACGCGACGAGGGCGTGTGCTCGGTATCCGCGCCGATCCGCAACGCCTCCGGACAGGTCATCGCCGCCATCTCCATCTCCGGCCCGAACAGCCGCATGGGCGCCGCACCCGGCCGCCGGTATGCGCCGCTGGTCATGGCCGCCGGCAAGTACCTGACCGACGCGTTGGTCAAGGCCAGCGCCAGCCGCTGAAGCCGGGCCCGTTCCTGCGGTCAGCGCCGGCGGCGGAAGACGCCGGTCAGCCAGGACCACAGGCCGGGCTTGTGCAGCAGATCCATGCCCTCGCTGTCCGGCTTGACGCTGGTCATGCCGTAGGCGTACGCCTTCTTGGAATTCGGCTTGCCGACCAGACTGCCGAATTCCAGGAGCTGGGTTCTGGGCTCGTGCGGATGGCGGATGTCAAATTCGAACAGGCGCGCGGCGCGCTTCTCCGGTACCGGGCCATATGAGCCGAACCCGCAGGTGGGTGTGGCCACCAGTATGACGCCGTTATGCGTGCCCACGAACCCGTTGCGATGGTCGTGGCCGACCGCCACGGCGAAATACCCGCGCGTCTCCTTCAGCAGCGCGAATTCGCCGTAATCGTGGTCGGAACAGCTGATGCCCTCACCCAGATAGCTGCCGGGCTCGGTTTTCGTCTCATCCAGCACGTAGCTGTGCCCGTCGAACGCGCGATACCCCTGGATCGCATTCGCCGCGTTCGCCGGCACCTCGCGCAGCAGATCGTAGTATTGCGGCAGTGCCAGATGCTGGAACAGCATCGACTGCTCACCCAGCAGCTCCGGCACCCGGCGCAGGAATTCGAACCCCTTGCCGGACGGGGCCCCATACCCGCCGGACCGCGCGTAATCGCCCGAGTCCAGCAGCACCAGCCCCAGCACCGTATGGGTGTGGTCCACGTCGGACACCGGCAACGCGAACGTACCCGGCTCGCAGGGGTACACCATCTGGTCCAGCAGGCCGGAACCGGGCATCGTGCGCGGATGGTCCATGCTGGCCGCGGTGGATTCCGGATTCAGACACCCGGGGAACTCGCGGTAGATGGCGTCGAGCTCGGCGTTATCCAGACCGCACTGGAAATCATGGTTGCCGTAGGTCACCGCCCAGGGGATGCCGCGTTCCACCAGCGGCGCCGTGAACTGGGCAATCATGCCGCGGACCTTCTCACGCGTGCGCTCCAGGTCGGCGGCATGGCGCTCCGCCGCACGCCGGTCGGTGGACTGCTGGACGGCGGCCCACCCGTTCGACCACCTGCGCTTGCGGAAGGTGTCGGCATAGGCCGTGTCGTACCCGGCGATCTGGTTGCCGGTGAAGATCGCGATGTCGGGGCGCGTGGTGTCCAGGGAGGCCTCGATCAGCCGGATCGTGTCCGAGGAGACCTTGGGGCCGTCCTGGATATCGGCGAACTGCAGCACGCGGAACTTGCCGGATTCATGGAATTGCAGGCGTCCCAGCCGCGCGGACACGGACACCGGGCGTTCGTCGGTGGTGTCGGCCGGGCGGATGCGCGGACGCGAGGACTGCGTGGCTTTCTCACCGTGCTGCTGTTCGTTCATGGTTACAGGGTAAACCACAGGTGACGATTGTGAAAACAAAAAACCCTCGCTGTTGCGAGGGTCCTTGGCTGGGGTGCCTGGACTCGAACCAAGAATGGCTGAACCAGAATCAGCTGTGTTGCCAATTACACCACACCCCAATGGGAGGCGATACAGCTACCAGCTGCGTCGTCTTCGTACCCCCAACCGGATTTGAACCGGTGTTGGCGCCGTGAGAGGGCGTAGTCCTAGGCCGCTAGACGATGGGGGCTTGTTCAGTTTTCGTTGCTCGCTGAGCGGCAACAGATGATTAATATACAGAGGTTTCCTCGCCAGCGCAAGCCACGGCGTGTCGCCTTATTTTTCAACGATTCCGATGGCTCCATGCCGGATATACGGGGCCCACCGCCCCACGGCGGTGGGCCCCAATCCGGTCACAGATGTGCGCGCAAACCCTCCAGGCGGGCGAGCGACACATCCTTGCCGACGATCTCCATCGACTCGAACAGCGGCGGGGACACGCGGCGGCCTGACATCGCCACACGCACCGGGCCGTACGCCAGACGCGGCTTATAGCCGCCCTCCTCCACCAGCGCCTTGTCCAGCAGCGCATGCAGCGGCTCGGCCTTCCAATCGGCCTCATCCACGCCACGCAGCGCTGCGATCGCCTTGTCCAGCACATCGCCGGCGGAATCCTTCAGCTGCTTGCGGGCGTCCGCGTCCGGCTCGATGTAGCCCTCGGTCGACAGCAGCGAACCCGCCATGCCGGACACCTCACCCAGCAGACGCACGCGCGGCTGGACCAGCGGCGCGGCGGCCGTCAGCACCTCGCGCTCACGGTCGGTCAGCGCATCCCACGAGTCGGCGGACACCACGCCGTCGCGGTGCAGGTACGGCACGGAACGGCGCAGGAAATCGTCGGCATCGAGCATGCGGATGTGCTCGGCGTTGATCGAAATCGCCTTGTCCAGGTCGAAGTGGGCGGGATTGGCCTTCACGTCGCGCACGTCGAACTTCTCGACCATCTCCTGCATCGAGAACACGTCACGGTCCGGGGCGATCGACCAGCCGAGCAGCGCCAAGTAGTTGAGCAGGCCCTCGGGGATGAAGCCGTTCTCGCGGTGCAGGAACAGGTTCGACTCCGGGTCGCGCTTGGAGAGCTTCTTCTTGCCCTCGCCCATGACGTACGGCATATGGCCGAACACCGGCATCTCCTTGGCCACGCCCAGCTCCATCAGGTACCGGTAGAGCACGATCTGGCGCGGGGTGGAGCTCAGCAGGTCCTCGCCGCGCAGCACCACGTTCACGTCCATCATCGCGTCGTCAACCGGATTGGTCAGCGTGTACAGCGGATCGCCGTTCGGACGCACGATCACGTAGTCCGGCACCGAACCGGCCTTGAACTCGATGCGGCCGCGGATCAGATCGTCGAAGACGATGTCCTCGTCAGGCATGCGGATGCGCAGCGCGGGCTGGCGACCCTCCGCACGGAACGCGGCCTTCTGCTCCTCGGTCAGGTTGCGGTCGAACCCATCGTAGCCGAATTCGGCCGGACGACCGGCGGCGATGTTGCGCTCCTTGATCTCCTCCGGCGTCGAATACGACTCATACGCGTACCCGGCTTTCAGCAGGCGGTCGGCCACCTCCTTGTAGATGGCGGAACGCTCGGACTGGCGGTACGGGCCGTGCGGGCCGCCGACCTCCACGCCCTCGTCCCAATCCAGGCCGAGCCAACGCAGCGCGTCGAGGATCTGGTTGTAGCTCTCCTCGGAATCGCGGGCGGCGTCGGTGTCCTCAATGCGGAACACGAAGGTGCCGCCGGTGTGGCGGGCCTCGGCCCAGTTGAACAGGGCGGTGCGGACCATACCCACATGCGGGGTGCCGGTCGGTGAGGGGCAGAAGCGCACGCGCACGTTCGCGGGCAGCTCGGGCTTGCCGTCGGTCTTTTCCATGTTTTCAGCTTCAGTCATAGCCCCTATTGTGCCGCGCAACCGGGACGCGCCCCCTCCTCGCCGGCCCCACGTTGTTGCTGTGGAAAAGGTGACGCCGGAGTGGACGTTTCAGTCGACTATGCAACAGTCGAACAGGCTGCCCTGTGGAAAAGTATGCGGGACGGCTATACTGGACCTGTTCGCGCGGTTGGTGGCAGCAGCCGTGCCACACATCGACCACTCACGCATCCATAATGGCGGTCTGCGTCCGACGTAACGGATTCGGCATATGCCGGGCCCCACGTCCAACAGCAGAGCCGCGGCGGATGCCGGTTCGATGCGACGCGCGGGCTCCTCACCTTCCCGCCTCCATCGCCTCGAACCGTAAGCGCGAAAGGCAAGGTGAAGACATGAGGCTGAGGATTCCGAACACATCGCAGACGTTCCGTCGAGCAGCACTGCGGCCGTCCGCGGCGGCGCGTTGTACGACGAAGAGCCTGACGGCGCGGCTGACGACAATGGCACGCAACGCAACGGCCTTGATACTGGGAATCGGCCTGCTCCTCGGAGCGGCCGGCTGCGCAAGCAACAACGCGGGAACGTCCGGCAATTCCGACGGCGATTCGTCGATCTCGTTCATGCTGGACTGGACGCCGAACACGAACCATATCGGCCTGTATGTGGCGCAGAAGCTCGGCTACTTCGATAACGAGGGCGTAGACGTGACCATCCTGCCGACCGCGCAGGCCGGCGCGGAGACCTCGGTGGAGAACGGCGTGGCCGACGTCGGGTTCACCACGTTGAGCAATGTCGCCGCCTTCAACGCGCAGGGCGCAAACCTGAAGATGGTGTTCGACCTGACACAGCAACCGGTGGCCCGCTGGTGCGCGCTCGCCTCGCGCACCGACATCTCCACGCCGAAGGACTTCGACGGCAAGACCTTCGTCAGCTTCGGATCCGCCGAACAGACCGCCGTGCTGCGGCAGATGATCCGCACCGCCGGCGGCACCGGCGATTTCGAGACCGCAACCGCAGGCACCAACACGTTCCAGGCGTTGACCAACGAACGCGGCGATTTCGGCGGCTTCTACGCCACATGGGAGAACGTGGAAAGCGAGCTGCACGGGCCGGCGCTGCACTGCTTCGTGGCCTCCGATTGGGGGGTGCCGGGCAACCCGGACCAGCTCGGATTCGCCGTGAACGCCGCGTGGCTGAAGGACGCCTCCCACGGCGACACGTTGCGCCGATTCCTGGCGGCGGTGCGCCGCGGCTACAACTACGCGCTGGCCAACCCGGACGAGGCGGCGGACATACTGGTCGACCAGGCCGGCGAGGCGCAGCTCGACCCGGAACTCACGCACGCCTCGATGCAGGAGATCGTGGACGGCAACTATTGGACCACCGATGACCCGACCGCCGTGCCAGGCACCGTGAATCTGGAGGCCGCGCAGGCGTACATCGACTTCCTCTACGAGAACGGCACCTACACCGACGCCGACGGCTCGCCGTTGCCGGCCGCCCCGCAAGCCGCCGACCTGGCCACCAATGAGTATCTGGGGTAAATGCGCATCGGGAGACACACCATGAACGAGCATCGCACCGAATCGTGGTGGCGCAAGGCGTTGCCACCCGTCCTGACTGTGGGCGGACTGCTGGTGGCCTGGGAGCTGTGCGTGCGCGTCGGAGGGGTTTCCGAGCGCACGCTGGCCGCCCCCAGCCAGATCGTCGCCTCGATGGTCCGCACCTGGCCCGATCTGACGGCGGCAGCCGCCGTAACCACGGTGGAGGCGGTGGCCGGATTCCTGATCGCCGTGGCGGCGGGCGTGATCATCGGCATCGGTCTGCATCTGTCGAAGACGCTGGACCGCGCGGTCAGTCCGCTGCTGGTGGCTGCCCAGACGATTCCGCTCATCACGATTGCGCCGCTGTTCGTCATCTGGTTCGGATTCGAGCCGTTTGGCAAGATCGTGCTGGTGGCGGTGCTGGGGGTGTTCCCGATCGCTGTGCAAACCACGCGCGGGCTCGACGCCGTGCCGCGGTTCTACGAGGACGTGGCACTGACCTGCGGAGCCACCCGCTCCTGGACGCTCTGGCACGTCAAGCTGCGCGTGGCCGCGCGCCAGATCTTCGGAGGCATCCGCATCTCCGCCGCCTACGTGTTCGGCACGGCCGTCACCGCCGAATACCTCGGCGCCGTCGATGGCCTGGGCATCTGGCTGCAGGCCGCATTCAACTCGTTCCGGACGCCGTTGATCTTCGCCGCCGCCGTGGTGGTGGTGGCCGAAACCGCGATCCTGCTGGGGCTGGTGGCGCTGGCCGAACGCCTGCTGCTGGGCGGGGATGACGCGGTGACGCTGGGTTCAGACGGACAGTGAAACAGGTGCGGAGGCGGGCGACTATCCCCGCCCCACTCAGTTGGGGATTTTCTCGTTCGGTCGGAAACTTCTCCAGATATCGTACGTCTCAAACAGCGGTAACACCGGCATTCCGGCGACCGAATCCCGCAACGGTTCCCAACCGAACGCAAAAATCCCCTACTGAATGAACATCGCCGCCTCAAACGCCCCGGAATCTGAGACAATGGTGGTGAAGACGCCAGTCAATGAAAGGGAGATCATGACCGATCCCAACCAATTCGGGGCCACGCCCGAGAACAACCAGCCGAATCTGCAGCCTGAACAACCCACTCAGCCGTTGCAACCCATGCAGCCGGAGCATCCTACCGAGCCCATTCCATCCACACCGGAATACGGCCAATACGCCCAGCCCAACCAAGCCACCAACGGCGAGGCCGCCGGCACGCCCTCGGCAACCCAACCCACCCCGGCTTACACGCCGGCGCCGGAATACGGTGCCTATGCACCGACTCAGCCAGCTCAACCAGCTCAGCAGGCTCAACCGACCCAGCCGACCCCGGAGTACGGTCAGTACGCCCAGCCTGCGAGCAATCCCAACACGCAGCCGGCCACGCCCCAGTATAGCCAGTATGGTCAATACACCGGCCAGGCCAACACCTCCGCCAGCCAGCAGCCCGGCAATCCCTACGCCGGCGGCCAGTATGCCGGACCGACTCCGACTGGCGCCCCATACACCCAGCCGCAGGGTGCACCTTATACCGGCACCGCCAACCAGTACCAGGACCAGTACGCCAACCCGTACGGCCAAGCGCCGCAGTACGGCGCTCCGCTGCCTCAGGGCGTGCCCGGATACATGCCCGGCGACCAGTCGATCGGCATGGTGCCGCTGGATCAGCCCGACTACCGTTGCACCTTCGGCAACGCGGTGAAACGCTTCTTCACGAAGTACGCCGTGTTTTCCGGGCGTGCCTCGCGCCGCGAGTTCTGGTGGGTCATCCTGTTCTTCGTGCTGTGCAACATAGCGCTGTCAATCATCGGCGGCATGTTCGCCTTCATTTCCACGGCCGTACCCACCATCCTGAGCGTGGTATGGACGCTGGCCACCATCGTGCCGTATGTGGCCCTGGCTGTCCGTCGCGTGCACGACACCAACAAGTCCGGTTGGTGGGTGCTACTGCCCGGCATTCCGTACGTGATCAGCGAAATCGTCAACTACACGGCCATCATGCCCGCCACCGACCGCATCACCGACACCATACTGGGCGTCGCCGCAGGACTCGATGAGGACGTGGCCACGCAACAGCTCATCAGCCAGATGAACGGGCTCGCGGCCCCGTCCGCGCTCGTCACGATCTGCAGCCTGATCTTCCTGATCTCCGGACTGGTGCTCATGTGCGGCGCGCCGAAGCCGGAAGGTGCGCGCTTTGATGCCCCTCGTTCCGGTTCGTCGACTCCGCAGACGCCCGTCCCCAGCACCTCCGGCTATAACGCCGGCTCCCAGCCGGGCAATGACCCGTACGCCACGGGCGGCAACCCCTTCACACCGCAGAACCAATAACCAGTAACCAACAGCCGACAGCCGCCGGCCAACCCCCGGCGGCTCATACCCGCAGAGGCGATCATGCGCAGCCAGTATCAGGTGCCGTTCGACGACCCATCCGCCGACGGCCAACCCTCATGGAGCGGCCAATACACCGCCGACGGTGGTTCGCACGGCACCGATACGCCGGACCGGGGCAACACCCCCATCGCCCCGGTTTCCGGACGGCCAACCGCCTCCGCGTATCCCCTTGACCGCCCGTATCCCGGCTGCCCGCCGGTACAGGCCATCGAGCGGTTCTTCCGCAACTACGCCGTGTTCTCCGGCCGCGCCTCCCGCAGCGAGTTCTGGTGGCCCATGCTGATGACCGGCATCGCCGAAACCGCGTTGGGTGCGCTCGATGTGATGTCCGATGTCGGCGTATTCGGCGCTATACAGGGCGTGCTGTCCCTTGCGTTGCTGATTCCCTCGCTGGCGGTCAGTGTGCGCCGGTTGCACGACATCAACTTGAACGGTGCGTGGCTGATCCCGTTTGTGGGGTTGACTGTCCTCGGTTCGGCCCTATCCGTCATGGGTGCGATGGCGGCGTTGCTCGTACTGTTCCTCGTGCCGGATGTGGTGCGGCAGGGATTCGATTTCATCCTGCTGGGGTCGGTCATCACCGTCGTCGCCGGCATCGCCTACGCCGTCTGCATGGCCTGGCCCAGCAACCCGGACGGCGCGCGCTTCGACAAGCCGCGCCGGTAGCCGTCGCCTACAGTTCGACCGTCTCCTTGGTCGGGTCGTCCTTGACGTGCGCGAACTTGGCGGCGAGCGCCTCCTTGCTCTTGCGCTCGTCCTCCTCCTTGGCGCGTTTCTTGGCCTCATCCGGATCCCACAGCACGTCCTCGCGGTGCCTGGCCCATTCGGCGGCGGCCAGCGGCGCCACGATTCCCGCCAGCGCCGTCGCTGCGTCGTCCGAGCCCGCCACCGCGTCCAGCAGCCCACGGAACGCCTCCGTGTCCATACAGACGCGCGGAATCGCCAGCCGCTCCCCCAGTTCGTTGGCGTACAGGATCACCGGCAGGGCACGCGCGGCGTCGGCGGCCCCCCGCCCGGCCAGAATCCGGAACAACGCGTCGCAGGCCACGATCACGATCGCGAACCGGTGCGCGATTTCATCCTCGTCACCGCTCGGCGGCACATGCCCGTCGTCGGTGGCCTTCGGTGCGATCAACGATTCCACGGCCTCCAGCATGGCACGTACGTCGTCGCCGGTCGTGTCGTCGCCCATGCCGCCGCAGCCCAGGGTAGCGGCGACGTCCGCGACCAACGTCACATCGCCGGTCTCGCTGTAGTCGGCCATCAGGTCGTAGGCGTCGTTCGCGGCGAGCAGCGCGTCCACAATCGTCTGCGGACGGCCGGGGATCCAGTCGGCACCCTCGTACACGTATTCGGCGTCGGGCACGGTCACGTCCTCGCCGGTCATCATCGCGGCCATCGTGCGGGTGATGCGCACCTGCAGGTTCTCCGCGTACTTGGCGTCATTGTCCATCTGCATGGCGTCGGTCAGCGGCCACAGCGCGATCAGCCCCGCCGCAGCCTGCGCCGCCTCACGCACGGCGGGCAGCGCCGCGATTCGATCGACCACCGTCTCATCCAACTGGAATTCCGCCGTCATGTTCGCTCCTTTGCCTTGGGCAGTAGCCGTTGCCTTCCACTGTAATCCGTCATCCGTCGCGCCGGGCGACCTATGTTCCATTGTGCCGTCACCTGACGCCCGCCGCGGGGTCGACATAGGTGATGCTCATCACATTCCCGGTCTGTGAGTCGTAGGTGATCGACGTGACGGAGGCGAGCGCCGTGTGCCGCAGCAGCATGTTGTGCTCGGGGTGGCCGGTTTCCAGCAGGTGCCGGTAGGACCAGATCGGCGACTCGTGGCTGACGACGATGATCTGCTGTCCGGCGTGCTCCCTGACCTTCTCCTGGGCGAACGCGCCGACGCGGGCCGCGATCTGCCGGTAGCTCTCGCCCCAGCTGGGTTTCCACAGGTTGGTGACGAGTTTCCAGTTGCCGTTGCGCCACAGCGCGCCTTCGCCATGGCCGATGCGGGTGCCGCGGAAGTTGTTGCCGGCCTCGATGATGCGCTGGTCGGTGACCAGTTCGAGCGGTTCCTCGTTGCGGGCCGTGCGGATTTCGTTGAGCGCCGTGAGGATGGCCTGTGCGGTTTCGCGCGTACGGTCCAGGGGCGACGAGTAGATGGCGGCCGCGGTGTTCGTCTGGGGGTTGGCGGCGAGGTAGCGGGCGGTGGCCTCGGCCATACGCCGGCCGCGGTCGGACAGGTGGAAGCCGGGGAGCCGCTCGTAGAGGATGTGGTCGGGGTTGTGGACCTCGCCGTGGCGGACGAAATGGATGGTGGTCGCCTGCATCTGAAACTCCTTCGGGACGGGGCTGTCTGGCGTGGGGAAAACTTCCGCCGTCTACTGTTCAATGTACAGCGTGTCGCCGTTAGGACAACGTTAGACTAACGGTGATTTTATTCCTACGACCTGTTGGTACCAAGAAGAGAGACGGTCATGGCCAATCCTGTCATCGCCGGCATCAAGGATGTCGGCAGTCGCGTGTTCGGCGGGTACGCCGAGCTTCTGCGCATACCCCACACCGCACGGTACGCCATCGGCGCGGTCATCGCCTGCATGCCGTTCCCGATGGTCGGCATGACGATCACGATCTCCGTGCAGCACTACTACGGCAACTATTCGCTGGCGGGCGCGCTGACCGCCGTGCAGGCCATCTCGCTGGCCATCGCCAGCCCGATGCTCGGCAAACTCGTCGATAAGTTCGGCCAGCGTCAGGTCTCGATTCCGACGATCTGCGTGTGGATGGTGGCCGCGTTCTCGCTGGTGACGGCGATCACCTCGCACGCCCCGGAATGGGTGCTGTTCTGCATCGTGCCGTTCATGGCCGCGATCCCGCCGTGGGGCGCGATGAACCGCAGCCGCTGGACGCACCTGCTCAAGGGGCAGCCGGAGAAGACCAACCGCGCGTTAAGCCTGTGCGGCGTGTTCGACGAATGCATGTGGGTGATCGGCAACCCGCTGGCCTCCACACTGGCGGTGATCTCCGGCGTGCTCTCCTTCACGTTCACCGGCGTGTGCGTGCTGGTCGGCGCGCTGATGTTCCTGACCGAGCTGACGACCGAGCCGAAGTCGCAGACGCAGCTGGCGCGCGAGGCCGGCATGACCCGCGCCGAATACCGCGCGCACGTGGCGGCTCAGGCGGCGGCGCTGCGCGGCAAGGACGAGGACGGCGAGAAGGCCGCCAAGGGGTCGATCATCAGCGCCGGTCTGATTGCCGTGTGCGTCACCTGGTTCTCCATCGGCGCGTTCCAGTCGGCCACATCCATCTCGATCATCGCGTTCGCCACCGAGCAGAACATGAAGCAGTACACCGGGTTCGTGTTCGCCTGCTTCTCGTTCAGCTCGCTGGTCGGCGCGCTCGTCTACGGCGCGAAGAACTGGCGCATCCCGCTGTGGAAGCGCTTCTACTTCTGCCTGGCCGTGGTGAACATCGGCATCGGATCGTTCCTGTTCGCCAAGCATCTGTGGGTGATCATGCTCATCTACCTGCTGATCGGCGTATGCCAGGCGCCGACCTGGGTCAACGGCAACCAGCTCATGCTGCATCTGGTGCCGCCGACCCGGTTCACCGAGGGCATGGCCTGGATGGGTGCGATGAACTCGATCGGTTCCTCGGCCGGCTCCGCCATCGCCGGGCAGTTCATCGACCGGTTCGGCGCACATGGCGGATTCATGGTGGTGACCGTGCTGGCGCTGGCGTCGCTGGCTATTGCGTTCGTGGGCTTCAAGCAGATCAAGGAAAGCACCGAGACCCCGGATCTGACCGAACTGGCGGCCTGAGCGCCGTTGCGGGGCGGAACAGGCTAAGGGACTGAGGCTACTTCGGCCAGCCCTTGGGGGTGTGTTCGAGCGACCACACGCCCAGCTTGTGGGAGAAGCTGTTCTCCCACTTCTCCTCCAGCTGCTCGGCCGTCAGGCGGTTGTCCGCGCGCTTCAACCGGTTCATGGCATTGGTGTGCGTATCATCCAGCAGCCACTTGCGGATCACGAAGTTCCAGACCGCCACCACCACCGTGGCCACGATCTTGCCGACATTGGTGCGCAGCAGGTACTCGGCGTGCTGGCTGATGAACGCATCGCGGTTCATGCCGTAGGTGGACAGCCAGATGATGCCTGCGTTGATGAGCAGGCCGATGAGGGATGCACCGACGAAGATGAGGATCTCCATCCAGCGGGCCATATCCTCACGGTGCTTGAACACGAATTTCATGCTGGCCAGGTAGTTGAAGACCAGCGAAACCAGGAACGAGATGGTGCCGGCGATCACATTGTGCATATGGAAGACGCCGACCAGCAGATTCAGGACGCCGAAGTCGATGACGGCGGCGATCACGCCCACCACACCGAACTTCATCAACTGTTCAATAAGCTTTCTCACATCCGCCCATTTAACTAGGCGGCAGTGACCGGGTGGCGCCCGCACGCGCTCCTTGCGTCCGCACGCCTTTTGTCCGATTCGGGGGATTCTTACGTTTTGGGTTCTATGGGAACGCTACCATCGAAAGAATCCCCCGATTCGGACAAAACGACAAGTCAACGCGTGTGCAGCATACGGGACTACACTGGCGGGTAAGCATCATTGCAGCCGATAGAAGGAGGTTCCCATGCCCGTCATCCATACCCATGTGTCCGTTCCCACCACGCCCGAGCAGCGCGAGGCGCTGAAGTCCGCCTATGGCAAGGCCATCACCGCGGTGCCCGGCAAGTCCGAGGGCTGGCTGATGTGCCCGTTCGAGGACAACATGCCGATCTACTTCGCCGGCGACGACTCCAAGCCCGCCGCCTATGTGGAGGTCAATGTCTTCGGCTCCTCCGTGCCGGGCTCCGCCTGGGAGAAGCTGACCCGGCAGATCATGGCCGCGCTGGAGCAGGAGCTGGGCATTCCGCAGGACCGCACCTACATCCGCTATACGGCCACCACGGATTGGGGCTGGAACGGCGGCAACTTCTAGGACCCGCCGATTCACAGTCTCGGTCTTCGTAAAATAAGATTACGGCCTCCCGCCCCGTCAGGGGAGGGAGGCCGTTGCATAGTCACCCAGATCAGACGATCTTCGGCATCGGGGTGGTCAACGACGTGGTCAGGTTCACGTGCACCACGCCGGCACCCGCATGCACCTCGACCTTCTTGAGCGTCACCGTGCGCTCCTCCTCCGGCTTGGTGTCGTCGTCGGTCATCGTGGCCGGCGACTTGACCGCCACCACCGCCAGATCGTCCAGGCTGACGCCCGCCTCGCGGCACAGCTCGCGCGCGGCGGTCAGCGAGTCGATGAAGCCGTCCTTGAGCAGGATGCGATCCTCCGGCACACCATACGCGCTCTTGGCGATCCACTTGACATTCTCCACCAGGTCCATGCCCTTGCGGCTGTGGAACTGCGGCGCCATCGGCGCATTCGTCAGCGCCTCGATGAAGCCGTCAAGCTGCGGGGCCAGCGCCTCGCCGCCGTCGCGGAACAGGTTGCCCAGAATCGGCTCGCGGAACCGCTGCTCCACGGCCACCGCCTTCAGGCCCTCGATCTGGTCGTCCTCGCCCTCCCACAGGTTGATCAGCGGGAAGGTCGGGATGTCGTAGTTCTCCAGACGCTGCACATGGAACGGGTAGCGCCAGGACAGCGCCGGATCGTCTCGCCAGGTGGAGGCACGGGTCACAACCACGGCCGCGGACGGCCACTGGGCGCCGTATTCGCGGCAGGCGATGTCCAGCCACTTCTGCGCGCCCGCGTCGGCGCCGTAACCGGCCTCGACGATCACCACGTCGTGCAGCGCGCACGCCATCTGAACCGAGACCAGCGTCGGGATGCCGAGCGACACGTTGGCGAACGGTCCGCCGTGCACATACACCGGCGAACCGTTGAGCGTCTCGGTCAGGGCCGGCTTGACGGCGTCGGCCAGCATGTTGGTGATGCGCCACAGGTCGATGAACTCGCCGAAGGCCACCGGCTTGCCGTCCTTGGTGCCCGCGATCATGGCGGCCACACGCTCGCCGATCTCCTCCATCGAACGGGAGACGACCACGATCTGCATCATCTCGCAGGTCGGGGTGAGCACCACACGCTCGGCCACGTTGTTCTTGCCGCTGTCCACGGTGATCTGACGCAGCGAGCGCGAGGGCACCTCGGAGACGCGCGGCACGAGGATCGTGTCGATGCGGCCCTCGTCCACGGCCTTCTCCGCAAAGGAGACCAGCAGGTTCTGCGCGGCGGCGATGGCGGCCATCTCGCCGGTCAGACCCCAGTCAATGAGTTCCGGATGGGTCAGCGACGCCTTGCCGCCGCCCGACGCGCCGCCCTTGGAACCGGCGGCGGTGATGCCCATGCTCGGCTGGCGCAGCACCGCGGCCGCATCGATGCCGCGCGCGTTCAGCGCATCGATCAGCGCGATGGTGGTGGTGGTCTTGCCCTCGCCGCGGGATGCCTTGAGCGGGGTATCCGCAGTGACCAGCACAACCTTGCCGTGCTTGCGCGGCGCATCCGGGTTGGACTTGAGGTAATCCAGATAGCCGAATGCGTCGATCTTCCTGACCAGGCCGTATTGGCTGGTGAACTCTTCGATACCGGTCATTGCCGTCCTTTCATGCGGATATACGGGTATGCCACCAGACTACCGCCCGGAGGGAACACCGCCCCCGAAGAAGACGGATCAGAAGTCGGACATGTGGAAACCGTTCTTCATCTTCATGCTCGTGGTGTAGAGCACGGAGTCGAGCAGCTTGTCCGTTTCCTCCTTGAGGAAGTCGGCCAGCTTCTGGTTGGCGTCGGTCAGCGCGGCGCGGACCTCGTCGTTACGCACGGCGGCGATGATGTCGTCCGGCTCCATCGGCTGCACGTCGTCCAGATCGTCATCATCCGCCTCGGCCTCGAACGGCTCGAACGCGAGCAGATCCGCGATCGCGGCGTCGGTCTGCGCCACATGGCGGTGTCCCCAGCCGCCGGTCTTCTCCTGGTAGCGGTCCACGGCGTTGGAGGTGTCGGCGAACGCGGCGTCGCACAGCGCGGCGATGATGCGGTTCTCCCAGTAGAAGTTCTCGGTGGTCACGCGGGTGGTGGTGTCCTCCAGATACTTCGGGGTGGCATTGATGTTCGCGTAGAACGGCATGAGGGTGTTGAACGGGTTGGAACCGTAGGCGATCCACTGCAGGGCGCGGCTGGCCTGCGGACGGTACGGGCGGATCTGCATGACGGCCAGCTGGCTCTGACGGTTGATGCCGATCGGGCGGAACATGTGGCGGGTGTGTTCGTCGCCCAGCTTGCCGTACGGATCGTAGGGGGTGCCCTGGTAGTGCGAGCTGAGCACGTACTTGACGTCCTCGATGGTGATCTTGCGTTCCGGCTGGCGGGCCCACGGGATGTCGTCGCTCATCGGCTTGTGGTCGGCGTCCGGACCGTCCCACACCTCGTCGTACGGGTTGAGGAAGCGCTGCATGATCCAGGCGCGCGGCGTGTTGTAGACGTGGTCGGCGTCGGAGTGGGAGCCGAACGCGTCGCGCGGGTTGAACGGGGTGGTCGCCTCCACGGACAGGTCCAGATGGTTCTCGGCGATCCACTCGGCCATGTCGGCGGAGCACATGTGGTTCTCCTGGTCGCCCAGGGCGTCCTCCAGATCGAACTCGTCGATGCCCAGCTGATTCGGCATCGTGACGTACGCCTCGTCAGGCACGCGCTTGGCGATCCAATGGTGGCCGCCGACGGTCTCCAGCCACCAGATCTCGTCGACATCGGAGAACGCGACGCCGTTCATCTCATAGGTGCCGTACTCCTCCAGCAGCGCACCGAGGCGCAGCACACCCTCACGCGCGGTCTTGACATACGGCAGGACCAGCGTCAGGAAATCCTCCTCGCCGATGCCGCCGGGGACCTCGGGTACGTAGCCGTCCTCGCCCTTGCGCCCCTTGGCCGGCACGAGCTCGACGAACGGGTCGGCGCCGAGCACGCGTTCGTTGGTGGTCAGGGTCTCGGTGGCGCTCATCGCCACATTTGCTTCGTTGACGCCGGCCTCGCCCCAGATGCCCTCCTTGAGGTCCGCGTTCGGCACGGCGGTGTATCGCATCGGATCATCCGGCAGGTCGATCTCCACGTGGCTCAGCACGCTGCGGTACCGCCGCGGCTGCTCCTCGGGTTTGACGACGATGAATCGCTTCGGGCAGAACTCGCCGTTCGCCGAATCCTCGTTGCGGGCGATGATCGTGGAGCCGTCGTAGCTGGCATCCTTGCCGACCAGAATCGTGGTGCAGGCCATGTACTTGCTTCCTTTCGTTGTGCGCCATCCCCGCCCCGGGGAGGCCGACCGCCATGCGGCCTTGCAGACAGAACCGAGACGATTCTAGACCAACGGCACAGCGGATGCGACCGCGGTTCCACGACGGGACGCCACGACCGGCAGACGCGGCTCGGGCCTTGCCGGTCAGGAAGATGCCGCCCTGGTCCGGAGTCTCGCCGCAATCGCGGATGGCGTGCTGCAGCTCGTTGAGCCAGAAGCCCTGGTTCAGGCCCGGCAGCGGCTTGGCCGTGCCCCATACGTGCAGGTAGTACTCGTGGTCCTTGTCCGGCGGGTTCGGACCGTTGTAGCGCATCGTGACCGCCGGATCGGTTTCGCCGACGAACCGCGAGGCGGCGGAGGTGCGACCCTGCACGGCCTCGGGAATCATCGCGGGCATCTGGCGGGAGAAGTCCGGCGGGATCTGCAGCGCACGCGAATCATTGAAGTCGAACATCAGCGCATCCACCGGCAGGTTCGCCACCGACCAATGGATCCATTCGAAGCCGCACACGGGGATTGAGTCGGGGTCGAGGAACTCCCAATGCAGGTACTTGATGCGGGACTTGTCGAAGTCCTCGATGTAGAAGGGGAACGACACGACCGGCGTGCCGGCGGTCTTGTACTCGGGGTCCGCCGCCTTGGCGAACACGTCCGGAATGACGGTGAAATCGGCTGTGACTCTCATGTGCCCAAGTATAGGTTCGCACTACCTCGGTTTTCAATATCGGATGCCCGGAATATGGCCCCTCCCGGATCCGAACCCCGAGGTAGTGCGAACCGCCTTACGGCATCAACGCACAGAACAGGGCCTCGAACACCAGCGTCGGGTTGCCGTTGCCGTTGAGCCTGCGCCGCGCCGTGGCGATGTCCTCCAGGCGCCGCACGGCGTCCGCACGGCTCAGTCTCACCGACAGTTCGGTGATGGACGCCCGGTTCTCCAGGTTGATCAGCCCGACCGCATCCTCCGCGTTGTTCTGCAGAACGGCCACGTCACGGTAGATGCTGGCGACCGAGTTGAGGGCCCGGTCCAGCACATCGCGGCTACGACGGGTTGCGCGGCGCTTGAGTTCGTCCTTCTTGGCGATGGCGTTGTACGCGCCGCGGAGCGCGGGCGGGATGCGGTCCTTCTCCCCCAGCCCGTTGACACGCCGGAAATCGGCCTCCGCCACCGCGGCCTGCCTGTTCACATCCTCCTGCGCCTGCTCCTGCGCGTTCTCGATCAGCCGGCCGGCCAACAGCACGGCGTCCGAGGCGCGGTTGAGGTTCAACACGCCCACGACCAGCTCGTCGCGATCGGTCATGACACGCTCGTTCGTGGCGTACAGGCGCGCCACCCCGATATGGCCCTCCGCCAGGCGTGCCGCGCGCGCGGCCAGGTGCTGGTCCACGCCGTCATGGCGCTGCAGGAACTCGGCCACCGCCGGCGTGGACGGCACGGCCAGGTTCACGATGCGGGTGCGCGAGCGGATCGTCGGCAGCACGTCCTGGGCGCTGGGCGCGCACAGCAGCCAGATCGTATGCTCGCTGGGCTCCTCGATCTCCTTGAGCAGCACGTTCGTGGACCGTTCCAGCATGCGGTCCACATCCTCGATGATGATGACCCGCCACGGCGCCGTGCTGGGCATCTGCTCGGATTTGGCGATCAGGCCGCGCACCTCGTCGATACCGATCGTGACCTTGTTCGTGGCCAGCACGGTCACATCGGGATGGGTGCCGGCCAGAATCTGCTCGGTCGTGCGCGTCGGGACGTCATCGAGCCCGTGGTCGGGGCTTTCCAATGCGGCGGCGAACGCGCGCGCCACGTTGGAGCGTCCGGATCCGGGAGGTCCGCAGATCAGCCACGATTGGGCGATGGACGCCGGGTCGCCGGCGGCAACGGCTTTCAGCTGCTCAACGACCTGCCGCTGTCCGACGATGGCATCCCACACGCTCATCGCGCACCTCCCTCGGCCCCTGTGGGAACCTGGCCGGCATCCCCCGGCGTACGGCTCGGGTCGGACAAGGGCACCGCATGGCGAGCCAGCACGGCATCGATATCGGCACGGATCGTCCGCCATACCTCTTCCACGGGACGCGCGGCATCGACGACCAGGAACCGATCCGGCTCGGCCTGGGCCAGGTCCAGGAACGCCCGCCGCGTGCGGTTCTGGAAATCGTCGCCGGCGGCCTCCATGCGATCAGCGCTGTGGGTCAGCCGCTCATGCGATTGCGAGGGGTCCATATCCAGCAGATAGGTGCGGTCGGGCAGCAGGTTGCCGGTGGCCCACAGGCTGAGGTTCCGGATCTCCGCAGGCGTCAGCTCGCGCCCGCCCGCCTGGTAGGCCAGCGACGAGTCCAGGTACCGGTCGGTGATGACCACGGCCCCGCGCTCCAGCGCCGGCCGGATCTTCTCCGCCACATGCTGGGCGCGGTCGGCCGCGAAGATCAGGGCTTCGGCCCGCGGCGCGATGTCGGCGGCGGGTGAGGGCTGCGGCGCTGCCGCGGTATCGCCGTCCGCGCCGGAGGGCACGCCATGCAGCAGCAACTGGCGCAGGGCCCGGCCCAGCGGCGTGCCGCCGGGTTCGCGGGTCACGACGACGTCATAGCCCAGCGACAGGGCGTAGTCGCGCAGCCGTCCGACCTGCGTGGTCTTGCCCACGCCGTCGACCCCTTCGAACGAGATGAACAGCCCTGCCATCGACTTCCCTTTCATACGGTTCCACCAAGACGACACACCACGGTTCGCGCAACGCTCCCGTCAGTCCGACGCGAGCTACTCGGCCTTGGTCTTGGCGGCCATGGACTTCTTCTTTGTCGTCGTCTTGCGGGTCGTGGTCTTCTTGGCCGTGGCTGATTTGGACGACGATTTGGACGACGCCGTACGGCGGGTCCGGCGCTTGGTCGGGCCGGCCGCTCGCTTCTCGGCGAGCAGGCGGAAGGCCTCGGCCGGATCGATCGATTCCGGGGTGTACTGCTTGGGCAGCGTGCGGTTCGTCTCGCCGTCGGTGATGTATGCGCCGTAGAAGCCGTCCTTGATGGTCACGGCCTTGCCGGTCTCCGGATCCGGCCCCAACTCGCGCAGCGGCGGCTTGGCGGCGCCCCGGCCGCGGCCGCGGCCGTACTTCGGCTGGGCGAACAGCTCCTTGGCCTTCTCCAGGTCGACGGTGAAGATCTCGTCCTCGCTGCCCAGCGAGCGCGTCTCCGACTTGCCGTCCGCGCCGGTTTTAGTCAGGTACGGGCCGTACCGGCCGTTGTTCGCCGCGATGACGGCCTGCGAGACCTCGCCGGTTTCGGCGTTCGTCTCCTCCACGGTGCCGACCTCACGAGGCAGGCTCAACAGTTTCAGCGCGTCCTCAAGGGTCAGGGTCTCCGGGGTCATGGTCTTGAACAATGACGCCATCTTGGGCTTGGGGGCCGCGGCGGCCTTGCTGCGGGTGCCGCGCTTGGCGGGCTTCGCGTCGGAGGACTCCTCGGCGGCGGGCGCGGCCGGTTCGGGCGGCACCAACGCCACGTAGGGGCCGAAGCGGCCGTTGCGCACCTCCACGGTGCCGCCGGTCGCCGGGTCCACGCCCAGTGCACGGGGGCCGCCCGCGTTCTTCTCGATCAGCTCATGGCCGACCTCGACGGTCAGCTCATCGGGGGCGAGCGTATCCGGCAGTGATGCGCGCTTCGGGTTGCCCTGATCGTCGAGATGGTTCATGTCCTCGAGATACGGGCCGTACCGGCCGACGCGCACGTGCAGCCCGTCGCCGATCTCGATGGTGTTGATGGCCCGGGCGTCGATCTCGCCCAGCTGTGCGACCTGCTGCTGTAGACCGGCGTGCGCCTCGTCCGCGTTCGCGGCCGCACCGTCGCCGGATCCGAAGTAGAACCGGGTCAGCCAGTCGCGACCGGATTCCTGCCCGTGCGCGATCTGGTCCAGTCCGTTCTCCATATCGGCCGTGAACTGGTAGTCCACGTACTTGGGGAACTTGGTCTCCAACAGCTTGGTGACCGCGAACGCCAGCCACGAGGGGATCAGCGCGCGACCGCGCTCATACACGTATCCACGGTCGATGATCGTGGAGATGATGCTGGCGTATGTGGACGGGCGGCCGATCTCCTTGGCCTCCAGGGTCCGTACCAGCGACGCCTCGGTGTACCGCGCCGGGGGCTGGGTCTCGTGTCCGTCCGCCTGCACGGCGACCGCGTGCAGCACGTCGCCGGTGCGCATCGGGGGCAGCGACGCGTTCTCGTCGGACTCGGCCTGCTTGGCGGTACGGCCGGTTGCCTGCGACGCGGCAGCCGCGCTTGCGGAGGGTTCCGCGCCGCCAGCCGGCTGCGCGGCCTGTTCGGTCTTGGCTTCCGCGGACGCGCGACGGCCCTCCCCGGTGGCCTTCATGAAGCCCGGGAATTCGATGACCGTGCCGGAGGCCTGGAACACGGCCTCGCCGTAGGTTCCGGCGGGCGCCGACAGCCGGACGGTGGCGGTCGAACCGGTGGCGTCGGCCATCTGGGAGGCCAGTGTGCGCTGCCAGATCAGCGTGTACAGCTTCAACTGGTCGGCCGGCACCTTGGCGGCGAGCTCCTGCGGATCACGGAACCGTGCGCCCGCCGGACGGATGCACTCGTGTGCCTCCTGGGCGCCCGCGGTCCGCGTGGTGTACTGCTTGGGCCCATCGGACAGGAAGGCCTTGCCGAAATGGAACTCCACGGCATTGCGCGCCGCTTCGATGGCCTCCTGCGAGAGCGTGACCGAATCGGTACGCATGTAGGTGATATAGCCGTTCTCGTACAGTCCCTGCGCCGCGCGCATGGTCTGGCGCGAGCTCATGCCCAGCCGGTTGCCGGCCGCCTGCTGCAGCGTGGAGGTGGTGAACGGCGGCTGCGGACGACGGCGGTAGGGCTTGGTCTCCATCGACATGACGGTGAACGCGGCCTGTTCAAGCGCTGTGGCCACGGCCGTGGCCTGGGCCTCATCCAGCTGGCGCACGTTGCCGGCGAACCCGTCCGGCGTCAGCTGGCCGGTGGTATCGAAGTCCTTGGAACCGGCCAGACGCCTGCCGTCCAACGACACCATGCGCGAGGCGAAGCGCACCTCCTGGCCTTCGGCATCGGGAGCGGCGAGCGTGGCGCTCACATCCCAGTACGGCGCACGGACGAACGCCATACGTTCGCGCTCACGCTCCACGATCAGGCGGGTGGCCACGGACTGCACGCGCCCTGCGGACAGGCCCGGCCCGACCTTGCGCCACAGCACCGGGGAAAGCTCATAGCCGTAAAGACGGTCGAGCACGCGGCGGGTCTCCTGCGCGTCGACCATATGGGCGTCCACATCCCTGGTCTTGTTCAACGACGCCTTGATGGCCTCGGGCGTGATCTCGTGGAACACCATGCGCTTGACCGGAACCTTGGGCTTGAGGGTCTCCACCAGATGCCAGGCGATGGCCTCACCCTCACGGTCCTCATCAGTGGCGAGATAGAGCTCGTCGGCGTCCTTCAGGGCGGCCTTGAGTTCGGCGACCGTCTTCTTCTTCTCGCTGCCCACAATGTAGTACGGCTTGAATCCATCCTCCACATCGACGCCGAACTTGCCGAATTTCGCCTTGGCGGAGGCGGGCACCTGGCTGGGCTGCGCAAGATCGCGGATATGGCCCACCGATGCCATCACGGTATAGTCGTTGCCCAGGTATCCCCCGATTTTCCTGGCCTTGGTGGGAGACTCCACTATGACGAGCTTGGTGCCGTTACCCATGTCTTCTCCTTACGACTTGCGTTTGCACGTCATCTTACTCATGTCCCGACAACTATCGGCAAATCCCAGTGTGGCGAACGGCCGCCGTCGGCACGGCGTCACCGGCGGGGCGGCGCCGGTGGAGCCCCGACCAGGCCGAGTCTGGTCAACGGCGAAGCCGTGATCTGCCGCATGGCCAACGTCACGCCGAACACCAGCAACGCCATGCCGGACACCCCGGTCATTGCGGACACGCAGGCCCCCTCGATGCACCATTCGGCGCTCAGTTCCAGCCCCGGCACAATCTGCCAGATGACATACGCGGTATAGGCCAACAGCAGTACGCCACCGGTGATCATCACCGTGCCGACGATCTGCACCGCCGGTGACGAGGCGCGTTTACCCGGCTCGTCCATGCCGGAGGTCCGGGTGAACGCCAACGTCAGCATCGCCATCGCCCCCGCAATGCACAACGCCATCACCACATCCGTCGGGCGATGCCACTTCCCGACCACCACCGAGGCTCCGACCAGCAGCGCGAACACGGCGCCGATCACGCCCGTCAGCGCGCGCCAGGCCCGCGGCACCACGCACAGCAGGGCGATGCCCGCCGCCGCGGCGAGTATCGTATGTCCCGACGGCGCGGAATTCACCTCCGGCGCCTCCACATGGATGATGAACGGACGCGGCAGATGCTCCTTCAGCAGCGAGGACGCCAAACACAGCACGGCGAACACCGCCGACTGCCCCAGCAGCCACCAACGTTTCCGCACAATCGCCACGATCACGGCCCCCACAGCCAACACCGCGCTGATGACTTGGACCACCAGGGAGACGGTGAACACACCGACCACCGGGTCGAGCCAATCCGGCAGCCGCTCCACCAGATGGCTCCACACCATATCGTCATAGGCCTGCCCATCCTCGGTGCACACCCCCAGCCACCAGACGCCCGCCGCCATGGCCGCCATCATCAACGCGAACACCACGCACAGCACACGACTGGAGATGCGAGGCCGCACCGTCAACGGGTCGAGCCGCGCCAGCCCCTGCTCCACCGTCGCATCATCCAACACGGCCGCGGATGCCGGCAGCGGCACCGCGGACGAACCATGCTCGCCGGTATTGGACGCCAGCATATTCACCGGCGCCGCGGGATCGACCACCACCGGGGACTCCGGCGTGGTCATCGGCGCAAAATCCAACGCCGGCGCGGCCTGCTCGGCCTGTGGCGATTCTGAATGCATCTGCTGTTCGTCTGTCATACCCACGACTCTACGAGATGACTCCCGACAGGGTAGATATCTACCGTTCCTTGCGTCGGAATCCGCACAAACAGCGATCGGATACGGAAAAACCTCCACGCACCCGTCAGAGGCCACTTACCCTTGCTGCATTCCTGCCCTGGGGGAGTTGGGTGACATAACGCCACATGGAGGCTTGCACCAGTGTACACCATGCCGGGACGAAGACTTTGCGTTCCGCGTGCCTTCCGCACGCCGACCGCGCGATGCCGTGGCCGTTTCCGCTTGTCCGTTCCATGCGCAGCCAACCGTGCCACCCGCGGTTGGGCCAAGGCGGTGGGTAGCATGGAGGAAAACGTACACGGGGTCCGTGCCGTTCCGCGGCCGACCGATAACAGCCCGACGACAAGGAGTAATGATGGCTGAGGATGTGACGTATCCGGATTTGGTAGTGGTCGGCGCAGGCCTGTTCGGTCTGACGGTGGCGCAGCAGGCAGTGGAGAAGGCTGGCGCGCGCGTGCATATCATCGACGTGCGCGACCACATCGGCGGCAACGCGTACTCGTACTTCGACGAAGAGACCGGTGCCGAAATCCACAAGTACGGTGCGCATCTGTTCCATACGTCGAATCAGCGCGTGTGGGAGTATGTCAACCGGTTCACCGAATTCACGGACTACGTGCATCGCGTGTACGCCACACATGACGGCGAGGTATATCCGCTGCCAACGAATCTGGGCACGATCAACCAGTTCTTCCGTGCACACTACACGCCGGCTGAAGCCAAGGCGCTGATCGAGGAGCAGGCGGGCGAACTGGCAGGCAAGGATCCGCAGAACCTGAACGACAAGGGCATCTCGTTGATTGGACGCCCGTTGTATGAGGCGTTCATCAAAAACTACACGGCCAAGCAGTGGCAGACCGACCCCAGCGAGCTGCCCGCGTCGATCATCAATCGTCTGCCGGTACGATTCAACTACGACAACCGGTATTTCAAGGACACGTGGGAGGGTCTGCCGAAGGACGGCTATACCGCGTGGTTCGAGCGGATGATCGACGATCCGCGCATCACCGTGGAGTTGGGCGTGGATTTCTTCGACGCATCCCAGCCGTACAACAAGGCCGCGCTGAACGCGGCCGGCGTGCCAGTGGTGTACACGGGTCCGGTCGACCGCTACTTCGACTACGAATTGGGCGACCTGAAGTGGCGCACGGTGGACTTCAAAGAGGTCCGCTACGACGAGGACGACCATTTCGGATGCCCGGTGATGAACTTCTCCGACGCGGATGTGCCGTACACGCGCGCGATCGAGTTTAAGAACTTTAACCCGGAACGCCACGATTCGCAGAACCACGAGCGCACGGTGGTCTGGGAGGAGTACAGCCGGTTCGCAGAGCGCGGCGACGAGCCGTACTACCCGATTAACACGGAGGCAGACAAGGATCTGTACGCCAAGTACGTGGAGCTCGAGAGGACCGTGCCGAACACGGTGTTCGGAGGCCGTTTGGGCACCTACAAGTACTACGACATGCACCAGGTCATCGACACCGCACTGACCGCCTACGAACAACAAATCCACCCCATGCTCACCAAGTAGGCAACGGGCTCAACTGTTGAATATGGTGCGTAAACCTGGCCATTCCCGCAACCTTTTCAACAGGACCAATATGACGTGACGCCTGCCGAGGACACCATCCCCGGCAGGCGTCACATGCTAGTGGCCGCTATCGGCTCAGGCGCGCCAGACGTCCTTGCCTGCGGCCTTGGCGGCGGCCACGTCGGCGTCCAGCTGGGCCTCGTCGGCCTCCACCTCGCCGGCGATGAACCGCTCGACCAGCTCACGTGCCTCATTGTCCTCATGCTGCACGGCCGGGGACTTCATGAAGTACGAGCTGGGAGCCAGCACCGGGCCGGCCAGGCCGCGGTCGAGCGCGATCTTGGCGGCGCGCACGGCGTCGATGACGATGCCCGCGGAGTTCGGGGAATCCCACACCTCCAGCTTGTATTCCAGGTTCAGCGGCACATCGCCGAACGTGGTGCCTTCCAGACGCACGAAGGCGAACTTGCGGTCGTCCAGCCACGCCACATAGTCCGACGGGCCAATATGGACGTTGTAATCGTCCATCTCATGCGGCACCACGGAGGTGACAGCGCGGGTCTTCGAAATCTTCTTGGACTCCAGCCGCGAGCGCTGCAGCATGTTCATGAAGTCCATGTTGCCACCCACATTGAGCTGGTAGGTGCGGTCCAGGCGCACGCCGCGGTCCTCGAACAGACGGGCCATCACGCGGTGGGTGATCGTGGCGCCGACCTGGCTCTTGATGTCGTCGCCGACGATCGGCACGCCCGCGTCGCGGAACTTCTGCGCCCACTCCGGGTCGGAGGCGATGAACACCGGCAGGCAGTTGACGAACGCGCAGCCCGCATCCATCGCGGCCTGGGCGTACGCCTTATCGGCCTGCTCGGAGCCGACCGGCAGGTACGAGACGAGTACGTCGACCTGCTTCTCGCGCAGCACCGCGGCCACGTCGACCGGCTCGGCGTCCGACTCGTCGATCATCTGGCGGTAGTACTCGCCCAGACCGTCATAGGTCGGGCCGCGCAGCACCTCCACGCCCAGATCCGGCACATCGGAGAACTTGATCGTGTTGTTCTGCGAGGCGAAGATCGCCTCGGACAGGTCCTTGCCCACCTTGAGCGCATCGACGTCGAACGCGGTGACGAACTCGATGTCGCGCACGCGGTACCCGCCGAAGTTGTTGTGCATCAGACCGGGGATCTTCTCATCGTCGGCCGTGTCCTTGTAGTATTCGACGCCCTGCACCAACGACGAGGCGCAGTTGCCCACGCCGGCGATAGCCACACGAATGCTCATCAAAACCTCTCTGTCCACTTGATAGTGTGATTGCCAATATCACCGTCCTAGCTTACCCAGCCACCGCACCGACATGACGCAGCATTCCGGATTCCCACCATTTTCCCAGACAGCATGCAGTGATTTTGGTCAGTCCGCAACCATCCGCCCATTTGTGAGGGTTCGGCGTAAAAACCGCGTCCATAAGCCGTTTTTCGCTTCCAGCGCCGCGGATTCTCAGGGGCGGCTACTACCTTGGACTTCATGGTTTCACAGACTCGTACCGCCAAACGCACGCCGGCCGCACGCCATTTCGGCGGCGGCATCCACCGTTCGCACGGCTCGAAGGGCCCGAAGCCGAAAGGCAAAAGCAAGCACCTCATCCTCAAATGGGTGCTCGGCATCACCGGCGCCCTGCTGGCGCTCGGCATCGGCGCGTTCGCGTATCTGTACGCCACCACCGAGATCCCCCAGCCGGAATCGATCGCCGTGGCGGAGAACACCACGGTGTACTACGCCGACGGCACCACCCCCATCGGCACGTTCTCGGAGCAGAACCGTGAGATCATCGACTGCTCGGTCCTGCCCGACTATGTGGGGCAGGCCGTCGTGGCCTCCGAGGACCGGTCGTTCTACACCAACCGCGGCATCGACCTCGTCGGCATCGCCCGCGCGTTCTGGAACAACCTGACCACCGGATCCAGGCAGGGCGGTTCGACCATCACCCAGCAGTACGCCGAGCGCTATTATCTCGGCGAGACCACCTCGTACCTCGGCAAGGCGCGCGAGGCCATCCTGGCCCTCAAGATCGCGCAGGCGCAGGACAAGGACCAGGTCCTGTGCAACTACATGAACACCATCTATCTGGGACGCGGTACCTATGGCATCCAGGCCGCAGCCAAGGCCTACTTCGGCAAGGAAGCCAAGGACCTGACCGTAGCCGAGGCGGCCATGCTCGCCGGCATCATCCCCTCACCGTCGTCCTGGGATCCGGCCGTCGATCCCGAACAGGCGCAGGCCCGATTCACGCGCGTGCTGCGCATCATGCAGGAGGACGGCTACATCACCGCGCAGGAGCAGCAGGAGGCCCAGTTCCCGCAGACCATCGAGTACACGCAGCAGAACTCCTATCAGGGGGCGAACGGCTACCTGTTGCAGATGGTGCGCGACGAGCTGACCGGCGACGGCACGTTCAGCGCCGAACAGCTGGACACCGGCGGCTATGCCATCGTCACCACCATCGACAAATCCAAGCAGGATCTCATGTACTCGGTGGTCAGCCCCGCGCAGAACGGCATGCAGGGCGTCATCCCCGACGGCATGGAGTTCGGCGGCATCTCCGTCAACGCCAAGGACGGGTCGATCATCTCCGTGTACGCGGGCGAGGACTACCTGACCAAGCAGCTCAACCAAGCCACGCAGTCGGTGTATGAGATCGGCTCCACCATGAAGCCGATGGCGCTGCTGGGCGCCATCCAGGAGGGCGTGAACCTGGACACCGTATTCAACGGCAACTCGCCGCGCAAGTTCGACGGCATCGCCGACCCGGTCGGCAACTTCGGCAATATGAGCTACGGCAACGTGAACCTGTACACGGCCACGGCGCAGTCGCTGAACACCGTCTATATGGATGTGCAGGCCAAGCTCGGCACCCAGCGCATCGCCGAGATAGCCAAGGAGGCGGGCGCCGAAAGCGACGCGCTGGACGGCACCAACCCCTTCACGGTTCTGGGCAACAACGCGCTCACCACCAAGGATGTGGCGCGCATGTACGCCACCATCGCCAACCAGGGCAACCGTCCGAACATCCACATCGTGTCCTCCGTCAAGAACACCGACGGCGAGGACATCTACAAGGCGCCGACCGACACCACGCAGGTGTTCGACGCGAACGACACCGCGCTGGTCACCAAGGCGATGACCGGCACCGTGCAGAACGGCACCGCCACCGAGGCCCTGGCCGTCGGGCATAACCTGGCCATGAAGACCGGTACCGCCAACGACTCCTACGCGGCCAGCACTGTCGGGTTCACCCCGTCCGTGGTCAGCGTGTTCGCCATGTGGTACCCGGATGCGAACGGCAACCCGCAGGAGGTCCCCGCATTCGGCGGATGGAGCGGCGGCAGCGACTACCCGGTGCATCTGTTCACGCAGTACATGACGCAGGCGCTGGCCGGCACCGACAACGAGACCTTCCCGAACGCGGTGGACCACGGCAAGGTTGGCGGCTCCGACGGATCGTGGGGCCTGGGCTCCCAGACCCTGCAGCAGATGCAGGAGGCGCGGCGGAAGGCCGAAGAGGAGGCCCAGCGCCAGGCCGAGGAGGAGGCCCAGCGTCAAGCCGAGGAGGAGGCGCGGCGCCAGCAGGAGCTGCAGCAGCAACAAGAGCAGCAACAGCAGGAGCAGCAGGGCCAAAACCCGGAGACGCCATCAGACGGGTCGGGTTCTACCGATGAATCGGACGGATCCGAAGGCGAGGAAAACGGCACGAACAACGATTCCAGACAGCCATAGCAGGCGCTGCCGGTTGTCGCCATGTCCCGTACCGACGCTGATTATGGCACCTGCATATCAGAGGCTGTGCCAGCACAATTCCCGCGTCCATACCGACATATGATGAGGCGGGGCCATCCTTCTCCGGGATGGCCCCGCCTCATTGTGTCAGAGTCCGGTATCAGAGCAACGCTTCCCTGACCCGCTCGTAGTCGGCGCGGGTCAGGCCGATCACGCCGCCATGCTTGGTGTGCGGCGAGAGGTAGTAGTCCTCCGCCTGCAACGGTCGCCAACCGGCGTCCAGATCGTCCGTGACCAGCGGCCGGTATCCGATCTCCGGGATCACGTCGACGAACAGGTACCATTCGTCGGCACTGTGCGAAGCGAACACGGCCGGCCCCTCGACGCCGCCCGGGTCGCCGCCGACCGCGTACTCCGCGCCGATGCGGGTCTGCACGGTCGTCCACGGCGTCCCCGGCTCCCACCAGCGCGGGGCGTCGGTCGAATCCATCCAGATGCCGTTGCCGAACGCGTTGTCCTTGGTGATGCGGTAGGTCCGTTGTCCGCCGTCGGGCAACGGACGCTGGATCATCGTGGTGTCGATCGAGTCGCCGCCGGTGTCGATGAACACGCCGCCGTACTCGTAGGTGTCCTGCGTGAAGTCGCGGGTCACGCCCCACAGCACCTGCGGGCGCACGTCGGCGGTGGTGTGGTCGCGGTCGTCGTCGGGGAAGACGGTGCTCGACCAGTAGATGACGAAGGCGCCGCGGCCGCCGTCATGCCCCTCGGGATAGTAGTCCGGCACCCACAGGCTCTCGCAGGCCCAGGCCATGCCGAGTTCCAGCCGCGAACCGTCGGGGCGGCGGGCCACGTCGAGCGTATGCGGGCCGGTCCAGTGGATCAGGTCGTCCGACTGCCAGACCATGAGATTGGTGCTGCCGTGCCGCGTCCAGTGGTGCCAAGACGACATCTCGCGTCCGCTGAGGCCTTCGGCGCCGCCGAAGACGCGCAGGTCGGTGGCGACGATGGTCCACACGCCGGTCTCCGGGTTGCGGGTGATGTGCGGGTCGCGCACGCCGGTGGTGCCGATGGTGGAGGTCAGGAGCGGCTCGCCGCCGTTCAGGGGGATCCAACGATGCGGATTGTCGCCGTCCGACAGATCCATGTAGATGCGTTCGGCGTAGCCGTCCGGGTCTTCGAGGAAGTGGACAAGCAGGTAGCCGTAGGGCTCTTCCGCCGCACCAGGGTTGTTCGCAAAAGTCATGGTGATCACTCCTAGCTCTGAGCATTGTTCTCAAAACGATGATAAGGCATTGTTCTGTGGACAGTCGTTGGGCCGACGCCCTGAACGGATGTCGGCCCAACGGTATTGGAGGAAGGAAAGAGACGAGAGAAACGATTAGGATCGCTGTACGGGGGTGCCGGCGAGCGGACCGCCGTCCGCAGGCAGCACCTCGGTCGAGGTCGGCGTCCACACATCATCGGGGGCGGGTACACCGAAGTCGGGGCCGTCCTCGGTCCAGCGCACCACGCCGACGCGGGCGTGACGGTTCGGATCGAACAGCGGATCGCCCTTGATTTCGGTGTAGTTGCGGCAGTGGTAGATCATCAGATCTTCGGCGCCGTCCTCGCTCTTGGTGAACGAGTTGTGACCGGGTCCGTACTGGCCGTTCTCGGCGCAGGTCTTGAACACCGGAACCGGGCTCTTGGTCCAGCTGTTCGGATCGAGCAGATCGGCACCACGGTCTGCGGTCAGCAGGCCCACGGCATACGGCACGCCGGTACCGGACGCCGAGTACGTGATGTAGATCTTGTCGTCGTGGAACAGGAAGGCCGGGCCCTCGTTGACTAGGAAGTCGATGCATTCCCAATCGTATTCGGGCTTGGTGAGCATCACCGGCTCGCTGTCGAGCGTCCACGGGTTCTTCATCCTGGCGATATACAGGTTGGAGTTGCCCGGGATGTCCGGATCCTTCTGCGCCCAGACCAGGTACTGCACGCCGTCGATGACCTCGGTGGTGGCATCAAGCGAGAACGTGTCGAACTGGGTGACGACCTGACCCTTCTCCACCCAGTTGTCGGTGGTCGGGTCGGCGTCGGTGTTCTCGATCACGTACATGCGGTGCGTCGGCATGCCGCTCGGCTCGAACTCACGCTCGGCGGCGGCGTAGTAGATGTACCACGCGCCGTTCACGCGGTGGAGTTCGGGGGCCCAGATGTACTTGCTCTGGGGGCCGGACTCATGCTTGCGCCATACGATGGTTTCGGGGGCCTTCTGCAGGTCGTTGATCGCGGAGGCGTGGCGGATTGCGATGACGTTGTACTCCGGGTCGGAGGCGGTGAAATAGTATTCGCCGTCGACCTTGAGTACCCACGGATCCGCACGCTGAAGCACGATCGGATTGTTGTAGATAGTCATAAGCACAAACTTTCTCAGTGACTGCAACGATATATTCCCTTGTTGTACATCGATGCACAATTATGGATTATAACGTTGAAATATTGCTGGGGATACCGACTCGCCGATATTCCCGACACGGGGCCGTACGAAATCCCACCATGGTGGCTTTGAACGCTTCGAAATACGTCGAATCGGCCAAAGCCACCCACGGGGAATATCTGCGATCAGCCCTTGACCGCGCCGATCATCACGCCCTTAGTGAAGTACTTCTGCAGGAACGGATAGATGACCAGCAACGGCAGCGTCGACACGATGATGATGCCGTACTTGATCGAATCGGCAAGCTGCTGCCGTTCGATGGCGGACATGCCCATGCTGCTGCCTCCACCGCTGGTGGTCAGCTGGTTGGCGAGCAGGATGTTCTGCAGGATCACCTGCAATGGCTGCTTGTTCTGGTTCCTGATGTAAATCAGGCCGGTGAAGTAGTCATTCCAATGTCCGACGAAGTAGTACAGCGCGATCACGCCGATGATGGCGCTCGACAGCGGCAGCACGATCTTGATGAAGTACTTGAAGTACCCCAGACCGTCGATCTGCGCGGCATCATGCAGTTCCTCGGGAATCGAGCTCTCGAAGAACGAACGCACGATGATCACGTTGTACACGGATACGGCGCCGGGAAGGATGAACACCCACATCGTATCGAGCAGGCCGAGCTGCTTGTACAGCAAGTAGCTCGGAATCAGGCCGCCCGAGAAGAACATGGTGAACGTGAACAGGAACAGGATGATGCGGCGCGGCTTGAATTCCACGCGGGACAGCGCGAAACCGACCGGCAGTGTCACCACCATGTTGACCAACGTACCCACCACGGAGTAAATCAGCGTGTTACGGTAGCCGATCCAGATGCGAGGCTCGTCGAGAATCTTCAGATAGCCGCTGAAGTTAATGCCCTTGGGCAGCAGGAACACCTCGCCCTGCGAGACAAGGCCGGCATCCGAGAAGCTGGCGATGACGATGAACCACAGCGGGTAGATGGTCACGAACACCACCGCCACCAGAATGGCCACGATGATGATGTCCACAACCCAATCGCCGGGCGTCTTGTGCTGACGAACCTTCGGGTTCCAAGGGATGTCTTCGCCCGAGGTCTTGGGCGCGACTGCAGCAGTAGTTGAAGCGCTCATATTCGAAAACTCCTTTCCGCCTGCCACGTCAGAAGATACTGGTGTTGGACACGCGCTTGGAGATCAGGTTCGCGGTGACAAGGAACGCGAAGTTGATCACTGTGTTGAACAGGCCGATGGCGGTCGAATAGCTGTACTGATTCGAAACCAGACCCATCTTGTAGACGAAGGTCGAGAGCACTTCGGAGGAGGAGAGGTTCAGCGAGTTCTGCATCAGGTAGACCTTCTCGAAGCCCACGCCGAGCACGGAACCCATGTTCAGGATCAGCAGGATGCCGCAGGTCGGCATAATGGCCGGAATATCCACATAGCGGATCAGCTGCAGTCGTCCGGCGCCATCCATCTTCGCGGCCTCATACAACGAGGTGTCCACGCCCGCCAATGCGGCCAGATAGATGATCGAGTTCCAACCGCAGTGCTGCCACACCTCGGTAATCCAGTAGATCGGAGCGAAGGCGTCGGCGTTGCCCATCAGATTGGTTTCGCCGCAGAACCGGCCGATCATACCGGAATCCGGGTTCAGGAAGATGTTGATCATCGAAACGATGACCACCGTTGAGATGAAGTGCGGCATGTAGGTGATCGTCTGCACGAAGCCCTTGATGCGCTTGCCGGCGATCTGGTTGATCAGCAGCGCCAGGATGATCGGCGCGATGAAGCCGAACACCAGCGTTCCCAAGGAGACGCGGATCGTGTTGACGATCAGGTTGCTGAACTGCGGCGATTCGAAGAACTGCTCGAAGTACTTGAATCCCACGAACTTGCCGCCGGTCAGACCAGCCGACGGTACGAATTCGCGGAAAGCCAGCTGAATGCCGTACATAGGCACATAGGCGAACAACGCCACAAACAGGATGGCAGGCAGGGCCATCAGCCACAACTGCCAATATCGGCGCATATGCGCGCCGATTCGCACCGGCAGAGGCCTGTGCCGGGCAATATAGTCGTTATCCGGGATCTCTTGCGACGACGACGCCGTCGCCACGGCAGCGGTGCCGCTGGTCCCGTGGTTGCCGATTTTCACCATGGCAATCCCTTTCGATTCAAAGATGCAGGGGATCCGGAAACGGAACCGAAATGCCCCGTTTCCGGCAGAGGGGCGACGCCCTGTCACGTCGACAGTGCCGGCGCCGCCCCTACGTATACATGGGTTACCGGAGGAATCCGGTCAGGTGGCTCAGGCCGCCTTGGCCATGTACTCGTCGTACCACTTCTGCCACAGCTCGATGTTCTCCTCGATGCCGCTGGACTTCAGGGTCTCGATGTACTGGTTCCAGGTCTCGTCGGTCAGACCACCATCCTGAATCCAGGTGGAGATCTGCGGCAGAGCGTAGTTCCAGATCGTCGAGTTGTTGTTCGACACGGTGGTGTTGTCCTCGGTGCTCAGGCGCACATAGTTCGGAACAATGTCGTCCTCGTCGACGTGGGACTGCTGCTCCTCGTAGACCTTGCCGTCTTCCTCGGCCAGCACCTTATCCTCGTCGCCGGTCACGGTCACGCCCGGGCGCACCCAGGTCAGACCACGGTCAGCCAGACCGAAGGTGGAGAGGTCGTCCTGGAACTTGAGCACGTTGTAGGTGTTCTCGTCGTTGGCATCCTTCTCGATGTAGGTGCCGAGATCGCCATAATAGGACTCCATGGTCAGTTCCGGATCCAGCCAGGCATCGATCATCTTCAGAGCCGCGGCCTTGTGTTCCTCGTCGAGGCCAGCCTTGACGCAGGCGCCGTTGTAGATATCCTCGAACTTCGGCTCCCAAGTGGTCTCCTCGTAGGAGACGCCGGGGGCGGCGGGGACTTCCATCGACACATACTCGTCGCGCAGATCGCCGAAGTTGCCGGTGTTCCAGCCGAAGATCAGACCGACCTTGGCGGTCTTGCCGTCGCTGTTGATATCGGCGGTGTTCAGGGAAGCGTCGCGGGTGAGCACGTCAGCAGGCATCAGGCCGGCTTCAATCAGGGAGTGGTAGTACTCGATGACCTGGCGGAAGTTATCGGACAGCATCCAGTTGCCGATCTTGCCGTCCTTGACGTAAATGCCCTGGGCGCCGGCGCCGGTGATCACTTGGGTGTTCTGGCCGGTGCCGTTCAGCAGCAGGAACGGGCTCCACCAACCGAAGCCCACGGTGCCGAGCTGGTTGATCAGCATCGGAACCTCATCGGCCTCACCATTGCCGTTCGGATCCTCGTTCTTGAACGCGGTAAGCACCTCGGTCAGCTCGTCCCAGGTCTTCGGCATCTCGAGACCAAGCTTGTCGAGCCAGGTCTTGTTGATCATCATGTTCTGGCCGCTGGACCACTGGGCACCGGAAGCCGCGCCGTAATCGGACGGAATCTGCCAGACATGGCCGTCCAGATCGGAAGCGAACATCTTGGCTTCCGGAACGGTCTCGAAGTATTCCTTGACATTCGGCATCGAGTCGATGTCGTCGCTCAGATCCTCCCAGTAATCATACTGGGCGAAGTTGTCGGCGTTGTAGCCCCAGATGGTGATGTCGCCGACATCGCCGGAGGCCAAGACGGTGGAGGCCTGCTGCGCCCACTGGGTGTCGAGGATCTCCTCCCACTCGATCTCGCAGTCGCAGGCAGCCTCAAGATCCTGGGTGAGCTTCATGTCGGCGGCGTCGATCTGGGTGCTGCGCTTGATCAGCGTGACCTTGATGATCGGCTTGCCTTCGGAATTGGTGCGGTTTCCATCGCCGCCGCAGCCGGCCAGACCGAGCGTGGCGCACATCGTAGCGGCAACGCCCGCAGCCAGAAGCGGGGTCATTTTCTTATTGTTCATAGTTATCTCTCCATTTCCCTTGGCCGATGCCAAGACTGTGGATACCCGGCAAAGCCAGATGGAATCGGGGAATCCACGTACATCTCCGATGCCCCGAGTCCGCAACACCATTGTTCTCGGTTCCTGCGTTCTCGCCTTTGCCAACGTTGTAAATCACAGTATACAAACATTTCCAACGTTATACAAATTGTTACGACACGCCGCGAATTTCAGTCATCTCAACAAATTGAAACGCTTCAACATGGCCGCGCGGGAACACGACGGCATTCAGAACCGCCGCACCTATCGACACAAACCATTCCCGGCCCGGAACGCGCCGTCAGTCGACCACGCCAATCGATTCCACCAATCAGAAATACTGGGAATCCTCGGCCACAGGCCTTGTGGAGCCACGCACCACCAACGTCGACGACACCTTGCGGAACACGGCCTTTCCGTCGGAAGCCCCGAACGGATTGACGCCGTCGATCCGATCGCGCAATATCCGCACCGACAACTTGGCCACAGCCTCCAGGCCAGGGGCGATTGTGGTCAACGCCGGGGTGAGATACTGCGAATCATCGGAATTATCAAAACCAATCACCGCTATATCATCGGGAATCCTGTACCCGTGCGCAAAGATGGAGTGCATCACACCCGAAGCGAGCATATCGTTCAGTGCGACCACGCCATCCGGCACCACTCCGGAATCAAACAGCGCGTTCATGGCCTCCACACCACTGTTGCGGTGCCAGAATCCCGCTGGCTGCACCAGCCTCTCATCGAACGGTATGCCCGATTCCTCCAACGCCTCTCGGTAACCTTGGAACCGCAGCGCGGCCGAGCCGACCTGCTCCCCGGGATGCACGCCCAATACGGCGATTCTCCGGCACCCCGTACGCAACAGATACTTGGTGGCGCGTTTGGCGCCTTCAACGTTTTCCGTGGCCACATGGTCAACCTTGTCGGTGAATATGCGTTCACCGATGAGCACCAGCGGATAATCGACATCCAATTCATCGACATCATCCGGACCAAGCTCCAGCGGGCTATAGATCAGACCATCCAGCATCGACAACTGGCTGCCATGCAATGCATCCAGCTCACCTTGCCGGGAATACAGCGTCGGCTCCACAATGACGCGCATGTTCAACGCCTTGGCCTCGGCTATGACCAGCGACGAAAGCTGGGCGAAGTACGGCATCTCCAAATCAGGCACGGCCAAACCGATAATACCGGTGTGACCGGTACGCAGATTGCGGGCGGTGACGTTGACCTTGTACCCCAGCTTTTCGATGGCGCTGTTCACTTTGGCGCGCGTAGCGGATGAAACGAACTGGTAGTTGTTCACGACATTGGATACCGTCTTGATCGAGACGCCGGCCTCTTTGGCCACCTCTCGCATCGTCACACCATGTTCGTTCTCCGTATGCGTCGGCACTGCTCCTCCGTTTCAGACAGTCTGATACCGCATGACGTCACACCATCGTTATATGCATTGTTACATCAGCATACGCCGGATTCAACTCCTCGTCGGTCTGCATGTCCAGAATCGGCATACCTTCGTTCGACCAATGCACGCGACGCACCTGAGCGTCACGGCCGCCATATGTGCCATGATCGTACTCAGCGTTATGGAACACATAGATCAGGTTGCCGTCCTCATCATGCGACCACATGCCATGCCCGGTCCCCAACTGCCATTCGCCATTGTATACACCCGACTTCTGCAACGGATAATCAAGCTTCGTCCACGTCGCCGGGTCGAGCAGGTCGGCATCCTGGTCGGCCGGCGCGGTCACCAGACCGGTGGTGTAATCGATGCCCACCAGAGAACCCGAATAAATCAGGAAAATCGTGCCATCGTGAACAATGACGTTCGGCCCTTCCGCGATGAGGTTGTCCCACGCGAATTCGGGCACCACAATCTGGCGCGGACGGCTGGTCAGCCGAGTCGGACGGTCGGGATCGAACGTGGCGATCCAAATGCTACCGACCTGCTGCCACGCGTAATACCACCGACCGGAATCGAAAAACACCGTCATGTCAAGCGAGATGCGCTGAACCGGGTTCAACGCTTCGCCCTCCGGGCCCAGAATCGGCTCCGGCACAGTCCAATTAGACGGATCGCGGGGGTCCAGATCAAGCCCGTCCTCCGTCTGCTTGAGCTGCATGATATGGCAGCTTCCCGTCCACATATCCGGCTTGCCGGCGCGTTCGTTCTCCGAACCATCCGGGTTGTAGCGCTCCCCGTCGAAACACGGCATGAACAGGATCGAAAGCTTACCGCCGATCACATGCAATTCCGGCGCCCAGAAGCACCCGGTCATCACCCGACCTTCGCTGTTGCGGTCTCCGCACTTCAGCAGATCGATCTCCTGCGCCCTACCGCCCGCCTCATCGGACAGGCCGGCGATGGAATCCGACACACGCAACGGCATGTGAGTACGACCACCGCGAGGATCGATGCAATTGCCGTTCTCGTCCTCCGTGGCGATGAACATGAACATCGGCGTTCCGTTGAAATTCCACGCGAACACCGACGGATCGGCCCTCTCCACAGCGAATGGCACCGGGTACACGGTCTGACGCACACGGCCTTCGATCACCCGGCTGTCACCGGCTTCAAGCCGACCTTCCACGGCATCGTCCATCAGCTGCTCAAGCTGCTTGGCGTCCCATGTCACGGCACGCTTGGCGGTGGAACCATCCGAGTATTCCAGGTCGGCGCGCGTGTCGGCGATCCATCGCACGGCGTCACGCGCCTCCTGGCCGCGCAGCGTTGATGGCAACGTGCACTCCGGCACCGAAACACCGGTGTTGTACTGACGGCCAAACCGCTCAACCAGTCGGGAGGCTTCCTCGTCGCTCAGCGCCACAACGTTGCCTGGAACAATATCGGGAATCTCCGAATACATCTTGCCGGCCTCGGACTCTGGCACACCGTACCGGACCGCATCCGAGAGGCTCCGGTCCGCCCCGGCCACCGGCACCGTCCGGCCCACCTCGGCGGTGATGTCCGCGACTTCGGCATACAGCGCATCGCCCGCGTCATTGTTCCACCGGATGACGTAGCACGCCGCCCGATCATCGTATTCCACACGCGGACGGTGCACACCGGCCACCGTATCCAAACGCACCATGCCCAACTGCTCGTAGGATGTCAGGTCATCGCTCACAGCCAGCAGGAAAGCCGAGGATTCCGATCCGTCCGGATCGCCTCCTCTCGATGTGCGCGTTGCCGCCACGCCGAACCGACCGTCCTTCAAACGGAACAGATACGGGTCGGCCAGGCTTTTCAGCGTGATGTCCACATCCGGCATAACGGCGTCATAGTCAAGGGCGGTGCTGCCTCCGCTCCGCTTGGTGAACGGGTCACCCGCATATCGGCGACCCGCGGCGCACACGCGAAGAGCCTTGTCCCGCACGGCCGAGGAAGGAACCGCCGCAGCAAAGAAGATGCCATAGTTTTCGTTCAGGGCTTCCCATTCGCCGTCCACACCGGAGCGGATGGCCAGATGCATGCTGAGCGCGATATCGTCGTTGTTCGCCTCTTCCCTCTTGGTGGGCTTGCGGGTATAGCACAGCAGGGAATATGCAGTGGTCATGGCGTCGCCTTTCGAATCATCATGTATTACATCGTTGTAGAGTACACTATATTACATCGTTATACACGCCACGCGGAACCAGCGTGGAAATCACCCGTCACCGGGAAGGAAGGAGATTCCATGAAACCGGCGAACGCACTCCGTCGAATGGCAACGGCGACAACGGCGGCAGCACTACTATTCACCGCTGTCATCGGCTGCGCACCCAGCCACAAAGCCAACACCACCTTCGCCCCGCCATCCGAACACGTAGCCGTGCACGACCCCTCCATCGTCAAAGCCAATGACGCCTACTACGTATTCGGCTCCCACCGCGCATGGGCAAAATCGGAGGATCTCATCTCATGGTCCACATTCCAGAACAATCTATCGACCGACTATGACGCCCTCCTCGGCGACATCTGGGAGGATTGGGCCAAACAAAGCGCCAATCCGGAACTTGACGGCAATATGTGGGCGCCGGATGTGATCTGGAACGACACCATGGGCAAATGGTGCATGTACATGTCCGTCAACGGCGCCAACTACCGGTCCACCATCGTGCTGCTGACCGCAGACGACATCGAAGGCGACTGGGAATACGTTGGCCCGGTTGTGTACTCAGGATTCAACAACACCACCGCGGCACGCACCGACGTGCCGAAGGTGCTCGGCGAGAATGCCGATCTGGACCGCTATCTGCTGCCGACCGACACTGAAATCAACGCCATAGACCCCTGCGTCACCTTTGACGACGACGGGAACATGTGGATGACGTTCGGCTCTTGGTTCGGCGGTATGTGGATGCTCAAGCTGGATCCGGCCACCGGCCTGCGCGACTACGACACCACCTACGACACGGTCACCGACCAGTCGGACGCCTACTACGGCATCAAAATCGCAGGCGGATACGGCAATTCCGGCGAAGGCTCCTACCTCATCCACGCCAATGGATATTGGTACCTCTTCGCCTCCTATGGCGCCCTGCAGCAAAAAGGCGGCTACCAGATTCGCATGTTCCGCTCGAAGGACATCACCGGCCCCTATGTGGACCAGCACGGCAACACGGCCGTGTCCACCGAACCCATCACCAGTAATTGGACCAGCGATATCGGAGTCAAGCTGATGGGCAGCACGCAGTGGAGCGGCTCAACGGACAGCATCGAAGTCGCACAAGGCCATAACTCCGCACTCGTGGACGATGACGGCACAGTCTACCTCGTCTACCACACGCGATTCTCGAATCGAGGCGAAGAGCATGAGGTCAGGGTGCGCGAATTGCTGCCCACCGAGGATCAGTGGCTGGTAGCCGCGCCGTACGCCTATTCCGGCGTCACGGCCGACGCCGGCGGGTACGATTCCAACGTCCTCGCCGGTCAGTACGAGCTCGTGATGCACGACAAAGCCTCATACTTTATGGGCGCCACCTCTTCCGGCACGGACAGCAGCGAGAACATGGGCGTCAACAAGCCGGTGAACATCACGCTCAACGAGGACGGCACCGTCTCCGGCGACCAGACCGGCACCTGGGAGGCGTCCGAGGGATCCAACCAGATGACGATCACGCTCGGCGACGTGACCTACACCGGTGACTTCGCCAAGCTGCCGCGCGACCTGGACGGCAAGGAGGTCATGACCTTCAGCGCATTGGGCGACAACCTGTGCATCTGGGGCTCGCAGCAGTAAGGAGCGTCCATGACCATCCCCCAATACCCCCTGGCCCCCGGCCGCGTGGCCATCCACGATCCGGCGATTGTGGAGGACCGCGGCACGTACTACATCTTCGGCACCCACCGCCGTTGCGCCCGCAGCACCGACCTGGTGCACTGGGAGCGGTTCGAGAACAACCTGAGCCGCGACCCGGAGTCCGTGCTCGGCGGCATCTGGGAGGCGTGGCCCAAGCAGCCGGAGAACCCGGACCTCAACGGCAACACCTGGGCGCCGGACGTGATCTGGAACCCCGTGATGGGCAAATGGTGCATGTACCTGTCCGTCAACGGCCACGAGTTCCGGTCGGTGATCGTGCTGCTGACCGCGGACCGGCTCGATGGCGACTGGACGTACGTGGGTCCGGTCGTCTACTCGGGTTTCGACGCGTCGAACGTGGACCGCACCGACGTGCCGCGCGTGCTCGGCGAACAGGCGGCGCACGATCTGCCCGACCGGTACCTCTCGCTCAAGGACACGCGCATCAACGCCATCGACGCCGCGCCGATCCTGTGCGAGCACGGCGAGATGTGGATGAGCGTCGGCTCCTGGTTCGGCGGCATCTGGATGTTCAAGCTCGACCCGGCCACCGGCCTGCGCGACTACACCGCCGCGTACCCATTCGTCAAGGACGCCTGCGACCCGTATTACGGCGTGAAGGCGGCCGGCGGTTACTGGAATTCCGGCGAAGGCTCGTACTTCGTGCGCAAGAACGGCTGGTGGTACCTGTTCCTCTCCTACGGCTGGCTGGGCACGACCGGCGGCTACCAGATCCGCATCTTCCGCTCGAAACACCTGCTCGGCCCGTACGTGGATCAGAACGGCAACCCGGCGATCTGCGCCGGCGAGATCCCCGACAACCTGACGAAGGACACCGGCGTGCGACTGACCTCGTCAGTGCTGTGGAGCGGCGGCCCCGACCGGATCGGGTCGGTCGAGGTCTCGCAGGGGCACAACTCGGTGCTGCACCGCCGTAGCGACGGACGGCTGTTCCTGACCTACCACACGCGGTTCATCGAACGCGAGGGCGAGGATTACGAGACGCACATCCGCGAACTGCTGCCGACCGAGGACGGCTGGCTGGTCGCCGCGCCGTACGAGTACCAAGGGCAGGTGGCCACGCCGCCACGCCCGGCCATGGGAAACGACGACGCCGCAGCATCCGATTCCGTCGGCACCATGCCGTCGGCGGGCCCGGACGCCTCTACTCTTCCGGCGTATCTGGCGGGCGACTACGAGCTGGTCCGTCACGACCCGCACACGTTCTACAACGGCGAGCGCGGCGCCGACGGCGAGTTCGTCGGCATCAACCGCCCGGAGACGATCACGCTGCAGCCGGACGGCCGGGTGACCAGCGGCGGCGTGGTCTCGTTCTTCGACACCCCGGACGCGAATCTGCCACGCTCGACGGACGGCCCGGCCGTGCGCGGCACCTGGCGGATGCTCGGCGCCTGCGGGGCGACCGGCGTGCGCTGCTGCGACATGGACATGGCGATCACGCTCGACGGCGTGACCTACACCGGTGTGTTCGCCGAGCTGCCGCGCGAGACCGATGGCCGCACGATGCTGACGTTCTCCGCGATCGGCGGCAACCGGACCATCTGGGGCGCACGTCTGACGTGACGACGCCCTTCAACGCCTGATGCGGATGCCTTCTTCTCGTCAAAGGCATCCGCATCGTTCTATCACGAGCGCAAGCGGACGGCGGCGGCCATGCCGCCGTCACCGTATGTGGGCGAGGCCATGAAGGCGCGCGAATCCGGCTGGCTCTCCAACAGCGCGGGATGTTCGCGGACCGTGCGCTCCCACAGGTTGAGCCTGCTAATCGATGTGGCCTCGATGCCCAGGAGCGCATCCGTGAGATGAGCGGCGTATGCGGCATGATGTCTGTTGATGAGGTACCGCATCGTTTCCAGGCGTTTGTCCATGCTGGTGATGTTTGGACTTGCCGGCGCGGTGCGGTATTCGATCAATGGCTCGGGGGCGATGGCAATGCGAGGCTCCTGCCCGGTCGCGGTTGTGTCCGCCGCCGTTGCCGCGGCTGCGAGCAGCGACAGACAGAAGTCCCAGTCCTCGAATCCGGAGCGCATCGACTCGTCGTAGCCGCCGCATGCTTCCCAGACGGTTCGCCGGAACGTGAACGTCGCCGGGCAGGCGTTGCGCGACAGGAAGTCGGCGATCGTGCCGCCGGTCGGTTTGACGACCGCATCCAGCACACCGAAGGTCCGCAGCCAGCCGGACGCGGCGACGACGGACGCATCGCCGTCCAACAGACCGACCGTCGTCTCCAGGAACGTCGGCAGCAGCCGGTCGTCGCCGTCCAGCACGGTCACGCAGTCGGTCCGCGCCGCTCGGATGCCGACGTTGCGCGCGGCGGACGGTCCGGCGTTCCCCTGCCGGATGACGGTGATGTCTTCCGCTTGTTCCAGTTCGTCCAGCACTTGTACGGATGCCGGATCCGTCGACCCGTCGTCCACCACGATGATCGCGTCCGGACGCAGCTTCTGCCGCCGAACCGAATCGACGGCCTCGCGAATCATCTCGTTCTGGTTGTAGCTGGTGATGACCACACTGACGTTGCCCATGCCCACCATTATCCCCCGCATTTGTTCCCGACCATGCCCGTCGTTGCTCCGGTTTGCAGACATGGCGAGCAGATGAACGCGGCGTTCTGCTTTTGGTTGCGGATCCGCAACCAAAAGCAGAACGCAAAACACACGACAAACTCGGCCGACAGGCAACAACACCACCCCCAGTGCACCCGAGTTCGCAACGCACAGTCGAGAAACCGGAACATACGAGGACTCTCGATGCATCATTGCATCCGACGATTCCGGCAAGCTTACCACTTAACTTACCACTTACTTACCACATCTGGTAAGTAAGTGGTAAGTTAAGTGGTAAGTTAAGTGGTAAGTTGAAACACCAAGAGGCAACGAACACGGAGCAGACAACATGGGCACCGAGGATCTTGAACAACTCATCGCACATATGAGACAGATCGGCAACGACACCCAAACGTGTGAAGTCAAGGAAGCGTCGTCCAAACTTCCGGAGTCCGTCGTCGAGACCTTGTCCGCATTCTCCAACGGCACCGGCGGTACACTGATTCTGGGCTTGTCGGAGAAGAACGGCTTTACGCCGGTCAGCAACTTCAACGCCACCGCCATGCAGGAATCGCTGGCTGCGGCCTGCGCCAAGATGACGCCTCCGGCTCGGCCCATCACCGAAATCCTGCCCTTCGAGGGCATCAATCTCCTGGTTGCCGAGATACCGGCCATGTCCAAGAAAGACAAACCCTGCTACGTGACCACACGCGGGCGGTATCAAGGCTCATACATCCGCACGGGAGACGGCGACCGCAAACTCACCCAGTATGAAATCGACCGCCTTATCGAGGAACACACCCAACCGACCTATGACGACGAAATCGTTACAGGCGCCACGCTCGACGACCTCGACAGGGATCTGGTATCCGCGTTCATCGCGCGGCAACGCGCATTGCACCCACGGGTGTTCGCGTCGAGGGACGATGAAACCATCCTTACCAGCATGCACGTTGTGCACCGCGACGGCGACATGCTCCGCCCTACTCTCGGCGGACTGATGTCGCTGGGCATATTCCCCCAACAATTCTTCCCACGCCTGAACGTGACCTTCACCGTGTTCCCCGGCACCACCAAGGCGGAAACCACGTCCGACGGCAGACGATTCCTCGACGCACATACCTTGGTGGGCCCCATTCCCCTCATGATTGACGATGCCGTGAATGCAGTGGTCAAGAACATGCGCACCGGTGCCATCATCGACGGAGCATTCCGCAAGGATGTGCCCGATTATCCGGATAAAGCGGTCAGAGAGGCCATAGCCAACGCTCTTATGCACCGCGACTACTCCCCCGATGCACGCGGTTCGCAGGTGCAGGTGAATATGTATCTCGACCGTCTGGAAATCCTCAATCCGGGAGGACTGTTCGGCAATGTGACCATAGAGACTCTGGGGCATGCCGGCATTTCTGCCTCGCGCAACCAGTTCCTTTCCAACATATTGGAGACCACCCCGTACCCCGGGGGCGGGTACGTGGTGGAGTACCGTGGGACAGGCTATCAGGTAATCGAAGAGGAGCTGCAGGAAGCCCTCATGCCGCCGCCCGAACCGTCGAATACGCTGACGTATTTCTCGTTGACGTTCGCCAAACGTCGCGTCAGCGAAAGCGAACGCCGAGTCATCGCCTCGGACGATGCTGAAACGGCCATCATCGCATTGCTGCACGAGCAAAGTTCGGCAAGCACCCGCGAGCTCGTGGAGCTTTCAGGACTCTCACGGTCGGCCATTGTCAATCATCTCAATCGCCTTATCAAGGCCGACGTCATCGAGCCGACACACATCGCGCGAAGCCCCAAACAACGCTACCGACTCAAGCGATAGCCCGTTGCACGTGGCAACTTACCACTTGACTTACCACTTACTTACCAGATGTGGTAAGTAAGTGGTAAGTATGTGCGAAGCCGGCATTGGCGGATCATCACGATCGCGCCTGTTACCGTTCCCCGGTTTTCAGACAGGGACATAACGAAGGGTCCCGCAGCCATTCGGAGCTGCGGGACCCTTCAGGAGTCTTGGCACGCCGTCGTTGACGACGGCCCGTATGCTCAGCGCATCGAACGGTTGATGGCGGAGATGATGGCCTTCAGCGAGCTGGTGATAATCGAGGAATCGATGCCGACGCCCCAAATCACCGTGGTGTCCGCCTCGTCGCCGATTTCGCACTCCACGTAGGAGGCGGCCATGGCGTCGGTGCTGGCGGTCATCGTATGCTCCACGTAGTCCATCACCGACACGTTGATGTCGATGGCGGCGATCGCGTTGATGAACGCGGCGATCGGGCCGTTGCCCACGCCCATCAGCTCGCGCTCGACCGGCTCATCCACGCCCACGTTCACGCCGCGGTCGAGCAGCCTGGCCTTGAGCACGGTGTCGGAGCCATCCTCACCGGAGGAGACCTGCACCTTGAGCAGCTTCAGACGGCCCCACTGTTCAAGCGTCTCGTCATGGCTGTCGCCAACGATTGCACCGGCGGCCGTGGCACCCGTCTCCTCGACCGGCAGATACTCGTCCTTGAACAGGCGCCAGATATCCGCGTCCTTGACCTCCTTCTTGGTCTCGTCCGCGTACTTCTGCACGATCTTGTCGAACTCCACCTGCAGGCGCTTGGGCAGGTCGAGGTTGTGGTTCGTCTTGAGCAGGTAGGCCATGCCGCCCTTGCCGGACTGGGAGTTCACGCGGATGATCGCCTCGTAACTGCCGCCGACGTCCTTCGGGTCGATCGGCAGGTACGGCACGAGCCACACGAAGTTCTCCAGGTTGGCGCCGGCCATGTCGGCCGCCATCTGGCGGGCCTCCAAACCCTTCTTGATCGCATCCTGGTGCGAGCCGGAGAACGCGGTGAACACGAAGCTGCCCGCGTACGGGTGACGTTCGGAGATCTTGATCTGGTTGCAGTACTCGACCGTCTTGCGGATCTCCGGCACGTTCGAATAGTCGATCTGCGGGTCGATGCCCTGGGTCAGCATATTCAGACCCAGCGTGACCAGATCCACGTTGCCGGTGCGCTCGCCGTTGCCGAGCAGGCAGCCCTCGATGCGGTCCGCGCCTGCCAGGATGCCCAGCTCGGCGGCCGCCACTGCCATGCCCTCGTCGTTGTGCGGGTGCAGCGAAAGCACCACCGAATCGCGGTCCTGCAGATGGTTCGAGACATACTCGACCTCATCGGCGAACACGTTCGGCGTGGTCATCTCCACCGTGGCCGGCAGGTTGATGATCATCTTGTGCTCGGGCGTCGGCTTGATCACGTCGATCACCGCATTGCACACCTCGACCGCATAGTCCGGTTCGGTGCCGGTGAACGATTCGGGGCTGTACTCGTAGTACAGCTCGGTCTCGCCGGCCTCGCCCTCCAGCTCCTTGCACAGCTCGGCCGCGTCGGTGGCGAGCTTCTTGATGCCTTCCTTGTCCTTGCGGAACACCACCTCGCGCTGCAGCACGGACACCGAGTTGTAGAAGTGCACCACCGCGCGCTTGGCGCCGCGCAGGCACTCGTAGGTCTTGCGAATCAGGTGTTCGCGCGCCTGGGTGAGCACCACAATCGTCACGTCGTCGGGGATGAGCTCACGCTCGATGAGCAGGCGGATGAAGTCGTAATCGGTTTCGGAGGCCGAGGGGAAGCCCACCTCGATCTCCTTGAAGCCCATCGAGATCAGCATGTTCCAGAAGCGCAGCTTACGCTCCGAATCCATCGGGTTGACCAGCGCCTGATTGCCGTCGCGCAGATCCACCGAGCACCAGCGCGGCGCGCGCTGCAGACGCTTGCCCGGCCACGTGCGCTCCGGATAGTCGAACGGCACCTGCTTGTCATACGCCACGTACTTGTTGTACGGCATCTTGCTCGGCTTCTGGGGTTCGCCGATGAAACGCGCCGGAGGCAGCAGCGGGTCGTTGTTCCCTCCGTTGGATGCGGCGGCCACCGCCGCAAGATCGAATACCGATGATTGATCCTGACCCATCTCTCCTCCTTTGCTTGGTAGCGCCGCCGTCAGGGCGGACCGTTGCATGGGTTGGCCACGTGCATGCACGCTTATGCCTCATACTAGCGCCTCAACCCGTCGCCGAACCCGTGCGTTTCGTACCACGAACGCGGAGAATACCTGCCGTTAGAGTGGAGATGAGGCCATCATGGAGACGGCACGGCGGATCGTCGTTCCGATTGCAGCGTGGCCGCGAACTTGGAACACGAGATTGGGGACATCATGTTCTGTACGCAGTGTGGCGCACGTCACGATAATGACGACCAGTTCTGCACGCAATGCGGCGCGCCGATCACTCCGCCGACGGAGGCGACTGATATGCCGGAATCGGGTACGCGGACAGCCGCGACGCAGGACAATACGATACAGACGTCCGCCTCGACTCCGATTTCGCAAGACGCTGCGGCGGTGCGGCCCGTCGCAACCGCCGCAGCACCCGCGCGACACAGGTGGCTGCCATGGATCATCGCCCTCGTCGCCGCACTGACCGCGATTGCGCTCTGCGTCGCATTCCTGACGTACCGGGCCGAGATGTGGGGCGGCAGATCGCTGCCCGACACGGCCACCATCGCCGCGGAAGCCAGCGTCGGCGGTGAATCCACGTATCAGGACAGGCTCACCGGAGAACAGGTCAAACGGGTGCTCGCCGGCAGAGGGCTCCGCCCCGAACTGATTCGCGAATTCTCAGCCAAGACGCGCGGACTGTTCCTCGGATACGCCGATCACCATGCCGGGCAACGGTTGCATTCCGGCGCCACGGTGGGCGTACGGGTATCAGCCGGCCCCGGGGTTCCGGAAGGCACCGTTGGCCAACAGGTCGCCGACGTCATCGACGCCCTGGAGTCGATGCATGTACCGGTGCAGTACAAGCAGGTTGTAGTGTCCGATACCACCCGGTATCCCGCCGGACAGGTTGTGGCAACCGATCCGGCCGACGGTCAGGCCGTGCCCGACGACCAGATGGCGCAGGGCATCACCGTCGGCGTGGCTGCGGAAGGCAACGGCGTCCCCTTCGATATCGTCGGCGAGGACGCGCAACAGGCCAGCGACCAGCTCACGTCTCAGGGGTATCAGGTCACGCTTGAACCCCGGTTCTCGTCGCGCACATACATCGGCAAAATCTCCGGCAGCGCACCCGGGCCCGGCAGCGCACCCGACCCCGGCCAGGCGATCACCTTGTATTACGGCGTGGACGCCTCAGCCGACCGGGATATGCTCACCGCCAGCGACCACGGATTCCGAACCGCCACCGGCGATCTGAGTGTGCTCGCCGGCCGGTACTGCAAGGCGTCAGCGGATGGCGGCGACGAGGATTGCATCACGCTTGAGGCGACTTCGTCCCGGTATTCCGCCGGTGAAGACACCGCCATCCGCATCGCCGGGCACGACGAGCCGATGACGCTGTACAACTTCAGCCAGGACATCTCCGGCATGGTGGTCGAACCGGATGCCAACCATCTGTTCGATGCGAACAATCTGCCAATGCGCAACCATCTGCTGCTCAAAGACTGGGGGATGTTCGAGGTCTACGCGGGCATGGGCATCATGCGCTGCGGTACGCAGCCGATCAGTTACGGTCCCGGTGAATACTGCGACAACGGGATTCTGCGAACCTATGACCCAGCCGGCGATTGGTACCCGACCGAAAACACTGGACTGACCTACGATATGCAGGATTTCCTCGTGTATTTCCCCGTCGGCTCCGATATCAACGAGTTGGAGGCAAGCGGCTACTTTGACGCCGAGGCACTGGCGGTCGCCCGACAGCAGGATGCGGTGGACACCGACCGACCGTTCATCCTGTTACGCGACCCCAGCCAGTACGAGCAGACCTCAGTATCGACCGACACCGCACCCCATGGCGATCCGTTCGTTCCCGGAAATGATCATGGCGTCAACCCGCTGGTCCCGATGAAACCGGCCGTCAGCAACGACACCGTCTACTATCTGGTGGAGCAGTCGAAGCCGGATTGGAACACACTGCCCGACCTTAACGTCGAAAGCGACGACAGCACGGACAACAACGGCAAGTCTGGCAACAAAGCCAATACGGCAGCCAGCGGCGCTATCTTCAACGACATCGCCGGCAGCTACGGATTCGCGTCCGGATCCGGCGGGTGGACCACGACATTGCAGGTCAACCGTGACGGCACCTTCTCCGGCTACTACAGCGACACCGACCTCGGCGATGTCTCCGACGAGCATCCCAACGGCATCCGCACCGAGTCCACATTCCAAGGCGTGTTCTCCAAAGCGAAGGCCAACGACGACGGAACCTACACGCTGCAATGCGATGCCGACAAACTGAACATCGAAGGCGACATTGGTGACAGTCGCATCGAGGACGGCACGCTGGTCACCATCTCCGAACCCTACGGCATCGCACCGTGCACGACGTTCACCGTGTACCCGCAAGGATATGATTCGTCGCGCATCGACGAGGACGTGCTCAGCTGGAGCACAGCATGGTATTTCGATGGCATTCCGGACAAGTTGGACACGCCGATTATTGTCAACGACTCCCACAAGGAATCGTTCTATGGTGAATCCTGACCGCCCCCTATGCAGTGGACCGCGACACACGCATACGCGCGGCCACGCCGCTACAGTGGAACCATGACGCTGCGATTCAACGAGGACGGCACGTTCCGCGTGCTGCAGATGGCCGACATCCAGGACAAGCCCGAGGTCAACCGGGACACCATCCGTCTTATCGAGGCCGCAATCCGTGAGACCAAACCGGATCTGGTGGTGCTCACCGGCGATCAGATCCGCGGCTACGATCCGGCATACATCGACACGTTCCTGCGCCGACGCGGCGAGAAGCCGGGTGCACGGGTGCGGCTCATCACCGAAATCGAGGCCCGCATCTACGGCGTCAAGCGCAGGTACCCCGAGGCGGCCGAACTAGCCGAACGGATGGCCGACCGTCTGGAGGACCGCGGCCATACCGCGCCGGCGGTGCTCACCGGCGATGAGCCGCCGAGCATCGACGAGCTCATGGCCGAATCGGCCGGCAAGGTCCGCCGAACCATCCAGGCGTTTCTGCAGCCGGTTGTGGATGCGGGGGTTCCCTTTGCCGTGACCTACGGCAACCACGACTTCCAATGCGGCATCCTGCCCGATGAACAGGATGATATGTATCGCGAACTCCCCGGCTGCATGAACCCGGTTGCACCCTCGGCGCGACCAACGGCGGATGCAGTGGACACGGCGGATGGCCTGAGCCGAGATGGAATGGCAAGCCAAACCCCGGACAAGCCGGGCACACCGTCCCCGGCCGAATCGTTGGGATTCGAGCCGGGCACGTTCGCGCTGCCGATCGAATCTGCGGACGGCTCGGGGCGCATCGCGATGGCGGTGATGATGGTCAACTCCGGCGATTACGCGGGCAAGCCCGAGGAGAACGACGCCGAGTATCCGGCGTATATCGCCAACTCGCGAGGACTGGACCTCGCCGATTCCGACGGCTACGGCACCCCCTCCCCCGAAGCGATCGCCTGGCTGGGCGGCGTGCAGCATGAACTCGGCGCGCGCAACGGCGACGGCCAACCGGTGCCGGCGATCGCGTTCCAGCACATTCCCCCGCAGGAGTTCTACGACTGCCTGACCGAGGTGCCGGCGTGGACCCCGAACGCCGTGGAGGGCGCACGCACGCACGCCGGCCACTGCTACGTGCTCAACGATGCGGTCTGCCGTCCCGGATCCAGACTCGGCGAGGCGATCGGCTGCGCGGACGAGAATGTCGGGCAGGTTGAGGCGATGCGCCAAGCGGGCGGCTATTTCGCGCTGTTCTGCGGGCACGACCACAAGAACGCCTTCGTCGGGCATGTGCACGGCATGGACCTGGGGTATGCGCCGACCTGCGGATTCGAATGCTATGGCCCGAAGTCGCGGCTGCGCGGGGTGCGGCTCTTTGAGTTTCATGAATCCGATCCGGCCGCCTATGAGACGCGGATGCTGACCTGGGGCGATTTGATCGGCAGATATTCCCGCAACGAGTTGCGCGTGTTCGTTGAGGATCACTGCATAACCGACGCCATCGGCTTGCGCAACGAGCTGCGCCGTCCGTCGGTGCTGGCCACGCTGGCGGGGCTTGGCGCCGCCGCGTTGGTCGGCGTCGCTGCGATGATTACCCGCCTGTTCAAACGCTGATCACGGGAAGAGGCTCACGCCTCGGCGGGCCATGCAGTACGCGTTGCCCAGCCAGGTGTGGCGGGAGTTGGGCCAGACCGCGCCCAGACGCGGGGCGTTCTGGCTCATCCAGATGCTGGGCACGCGGCCGTCGGCGCTGCGTGACCCCAGCAGGTTGAAACCGTTCTTCTCCAACAGCCATTCCGGATGTTGGGTGGCGATGGCGAGCCCTTCCTCCAGGGTGAGCGGCAAACGCTCGTCGGAGTCGATGAGTTTGCGCGCCACGTCGGGTTCGCGGTTGATGTAGCAGGTGCCGGTGTGTGGTTCGACCACCAGGTAGAACGGCCCCTCGGGTGGGGTGAACCCGTCCTGCGGCAGGAAGCTGGCGATGTCGCGCGGAGGCATGGTGGTGAATCCGGCCATGCGGTTGATGCTGGTCCGGGCGATCAGCGATTCCGGGGAGACCAGCTCGCGCGTGGGAATCAGAAGGATGTCGCCACCCAGATCGCTGTGTTCCAGCGCGGCGATCAGCGGCTGCGCGAGCGCGCGGAACGCGTCCTCGCTCATGTCGGCCACGTCCGCATATCCCAACGCCACAATACGGTCGAGCTGCCTCGACGCCTCTTCCGATGCCTTCGACATGCCTCCAGTATTCCACATGCCCGCTCCCACGGCCAGCATGTGGAAAAGGGCGAAAACGAAGTTCCCGCCGTCTCTTACAATGAGGGCACGTCATCCCCACGATTCCAGAGGTGAGATATGTCCGAAAAACTCAAGGTCGGCATCATCGGCGCGACCGGTATGGTCGGCCAGCGTTTTGTGACGCTGCTTGACAATCATCCGTGGTTCGAGGTGGCCACGCTCGCCGCATCCGCCCATTCCGCAGGCAAGACCTACGAGCAGGCCGTGGGCGGCCGGTGGAAGATGGAGACGCCGATGCCGGCGGCCGTCAGGGATATGGTCGTGCGGGATGCCGAGGATGTGGAATCGGTGGCCGCCGACGTGGATTTCGTATTCTCCGCCGTGAACATGCCGAAGGACGAGATTCGCGCGCTGGAGGAGCGGTACGCCAAGACCGAAACCCCGGTGGTCTCCAACAATTCCGCGCACCGCTGGACCCCGGATGTGCCGATGGTGGTGCCGGAGATCAATCCGGAGCATTACGAGGTCATCAAGTACCAGAAGGCCCGTCTGGGCACCACGCGCGGGTTCATCGCCGTCAAGCCCAATTGCTCCATCCAGGCGTATACCCCGGCGCTGGCGGCCTGGCGCGAGTTCGAGCCGCGCGAGGTGGTGGTGAGCACCTATCAGGCCATCTCCGGCGCGGGCAAGACCTTCGCCGATTGGCCCGAGATGGAGGGCAACATCATCCCGTTCATCTCCGGCGAGGAGGAGAAGAGCGAGCGCGAGCCGCTGCGGGTCTTCGGCCATGTGGATGAGTCCAAGGGGCAGATCGTGCCGTTCGACGGGCCGCTGCGCATCACCTCGCAGTGCATCCGTGTGCCCGTGCTCAACGGCCACACCGCCACGGTGTTCATCAACTTCGGCAAGAAGCCGTCCAAGGACGAGCTGATCGACCGTCTGGTCAACTACACGTCCGAGGCGTCACGTCTGGGGCTGCCGCATGCGCCCAAGCAGTTCATCCAGTATCTGACCGAGGACGACCGTCCGCAGGTCCGCCTTGACGTGGACTATGAGGGCGGCATGGGCGTGTCCATCGGCCGTCTGCGTGAGGATACGCTGTTCGACTTCAAGTTCGTGGGTCTGGCCCATAACACGTTGCGCGGCGCTGCGGGCGGCGCGTTGGAGAGCGCCGAGATGCTCAAGGCGCTGGGCTATATCTCCGCCAAGTAGGTCGGTATGCTGAGGCGGGAGGCAGTGGCTGCCTCCCGCCGTTCTGTTTCGGGGAAACCGACCGGTTCAGCGACCGGTGCCGCCGTAGACCACGGCCTCCACCTGATCGGCGTCCAGCCCATAGGCGGTGTGCAGGGCGCGCACCGCGTCGTCGAGCTCCGGCAGCGGCACCAGCGCGGCGATGCGGATCTCGGAGGTGGAGATCATCAGCACGTTGATGCCATGGTCGCTCAGCGCGTTGAAGAACTTGGCCGCCACACCCGAATGCGTCTTCATGCCCACGCCGACCACAGCCACCTTGCCGACGTTGTTGTTGATCTCGAACGCCTGATAGCCCAGTTCGTCCTGCTTGACCTCCAGCACCTCCTGCACGCTGCGCACCGTGGTCTCCGGCACGGTGAAGGAGATGTCGGCGGTGCCGGTGGAGGCACCGGCCTGCACGATCATGTCCACGTTCACGCCGGCCTCCGCCAGCTGGGTGAACACCTTGGCCGCCATGCCCGGCTCGTTCGGCACGCCGCGCAGCGTGGCCAGCGACTCGGTGCGGTCATGCGCCACTCCGGAGATGACCGGGGCCTCCGGGCCCAGGTCGGGGAACAGATCGCCCATGGACTTGTTGTCATTCTCGTTCATTGGTCCGCCTTATCCGATGATGGGTTGTTGTCAGTCGATGTTGGGAAGCGTGCGGGGGTCCACGCCGTCCGGCACCACCAATGTGCCGGGCCGGTGGGAGAAGGAGCTGCGCACATGCAGCGGCATCATGAACCGCTGCGCGTATTCCACGCAGCGCAGGGCCAGCACCTTGGAGCCGCAGGACGCCATCTCGGTGATCGAGTCGTAGTCGATGACGGGGATGCGGCGGGCCGTCGGCACGATGCGCGGATCGGCGGTGAAGATGCCGTCCACGTCGGTGTAGATCTCGCAGATGTCGGCGCCCAGAGCCACGGCCAACGCCACGGCGGAGGTGTCGGAGCCGCCGCGACCGAGCGTGGTGGCGTCGCCGCCCTCGTTGACGCCCTGGAAGCCGGCCACGATCGCCACGCTGCCCTTGTCCAGGGCGCGCTGCACGCGGTCGGGCTTGACGGCCTTGATGTGGGCGGCACCGAACTGGGCGTCGGTCATGAATCCGGCCTGCGACCCGGTGAACGAATAGGCGTGGGAGCCGGCCGCGTGGATGGCCATGGCCAGCAGGCTCATCGAGATGCGCTCGCCCGCGGTCATCAGCATGTCCATCTCGCGCGACGGCGGGTTGGAGTCGATGCTGAGCGCCTGGTCGATCAGATCGTCGGTGGTGTCGCCCATGGCGGAGACCACCACGGCCACGTCATGGCCGGCGTTCTTCGTTTCGATGATGCGCCGCGCGACGCGCTTGATCGAATCCGTGTCGGCCACCGAGGAGCCGCCGTACTTCTGCACGATAAGAGCCACAGTTGGTCCAATCCTCTTCTTCCAATACCGCCCACGATTCTACGCAAGCGCCACGATTATATGGACGTCGCGACGGCGCGGACCGCGCCAAGACCACGATGCGAGCTGCAAACGCCCGTATACCGGGCAGTACCGGGATGCCCGGCAATCCATGGATGACGGTCATCGGACAACACACGGCGACCGCGGTGCGGGCTCACGCCTCCCGGCGGCCCTCCAGCGCACGGCCCAGCGTGATCTCGTCGGCGTATTCCAGATCGCCGCCGACCGGCAAACCGCTGGCCAATCGCGTGACGGTGATGCCGGACGGACGCAGCAGCGCGGACAGGAACCGTGTGGTGGCGTCGCCCTCGATATTCGGGTTGAGCGCCAGGATGACCTCGTGCACGCCGCCGTCTTCCTTCAGCCGTTCCAGCAGTTTGGGGATGTTCAACGATTCCGGCCCCACGCCGGCCATCGGGTTGATTGCGCCGCCCAGCACATGGTACAGGCCGTGGAACGTGTGCGTGCGCTCGATGCTCATGACGTCCTTGACCTCCTCGACCACGCAGATCACACCGCGGTCGCGCCGCGGATCCGCGCAGATCGGGCAGGGGCTCGATTCGCAGACGTTGCCGCACACCTCGCAGAACCGCACCTTGGTCTTGACCTCGTCGATCGCGTCGATCAGGTTCTGCGATTCCTCGTCGGAGGCCGACAGCAGATAGAAGGCGATGCGCTGCGCGCCCTTCGGCCCGATGCCGGGCAGTTTGGCGAACGCGTCGATCAGACGCTGGATCGCGCCGTCATACACCAGTGCCATCGCACACCCCGCCTTTCGCAAACCGTTGCAACCGTCGTCCCAACATCCGCCGAACCGCCATCATACCAACATAACGTCCACCATCATCGTAGCCGTCATATACACAATACGCGTAGCACCCCGCGGGAGTCGCACACACCACGACGTTACAATCGCCATACGGATGAACGCACCCGCAACGATGCGGCCCGCATCCCACAGCCAACAATCACAGGAGATTATCATGACACGGAAAACTTCATCGATTATCGCAAGCGTAGCATGCTGCGTCATGCTATGTCTCAGTAGCCAGACCGCCTCGGCCGAGGAATACTATTACACCGGCGAGCGCAATGACTCGCAATATACCGCCTTCTATGGGTACAACTGGACCCATTCCTACGCTTCATGTCAGTCCCGCGCTTCACGGTGCACCGTGGAAGCATGGCAGGACGGACACGCTCACAAGAAGGCGACGGTTCAGGGAATGAATCAACTCATCAAGGTCGAAGATTGGGGCGACATAAAGAATGTCAACGACGGTGCCAAATTCTACTAAGCAGCCGTGCCGAGGAACGGCTTATCCGACGGCACGACAAATCATCACCCTGCTGGTTTGCCTAATTATGGCGCTGGCACCGGCGGCATGCTCCTCTGAAGACGACGCGTCGAAGGACGCCGCCGATACCGCCGCGGTTCAGGAACCGTCCACAGGCGTCACTGGCAACGGCGAAGATTCCCCCTCATCCCCCGACGAATCGGCGAACACATCCAAAGGCGGTGCGTCAAGCGAGGTGTTCGCCAATTCAATCGAGGGATACATCGACTACTACTTGGCCCAGCCCGCCATCCTGAGCGACTACGAGACGACGGTGCTCACCAAGGCCCGCGAACAGGGAGGTGTGTCCGTAACCCAATACGAGCAGGCGTGGTCGCGCTACAAACAGTGTATGACGGATCTGGGCTACAAGAACGTCATCCTTGATCATTTGCCCAACGGGCTGTACCAGCGGGTGATGAGCGACACCATCCCCGATCAGGCCAAGTATGACAAAGCCATGCGTGACGATGACGACTGCTACGACGACATCGCCGTAATAGCACAGGTGTACAACGCCCAAATCGGCAACGTCCATTTCTACACCGATATCGACGAGGGCTTCATCGACTGTCTGCGCCGCAACAGCCTGGTACCCATCTCATACACCGCCGACCAGTACAGCGAGGAACGAGCTTCACAGCAACTGAGCTTCAACCTTAATGACCCCGAAGTCGTGGGATGTGCGGTGGCGAACAATTACTTCTACGGATATGAGGGTGAGCCGCATACCAATTGGTTCCAGTAATCGGTTCGCCAGCGATCCGGCAAATCACCCCATGCCGTGCTTGGGCGGTTGGGCGTTCCTCGGGTTCTTCGGGTCGTCAGCGGCGAATTTCTCGACCTTCTTGACCTCGAAGATCTTCGAGAGCTCCTCGACGCTCAGCGCGGTGGCCGTACCCAGCGATTCGTCGCTCAGCGAGTATTCGTCCTCGTCCGGATCGACCTGGGGTCCGGATGATCCAGCAGCGGATTCGGCGGCCTCGACAGCAGGAGCACCAAATCCGCCTGCGGCCGGAACCGCTGACCACGGGTCGTCCGACGATGCGGAATCCGTGGCCGCGCCCGCAAGGAAATGCCGCTCATGACCCGGTGACGACGACGATGCCGCGGACGGCTGTGATGCCTGTTGCGGGAATGACGACGCCTGCGATACGTCCCTGGAAGATGCGGCGTCCGACGCCGTGCCCGACACAGCATCCGATGCCGGTACCTGCGGTGCCGGCATCGGATGCGCCCAAGGATCATCGTCATCGCTCAGGTCGGGAACCGCGACATGCTTGCGTCGGGATGGCGTCGGTGTGATCGGCGTCATCCAGGGGTCGTCGTCCTCCATGCCGACGCCGAACGACGACGATGCGACCGGGTGCGACGGGGTTCCTCGGTGCCCGGGTTCGTCGGATTCGGAGGGCTCCTCGCCATCGTGAGCCGCGTGGCTCCCCGGTTCGGCCGCGGCGCGACCGGCGGTCATGGCCGCCGTGCTGGCCGCTGCGGCCTCGGCCTTGGCCATGAGGATCTGCGTCTTCACCTGCTTGACCTGTTCGGGGCTCAGACGCTTGATGGGCACCACGTGTTCGCCGTTCGCGGCCACGCCCGTGGGCGCGATCATCGTATGCGCGCCGAAGGTGCGGCGCACTTCATCCAACACCACATTGGCGGCCTTCTTGCCGCCGTGCTCCGCATCGGTGGCCACAGCCAGCGAGAACGCGTGCTGGCTCAGCGCGCTGTCGAAGGTCATCGACAGCCGCCCCTTGCCGGAGGCGTCCACGGCGTAGGAGACGGTCGGCACCTTGCCGTGATCCACGTACTCGCGAATCTCCTCGGGCAGCGCCGCCAGCACGGCCTCCCACTTCTGCTCCGGCGTGCGCGCGTCGGGTTGCCGCGGTTGTTCCGCAGCGGGTTGCGCGGCCAGCTGCGAAGTGCCGGCCGGTTCCCGATGCCCGGCCACGGCATCGGACGACGCGCCCGCGACGGGACGCTGCGCCGCCGTGGCGGCACCCTCCTGCGGGGATGTCGTGGATGTACTCGGGGCACTCGCCGGCTGAGGCTTCCGATTGCGCGCGGCACCGACGAACCCGACGTGGGGCGTGGGCTGGGACACCGTCTGACCGGCGGCCTCCGCGGAACCGGATGATTGCGGGACGGCGGACGCGGCCGGCGCGAATCCCTGCTCACGGCCGGCCAACAGTCGCGCGGCCAGCAGCTCAAGCCGCATGCGCGGCGAGGTCGCGCCGGACATCGACCCCAGCGTCGTGTTGATCATCTCGGCCATCGCCGTCAGCTCCGACAGGCTCAACGCGGCGGCCTGACGATGCAGACCATCCATATCCGAGGCGGCGTCGTCGCCCAGCACGTGTTCGGCGCGTTCACCGCCCAACGTCAGCACCAGCAGGTCGCGAACGCGCGCCAGCAAGTCCTCCACGAACCGGCGTGGATCGAACCCGCCGATCACCACCTTCTGCACCACGCCGTACAGGGCCTCGCCATCCTTGGCGATCACCGCGTCGACGGCTTCGCCGATCAGCCCCTCTGGCGTGAACCCCAGCAGCGCCACGGCCGAATCATACGGAATCGCCCCGTCCACGGCGCCGACCATCAGCTGATCGAGCACCGACAGCGTGTCACGCATGGAGCCGCCGCCCGCACGCATGGCCAGCTTGAGCACACCCGGCTCGGGCCTGATGCCCTCCTGCTCGCAGATGCGTTCCAGATACGGCCCCATAACCTCCTGCGGCACCAGCCGGAACGGATAATGATGGGTGCGCGACCGGATGGTGCCGATGACCTTCTCCGGTTCGGTGGTGGCGAAGATGAACATCACATGCTCGGGCGGCTCCTCCACGATCTTCAGCAAGGCGTTGAAGCCCTGCGGCGTGACCATATGCGCCTCGTCGAGGATGAAGATCTTGTACCGGTCGCGCGCGGGGGCGAAGCCGGCGCGTTCGCGCAGTTCACGGGCATCGTCCACACCGTTGTGGCTGGCCGCGTCGATCTCCACCACGTCGATCGACCCCGGGCCGCCGGTGGCCAGGTCCTTGCAGCTTTCGCATTCGCCGCACGGATGCGACGTGGGGCCCTGCGCGCAGTTCACGCAACGCGCCAGGATGCGGGCGGAGCTGGTCTTGCCGCAGCCGCGCGGCCCGGAGAACAGATAGGCGTGGGTGAGCTTGCCCTGGTCGAGGGCGCGCATCAGCGGCACCGTGACCTGGTCCTGGCCGATCACGCCGTCGAAGGTGTCCGGACGATACCGCCGATACAGTGCGAGTGCCATGGCCGCCTGCCTTTCACATCCCCGTGCCGCCGTTGTCGATTCTTGTAGTGTGTTCACATTACCCCACCGACGGGAACGGGCCACGGCGAAGACCCTCATCCATACGCGCTGTCATGCGGAGGCTCGCCGCCGAACACGGCGGCCGTCAGCAGACGAATTCGCCGGTCAGCGAATCACGGCCGTCGCGGCGGATGACCACCGAGGACCGATCATCCAGCCGGCGCAGCTGCTGATCCGCGACCGCCGGGGGCACCAGCACGCGCAGCGCCCGGTCCATGGCCGTCACCTTCACCGGCAGATCACCCACGTATTCGCCGTCCGCCATCAGCATGGGCGGCACCGGGTATCCCTCGATGCGGGAGATCTCCACTTCACGGACGCGACGCCATCCGAACAGCGGGTGGGCAAGCAGCCGGCCGTTGTAGACGTTCGGCACGATCCGCGCGAGTTCCCCGAGCTTGGGCATGTGGTCGAGCCACACCAGGTCCAGCAGCCCGTCATCGAAACTCGCGTACGGGCAGACCTCGATGCCTCCGCCGATATGCCGCGAGTTGGCCACGGTCAGCAGCGGCGAGACGATGTCCCGCTCATCCACACGGCCGTCGGCCAGCACGGCACGGACATGGTATCCGTATGCCTTGAGCCGGGTCAGTTCCACCGCCACGGCGGCCAGGTACCGCAACGACCCGTTCGGCAGATGCGAATGGTTCGCCCGATCGTTGATGCTGGCGTCCACCCCGCAGGACAGCATGCCCGCATAGTAGCGGTCGATGGACGCGGATTCGCCGATGCCGGTCACATGCCCCATGTCCACATCAAGGGACGTGCCGCATGCGATCGCGCCCACAATGCCTTCGACCGCCGTCTCGATACGGTTCACCGGCAGCTCCAGTCCACGGGCGAAGTCGTTGCCAGACCCCACCGCCACGATGCCCAACGGCTTGCCGCTGCCTCCGATGGCGTTGGCGCCGAGCGCGATCATGCCGTCGCCGCCCACCACCACCAAGGCATCATAGAGTTCCGCGTGCTGCCGCGCGTTCGCCAACGACTCCTCGAAGCTGCCGCCGGTCAGATCCATGACGGCGAAGCCGTACCGTTCGCCCTCCCGACCCAGCAGGTCGAACGCCCGCTCGTAGGCTTCCTCGCCATGACCCTTATCCGCGATGGGGTTGCCGATGCACGCCACCGTTCCGATCGTTTCTGCCATACCGTCACCTTATCCGATACCGGTGGTTCCACGCCAGTGTTTCACGGAATGTCGCACCGTTGCGGACCGGCACGGGATCGCCGTTCCACCCACGCCGCCACGGGAACGCCCGTGGGCGATCGGATCGTCACCGTCACATCCTCATCCTCGATGGTGCAGGACTCCAGCTGCGTATCCTGTGCGGAGGCGATTGTCCGCGCCGCCGCGCATGGGTCGGCGCCGCCCTCCAACAGCATCCGCGCCGCGGATACCGCGGCCGTGTCGGCCACGCCACGTGCCTTCGCCCCGGCGATCAGCACGGCGCCTCCCGCCGCAAGCGCCCCCATCAGCAGGGCGACCACCAGGATCAGCATGACGCCGGCCACCGTGCCCGACCCCTCGTCGCAATCGCCCCAACCGCGGCCACGACGCCACTTTCGTTCAACGGCCATATATTTCGATTCGTCCACCATCAACACCCTTTCCGTCATCCACCGAATCGGCAGCGGCAACGCCGTCACTGCGCGACGCCGGTGGCCTCAGCCGTCACCACGGTGGGCAGCACACCCAGCGGATCAGGGATGACCGGGCAGGACACCGTGACGCTCACCGCTTCGCTGCCATACGTCACCGACACCGACGAGTCCGCTCCGGCCACAGCCTGGGCGGCTCCGACCGGGTCCGACTCGTCACCGGCGACGACGATCTCGCGAACGGCAACGGCCGCCGCATCCTGACAGCTCATCGATACCGTCACCGTACGGGCGAGCGCGATCAGTACCACGGTAACCAAGATGACGGCGGGGAGCACCACCGCGAATTCCGCGGTGACCGCTCCCTCGTCCGCCGCCAGACGCCAGCCCCGCCACAGTCGACGGTTGCGACGACGTTCACCGACGGTTCCGAAGTGAATCCGCCGGATGTCACGTCGTTGATTCATCCGCTGGCTCATGCCACGTTCAGCGCCTGCTTGACGATATCCGTCAGCAGGTTCTTCACCGTTCCGGATTTGAGAATCGCGACCAGCAGCGCCGCGAATCCGGTGGCCGCCACCAACACCACCGCGTATTCGGCGGTGGCCGCACCCTCCTCCGGCTCCGCCGTCAACGTTCTCATCCGCGCGTCCAACAGGCAGATCCCGCGTTCCGCCCGCTCGCGCCATCCCGCCATGCGTTCACGCAACGGCACCGATATGCCGGTCCCCGCGCCGATGGCATCCGTCTGCTTGCTCATGATGTCCCCTTACGTAGTAGTGCGCCCGATCGGATGACCGGGTGCACACCACTATGGACCACAACGGATTCCGGCGCCATGGCATCCGGGCAATGTGGTCGAACGATACCGGGTTATCCACACCCCGGGCATGTCGTCCACCGATATTGTGGACGGATGGCTCATACCCAGGAACCGCATTCGCCGCCGTAGTGCCAATCACCAGGCACGGCCCATGGGAATAACCGGCGGCTCCGACATCCGCCATCATCAGGATGAACCGCGTGGCGCGTTCCACGGAAGCCGCACCACAGTGGCGGGTCAGAGGAACGACACCACCGAGGGGATCACCCCGACACAGATGAACGCGGGCAGGAAGCACAGCCCGGTCGGCATCAGCAAACGGACGGACAGCTTCGCCGCGCGCCGTTCGATGCCGGCCCGTGCGGCCCCATCGACGCGTTCGATGGCGGCGGTCAATCGCTCCTCCGGCGAAGCACCGTACAGCCACGCGTCCTCCAACGCATCCCTGACCTGCCGGCAGTTCACCCCATGCCGCCGTTCCTGACCGCACGGCACCACCCACGCCTCATGCCATGGCACGCCGCGGCGCAGCCCATCCGCTACTCCGCACAGATCGCCGCCGAACTCCCCGCCAACCACCCTCCCCACCTCGTCCAATGCCGTAGGGATCGATGACCCCTGCCGAATCACCACGGCCAGCATCCCCATCACCGCAGTCACGGAGGGGTCCTCCCACACCCCCTCCGACGATCCGCCGTCCGGCAACCGGCCATGGCGTCGCTCCAGCAGCATCCACGCCATGCAGCCCATTGAGACCGCCGCGCCCCACATCCACCACCCCATCGTCATGAATCCCCCTCGTCCTCGAACAAAGCGCGCAGCCACACCAGACCAATCAGATAGCAGACCCCTCCCAGTCCCAGACACGCCATCCCGCCGGCCGAACCGAGCAGGAACCCCACCGGGTCGCCTCCCAGCAGCATGCCCATCGCCACCGTGAGGAACGGCAACGCCGACAACAACCTGACCGTGGCCAACGGCATGGCGAAGGCGTTGCGGCGCAGGTCCTCCATCATGCGCAGCCGTCGATAGTCGTCGGCCACCACGTCGAGGCAACGCACCATCTCGCAGCCCGAACGCTCGCTCAGCCGACACGCGGCCGTGAACTCGAACGCCATCGACTCCACCTGCCGCATGGTCTCGTCACGATTCCGGGTACGCCGCAGCACCGCAGCCATCCTGGCCACGGTAATGGACCGTGTGGCGAACGGATACCTTCCATGACTCCCCAATGCCTCCTGCACCGTCCCACCGCCGCGCAGGCGGCCACGGACCTGGGCGAGGAACTCCCCCATGCCTTCGCCCGTCGGCGCACCGGCACCGGCGTTGCCGCCACCGCCACAGCTCCGCCGCCGCAATCTGCATACCGCGCTTGGGCGCCATGCGGCGGCCACCGCGGCGGCAACCGCAACGGACGCGCACACGGCCCAGCCCGTCATGACCCCGCCGCCATCCATCGACGCCGGAACGGCTCCCATTCCGGCGCATACGCGGCGCGGCGGCCATCCCATGCGGCGATCGGCACGCCGGACAGGCTGCCGCGGTCATACACCAGGCAACCGATCTGGCCGATATACCGTCGGCCATTGCGCCGTTCCAGGTGCAGCACCACGTCGAAGGCACCGGCCGTCAACATCGCCAACGCCTGGGGAGCCAATCCCGCCAATAGTCCCAGGGCTTCCATCCGCGCCGGCACACGGGCCACACCATCGGCGTGCAGGGTCGTCATACCGCCGTGATGCCCGGAGTTCAGCGCACGCAACAGATCGGCGATCTCCTCGCCCCGGCATTCGCCCAGCACCACACGGTCCGGACGCATACGCAGCGTGGCCTTCACCAGTTCCGGCAATCCCACCGCGCCCGCACCCTCCACGTTGGCCTCGCGCGAGACCAGCGACACATGGTTCGCCAGCCCCAGCATGCCGAGCTCACGCACCTCCTCCACCGTTACGATGCGTTCGCTCGCGCCGCACTCGGCGAGCAGTGCCTTCATCAATGTGGTTTTGCCGGTGCCCGTACCTCCGGTGATCAGGATGGTCGCGCGCCTTGATACCAGCCCTCTGAGCAACGGCAGCCACGCCTCCGGCATAGCGCCCCGGACCGCCAACGATTCCAACCTGGGCACGCCGCATTCGGGGAAACGGATCGAGATCGCAGCGCCCTGTGGCACCAACGGCGCGATCACCGCATGCACGCGTATGCCGCCGGCGGTCGAGGCATCAGCGATCGGACAGGCATCGTCCAGCCGTCGGCCAAGCTGCGCGCACAGCTGCACGGCGTAGTCGCGCACGGTCTGCGGGGAGCGGAACGCCGCATGCGGATGAAACTCGTCCATCCCGTTGCCGCGATCAACCCACACACGCCCGTCACAGGTCACCGCCACATCGGTGATATACGGATCATGCGCCACATCCTCCAACGGCCCCAGCATCAATCGGTCATCCATCCCCACCCCCTCGGGCCATCATCGACTCCACGCTGTCCGTCAGTCGCCGGATGGCACGACGGTTGCGGCCTCGGAGCGCGCGCAGCCCCAGCCCCTGGAGCATGTCGTCGTGCAGATGCCTGTCATACCGCACCCATGCTTCGAGCGGCGCATCCAGATAGTCCTCGGCCTCCGCGCCGCTCACCACGCCCTTGCCGCCCGTGCCATGGGGATGGATGCCAACCAGCAGCGTCCTCTTGCGGATCGTGCCGGGGACGCGCTCCAGCCAGACCTTGGCCCTGGCCAATCCCAACACCGACAGCTCCACCGCCACAACCTGAACCCCGGCCGCCACACCGGGCAACCTCTGGCCGAGAGGACCATGCCCGGCATCCACCACCACCGCCTGGCTCGACTCGCACAAGGCGTGCAACACCGCCTCCACCTCCCATGAGCCCGGAGCATCGCCGCTCCATGGGTTGCATGCCAGCACACCGATACGCCCCCACTGCGGCAGCTCATGGGCCAGCGCCCCGCCGTCGATGCGTCCGAGCGGGGCCTCCACCGTTTCGAACCGGAGCCCGGATTCCCCTTCCAGGCCGAGCAGTACGTCGAGACCACCGCCGCCGAAGTCGGCATCGACCAGGGTACACCGACGGCCCCGCCGATCCAATTCGGCGGCCAGCATGGCCGACACCGTGCTGGCGCCGAGTCCGCCACTGACGGCTGTGACCGCGACCAGATTGGCGCGCAGCGTGGCGGCGGCCAGCGCCGGCGGCCGAACGCCCCCGCCGCGGCCGACAGAGGGTAACGCCATGGCGGAAACCGTCCGGTGCCGCGCCTGCACGGCGACGTCCGTGGTCTTGTCCCGCCGGCTACGCGGCGGTGATGTGGTTCCTGATGTGGTGCTCATACGACGATTGAATGCCCTGCCCCGGCTCGTACTCAAGCCCGCTGGGCCAATGTGGTCGAACGATGCCGGGTTATCCACACCGCCGGCGTGTCATCCACCGCGGCACCCCCATATGGCGTCCCATATGACAACACGGCATCCAAGCGATGTCTTCGAAGCCGTGTCGTCAAACGGCCATGACGACACGGCATCCTAGGCATCGGTCAGAAGCCGTGTTGTCATGAACGTGCGACAACACGCCTCCGAACGGCCATGGGGTTATGGCTTATGGGCCGACTGCCCGCGCACATAATGACACATAACGAGAAGACCCGCCGAAGCGGGTCTTCCGACAAGTCCAACAGCGGCGGAATCGCAACACAACATCATCGTTGTAACGGTAAGTCTTTCCAATGCCCGTTCAACGTAACAGTCCTTTGTGACCATACACTTTTGTGGGCTTCCACCTGTTCAGTTGTCCTTGTACTTGCCATTATGCTCGGCGCTGCGCCAGGCGCAACCCGAAAACCACGAATGTGTTCTTTTTTGCCGAAGTGTTCCGCAACCGAACATCGTCACGCCCTCCATGAGAGGTCCTGCGACTATCGAACGGGTTCCGATGTTCGTTTCTGTTCGCATCACCGCAGCGCGGCGTGTCGCAGCGCCGTCCTGCGGCCCGATCGCCCAACCATGCCCCCAACGAGACAGTTTATGTAAACAGCGGTTGAATTCTTGCGTTTTCGCGTGCGCCGCAATCGTTGTCATCCTAAAGTAGAGGACTATGGCACAAATATTCGACGCATCATCGAAGGCGATCCTGCGCAGCCAAATCGCTGAGCACATCGCCGAAACCGATAAGGACGACAGGCGCGAGGCTCGCGACGGCGAGGCCCCGCTGCCCGATGACCGCTTCTTCGAGCGTGAGCTGAGCTGGCTCAAGTTCAACTGGCGTGTAATGGAGCTCGCCCAGGACGAAAGCCTGCCGCTGATCGAACGCGCCAGCTTCGCCGCGATCTTCGCCTCCAACCTGGACGAGTTCTTCATGGTCCGCGTGGCCGGCCTGAAGCGCCGCATCGACACCGGCATCGCCGTGACCTCCTCCAGCGGCCTGAGCCCCCGCCAGCTGCTCCGTTCCCTGGGCGAACAGGCACACGCCATGCAGGACGAGCACGCCCACTACGTGGTGGATACGCTGCTGCCGGCCCTGGCCGACGAACGCATCGTGCTGCTCAACTGGGACCAGCTGAGCACCTCCGAACAGGAGCGTCTGTCGCGCTACTACCGTCAGCAGGTGTTCCCGGTCCTGACCCCGCTGGGCGTGGACCCGGCCCACCCGTTCCCGTACGTCTCCGGCAAGTCGCTGAACCTGGCCGTCATCGTGGAGAACCCCACGTCCGGCAAGTCGCACTTCGCTCGCGTGAAGATTCCGGACAACCTCAACCGTCTGGTGCCGGTCGACGACCGCACCGACGAGGAGGGCGCCGAGGAGCGCTACGGCTTCATCACGATGGAGAACCTGATCATCGCGCACCTGGAGTCGCTGTTCCCGGGCATGATCATCAAGGAGGCCCGTTCCTTCCGCGTGACCCGTAACGAGGACATCGACGTGGAGGAGGACGACGCCGAGAACCTGCTCAACGCGATGGAGAAGGAGCTGCTGCGCCGCCGCTTCGGACCGCCGATCCGCCTGGAGATCTCCGACGCGACCAGCCCGTTCCTCTCCCAGCTGCTCGCCGACCAGCTCGGCGTGACCGCCGACGAGGTGTACCGTCTGCCGGCCCCGCTGGATATGACCGTACTGTTCGAGCTCGGCGGCATCGACCGTCCGGACCTGAAGTACCGTCCGTTCGTGCCGACCACGAACCGCCAGATCGCCGAGGTCGAGTCCAGCCGTGCGCAGGACATCTTCGCCGCGATCCGTCAGCACGACATCCTGCTGCACCACCCCTACGACTCGTTCTCGACCTCCGTGCAGGCGTTCCTGGCGCAGGCCGCGGCCGACCCGAAGGTGCTGGCCATCAAGCAGACGCTGTACCGCACCTCGAGCAAATCCCCGATCATCGACGCGCTGATCGACGCCGCCCACGCCGGCAAGCAGGTGCTGGCGCTGGTCGAGATCAAGGCGCGATTCGACGAGGACGCGAACATCGCCTGGGCACGCAAGCTCGAACGTGCCGGCGTGCACGTGGTCTACGGCATCGTGGGCCTGAAGACCCACTGCAAGATCTCGCTGGTGGTCCGCCAGGAGGCCGACGGTCTCAAGCGGTACTGCCATGTGGGCACCGGTAACTACAACCCGAAGACCGCGCGCCAATACACCGATCTGGGCCTGCTGACCTGCGACCCGGTGGTCGGCCAGGACCTGACCCGCCTGTTCAACCAGCTGTCGGGCTACGCGCCGAAGTCGAGCTTCCACCGCCTGCTGGTGGCGCCGCGCACCATCCGCACCGGTCTGATCCAGCGCATCCGCCGCGAGGAGGACGCCGCACGTGCCGGCAAGGAGGCGTGGATCAAGATCAAGGTCAACGCGATCGTGGACGAGAAGACCATCGACGCGCTGTACCGCGCCAGCCAGGCCGGGGTCAAGATCGACATCGTGGAACGCGGCATCTGCGCGCTCAAGCCAGGCGTGCCGGGACTGAGCGAGAACATCCGCGTCCGCTCGATTCTCGGCCGCTTCCTGGAGCACAGCCGCATCTACGCCTTCTGCAACTCCGACGGCCCGCAGATCGGCGAAGGCCCGGTCTCCGGCCCCGAGGTATGGATCGGCTCCGCCGACCTCATGCACCGCAACCTGGACCGCCGCGTCGAGGCGCTGGTGCGCATCACCGACCCGGACCAGATCAACGAGCTGATCAGCTACGTCGACCTGCAGATGGCGGACAGCACCGCCTCCTGGCATATGCAGCCGGACGGCACCTACATCCGCCACTCCCGTGACGAGGAGGGCCGTCCGCTGGTCGACAGCCAGGACTACCTGATCAAGCGTCATCAGCGCCGTCCGCGCGGCAACAGCTGACGCCGTATTCCGCATACCGCACGATGGCCGGCCCCACGGGGTCGGCCATCGTCGTTTCTTAAGAAAACTACGTAGCCGCAACCCGGGAGTGACCTACAATGAGAGGAATGGGAAACAAAGTCAGACGAGTCGTGGAAGCGGCGGGCGGCATTCTCTACCGTTGGCGCGAAACGCCGCCGAACGCATCCGATTCCCCGGAACATGACCTCGACAACCTCCAGGTCTGCATCGTCCACCGTCCCAAATACGACGACTGGAGCTGGCCGAAGGGCAAACTCGATCCCAACGAGTCGCATCGCCACGCCGCGGTCCGCGAACTCGGCGAGGAAACCGGCACCACCGTGGAGCTCGGCCCATACCTCGGCGAGGTCGAATACCCGTTGTCCGAAGAGGGCAAGAAAACCCGGCGGTCCAAGGACCGTACCGTCGACACCAAGCACGTCATGTTCTGGATGGCGCGTCCGGTCGAGGCCGTGGACGCCGAACACCTGATCGACGCCTTCGGCCCCGTGCACCGCGCCGACGTCGGCGAGATCGACGGCATCAGCTGGATGTCGGTACGCGAGGCGCGGCGCATCCTGACCCACTCCACCGACAAGGACCTGCTGGCAACCTTCGTGGATCGCGTGCGCGAGGGGGCCGCACGTTCGCAGGCGGTGATCATCGTGCGGCACGGCAAGGCGGAAGCGCGCAAGGCGTGGAAAGGCACCGACGCGAACCGTCCGATCACCCCGCGCGGCGCGGCCTACGCCTTCGCGCTCAACCGCGAGCTCGCCTGCTACAACCCCACCCACCTGGCCACGTCGCCGTGGATGCGCTGTCAGGAAACCCTGCAGGTGCTCTCCTGGCAGACCGACCGCCCGATGAACCATGTGGACGAACTGACCGAGGACGCCTTTGCGGACAACCCCGACGCCACATGGCGGCGGTTCCTGCTTGAGGTCCAGGACACCCTCAGCAATCGCCGGAACACGGCCATCTGCATGCACCGCCCGGTCATCGGCGGCATGTTCGACCACCTGCGCGGCATGTGCGCCACCAAGCTGCTCGGCAAACGGCTCATCGCCAAATCCCCGTACATGCCCACCGGCAACGCCGTGGTACTGTATGTCATCGATTCACCCAACGGTCCCCGCATCATCGACATCCAAAAGGTGGCCCCCATTGTCTACTAGCGCACTGCACTACGGCTCCGGATCGATTCTGCCCAGCCGCTCCGGGTTCGCGGCCTCCACGGGCGGCATGCGACCGGCGCGCCCCGGCCAGCTCAGCCAAGGGCTGCTGGATGGCTTGGCAGGCGGCGCCGACCCCGAAGCGATCCGCGAACTCAGTCACACCTCGGCGGCCGCGCTGCTCGATCGCGTGCACCACACCGAGGATCCGGCTGTGGTCGAGCGCGTGCTGACGCTGGTCGACCACGAGGGCGTGGACGTCATCGCGGAGCTGTGGAGCCACGCGGAGCCCGATTCGTTGCCGGGGGTGCTGTGGCGGCTGTACATGCTTCGGACGTGGATGCGCAAGCAGGACACGGCCCTTGCCGCCCTGTGGCGGCTGGGAGAGCCGACTGTGACCTCGGCCTCGGTGATTGCCGGCGTGAACCAGGCCCCCACCGAGGACGACATCGCAGCCACCGCCGATTCGATTCTGGCCGGTGCGTTCACGGGTGATTTCGCCGTGGCATTGGACCGTGCGGCAGTGTTCACCGACGTGGTGGCCAACGGGCTGCGGCTCCAGGCGCACCGGATGGTAGCGGGTTACGGCCCCGACGCCGCCGCACCGGACGAGGAGAAAGCGGCGCGCACCAAGGCCGTGCGCCTCATGCACACGGCCGCCAACCTGATGAGCACCGCCAAGGTGTTCCATCACGGCGCCGCGCTCTGGCGCCACGGCAAGCTCGAATAATCCGGCGTGGCATACGACGCGAGCCTGTACAATGTAGATTCGCGCCGGACCGTGCTTAAGCCCCGGGCTCCATTTGTTGCCGCCGCGAGCGGCGTTTGCGCCGACAGGCGCTTTCACGGTTCGGCGCTTCGCCTATCTTCTATCGCGTGGAATCGCGGCGCACCAGATCGAACGAGGTCACGTACTTGCGTGCCGGTTCCGACGACCCCTCGATGCGCGCGATCAGCATATCCACGGCATGCCGCGCATAATCGTCCACATGCGGATCGATCGTCGTCAATCCGGGCATGCAGTACTCGGCATCCGGCACATTGTCGAACCCGATAACCTGCATATCCTGCGGCACGCGCACACCACGCCGCTGCAGCTCATGGATCACCCCGATGGCGAGTGCGTCGTTCAGGCACATGACCGCATCCGGACGCGGCGCATCCGGATCGTCCAACAGCCCCGCCACCGCGTCACGGCCGCCGGACTGCTCCCAGTCGGCGTTACGGACCAGCCGCCAGTCGACCTGCAGGCCTCGCTCCTCATGGGCCAACACATAGCCGCGAGTACGCATCGTGCTGGTGGTTTCGGGCAGCGACTCGCGGTCGGCATCCGGGCATGCGTTCTCCGCGGTGCCGCCGATCAACGCGATCCTGCGGCATCCCGAATCCAGCAGCGACCCCACCGCGGTGCGTACGGCCTCCACGTTCGGCATCGTGACCCAATCGCACAACCCTTGCGTATCGTAATCGCCCACAATCACCAACGGATACGGCTGATGCAGTATCGTGCGATCCGTGATCGGCGAACCCATGAAGAAAATCCAGCCGTCCGCGGCCAGCTTCTTCGTCTCCGGGATCGCCTGTGCCAAGCCGCCGGCGCTGTTGTAGGTATCGGTGATCACCGCGTACCCGCGGGAACGTGCCGCCGCCACGATGCTGTCGGCGAGATAGGGCATGAACGGCTGGGAGAAATCGGTGATGGCCAGTCCGATGAGCTTCGTGCCGCCGGTTTTCATGGCCCGGGCGGACACGTTGACACGGTATCCGAGGCGTTCGATGGCATCCTGGACACGCTGGCGCGTCTCCGGGCGCATACTGCCGGTGTTGTTCAGCACATTCGACACCGTCTTGATGGAGACGCCCGTCTCGCGCGCCACGTCGGTGATGGTCACCCGTTTCGCCACAGCACCCCTCTCGTCGTACCTCGGGCATGTTCGCACGGCTCGGCCGGAACGCCCGTCGATTCCAGCATAACGCGTTTTCCCCTGCGCAATCCGTTCCTTGCCGCCGGGTCCGGGGAAAACGAGGCCGTGCGGTCCGATCCTCCGCGGACCGGACCGCACGGCCGCTCGCGTCACTTGATGTGCAGGGCGGTCCAGCTCACCGGGGGCAGCGAGACGCGAACCGTGCCGGACTCGGCATCGTACATGGCCGACCCGTTGGCGTGCGGGGTCACACGGTTCTGGTCGTCGAGCGTATTCGCGGCGAACAGATCGTCGTCGTGCAGCGTCTGCGCCTCCACGGATGCCGGCGCAGCGCCGTCCTGCAGCTTGACCTCGAACTCGGCGGTCGACTCGAGGGAACGGTTCACCGCGAACACGGCGAGGGACCCGTCGGCACAGCGCACGGCCACGGCGTTCACGCCGTCGACCTCGCCATAGCGCGGCGTATCCACGGTGCCGGCGGACAGCTTCGGCTCCAGCACGGTGCCGCCCTTGGCCAGGCGCGCGGTCACGGAGAACGGGTGGAACGTGGTCTGACGCCAGGCCGGGCCGCCCGGCTCCGTCATGATCGGGGCGATGACATTGACCAGCTGCGCCAGGCTGGCGGCGCGCACGCGGTCGGCGTTCTTGAGCAGCGTGATCATCAGATCGCCGAACACCACGGCGTCGGCGGCGGTGTAGATGTCCTCCAGCAGACGCGGGGCCACCGGCCAGTTGCCGATGCCCTCGGGGGTCTTGCTCGGCTCCTCACCCTGGTACCAGACATTCCATTCATCGAACGAGATGTACACGTCGTGCGCGCTCTTCAGATGGGCCTTGGTGGCGTCGATGGTGGCGGCCACGTCCTTGATGAAGCCGTCCATATCCACGCCGGAGGCCAGGAAGCTGGCCATGTCGCGCGTGCCGTCCTCCTTGAAGAACGGCTGGTAGTAGGCGTGGCAGGAGACGAAGTTCACGTTCTCGTAGGTCTTCTCAAGAACGGTCTGCTCCCACTTGCCGAAGGTTGGCATGCCATGGGCGGAGGAGCCGCACACCACCAGTTCCACGTCCGGATCGATCTGGCGCATGCCGGCGGCCACGGAGGAGGCGAGCGTGCCGTAGTCCTCGGCGGACTTGTGGCCGAGCTGCCACGGGCCGTCCATCTCGTTGCCCAGGCACCACATGCGGATATCGAACGGCTTGTCGGCGCCGTTGGCGCGGCGACGTTCGGAGAGCTCGGTGCCGCCGGGCACGTTCGCGTACTCCAGCAGGTCGAGCGCCTCCTCCAGACCGCGGGTGCCGAGGTTCACGGCCTCCATCAGTTCGTTGCCGCCGGTGGCCTCAAGCCATTCGGCCATCTCGTGCAGGCCGAACTCGTTGGTTTCGGTGGAATGCCAGGCCAGATCCAGACGGCGCGGGCGGCTCTCCTTGGGGCCGACGCCGTCCTCCCAGCGGTAGCCGGACACGAAGTTGCCGCCCGGGTAGCGGATGGTGGTGGCGCCGAGTTCCTTGACCAGGTCGATGACGTCCTTGCGGAAGCCGTGTTCGTCGGCGGTCGGGTGGTCGGGCTCGTAGATGCCGGTGTACACGCAACGGCCAAGGTGCTCGACGAACGAGCCGAACAGACGATTGTTGACCGGGGCGACCTCAAAATCGTCATCGACGACGAGACGTGCGGTCAGATGGTCCTGCTGGGGCATGGGGTTCCTTTCTACATATCTGCATACGCTCTGCATACGTGACACGTATCCATACAACGATGTACCGCGGAGGCGCGGGCGACCGGGGACATCCGCGTGACAGCCACCAGTGTAGTACAACCTTGCACTGACTGCCGGAAGACGTGTCGCAGAGTCGGCTGAGGCCCTTCCGGTGCACATCACCGCGCCACTGCTACAAAAGGACCTCTTAGACCTCATCAACGGGTCCAAATGACGCACTGGCACCATAAAGCTGCGGCAAAAGGACCCCGAGAAGCCGCTTTACGGTCCCATCTGACGCAAAAACACCGTGAATATGCAGCAAACGGACCACTCAGCAGCACGTCTTAGTCCCATCGCACGCAGAATCACCGCCCACATGCGCCAAAAGGAACTCCAGAACGTCCCATCCGTCAGACCACAGGGCATGGCATCGGGATACGACAGGGGGCCGCGAACCGTGCGACGACGGTTCGCGGCCCCTGACATGCCATTAGGCCGCCCGGCTCGCGCCGGCTGTTCGGTCTGCCGGTTCAGCCCTCGCGCTTGGGCGCCTGGCTGGCCACGCGGGTCAGGCGCGGCGGGCGGCGCGTGGACACGAACAGCGGCTGCACCTCAACCAGCGGGTTGTACGGCGCCAGGCCGAACCACTTGACCGGGGAACCGGCCACGCGGCGGATCGCGTACTTGATCTGCAGCGAGAGGGCGCCACGGCCGGAGACCTTCGATTCGGGCATCAGCGCCTTGTGGATCACCACGTAGCGGATGGTGCCGATGCCGGGATCGGCGTCAAGCTTCGGGTAGATCGACTGCTGGTTCGGCAGTTCGCCGGTCTTCTCCAGATCGTGCATGATCTGATGCAGGTAGGCCGGGATGGACTGCGAGACCTTGAATCCGAGCCGGATGCGCACACGGAACAGGTAGTCGGTACCGAAGCTCTCGACCGAATACTCACGGGTGAACGGCTCGTCGGTGGTCTCGACGGCCACCGCCCACCATGCGCGGGCGCGCTTGGGGTGGTCGGCGAAGATCGAGAAGAAGATGTCCGTATCGAGACGCTTCAGGTCCGGATCGCTGGTCAGGTAGACGATGTTGTCCGCGAACCGGTGGATGCGGCTATCGTCGTGCAGCTTGTCCAGCGCGGGGAGGAAGTCCTTCGGCATCATGTGCCGACGCTGCGAGCGCTCCAGCTTGGTGCCCTCGTTCCACGTGTACATGACCATGAGAATCGCCAGCGTGAGCAGCAGCGTGAACCAGCCGCCATGCAGGAACTTGGCCATCGAAGCGGCGAAGAACAGGACCTGGATCGCCAGGAACACGATGGTGAACACAACGGCGCCGAACTTGTTGCTGCGGTGCCACAGGTAGATGCCCAGCAGGATCGTGGTGGTGATCATCGTGATGGTCAGCGCCAGGCCGTAGGCCGCCGAGATATGTTCCGAATCGCGGAACAGCAGCAGCACGGCCAGCGTGGCCACGCACAGCACCACGTTGACGACCGGAATGTACAGCTGGCCGCGGGTACGGGCCGGGTAACGAACCTGCAGATGCGGCATCCAGTTGAGGCCGGTGGCCTCGGAGACCATGGTGAACGCGCCCGTAATCAGCGCCTGGGAGGCGATGATGCCGGCGGTGACCGACAGCACGACGGCCACATAGCGCACGTTCGGATCCATCATCTGGAAGAACGGGTTGATCCCCTCGGCGTCGGCCAGTTCGGGGTTGTTCTGGTTGCGCAGCATCCACGCGCCCTGGCCGAAGTAGTTGAGCACCAGCGCCACCTTGATGAACGGCCAGGTGAAGTAGATGTTGCCGCGGCCCACATGGCCCATATCCGAGTACAGCGCCTCGGCGCCGGTGGTCGAAAGGAACACGGTGCCCATCAGCGCCAGACCGGCGGCGTTATTCGGACTGAACAGGAACTTGATGCCGTAGTACGGGTTGAGCGCGGCGAGCACGGACCAGTCGTTGCCGATGGCCACCACGCCGACGACCGCCAGGAACGCGAACCAGACCATCACCACCGAACCGAAGACCTTGCCGATCGATTCGGTGCCGCGCGACTGCACGGCGAACAGGATCACGATGATCACCGCGGTGATCATCATCGTCAAATCCTTGTTCTCGGTGAACAGATGCTCCAACGCCGGCAGCGTCTTCAGACCTTCGACGGCGGACGAGATCGACACGGCCGGCGTCAGCACCGAGTCCGCCAGGAACGCCGCGCCGCCGAGCATGGCCGGTATGACGAGCCATGCGCCGTATTTGCGAATCAACGAGTACAGAGCAAAGATGCCGCCTTCACCGTTGTTGTCGATGCGCATGGCAATCAGCACGTACTTGACCGTGGTGATCAGCGTGATCGACCAGAACACCAGCGACAGCATGCCCAGCACCGCCTCACGACCGGTGTTGGCCAGGCCGCCCTGACCGGACAGGAAGGTTTGCGCGGTGTACAGGGGCGAGGTGCCGATGTCGCCGTAGACGACGCCGAGCGCCACGATGGCCATGCCGAGGCTGACCTTATCCGGACTGGACTGCAGTTTGCACCACCAGCGACCGATCGGACCGCGGGCGGCGACCTTGTCGAGCTTCTCGGCCTCCTTGCGTTCGGCCTCCTGCTGCTTGGTGATTTCCTCGCGCTCTTCCTTGGTCAGCTTGCTGCGCGAGACCTTCGGCGCGTTGGTGAATGAATCCGCCCTGAGCAGGGCTTGATCGGGTTTCTCGGCATTTCGATTAGCCGGGGAGGCACCGTTACGTTTCCCGGACTGCTTCCCGTTCTGCGACGACCCACGCTGACGTGATTCCGCCATAGTACATATCCTCCATCGCCGGGGACCTTCCCCGCACGCGAGTTTCTCTCACTAGTACGAGAAACGGCGCCGATTTTCAACGCCGCTTCCCTGCACTGCTGGATAGTCTATACGGTTCCTTCACCTTTTGCGAATCGAATTGTGAAGACGACCCCGGAAACCGTTGTCCCGCAACGTCTTCCGAACTTTGGCAACACACCGCGACCATATGTGAAGAAGCCGTCGGCGGGACGACGGGAACCCATCGTCCGCCGACGGCGCCTGCACCGTGGGCGTCGAAACCGACGACGCACCCGTGCGTCTGACCGCCGATTACGAGCTGGTCGTGCGCGAATCCACGCGACGGCAGACGGACACCCATCCGCCTCGCCTCGGAAAAACGTTACAAAACCACCCTCCATGTATGCGAAAAACGTTACAACAGACATTCTCCGCCGTCGGAAAAACGTTACAATAGAGACACACCAAACGCAGAAAAACGTTACAAGCGAGGTGACGACATGCTGTACCGCAATGCATGGGAGCAGCTTGAGACTTGGCGAACCGGCAATACCGCGGCCAGAAAACATGGCCGGCACACCAAAGCCCTGATGATCACCGGCGCACGCCAGGTCGGAAAAACCACACTGGTAAGGGAATTCGGAAGCCGACATTACAAGCGCCTCGCGGAATTGAACTTCCTCACCGACCCGGTAGCCGCCACCGTCTTCGACGGGGCCCTCGACGCGGACAGCGTGACGGCCAATCTCACCGCCTATCTCAAAACGACGCTTCCCCCTGGCGAGACACTGGTCCTCCTTGACGAGATACAAGAATGCCCACGAGCGCGAACGGCCATCAAATTCCTCGTGGAGGACGGACGATTCGATTACGTGGAGACCGGATCACTGCTCGGCGTGCGAACGAAGGAGGTCCCTTCATACCCGGTGGGTTTCGAGGAATCCTTCCGCATGTATCCGTTGACCTTTGCCGAATACTGTCTGGCCAACGGCGTACCCGAGTCCACCCTGACCATGCTCCGGGAGCATTTCGATACGGCCACCCCCGTCAGCGACGCCATACACAACACCATGCAACGACTGTTCATGTCGTATATCGTGGTCGGAGGCATGCCGGAGATTGTGCAACGCTACGTCGACACCCATGACATAGCCCAGGTCGTTGATTTGCAGCACAATCTGCTCGACCTCTACCGCATCGACATCACGAAATACGCCGACAAAACCGACATGCCGAAGATACGTGCCATCTTCGACGCGGTGCCCGCACAGCTCGACGACCGCAATCGCCGGTTCGTCCTCGCGGACCTTGGCAAGACCGCACGCCAAAACCGCTACGCCAGCAGTTTCCTCTGGTTGGCCGACGCAGGCGTGACCCTGCCCTGCTACAACGTCACCGCTCCCACCGTGCCGCTGCAGGCAAACCGCAAATACAGCCTGTTCAAACTGTTCCTTGCGGATACGGGCCTGCTCTGCGCCTCGTCGATGGAGAACGTGCAGTTCGCCATTCTCAACGGTCAGATCGACATCAACATGGGGGCGATCGCGGAAAACGTGGTGGCGCAGGAACTGGCGGCGAACGGATTCGCCCTGCATTATTTCCACACCAAACGCCTGGGAGAGGTGGACTTTGTGGTGCAAACCGGGAATGCGGTGCTGCCCATCGAAGTCAAATCAGGCAGGGACTGGACTCAACATACGGCGCTGGACAACGTCATGGCCGTGCACGAGTGGAATCTTGACCGCGCACTCGTGCTATGCAACGGCAACCTCAGCCAAGACGGCAATGTGACATATCTGCCGTTGTACATGACGATGTTCATCAAGCCGCCGCAGCAGCCGGCAAGTATGCCGTTCGAGATAGACCTCAGCGCGTTGCGGTAACCGCTCACACCCCGTACACGGTGCGGGTCACGCGGCGTGTGGCGCGTGCGACCTCGGCCACCGGCAGATCGAACACGTCCGCCAGCGCGGCCAGCGTGTAGGGGATCATGTACGGGGCGTTCGTCCGGCCGCGGTACGGCATCGGTGCCAGGTACGGCGCGTCCGTCTCCACCATCACATGGTCGAGGCCCACAATGCGCGCCGACTCGCGGATGCCGTCGTTGCCCTTGTAGCTCACCGTGCCGGACATGCTCAGGTACCAGCCGTGCTCGCGAGCCACCTTGGCCATTTCCGCGTCGCCCGAATAACTGTGGAACACGGTGAATTCCGGGGCGCCATCCGCCAGCAGCGTCTCGATGACCTCGCGGTGCGCGTCGCGGTCGTGGATCTGCATCGGCAGGTTCAGCTCCTTGGCGAGCGCGATGTGATCACGGAACGCCTGACGCTGCAGTTCACGCGCCGAACCGCCGGTGCGGAAGAAGTCCATGCCGGTCTCGCCGATGGCCACCACCTGCTCGGGGTAGGCGACGGCCAGCCGGTGCACCTCGGCGAGCGCCTGGTCGAAGGGCACGTCGTGATGCGGCCTGTACTTGAGCTCCAACCCATCCGGCCCGGGTACGCCGCGGTGTCCGTGCAGCACCGACTCGTTGGGGTGGATGGCCAAAGCCGCGTGCACCACACCCGGATGGTCCAGGGCCATCTGCACGGCGGTCATCAGATCCGGCAGCTCGCAACCGGAGTCGATGACGCCTTCGATGCCGACGGCCGCGGCCTGGTCGAGCAGCTCGCTGACGCTGTAGACGGGAACCGCCGGCTGCCCCTTCATCTCCGCCTCGTGGCTCATCGCCTTGGAGAAGGGGACGACGGAGGCGACATGCGTATGGTTGTCGATGGTCCGGGCGTCTTCGGGCAGCGGCTCGGGGGCCGGTGCCCAGCTGCGGTCGCGGTGATGCTTGCTCATGGTTCCCCAGTGTAGCCGGGAAGGGGTTCGCACTACCTCGCGATTCAAATCAGGAGGCCTTGATTTTCCACCCTTGTATTGTTGTATCTCGAAGTAAGGTGCATTCCTTCCATGAGCCCATACCCGAAAAGTCTCACAACACAACAATCCGGCACCATGACTCACCGGCACGGAAACCCCTAAGCTGGAGATACATCGAACCCGCCGGGCGACCCAATGTCCCAACGAATCGGAGTGAAGCTTGGCGACCGGAACGAAAGGAGGCGCCATGGTCACGCTCGACGACGTCGCCGCACGCGCCGGCGTCTCACGCATGACGGCGTCGAACGCGCTCCGGGGCAAGACGATCGTGCGCCCGGAAACGGCTCGCAAGGTCATCGCGGCCGCCGAGGAGCTCGGCTACCACCCCAACCTTGCGGCGCGCCAGCTCAGTTCGGGACGCACCCACGTCATCGGACTGACCGTCGCCGATTTCGACCTGATCTTCCCCGCCGCCCTGGCCGCGGCCATCTCCGACCGGGCCCAGACGCTCGGATACCAGGTCATCGTGCAGCAGACGCGGTTCTCGCACGACTTCGAACGCCGCATGCTGTCCAGCGCCACCAGCCAGATCTGCGACGGCACGATCATCTGCTGGCCCAGTTCCGCCTCCGCCGAGATGGAGACCTTCGCCCGCGCCCACCCGCTGGTGCTGCTGGACGGGTTCGGCCTGGAAGGGCGCTGCGACTGCGTGTTCACCCCCTGCGCCGAAGGCATGGCGGCGGCGATGCGGCATCTGATCGAGCATGGCTGCCGCAGGGTGCTGATGCTCGGCGGCAGCTATCTGCCGCCGGAACGGTTCGCGGAGGCCGACACCTCCGAACGACGCCGCATCCGGGGTGCGGCCGAAGGACTACTGTCGAACGGCCTGCCGTACCGCGCCGACGACGTCTACCCCTGCGGCTGGACGCGTGAGGCGGGGTACCGCCGTATGCGGGCCATCCTCGAGGAACGCCGCGACTTCGACGGCGTCTGCTGTCTGAACGACCCGATCGCGATCGGCGCGCTCACGGCGCTGACCGACGCCGGGATCCGCGTGCCGCAGGATGTGGCGGTCATCGGGTTCGACGGCGTGGAGGACGGCCGATATCTCTCCCCCGGTCTGACGAGCGTGGCCATCGACCCGAGGCAGGCCGCCGAGGTCTGCCTGGATCTGCTCATCGAACGCATCGGACAGCGGCCGGACGTCCCCACGGATGACGGAACCGCACCGCCGCGGACGATCACCCTCGGGTACCGGCTCGAATCGCGTGGCAGCGGCGAACGCCTGTGATTCGCAGGTGCACCCCTTGATATCGCCACCCAAGCCACGCGTGCTTGCCGCACCGAAATTTTAGCGCTACAATTCACGTGACGACAGGGAATGCATCCCGCGCATCCCGGCGGAGCAGCATCGCCCCGACCGCATAAACCCGCGGACGCATTCCACCCAACACAGCGAAGGAGCTTCCATGACCATCACCTCGCCATTCACCGCCGCCGACGGCGCCCTGACCTGGGTCGGCGACGGCGAAACCGTCCGCATCGAACCATGGGGCGCGAACAGCATCCGCGTCCGGGCCCGCTTCATGCAGCCGATCGCCGACGCCGACTGGGCGCTGCTGCCGCCGCCCGCCGACGCCCCCGCACCGACCATCGTCATCGCCGATGACGGCTCCCAGGCCTCCCTGACCAACGGAGGCATCACCGTGACCGCGCGCATGCCCCGTTGGGACGGCCGCTGCGAGCTCACGTTCACCGACGCCGACGGCACCGTGCTGTTCAAGGAGACCGACGACGGCGGCGCGCTGCGGCTCAAGGCGCGCAAGTACGAGCCGCTGCCCGGCGGCGGCGTCCGCACCACCGTCACGTTCGATGCCGACCCGCATGAACACCTGTACGGCATGGGCGAATACCAGCAGCCCGTCATGGACCTCAAGGGCACGACCCTGGAACTGGCGCACCGCAACTCGCAGGTGTCGGTGCCGTTCGTCGTCTCCTCGAAGGGCTACGGCTTCCTGTGGCACAATCCGGCGGTCGGCCGCGCCACGTTCGCCAAGACCGGCACGCAGTGGCAGGCAGCGGCCTGCGACCAGATCGACTACTGGGTCACCGCAGGCGACTCCCCGGCGCAGATCGAGCGCCAGTACGCCGACGCGACCGGCCACGCGCCCGTCATGCCCGAATGGGGCCTAGGCTTCTGGCAGTGCAAGCTGCGCTACTGGAACCAGGAGCAACTGCTCGAGACCGCGCGCGAGTTCAAGCGCCGCGGCATCCCGATCGACCTGATCGTCATCGACTTCTTCCATTGGCCGCTGATGGGCGATTTCCGCTTCGACGCAGAGTTCTGGCCCGACCCGAAGGCCATGGCCGACGAACTGCATGAGATGGGCATCAAGCTCATGGTGTCGGTCTGGCCGCAGATCGACCTGGAGTCCGAGAACTACGACGAGATGCGCGCCCACAACTACCTGGCGCACGTGACCTCGGGCAAGGATGTAGGCATGTGGTGGCCGCGCGACAACCAGTTCCTCGACGCCACGAACCCCGAGGCGCGCGCCTTCGTGTGGGGCCTGGTCAAGCGCAACTACACGGATCTGGGCGTGGACGCGTTCTGGCTGGACGAGGCCGAGCCCGAATGGGGCGGCGACTACGACTACAGCCACTACCTGTTCCACATCGGCCCGGTGAACAAGGTCGGCAACGTGTACCCGCAGCTGTACAACAAGACGTTCTACGACGGGCAGCTGGAGATCGGCCGCGAGAACGAGATCGTGAACCTGACCCGCGCCGCCTGGGCCGGCTCGCAGCGCTACGGCTCACTGGTCTGGTCGGGCGACGTGCACTCGACGTTCGACGACCTCAAGGCGCAGATCACCTGCCAGGTGCATATGGGCATGGCCGGCATCCCGTGGTTCACCACCGACATGGGCGGGTTCGCGGGCGGCAACCCGGATGACCCGGACTTCCGCGAGCTGTACGTGCGCTGGTGCCAGTTCTCCTGCTTCTCACCGGTGATGCGCAACCACGGTGAATATTCGTAGCTTTTGAGGCCACTGGTTATTGTGTTTGGAGGCCGGGGTTA
>ERZ1090860.4-NODE-4-length-163072-cov-30.177681_pt1 | contig 163072 bp, 167 predicted proteins | sample MGYA00478483_ERZ1090860 | MGnify/ENA primary metagenome ERZ1090860 (study PRJEB33644, sample SAMEA5815741) | chicken gut metagenome | biome: Chicken; feature: Gastrointestinal Tract; material: Caecum | place: Ireland | collected 2019-01-01 | study: A study of the...
CCCCAACTCGCCCCACCCATTCACCTTTATAAAATAACACTCACCCCGGGTTTTCCGCGCGGGGGGGGGGGGGCCGCCCCCCCCCCGCGCCCCCCCCCCCAAAACCGCACGCGCCGCGCCGGCACAAACTGCACCGGCGCGGCGGGTATGGCGGTTTTGAAATCTTTTGGGTACTGCCTGCTTATTCTTCCGAGGTGGCAATGGCCTGGGCGCGGGCTTCTTCCCACTCTTTGTAAGCGGTCTCGAACTCGTCCATGCTCATGGAAGTGTCATACAGGTGCTGGTACTTGTAACGCTGCAGGGCCACACCGTAGGGAGCGTACTCCCCTTCCATGGGGTTCAGGTCGCAGATGACGTACCCGTCGCCGGAAGAAACGCTGAAGGGAATGGCGATGGCATGGTCGATCAGCATGACCTCGGCTTCGGCAAAGGCGGTGTAGCGGGCGGCATCGTCATCATAGATGGCCTCGGCCTCTTCCACCTTGGCGCTGTATGCGGCGAACAGAGCCTGGGTCTCGGGGTCTTCGCTCAGATCCCAGAAGCCGTAGCTGTTGTCGGCCACAAAGGGCTCGGTCCAGGTCTGGGGATCGGCGTAGTCGGCGCCCCAGTTGCACTTCATCAGGGCGTAGTCGCCGCCGCGGCGCACTGCGGACAGGAAACCGGTCTCGGGGCCGGCCTGCACGATGATGTCAATGAAGTCGGACCCCAGAACGCCTTCGATCTGCTGCTCCACGACCTGGCATTCCTTGTCCCAGTTGGTGGTGCTGGGGTTGTAGGGCATGAGGACCTTGATGGGGAAGGTGGCGCCTTCGGCGGTCAGCTCGGCCTTGGCGGCGTCACGGTATTCAATAGCCTTGGCTTCGTCGAAGCTGTCGCCCTGGGTGTAGGGCAGCAGGGCATCATACTGGGTGAAATCCTTGCCGCCGCCCACAGCAAAGTTGGCGGGGGTGATGGTGTTGTTCATCAGGTCGGAGGGATTGTAGGGCTCGCTGACGGTCAGGGCCTTGACACGGTCCAGCGCCGCCATGACGGCCTTGCGGAAGTTTTCGTTGTTGACGGCCAGCTTCCAGTTCTCCGGCTCATACTGTTCGTCAAACTGCGGGTCAAAGTTGAAGCTGTAGAAGTAGCTGAAGGAAACGTCCGGACGGGAGCCATGGACCAGGTTGGCGGTGCTCTCATCGGCCAGCATGGCGTCCAGCAGATCGGAAGGCACGGCAGCGTAGTCGCTCTCATCCGCCTGATACATGGACACGCTGACGTTGATGGCTTCGGCGTTGTAGGTCTGGCGGATCTCGTCAATGAAGACATTGTCCTTGTCCCAGTAAGACTGGTTCTTGGTCAGCACGCGCTCCTGCTGGGGCAGGTAGCTGGACAGGATGTAGGCACCGTTGTACAGCAGGTTTTCGTTGTCCAGGCCGAACTGATCGCCGCACTCTTCCAGGAAAGGTCCGTACACCGGCATGTAGGAGGTGTAGGACAGGACGCTGAGGAAGAAGGGGCAGGGCTGGTCCAGCGTGTAAACCAGGGTGTAGTCATCCACAGCCTTGACACCGATGCTGTCGGCCTCCACGGGGTCCACCACTTCGATGGGATCGCCGGCATCGTCCACGGCATTTTCGCCGGTGGCCAGCCCCAGGGTCTCCAGGGTCAGCAGGTAGGCGGTGTAGTCGTAGTAAGCCTGGGCGTTGTGCACCACCGCACCGGTGGAGTACATGTACTGGTTATCGGCGGCGTTGCGGGCATCGTTGACATACTGTGCGGTGGATACCCAGTCGTTGGCGGTCACATCGGCCACCTCGTTGCCGTCCTTGTCCACCCACTTGACGCCCTGCCGGATGTGGAAGGTCCACTCGGTCATATCGTCGTTGCTCTCCCAGCTTTCGGCCAGGGAGGGAATGATGTTGCCGTAGGAGTCATACTCCACCAGACAGTCCACCACGTTGGCGCCGATGGCGTACTCATTGGTCTGGCTGGTGGTCAGGTAATTCAGGGTGGTCACTTCGCTGGAGTACAGCTCCCGGTAAACGGCCGCCCCCTCAGCGGTGGTGCTGGTGCCGTTGCCGCCGCAGGCTGCCAGCGACACGCACATGGCACCGGACAGCGCCAGGCTGATCAGCTTCTTCGTCGTGTTCATAGGGCTCACTCACTTTCCTTCTCTCGGTCCTTTCGGGCCGTAATGACGGGCAGACAGGGTATTCCGCCCGATTTTCCCCAAATAAGACAAAAAGCAAACAAGCCCACACCAATGTGGACACTGTTTGCCCTTGAAAAACGCCTCGGGCCCGTCGATCCTCGGCGCGTCTTTGCGGAAAATTGATTGGCCCTAGTATAACAAAAAGGTAGATGAATGTCAAGATTTCGGCCCCTGCCGGAATGTTTATTTTGCATAAAAATACAGAATATTGCTGCTGTTTTGCCGATTTTTTCCATGCAGGTCCTCCAGATACAAAAAAGCACCCGGAAACAGACGAAGTGTTTCCGGGCGTATTCACTGATTGGTCCAGCGGGTCATTCGGCGGCCGTCTGGGCAGGATAGATCATGTCAATGCCGGTCTGCAGGGTCTCCCGATTGATGGCCCCCACCGCCCGGGCCACCACATTGCCTTCCGCGTCAATGAGGTAGGTGGAGGGCAGCGAGTAGACCGAATAGGTCAGGGCGGCATCCTGGTCGGTGTCAAAGTACACCGGGAAGGTATAGCCTTTTTCGGCCACAAAGTCTCCGGCGGTGCTTACCGTTTCCCGGGAGCCGTCGGTCATGTTGACCATGAGGAACTGCACGTCCTCTCCCAGCTCATCGTATGCCTGCTGGAAGTCGTCCATCTCACTCTGGCAGGGGCCGCACCAGCTGGCCCAGAAGTTGACCACCACCGGCTTGCCTGCAAAGTCAGAAAGCTTTACAGCGTTGCCTTTCGCATCATAGACGGTGAAGTCCGGAGCCGCCTGGGAGGCCGCCTCTTCCCCGTCTTCAGTATCGGAAGCTGCCTGTTCGGAGGTTGCTTCCGGGTTTTCCGCCGGGACCGGAGTCGCCTGACTGACCAGAAGATCATCCGGGGTCCGGCCATTGCTCAGATCCTTATATAACAGAGAGGCCCCCGTGATCAGCAAAGCGAAGGCGGCAACTCCCACCAGCAGAATGATTTTTTTGTTCATCTGTTCTCCCCTTTCAGCTCAGAAGCGCCAGCATGCGGCCCAGCAGTCCGGTGGCCATGAGCAGGCCCACCAGCACCAGGAACCCGCCGCTGATGCGGTTGATGACGGTATAGTGACGCTTGATCCAGTCAAAGGCAGATTTGAGTTCGTCAATGAGAAGGGCGCTGGCCACAAAGGGCACGCCCAGCCCCAGGGAGTAGGTCAGCAGCAGCAAAACGCCCGTCCAGACGCTCCCCTGCTGGGAAGCCAGCAGCAGGGCCGAGCCCAGGAAAGCCCCCACGCAGGGCGTCCATCCCAGAGAGAAGATCAGCCCAAAGAGCACCGAGGAGAAAAAGCCCGGGGTGCGCACAGCGGTACCGCCGGCCATCCCGCCCCGGAACAGCTGCACCCGCAGCACCCCCAGGAAATTCAGACCGAAGAGGATGACCACCACACCGGAGACCAGGTTGACGGCGGTCTGGTGGGACTTGAGGAAGCCGCCCACCGTGCCGGCCAGGGCCCCCATGGCCACAAAGACCAGGGTGAAGCCCAGCACAAAGCCAAGGGCACCGGTGAGAGTCTTGCGCATGCTGCGCTGACCTCCGGCAAAGTAGGATACGTAGATGGGAAGCATGGGCAGAAGGCAGGGAGAAACAAAGGTGATGATGCCTTCCAGGAAAGAGATGAGGTATTGCATCGGAAAGGTTCCTTTCTGTGCAGGAATGGGATTTGACGGAGCTGTGGTTTTTGGCTATACTGGCAGGTAGTAAGGAGGTGACGGCCTTGCCGTTTGAAACCTTGTTCCCGGTATGGGACCAGCTGACCCCTGCCCAGCAGCAGACCCTGCGCGGGGCTGCCGTGCTGCGCAAAGCCCCCCAGGGCACCATCGTGCACGACGGCGCGGCGGACTGTCTGGGATATCTGGTGGTGCGCAGCGGCCAGCTGCGGGCGTACTATCTTTCGGAAGAAGGGCGGGAGATCACACTCTACCGCCTGTTTGAGCGGGATGCCTGCCTGCTGGCGGCTTCCTGCATGATGCCCAGCATCCAGTTTGATGTGACCATCGAGGCGGAAAAGGACAGCGAGATGTACATCATTCCCCCCGACGTGTATAAATCGGTGATGAAGGAATCGGCCGCCGTGGCCAACTACACCAACGAGATCATGAGCACCCGGCTTTCGGATGTGATGTGGCTGATGGAGCAGGTCATGTTCCGCAGTTTTGACCGGCGGCTGGCCGGATTCCTGCTGGAGGAAAGCGAACTGGACGGCACCACCGCGCTGAAGCTCACCCACGAGAAGATTGCCAATCACCTGGGCACCGCCCGGGAGGTGGTCACCCGGATGCTGCGGTATTTCCAGAGCGAAGGCATGGTGAAGCTGTCCCGCGGGACGGTGGAACTGACCGACACGGACAAGCTGCGGACGCTGCGGGGGGACAACTGAAAACACAGAAAGCACGCCCCGCCGAAGCGGAACGTGCTTTTGCGGGCTTGATTACAGCAGAGCGAGGATGCGGGCCTTGGGCATGGCGCCCACGGACCGGTTGACCTCCTGGCCGTTCTTGACGACAACCAGGGTCGGGATGCTCATGACGCCGAACTGCGCGGCCAGAGCCGGCTCTTCGTCCACGTTGATCTTGCAGACCTTGATGTCGCTGCGCTCGGCGGCGATCTCATCCAGGATGGGGCCCACCATACGGCAGGGACCGCACCAGCTGGCCCAGAAGTCCAGCAGGACGGGCTTGTCGCTGTGCAGCACTTCGTTTTCAAAAGTAGCGGTCGTGATATGAAGAACAGACATGGTCAATAACCTCCGTTTTTTGTGTGGTGTTTGGGTTTCCCCTTTCAGTATGGTACTATCATACCCCCATTTTTTCAATTCTTCCGTAACTATGTCACCAAAGAAAAAAGTCATACCTTGGCATTTGTATCCCCGGCATATTTCACAACTTTTTATTCGGGGCGTCCAAAAAGATTTTTGCCGCAAAATTTTGTATTTTGTTCACAGATGTGGTACAATCGAGGGTAAGCATAGACCCGCCCGTCACCGGGCCCCGGGCACGGCGGCGGGACCGAAAGTATATTGGTTTTTGTGAACTGTTAAGGAGAGTGTTTATGGCGTACTATTTTTCTGAACCGTCCCGCACGTTTGGTGAATATCTGCTGGTGCCGGGGTATTCCTCTTCCGAATGTGTGCCCAATGCGGTGAGCCTGCGCACCCCACTGGTCAAGTACCGCAAAGGCGAGGAAGAATGCCCGCTGGAAATGAACATCCCGATGGTTTCCGCCATCATGCAGTCTGTCTCCGGGGAAAAGCTGGCCATCGCGCTGGCCAAGCAGGGCGGTGTTTCCTTCATCTACGGTTCCCAGACCATCCAGGAGGAAGCTGACATGGTGCGCCGGGTCAAGGCCTACAAGAAGGGCTTTGTGACCAGCGACTCCAATCTGCCTCCCGAAGCCACCCTGGCCGACGTGCTGGACCTGAAGACCCGCACCGGCCATTCCACCGTGGCCATCACCGCCGACGGCACCCCCCACGGCAAGCTGCTGGGCATCGTGGCCTCCCGAGACTATCGCCTGTCCCGCATGTCCACCGACCTGAAAGTCACCGAGTTCATGACCCCGCTGGAAAAGCTGGTCACCGCTCCCGCCACCACCAGCCTGCATGACTGCAACGACATCATCTGGGACAACAAGATCAACTCCCTGCCCCTGGTGGATGAGGAAGGCAACCTGCAGTACATGGTCTTCCGCAAGGACTACGACAGCCACAAGGAAAACGTCAACGAGCTGCTGGACAAGAACAAGAGCTACGTTGTGGGCGCCGGCATCAACACCCGCGACTACGCCGAGCGTGTTCCCGCTCTGGTGGATGCCGGTGTGGATGTGCTGTGCATCGACTCTTCCGAGGGCTTCAGTGAATGGCAGTCCCGCACCATCACCTGGATCCGCGAGCATTACGGCGACAGCGTCAAGGTTGGTGCCGGCAACGTGGTGGACCGCGACGGCTTCCTGTTCCTGGCCAAGGCCGGCGCCGACTTCGTCAAGATCGGCATCGGCGGCGGTTCCATCTGCATCACCCGCGAGACCAAGGGCATCGGCCGCGGTCAGGCGACCGCCGTCATCGAGGTTGCCAAGGCCCGGGACGAGTACTACGAACAGACCGGCATCTATGTGCCCATCTGCTCCGACGGCGGCATCGTGCACGACTATCACATCACCCTGGCTCTGGCCATGGGCGCCGACTTCGTCATGCTGGGCCGTTACTTTGCCCGCTTTGACGAGAGCCCGACGAACCGTCTGCGCATCAACGGCAACTACGTCAAGGAATACTGGGGCGAAGGTTCCAACCGCGCCCGCAACTGGCAGCGCTACGACCTGGGCGGCGCCCAGAAGCTGAGCTTTGAGGAAGGCGTGGACAGCTATGTTCCCTACGCCGGCCCTCTGGCAGACGGCGTGCAGACCACCCTGTACAAGGTGCGGTCCACCATGTGCAACTGCGGCGCGCTGAACATCCACGAGCTGCAGCAGAAAGCCCGCCTGACCGTTGTGTCCTCCACCTCCATTGTGGAAGGCGGCAGCCACGACGTGATCCTGAAGAACAGCCCCAACAACTGATCTTCCCCACTCTGACAAAAGCGGGAGCCCCGCTCCGGTCAACGACCGGAGCGGGGCTCCTTTTTTTCTGTTGTGGTCTGTTTCAGCCGGAAAAGCCCAGGGTGATGGTGCCGGACTGGCACTCCGCTTCGATGGATGCGGAGCCGCTGCCCTGACGCCGCACTTCTCCGGTAAGGGACTCTCCGTTCACATTCAGGGTGCCGCCCTTGTTCTCGGCTTCCAGCCGGAAAGCATCCGCACGGCCTTGCAGGGTGGCCGTCACATTGCCGCCCTCCGCTTCCACATCCAGCTGACGGTTGACCGAAACCTGCGCCGCCTCTACGGTGCCGCGCTTGGCATCCAGGGAGACTTCGTCCGCCGTGATGGCATCAGCCGACACGGTGCCGTTCCCCTCTTCCTGCAAGTCCACCTTGCGGGCGGTGATCCGGCCCACCGTGACAGCAGCCCCCACAGAATCCACTTCCAGCTCATCCAGGGTCAGGTCCGGCAGGGTGGCGCTGCCGCCAGTAAGTTTGAATTCCAGGCGCCGCGGCATATTGTTGGCAGGCAGAACCAGGGTCAGGCTGGCGGTGCTGCCCTGGTCGGCGGACAGGCGCGCATCCAGCTTATTTTCCCGGTCCATCTCCTGCTGGTCTACCCGCAGGGCACTGTCGGCCACGCCGGTTCCCCGCAGGGTAACGGCAGAGACGGTATCGTCCACCGTGACGACCAGATTCATCTGGGACAGTTCCAGGTCCACCTCCGTGATAGCGGCGGGATAGGTTGTCTCCCAGTCAGAGGGTGCCTGGGTATCGGCCGAAACATTGGTCGAAGCCGGAGCCGAAGCATCAGCGGCCGGGGCCGGGGTAGCGGTATCCTGGGCCGCGGGAGCCGGAGTGGAGTCAGCCAGTGCGGCAGGTGTATCGGACACGACCTGTTCGCTGGCCGTCACGGTGATTTCCTTGTCGCGGCCGAATCCCCGGAACCCGGTGGCGGCGGCAGACAGGGCCAGCGCCAGTGCCACCAACAGCAAAATCACTACGAACAGAACCAGCAGCCCCGGCCCCTGCAGTCCGGTGCGGGTCACCGGACCGTCAGCGGGGTTCCCGCCGTCCATTGCATCGGAGGGCGGCTGTGCGGCGCCCGATGCCGAATCTCCATCAGCATTCCCGGACAAGCCCGCGCCTTCCAGGATCTTGGCAGCCACCGTTTCGGGATCGCCCAGTTTCTCGGCGGTCTCGGCCTCGTGGTCGGGGCCGGCGGCGTCAAAGTATTCCACGTAATATTCCAGCGCATCCCGGCGCTCCTGCGGCGGCATGTGGGCCAGCAGCTTTTCCAGTTTTGCAATATACTCGTACTTGGTCATGGCATTTCCCCCCAAAACAATGTGTCGATTTTTTGTGTGTAGGCCTTCCATTCGTCCTGATACCCCTGCAGGCGGACAAGGCCCAGTTCTGTGATGCGGTAATAGCGGCGGTTGCGGCCATTGGCTGTCTCATCGTGCACGGTGAGGCACTGGTCTTTCTGCAGACGGCGCAGTACCGGGTACAGCGAGGATTCCGAAACATCCAGCACTTCTTTGATCTGCTGGGTGATGCGGTACCCGTAAGAGCCTTCCGCCTGCTGGGAGACCACGGCCAGCACAACGGCATCCAGCAAAGCCGCATTGGATACAAAGGTCATGGCATGCTCCCTTCTTATATGTCTTTATATATTATATATCATATAATATAGTGTAATGCAATAGGGTATTCCCTGTTTTTTGCAAAAAAATAACCGCGGAATGAATCCGCGGCCCACAAAAAGGAAACCCCCGCCTGAGGGAAAGGCGGGGGTCCAAAAGAAAGGAGGAGAAGAACACATGAAAAAGTTTGTTTTAGCTTTGCTTGCAAGTAAATTGTAACCCTTTTGCAACCATTTGTCAATGGTCATTTGTTAAAGTTTTGTAACTATTTTCATTCTTTTGTTACCATTTGAATTGCTTCTCCTCCGGAGTCCTGCGTTCAGCTGCGCGGCGTCAGCGTTATGGTGGCTTCAAAGCTGGATTTGCCGTCCGGCAGAATACCGGCAAAGTACCACTCCCCGCTTTCCAGCTGATGACGGTACAGGGTGAAAGAACCGCCGCGAGGCACTTCCTTGTGGTAGTAGATGATCACATCCTGCACAAAGTTGGTTTCCAACAAGTCCATGGGCAGCGCATCGCAGATCACATCCACATACCGGGCGTTGTTCATGTGGCCGTTCATATCGCACTGGCTGTAGGCGGCGGTGTGGGTGCCCACCGCTTCACAGTCGGCCAGCGGCGCCTTGTGCATCTTCATGGGCAGTTCTTCCGGCACCTCCACGGCCCAGTGGGCGGTGGTAAATTCCTCCGGATGCTTGCGCAGGATCATCCGGCGGTCGGTATCAATGACCACCCAGCGGCTGTCCACCAGCGCCACCTGGCTGCCGTCGGCATCCAGCACCTGGGTGATGCGCTTGTTCACCGCCCGCTTCATAGCTTCCGGTTTGGTGATGAGGGTCAGGTGCTCATCCACATGGGGCACCCGGTCAAAATGCAGCGCCTGCTTGGCCAGCACATAGGCCGTGTGGGTCTTGGCATAGACTTCATCGGTCAGGCCCAGGGCGATGGCGTGCTCCCCTGCAATCTGCTGGGCGTAGCGCAGCACCGATGCCGGCTGCACATACCCGAAACAATCCCCATCGTGGCGGTACACCTGAAAAGGCTCCGTATATTCTGTCATGTCCTGCGACATGGGCGACATCTCCTTTTTTGATTGGTCAGCTTATTATAGCACGGTAGCGGGCACGGTGCCAGCGGCGGCGGGACAAAAAGGCCGCATTGCCCAAAAAGCGCCCCTTCCGGAAGCCGGAAAGGGCGTTTTGCAATCAGTAATTGTCCCGCATCTTCTTGCGCAGCTTGCGCCAGATATTGAAGCCGGACAGCGCCACAGCGCCCAGCAGGAAGATCACCACCATCCAGCTGCCGCCGCTTTCATCGTAGCTCTTCATCTGGCTCCACTGGCTGTCCATCTCGGCATTGACATCATCGGGCAGGGTGACAAAGACCTCCGCCTTGGACATCACATCCTCCCCGGGATAGGCAATGGGGCTGTACTTCAGATCATCGTCCAGCAGCTCCCACACGGCCGTGATAGGGGTGGAATACCCGATGTAATCGCAGTTGGCATACCCCACCGAGGTCTCGCACATATAGTTGATGAACATCTCGGCCGCTTCCTTGTTCTTGCTGGTAGCCGGAATGCACATGCTGTCCACGAAGAAGTTGACGCCCTCCTCCGGATGGACAAAGGCCAGATCCGGGTTATCCTCGATCATGGTCAGGGCATCGCCCGCATAGTACGGGGCCATGGCAGCTTCCCCGCCCTCCATCTTGTCGAAGATCTCATCCATGACATAGGCCTGGACGATGGATTTCTGGTCCTGCAGGTCCTTCATGACCTGGTCCACCTCCTCCACCGAGGAGGGATTCAGCGAAAGCCCCGCACGCTTGGCCGCAATGGCGTAGGCGTCCCGGGAGTTATTGAACATGAGGACGTTGCCCGCATACTGCACATCCCACAGCGCCGACCAGCTGGTGGGGGCCTCATCCACCATGGTGGTGTTGTAGATCAGGCCGGTGGTGCCCCACATGTAAGGCACGCTGTAGGCGTTGTCCGGGTCGAAGTCCCAGCCCAGATATTCCTCCCCGATGGCGGAGATGTTGGGGATGTTGTCATAGTCCAGAGGCGCCAGCATCCCTTCCTGAATGAGCTTACCCACCATGTAGTCGGAGGGGAAGATCACGTCATAGCTGGCACCGCCGGATTTCATCTTGGCGTACAGGCTCTCGTTGGAGTCAAAGGTGGTGTAGTTGACCTTAATGCCGGTGAGCTCCTCAAAGGCAGAAACCACGTCCACGCTGTCGTCCGAACCGTCGGAGATATACAAGCCCCAGTTGTACACGTTCAGGGTGATGTTGTCATTGGCAAATCGGGTCCAGTCATAGTCCCCGGACACCGAAATATCCTCGTTGACCACGATCTCCTCCGCCGCAAAGGCGGGCATGGCGCAGACAGGCAGCAGCAGGAAGGCAGCCCCCAGGGCGCAAACACGTTTCAGTTTCATGGTTCCCCTCCCTTACGCTTCGGCCGCGCCTTTGCGGATGGCCACCTGATTGCGGCGATAGGCGCGGGAATCCATGTGGTTGGAGATGAGGATGATGGCCAGGATCACCAGGAAGATGATGGCCGACAGGGCGTTGATCTCGGGGCTGACCTTCTTGCGGGTCATGCTGTAAATGGCGATGGGCAGAGTCTGCATGGTGCCGCAGTTGAAGTAGGAGATCATGAAGTCGTCAATGGAGTAGGTCAGGCAGATCAGGAACGCCGACAGGATAGCCGGGGTCAGCTGGGGCAGGATCACCTTGAAGAAGGCCTGCCGCGGGGTGCAGCCCAGGTCCAGGGCCGCGTTGTACAGGCTGGGGTCCAGCTGGCGCAGCTTGGGGCCCACATTGAAGATCACATAGGGTACATTGAAGGTGATGTGGGCAATAAGCAGGGTGAACCAGCCGAAGATACCACCCTCGCCGCCGATGCCCGCCTTCTGCAGCAGCACAAAGAGCAGCATCAGGGAGACACCGGTGATGATTTCCGGGTTGACCACCGGCACATAGCTGATGTTGTTGACAATCAGCTGGGTGCGGCGGGACATGGAATTGATGCCGATGGTGGCAAGGGTACCCAGCACGGTGGCCAACACCGAGGAAACCAGGGCCAGCACCAGGGACAGCCCCAGAGCCGAGAGGATCATCTCATTGTGGAAAAGGCTGCGGTACCAGTCCAGGGTGAAGCCGGAAAAAACGGTACGGCTCTTGTTTTCATTGAAGCTGTAGGCGATCAGCACCGCAATGGGCAGGTACATGAAGCCGAAGATCAGCACGATATACGCGCGCTGGAGCAGGCGTTTGTTTTGTGTTTTCATTACATGACCCCCTCCATTTCCTCTTCGTCAAAGCTGGAAGTAAAGCTCATGCACAGCAGCACGATGACCATCAGGGCCAGACTCATGGCAGAGCCCAGGTTCAGGTTATAGGAGTTGCCCAGGAACTGCAGTTCGATCAAGTCGCCGATGAGCAGGTTGGAGCCGCCGCCCAGCATGCGGCTGATGATAAAGGTGGAAACCGCCGGCACAAACACCATGGTGATGCCGGTGGCAATACCCGGTTTGGACAGCGGGATCAGCACCCGGAGCAGGGTCTGGAAGGTGCTGCAGCCCAGGTCCTGTGCCGCCTCGATGATGGAATCATCAATTTTGGTCATGGCGGTGTACAGGGGCAGGATCATATAGGGCAGATAGTTGTACACCATGCCCAGCACCACGGCGCCGGAGGTGTTGATCATGTTCAGAGGTCCCAGGCCAACCAGTCCCAGCAGCTTGTTGATCAGACCGTTTTTCTCCAGCAGGGTCATCCAGGCATAGGTGCGCAAAAGGAAGTTCATCCACATGGGCAGCATGACCAGCATGAGCATGATATGCTGCTTATTGGCCCGCAGGCGGGACAGAAAATACCCCACCGGAAAGGCCAGGATCAGGCAGATGATGGTGGCTTCGGCTGCCAGCAGCAGGCTGCGGGCAAAGACCGAAGAGTAGCGGCCGATCTCGGCCAGATTCTGCAGGGTGAAGACGCCCTCCGAATTGGTCAGGGCGTACCAGATCACGATGAACAGCGGCACCACAATAAAGATGGCCATCCATACCAGGTACGGCGCCGCCACCCAGCGGGAAGCTTTGGAACGAAGCATGCGGCGTCACACCCCTTCCCGCGCCATGATGTGGATCTCGTCCGGGCCGATGTTCATGCCGATGATCTCCCCGGGCTGGCTGGCCTGGGTGGAATGAATCAACCATTCCTTTCCTTCCACGTCCACATGCATCTCAAAGTGCACACCCTTGAAGATGACTTCCTTCACCAGACCGGTCAGCATGCCGGTGGACGGCGGCACAATGGCCACGTCCTCGGGACGGACCACCACCTGGACCGGCTCGTTGATGCCGAAGCCCCGGTCCACACAGGAGAAGTCATGGCCGCAGAAGCTGACCAGGAAGTCCTTGAGCATGATGCCTTCCACAATGTTGGAATCTCCGATGAAGTTGGCGATGAAAGCGTTCTGGGGTTCGTTGTAGATATCCTGGGGACTGCCGATCTGCTGGATGTTGCCCTTGTTCATGACCACCACGGTATCGGACATGGTCAGGGCTTCCTCCTGGTCGTGGGTGACGTACACGAAGGTGATGTTCAGTTCCCGCTGCAGGCGCTTGAGTTCCAGCTGCATCTCCTTGCGCAGCTTCAGGTCCAACGCGCCCAGAGGCTCGTCCAGCAGCAGGACCCGGGGCTGGTTGACCAGGCTGCGGGCAATGGCCACGCGCTGCTGCTGACCGCCGGACAGCTGATGGATGCTGCGGCGTTCAAAGCCTTTCAGGCCCACGATTTCCAGCATTTCCAGCACCTTGGGACGCAGCTGTTCTTCCGGCATCTTTTTCAGACGCAGGCCGAAAGCCACATTCTCAAACACATTGAGGTGCGGGAACAGGGCATATTTCTGGAACACGGTGTTCACCTGGCGCTTGTACGGCGGCAGGTTGGTGATGTCCTTGCCATCAAAAAGAACATTGCCGGACTGCGGGGTGATGAACCCGGCGATCACGCGCAGAGTGGTCGTTTTGCCGCAGCCGGAAGGGCCGAGGAAGGTGACGAACTCTTTGTCGTGGATGTCGAGCGAAAGGCCGTTCAGGACCTTTTCCCCATCAAAGTCAACAACAATGTTCTTGAGCGATACGATCAGCGAATCATTCATTTATACTGCATCCCCCTTTGCGGAATCTGTGCCGGCGGCCCCGGCTCCATGCGGGTACCTGACGGTCAGCGCCCATGATGCCACCCCGCAAAAGGTTTGTTACACCGTCAGTTCGGTTGGGTTCGGACCGCGGCTGCAGTGGCACATACAACGCTTGTTTTGTGTTCAATAGATGCAAAACACAAGTTTCATTATACCGTGTTCCCGGGGGCTGTCAATCAATTTTTGTATAAACATAGGGAAAAAGCGTGCAAAGTGACAGATTGAGGCAAAATGTTCAGTGCCGCACCATACCCAAAAGCAGCCCGCGCCGGGTCGGCGCGGGCTGCTTTTACCCTTTGGTTCTGGCAGGCGGCAGATGCAGACGGATGCGCAGGGTCTGCCCTTCCAGCTCCGCTTCCACCCGGCCGCCCATGGCTTCGGTGAGCTGACGTACAATGGAAAGCCCCAGCCCCGCCCCACCATGACCGCTGCGGCGGGCGGTATCCGCCCGCCAGAACCGGTCAAGGAGATGCTCCGGGGCGATGGAGTCCGGATCTGACACCGGATTGGAAAAAACAAGGCCATCCGGCGTCTGGGTGATGGTCAGGGTGCCAGCGGCATGGTGAATTCCGTTGGTCACCAGATTGCGCAGCACCCGCCTTAGTGCTTCCTGGTCTGCCAGGACAGCGGCCGTTTTGTCGGCAAAGTCCAGCTGTGGTTCCACGCCAGCCTCTTCCAGCTGCGGGACCAGGGCAGCCAGCGCTTCGCACACTGCCGGCCACAAGCCTACCGGGTGCAGGTCCATGGGCATAGTTTCCCCCGCCTGCAAGCGGGTATACAAAAACATCTCATCCAGCAGGCCTTCCAGATCCCGCAGACGGTGTGCCACCGTGTCCAGCCGCCGGTCTCGTTCGGTCGGGTCGGCCCCGGTGCGCAGAAGTTCCAGATGGCCGCAGGCCGCAGCCAAGGGGGTCCGGATATCATGGCTGAGCGCCGCCATGGTGTTCTGCAGTTCCCGGCCCGTTTTTTGGGCCTCCAGCGCCTGCTGTCGGGCCCCGTCCAGCCGGCTGTTGATGGCCCGGGCCGCCCGCAGCACCGGAGCCAGCCGTACCGAAACCGGCAGTCGGGTGTTGGAATCCGGTGGGGTGGTTTCCAGCCAGTCTGCCCAGGAGGAAAACTGGTGCAAAAGGCGCAGGAACAGCACCGCCAGCACCACAACAGCGCAGGCAAGCACAAACACAGCAACAAGCATAGGAGCACCTCTTCCCTATCAAAAGTCTTTGTCAGGCCTGGTCCCTCCTGGTCAGGGACAGATGGGTGAGAAGGCCATACATCACCACCCAAACCAGACATACTACCGCGATATGCAGGTACTGCACCGGCCGGAAGTCCAGGGTAATCATCTGACTGCATCCAAAGATGGTGAACCGGCTCAGGTCCGGCAGGTGCAGCAGGCGGCAGACCGCCCCCAGGGACACCGCAGGCAGCCCCATGCCCACAAGCAAGGCAAACAGGACCATCCAGCCTTCCCGGCGGAGCAGCGTGGACAGGAAAAAGGCACACATAGAAATGGCCCAGCCCACCAAGCAGGCCGCCAGATACATCTGCAGCCAGTCCAGCCAGCTGCCTCCCACCGCAGAGAAAACCAATACCGGGCTCAGAGCCAGCGGCACCAGCAGATAGGCCGCCATGAGCAGCCCGTTATAGACCAGCAGGCAGAGGGATCTTCCAACCACGTAGGGCCAGCGGCATCCCAGCACGGAAAAGATATTCTTGACGGCACTGCCCGTATAGTCTTCCGCACAATAAACGCCCGTGAATACAGCCATCAGAGAAACCCAGAATCCGCCTGCAAACAGCATCTGGTGCATGTACTGCTGCAGAGTATATCCTGCCAGCGCCGCACCATCGGCTATATCCTCGGCCGTGATCTCGGCCCCCTGGGCCTGCATGGCATTGACGGTTTCCGGGTCCGAAAGCAGAGTAGCAAACGCATAGGCCAAAGCGATCATTCCCAGCCCCAAAAGCAGCCCGGTCAGCAGGTATTTCTGCCGCCGCAGCCGGTACCAGTCCATCCGCAGCACTTCAAACATGATCATCCACCCCCATTTTCTCCAAAAAGTAGTCTTCCAGTTCCTGGCGGTGGACACCGATGGACTGCACCGCCACCCCGCCTTTTAACAAGGCAGCATTCACGCGGGCGGGATCAGCCGCATCATACAGGCGCAGTTCCCCTTCCGGGTAGACGGTGTAGTCGTGCAGGTGCAGCTTTTCTTCCAGCAAAGCCGCCGCCCGGTGCGGGTCGGCAGTCTGCACGGCGATGTAATCCCTACACCGGGCAGACAGCTCCGATGCGGTGATCTGCTGGACCATCCGGCCCTCCCGGATGATGCCGTAACAGGTGGCGAACTTTTCCAGTTCTCCCAGAATATGGCTGCTGACCAGGATGGTCACCCCCTGTTCGGTCTGCAGCTGCTGCAGCAGAAGCCGCACATCCCGGATGCCCTCCGGGTCCAGACCATTGGTGGGTTCATCCAACAGCAGCAGGTCCGGGCTGCCCAGCAAGGCCAGCGCCAGTCCCAGGCGGCGGCGCTGGCCCATGGAAAAACGCTTGGCCGCCTTTTTGCCCATCTTGTCCAGACCGGTCTGGCGCAGCACCCGTTCCACAGCCTTGTTTTCCTCGTCCAGGCCCAGAAGCTTGGCTCTCAGAAGGCAGTTATCCCGGGCAGATAGAGACCCGTACAGGCCCGCATCCTCCACAAGGACACCCATCCGGCGGGCAACCGTTCCGGCGGAAAGAGATTGCCCGAAAAGTTCGATCTGTCCGGCAGTGGGCTGCGCCAGTCCGGCCAGCAATTTGAAGGTGGTGGATTTTCCGGCACCGTTGGCACCGATAAAGCCATAGATTTCTCCTTTGGGCACCTGCATGTCCAGATGGTCCACGGCAGCTTTGCCGCGGTACTGTTTGCACAGGCCCAACGTTCGCACAGCGATTTGCATGGGATCCTCTCCTTTGATTGGTATGGCTTTATTCTATCTGTCAAAGGCCAAACAATCGCAAAGGAATTATAAAGAAAGTATAAAGTTGATCCTACTCCAGCCGGAATCCGATGCCCCACACCGTCTTGATGTAGGTATCGGTACCGGTGGGACGCAGCTTGGCCCGGATGTTGGAAATGTGTACGTTGATGGTCTTGTCCTCCACAAAAGCCTGCTCCTGCCAGACAGCCTCATAGATTTCCTGCCGGGTAAAGACCTTTTTGGGGCGGGCAGCCAGCAAGGTCACGATCTCGTATTCGTGCAGGGTCAGCGGCACAGGGATCCCATGCACGGTCAGCGTGCGGGTATCCGGGTCGATGTGCCAGTCTTTATACTCCAGGGCGGAGGTCCCCACAGCTGCCGCCCCCGCGTGACGCAGCTGTACCCCCACCCGCAGCCACAGCTCCTGCAAGGAGAAGGGCTTGGTCAGATAATCATCAGCCCCCAGTTCCAGCAGTTCCACCTTGTCCTGCAGTGCGGTGCGGGCAGACAGCACAATCACCGGGACACTGCTGTGGGCATTGCCCCGGATTTCCGCCAGCAGCTGCTGCCCGGTCAGCCCCGGGAGCATCAGGTCGGCAATGATCAGATCCACCCCGCCCTGCTGCCAGTAGAGCCGCCCCTCGGTGCCGGAAAAGGCCTGGGTACAGCGGCAGCCCCGGGCGGTGAGATAATCCGCTACGGCGTTGTTGATATCGGTGTCGTCCTCTACGATCAGGATGTGCGGCACGGTGTATTCCCCCTTGTATGCGGCAGTTCTGCTGCTATCATACCGCAAAAAATCTTTTCTGCAAAGAGGGGTTGACAAACGCTGCGGACGGTGTATTATTGTATTAGATGGTTAATACAATAATACAAAGGAGGTGCCGCCATGGATTGGAACATCGAGGCCGGACGGCCGGTGTACCTGCAGCTGATTGAACAGCTGGAACTGGCCATTGTGACCGGTGTGATGCCCGCCGGGTCCAAAGTTCCCCCTGTGCGGGAGCTGGCCGCCCAGGCTGGGGTCAATCCCAACACCATGCAGCGGGCTTTGCAGGAACTGGAAAACCGCGGGCTGATGAAAAGTCAGCGCACCGCCGGACGCACCGTATGCGCCGGCACCGAACAACTGGACGGGCTGCGCCGTCAGCGTGCCGAAGCCCTGGCCGAGGAGTTCTGGAAACAGATGCAGGCACTGGGCATCAGTGCCGAAGAAACCGCCGCACTGCTGCGTGCGGCTGCCGAAAAGGAGAATGTGTGATGCAAGCGATTTATCAGGCCAAAGGGCTGACCAAACGCGGCCATAAAACAGCGCTGGACAACCTCAGTTTTGAAGTGCTGCCGGGACGACTGGTAGGACTGCTGGGGCCCAACAGCAGCGGCAAGACCACTCTGCTGAAGCTTTCCGCCGGCCTGCTGAGGCCTTCCGCCGGACAGGTATTCATCGGCGGCCGGGAACCGGGAGTTGCCACCAAGACCATCACCTCCTACCTGCCCGACCGCATGGCACTGCCGGTGGAGATGCGGGTGGATGATTTGGTGAACCTGTTTGCGGATTTCTACGAGGATTTTGACATGGTGAAGGCTTCCCGGATGCTGGCAGACCTGAAGCTGGATCCACGGCAGCGCATCGGTACCATGAGCAAGGGCACCCAGGAAAAGATGGAGCTGTGTCTGGCCATGAGTCGGGCCGCCAAACTGTACCTGCTGGACGAGCCCTTGGGCGGCGTGGACCCGGCGGCCCGGGAGTACATCCTGAACACCATCCTGCGCAACTACAACGAAGATGCGGCCGTGGTCATTTCCACCCATCTGGTGGAGGATGTGGAGCGGATGCTGGATGAAGTCCTGATCCTGAAGGAAGGGCAGCTGCTGGCCCACCGTGCCGTGGATGAACTGCGGGAGGAAAGCGGCATGAGTCTGGACGAGTATTTCCGTCATGTATTCCGGGTCTGACCCCATCACAAGAAAAGAGGTGCATCTGCTATGATGAACAAACTTTTGAAATATGAATGTCTGGCCGTAGGGCGGATTCTGGTGCCCATCTGGGCGGGAACAGCGGTGTTTTCCCTGCTGACTGCACTGGTGACCCGGCTGAACATCACCTTTGCCAATATGGCGGGAACGCCCGTCACCTCCGTGCTGGAATCCTTTTTTCAGCTCGCGACTGCCCTGCTCATCTTTGCCACCATGGCCGCCTGCGTCATACTGAACATCCAGCGGTTCTATAAATTGCTGGGGGAACAGGGGTATCTGATGTTCAGTCTGCCCGCTGCTCCCTGGCAGCATATGGCCGCCAAGCTGCTGTGTGCCTGCGGGTCCACCATTGCCTCCCTCCTGGTTTCCATAGGCTGTGTGTGGATGGCAAATTCCGGCGGTGAAGAAGAGGCAGCCCAGGCATTCTCGGACGCTTTTTCCCTTTCCAACACCATGGGCACAGTGTTTCTGGTACTGCTGCTCGTATTGTCCCTGGTCTCCGCTTATCTGTACCTGTATCTGTGTATGGCCATCGGTTCCCGCTGGCCTCAGCAACGGATGCTGGCCAGCATCGCCACCTACTTCGTGCTGGGCTTCATCATCCAGATGGTATCGATCTTCCTGTTCGTGGCAGGCGCCATCGTCATGGCAAACCTGCCCCGGTCGGTGCTGGACGGTATGGCTCCCTTCTTCATAGAAATGAGCCGAAACCAGACGGCTGTCACTTGGGGCCTTGCCGGTTTTGTTCTCTTGCTTTTTGCCGCCGCAGATGCTATCCTGTGGGCAGTGACACAGTATCTGATCAGCAAAAAGCTGAATCTTCCCTGACGACCAAGGAGGTATGAAATGGAAAAGCAACAATACGTCTGCCCGAAATGCGGCTGCCGGCAGTATGTGGCCGACCGTCTGCAGGCCACCGGCGGCAACTTTGCCAAGCTGCTCGACATCCAGAACAAAAAGTTTACCACCATCAGCTGCTCCGACTGCGGTTATACCGAGCTGTACCGGGAAGTTGGCGGCGACGGCTGGGATGTGCTGGACTTCCTGATCGGCGGCTGAGCCGACAGATACAAAAGCGACAGATACAAAAGAACATGGCAAAAGGGACGGCCCCCGGGAGGGGGCCGTCCCTTTTTTGCTGCGTGGCCTGTACGGGCACCGCTTATTTGCGTTTGTAGAGGATGGGCACATCGTACCCGAAGGTGCGCTTGCCGTTCATCTCCATCTGCTCGGTCACTTCCAGACAATCGGGAGAAAAGCGCTCGAACAGGGTGAATTTGAGCACCGGGGTGAACATGCTGACGCTGCCGCCTTCCCACACACCGTCCTTGCAGGTGTACAGCGCGGGAGTAAATTTCCGGGATGGCTGCAGGGACGCAAACTCCACATCGTGCAGCTGGGCTGCGGTGAAGCTGTTCTTGTCGTAGCCTTCCGGCGTGTCATAGGAAGTCAGGCGGACAGCGTCCCCCTCCTGGGTGAAGAGGAACAGATGGGGCGATGCATGGGTGCGTCCGGCCACCGTATAGTAGCTTTCTTCCACCAGAAATACCCCATCAAATCCGGCGGGCAGACCGCGGATCTTATCGTTGCAGGGGGTGTTGCGGTGTTCGGCAAAGGGAAAATCTACCTGCCCCGCCGCCGTCAGTTCGGCGTGCTGGGCTGCGTTGTCAAACTCGCCCGAAAGGAGCGAAACAAATTCCTGAAGTTTGGACATGTCCGGTACCACCTTTTTCAGTCACGATGGCGGCCCAGGATGCGCAGCACATACAGGAAGATATTGATATAATCCAGGTACAGGCTGAGCGCACCGATGATGGAAGACTTGTGCAGCATGGCTGCGTCGCCGCCAAAGTAGGAGTAATAATATTTCAGTTTCTGCACGTCATACGCGGTGAAGGCCATGAAGACCACCAGGCTGACGGCGCACAGCAGCAGGTCAAAGGTGCTGATCAGGCCGGGGACAAAGAACATCAGCAGGCTGCCCAGCAGCCCCACCACAATGAGGGTGATCAGCGCACCGGAGAGCATGGGCCCCCAGGAGCTCAGATCTTTCTGGGTGCGAGAGCCGTACAGAGCCATGATACCAAAGTACAGAGCCCCCACCAGGAAAGCCAGGACCAGCGTACTGAAAGCATAAGCGGCAAAGATCACGCTGAGGTTCAGACCATTGAGCACCGCATACCCGAAGAACAGGCTGGTGGCCGTGGACGGGCGCAGCTTGTCAATGCGGGCGGAGAGCACCACAACCATGACCAGCTCCGCGATGCAGAGCAGCAGGTACAGACCACTGTTGAACAAAATCCTGACCAGCGGACTGTACAGGGTGCCGACGCCCACCGCAAAGGTGACAAGCAGACCGGCAAACATCCAGACAAAGGTGCGGGTCATATATTGATTGAGGGTGCCGAAGGGACTTTCGGCATACGAAATGGTATAATATTTTTCGTCCATAGTTCACTAGGACCCCTTTCTTTTTACATACCCCTATTATATACTCTATCTGTCTGAAAATGTGTAAACGATATATGAATCATTGACCATTTTTTTGTTAAGAGGTGAAAAAACTTGCCCCAGGACCGTTTCGGGATCTATCTGCACATTCCTTTCTGCCGCGCGAAATGCCGGTATTGTGATTTTTATTCTGCCCCCGGCAGCCGGGAGGTTCCTCAGCCCTTTGTGGACGCTCTGTTGCGGGAACTGCGCCAGAACCACCGGCGGCCGGACACCCTGTATTTCGGCGGCGGGACCCCGGCCCTGCTCTCCCCTGCCCAGGTACGGGCACTGATTGAGGCGGCCGCGCCCCTGCCCGGGGCGGAGATCACATTGGAAGCCAATCCGGACGTAGTGACACCGGAGTCTCTGTCCGGGTTCCGGGAAGCCGGGGTGAATCGGCTGAGTTTCGGGGTGCAGAGTGCCTCGGATACCCAGCTGCGCACCCTGGGCCGCACCCACACCGCCGCCGGAGCTGCCCGGGCCCTGGACTGGGCGCGACAGGCAGGGTTTGACGACCTGTGCGGAGATATCATGCTGGCCCTGCCCAACTACACCTACGGCGAATTTGACGCCACCCTGGACCTGCTGCAGTCCGGCGGATGCACCCACATTTCGGCTTACCTGCTCAAGATCGAACCGGGCACCGCCTTTGCCCGACACCGCCCGGAGAATCTGCCGGATCCGGACGCCGCCGCGGATTTTTACCTGTATGCAGTGCGGCAGCTGGAAACCGCCGGGTACCGCCAGTATGAGATCAGCAATTTTGCCCGTCCCGGGCACGAGGGGCGCCACAATCTTTTGTACTGGAACTGCCGGGATTACCGGGGGGTAGGGCCTGCTGCCCACAGCTGCATCAACAACGTGCGGCGGTTCTGGCCGGACGATACCGATGCTTTTGTGGCCGGGACTCTGACCGAGCAGGAGGAAGGCACCTGTGATGCCGAGGATTTTCTGCTCATGCAGCTGCGGCTGACTGCCGGACTGGACTGGGAAGAATACGTGCGCCGGGGCGGCGCCCCGCTGGATGCCCGACGCAAAGCCTTCCTGCGCCAATGTGTGGGCCACGGATACGCGGAATTTGACGGCCGTCTGCTCCGCCTGACCCCTGCCGGGATGGTGGTACAGAACGCCATTCTGGAAGAACTGATGTGACAGGAGAAAAGCCCGCCCCGGGAAATAGCCTGGACGGGCTTTTTGCAGCGGAAAAGGCTTCATTGATGGCGCCAGACACGCAGGGTCCGCCACAGCAGCCAGCCGGACAGCCAGATGCCGCTGCGGACAAAGGCACCGATCCACAATGGCAGAAGTACGGAGAGGCTGCCCCCGATCTGCCACACAGAATAGAAAAGCCAGACGATCTGAACCAGAACCGAACCCCCGCACAGGATCATGGGCACCAGCAGCCGCTTGCGGGACCCGCGGCGCGCCGGGCCAAGCAGACAATAGCCGCCCAGCAGAGTCACCGGCCAGGAGATCGTATGCAAGACCTCGAGCATTGTATATTGGACGCTGACAAGAATGGAGGTAGGGCCGTCCGCCCCGCCGATGATCCCAATGTTGACAGCGTTATTCCTGGCCGTCATCCCGCTGACAGCAAAAACCAACGCCAGAAAGATGGCCAGTGCCAGAAACGCCCAGCGCCAGGGGCTTGCGTTGTCCTGATGGTCGGCAAATTCCCGGTTCAGGGTATCGGCCAGGGTTCGGGCATCTCCCAGGTCCGCCTGAATTTCCTCCAGAGTCTCCCCCGCGTCCAGGCGGCTTTGCAGGTCACTGGCCAGATCGTTCATCACCCGCAGCCGGGTGGTGCGGTCCAGCCGCAGATGCCGTTCAACCGTGTTCACATATCGCTTGACCTCATTCATGGGGTTTCCTCCTTGCAGAATTCTTCCACACAGGCCGCAAAAGCGTGCCAGATTTCCATTTGCCGGACCAGCACCCGCTGTCCCAGCGGAGTGACGGTATATACCTTGCGGGGGGCCGGACGCTGCTTGCCCGACTCTGTGTTCTGCCATGCAGAGGTGATGCAGCTGTCATCCTCCAGCCGGTACAGGATGGGATACAGCGTCCCCTCCTTCAGATCCAGCATGCCGCCGCTGCCCCGCCGCAGCCGCTGGATCAGCTCATATCCGTGGGAAGGCTGCTCCGCCAGCAGGCGAAGCACCACCATTTCCAGCACACCTTTTTTCAATTGTCGGGCAAACCGCTCGGTATCCGGAACTGATTGCTCTGGCATAAGCATCCCTTTCCATTTACATATATTTAGTTTTGCTAAGTATATGCTATCACAAGGTATTTTCTTTGTCAATCGTTTTTTCCTGTTTCGGAGAAAAGAAAATGGCAAGGCTCCGTGAAAAAAGGAGCCTTGCCATTGGGTTCGCATCAAGACTGATAAGGGTGAAGCTGTACCACCGGCCACCCCAGCAACGCGGCAGCCGCCGCATCATGGGTGACCAGAACCGTGTCCCGCTCTGCCGTCAGGCGGCAGATGGCCGCGGCAGCCTGTGCCACCAGTTCGGCATCCATGCCGGTGAACGGTTCGTCCAGCAGAAGCGTCTGCGCCTGTGGGCACAGAAGCGCCCGCAGCAGTGCCGCACGGCGCTTTTGCCCCCCGGAAAGCCGGATACTGGGCAGAGCCAGATCCTTATCCCCAAAGCCGAGGGCGCGCAGTTCCCGCTCCGCCGTCCCGGAATCGCCGCCGGTCAGGACAATGTTGCCAACAGCGGTCAGCTGCGGGCAGAGACGGTTTTCCTGAAAAACAGCGCCGATGGTCCCCACGCCGGTGACGGTGCCGCCGTCGGCGGTTTCCAGACCCATGAGGATGCGCAGCAGGGTGGTTTTTCCGCAGCCGGAGGGGCCCATCAAAACCAGAGGGCCATCTACCTGCAGGTTCAGGTCCTTGAGTACGGTACGGGTGCCGAAGCGCTTTTCCAGATGCGCTATGATGATGCTCACGCCGCTTTCACCTCCCCGCAAAGCCGGACTTTGAGCCAGCGCAGACCGCGGGCCGCCACGGCCGAGAGCAGGGCCGACAACAGCACGATAACCAGCGTCCAGGCAAAGACATCCGGGGTAGACAGGGTGATCTTGGCGCGGTAAAGGGCATCCCCCACGCTATGGTCGGGAAGGCCGATGACTTCAGCAGAAACACCGCTCTTCCAGCACATCCCCATGGCCGCGATGCAGCTCTCGCACAGAGAGGGGAAAATACCGGGCAGCCAGATATACCGCAGCCGTTTGGACAGCGGCAGCCGGTAGACCCGGGCCATTTCCAGCAGCTGGGGGTCGGTATCGGCAATGCCGCCCATAACGCCCGCGTAAATCACCGGCAGCACATGGGTAAAACTTACCACCACCGAAAGGTTGGCGCTGCTGACCCACAACAGGGCCAGAATCACAAAGCTGGCCACCGGCATGGCCCGGATCAGCTGCATGGGTGGTCCCAGCAGTACCCGGACCAGACGCCAGCGGGCACCTGCCGCTCCCAGCACCAGGCCGCCCGCCAGAGCCAGCAAAAAGCCTGTCAGGATACGCAGGGCACTGAACGCGATGCGGTGCCAGAATTCAGGCGTGGGCAGCTGCACAGCCAGTGCCCGCAGAGTCTGCAGCGGGGTGGACAAGAACAATCCGCCGTGCCCCAGAGCCATGGCCACCAGCTGCCAAACCACCACCCAGAATACCACGGCAGCGGCCGTATGCCAGCGGGGCAGTGAACCGGACCGGCCGGAATCAGACGCCATAGTAGAAAGCATCGTCCGGCAGCTGGCCGCCTACGCTGGTGGGATCGGCATCATACAGAACCTGGAAGTAGGTTTCCAGAGCAGTACGCATCTCGTCGCCGGTGATGAACACGATGTTGCACTCGGGCAGAGCCTTCTGCGCCAGAGCAGCCTTGGCCACGATACCGTAGCTTTCGCACAAAGCCGCCGTGCCTTCCAGGTCGGAGTTGGCGGCCTCAGTGCTGGCCTTATAGGCAGTCAGGAAGGCGTCAAAGGCCGCAGGGTCAGCCTCCACAGCCTCTTTGCGGGCCACCAGAACACCGGTGACCAGCTGGGAACCGGCTACCTTCTCCCACTCTTCGCTCATATCAAACTTGACGCTCAGGCCTTCCACCTGAGACAGAGCACTGGTGACGAAAGGCTGCGGCAGCATGGCGATGGTGCCCTCTCCCCGGGCGGTCATCTGGGCCACGACCTCGGTGGATTCGCTGAAGTATTCGATGGTCACATCCTTGTCGGGATCCAGACCGTTCTGGCTGAGCACATAACGCAGGACATACTCAGGGGTGGTGCCTTTGCCGGTGGTCAGGATGGTCTTGCCCTTCAGATCGGCAATGCCGGTATACTGAGCATCGGAGTTCTCCACAATGTACAGAACGCCCAGGGTGTTGATGGCAGCCACTTCCACGGCGCCATTGGTTTTCTGGTACAGAGTGGCTGCCAGGTTGGCCGGAATGGCCGCAGCGTCCAGGTCACCCTTGACCAGCAGGGGCACGATCTCATCGGCCGCACCGTACATGGTAAAGTCAATGTCCAGGTCACTTTCGCCCTTGTCCACATCGTCAATCAGATTGACCAGGCCCATGGTGGTGGGACCTTTCAGGCCAGCCACGCGGAAACCGGCAGCTTCGGCGGTTTCCGGAGATGCGGTTTCCTCCGCCGGAGCGGTCTCCTGGGTCGCCGGGGCCGGAGTGGCTTCGGCGGTGGACTGGGACGCCGCGCCGCAGGCTGCCAGAGATACAGCCAGGGCCAGCGCCGTGAAGGCGGCCAGAATACGTTTCAATTTCACAGTGAACTCCTCCCAATGCCGCAAATGCGGTTTGAATTCCATTTGCTTTTGCCGCATTACTATACTATAATAAAACGAGAATGTCGATTGCCGGTGCAACAATTTTGCCCCGGCAACATTTCGTGGTGTTTTCGGGTCCAGCCCGGGCACCGCTACTCTTGGCATGAAAGGACCTTTGCGATGAATCTGCGGCCGTATTATCCTGTTTTGCGCGGCACTTCCCTGCTGCGCGGTATGCGTGATGACGAGCTGGACAAAATGCTGGACTGCTTTGCCCCGCGGGTGCGTCGGTATCAGAAAGGAGAATTTCTGATGCTGGCCGGATACGAGACCCGGGAGGTCGGTATCCTGCTGGAAGGCTCCATCACCGCTCTGAAAAACACACCGGACGGCAGCAGCGTGGCCATCACCGAGATGAGTACCGGCGGTCTGTTCGGAGATGTACTGTCCGGTTCCAGTACCAAGAGTCCCGTCAGCGTCATGGCGCAGACCGATTGTCTGGCCGTGTATCTGCCCTACGAAAAAATCATCCATCCCTGCGCCCGTCTGCACGAGAGCCATCTGCAGCTGCTGCAGAATTTGGTGCTGACCATCTCCAACAAATACTTCGCCCTGGATCGCCGGGTGGAGCTGCTGATCTGCAAAAGCCTGCGGGTGCGCATCAGCTTGTGGCTGCTGGAACAGGCCGACGAAGCCGGACAGGACACCTTTGCGGTGCCGCTGACCCGGGCCGGTCTTGCCGAGTACCTGAACTGCGACCGAAGCGCCCTGAGCCGGGAGCTGGGCCGCATGCAGCGGGAAGGGCTGATTGAAACCTTCCGGGGAAGTTTCAAAATTCTGGATAAAGAACGCCTGCGCAGCCAGTGCCAGGAATGAGGTAACACAATGAATCACCGTCAAATGCCTGTTTTGTACATTGTCATCCCCTGCTACAACGAGCAGGAGGTACTGCCTATTACAGCGCCGCTGTTTCTGCAGAAAATCACCGATCTTTCCGCGGCCGGCAAAATCAGTCCGGACAGCCGGGTGCTGTTCGTCAATGATGGGTCCAAGGATGATACCTGGAAGATCATCTGCGATCTGGCAGCGCGTGACCCCCATTATCTGGGCATCTGCCAGAGCCGAAACCGGGGACATCAGAATGCAGTCCTTGCCGGCCTGATGGAAGCAAAAGACCGCTGCGACATCACCATCTCCATCGACTGCGACGGTCAGGACGACATCAACGCCATGGACGCCATGGTGGACGCCTATCGGGATGGCTGCGAAGTGGTGTACGGAGTGCGGTCCAAACGGGACACCGACACCTTTTTCAAGCGCTTTACTGCGGAAAGCTTTTACAAGCTTCTCAACGCCATGGGCGCGGAGGTGGTGTTCAACCACGCAGACTACCGCCTGATGAGCGCCCGGGTCCTGAAAGAATTTGCCAATTTCAAGGAAGTCAATCTGTTTTTGCGGGGCATGGTGCCTCTGGTGGGGTTCAAAAGCACCGCTGTGACCTACGAACGGCACGAGCGTATTGCCGGGGAAAGCCACTATCCCCTTTCCAAAATGCTGGGGCTGGCCTTTGACGGCATCACCAGCCTTTCGGTCAAGCCCATCCGGTTCATCACCGGGTTCGGCGTGGTGGTTGCCCTGGTTTCCTTCATCGGGGTGATCTGGGCTTTGGTGGAGGCGGCGCTGGGCGCCACTGTATCCGGCTGGGCTTCCACCACCTGCATCATCTGCTTTGTATCCGGTGTACAGCTGATCTGCCTGGGCGTGATCGGCGAATACATCGGCAAGATCTATATGGAGACCAAGGCACGGCCCCGCTACATCATCAGCGAGCGCACCTGGGACAAGGAGGAGGACGCATGAGCAAACAGGTCTGGAAAGGTTCCACTCTGCTGAATCCGGAACCGCCGGTGCTGGTCAGCTGCGGCAGCCCCGAAAAGCCCAACCTGATCACAGTGGGTTGGTGCGGCACCATCTGCACCCAGCCGTCCATGCTGTCCATCAGTGTGCGCCCGGAACGCTACAGTTATGACCTCATCAAGGAAAGCGGCGAGTTTGTGGTAAATCTTCCCACAGAACAGCTGACCCGCGCTGTAGACTGGTGCGGCGTCAAGAGCGGCCGCGAAGTGGACAAGTTTGCGGCCATGGGCCTGCATGCGGCCCCCGCTGCCCGGGTGGGGACCGTCCTGCTGGAAGAGAGTCCCCTGAATCTGGAATGCAAAGTCACCCAGCGCATCCCTCTGGGCAGCCATGACCTGTTCCTGGCCGAAGTGGTGGCCGTGGATGTGGATGAGCGCCTGCTGGACGAAAACGGCAAACTCTGTCTGGACAAGGCAAAACTCATCGTCTATTCCCATGGGGAATATCTGGCCCTGGGGCGCCGGCTGGGGACTTTCGGATACAGCGTGCGAAAAAAGACAAGACGCAGAAAAGCATAAATTCAACGAAAAAGACCGTCGTTCGGGTCCTCTGCCCGACGGCGGTCTTTTTATTCTGCCTTCCGGCGGCCTCTGCCGCGCAGACAAGTCAAGACCCCCGGCTAAGCCGGGGGCTTGTGTAAGCCCTAGAAGGGCATCGTACCGGCAAGCCTCTCAAGAGGCACTGAAAAATCCGCCACTTGCATCACTTGCCCTACAGCCCGTAAACGGGCGCTGTCTATCCAAGATCAGCTTTCTTGACAATGGTAAAGTTGCTGCTCCCTTCTCGCTTCGCTCGATGCTTGAAGCTAAAGCTTTTTTACTCTCCCCAGCAGAGCTGGGGGTTCTCATTTCGCTAAAGCATACAAAAGGGCCCGCCGCAGAAAGGCCGGAGCCCTTCCGCAGCGGGTTGGAAAAAGGTGGTGAGAAACAGCAGGATTACTTCTTCTGGACGTACTTCAGGCAGTCGAGCATAACGGCGACCAGAATGATGATGCCGGAGAAGACGAACTGCAGGTTGGTATCAATGCCCAGAGTGGTCAGGGAGTAGGTCAGCGCGGTGAAGATGAAGACACCGACCACAACGCCGGAGATCTTACCGATACCGCCGGTGAAGGAGATGCCGCCCACGACGCAGGCCGCGATGGCGTCCATTTCCCAGCCCTGGCCGTATGCAGCGGAGCCGGAGCCCACCATGCGGATGCATTCCAGCCAGGAGCCGAAGCCATACAGGATGCCGGCCAGGATGAAAGCGCCCACGGTGACGCCGAAAACGGAGATACCGGAAACGGAAGCCGCTTCAGGGTTGCCGCCGACAGCAAACAGGTTCTTGCCGAAGGTGGTCTTGTTCCAGATGAACCAGACGATGGCAACGGCCGCGACAGCCCACAGAATGATGGTGGGGAAGCCGTTGATCTTGGGGATGATCATGCTGGGAATGCTGGATTCAATGGCACCGAAGGATACGCCCTTGGTGGAGTAGGTAACCAGACCGAAGATGACCAGCATGTTTGCCATGGTGGAGATGAAGGGGTGCATCTTGAACTTGGCCGTGAAGAAGCCGGCGATGGTCGTGAAGATGGTGCACAGCACGATGCAGACCACCAGAGCCAGCAGCACACGGGCGATGACCGGCAGGCCGGTGAAATCGAAGGTGTGGCCGAACACAGAACCGGTGTTGGGGCCGGAGTGCATCACGATGGTGGCGGCGGTCATGCCCATACCGACCATACGGCCGATGGACAGGTCAGTACCGGCCAGCAGGATCAGGCCGGCAACGCCCAGCGCCAGGAACATACGCGGCGAAGCCTGCTGCAGAATGTTCAGGATGTTGTTGACGGTGAGCAGCTGCACATTCTTGACGATCGGCGTGATGATGCACAGGGCAATGAAGATGACGATGATGGCAATGTACAGGCCGTTGCGCAGCAGGAAGTCCCGACGGTTGAAGGTGTACTTGTAGTTTTCCCACTTCTGGGCCAGGGACTCCCCTACCGTGAACTTGGACATGCGCAGCATGTCGATGAGGTGATACTTGTAGTCAAAGGCCGCATGCTGGCGGTCCTTGACCAGCTGCAGGTCCTTGTCCAGCCGCATCTTGGCGTCAAACAGACGGTTCTTGTGGACGTACTTTTCGTCCTTGATCTCATGGGCGTCGGTGAGCTTGGACAGGGTGGCCTGATGCTCCTTTTCCAGTTCAGCCACAGCTGCCTTGTACTTTTCCTGGGCGGCGACCTTTTCCAGCTTGCAGCTTTCCACCACGGCCTGATAATAGTCGGTGTCATAGTGAGCTTTCAGGTAGCTCTCCGCTTCGCTGACAAGCTTGGCAATGGCGTCCTTGTTCTTGGCTTCCACAGCCTTTGCCTTTTCCAGCGCAGCTTTCTGCTGGGTGATCTTGGTCTGCTTTTCCGCTTCGGTATAAATGCGGTCACGCTTGAGGTTGTCGATGTTGTTCTGAATCTCGATGACCTGGTCGGTGCCGTCCACGCGCAGGGCGTTGATCTTTTCCTGAATGGCGCCGACGTGCTCGTCGATGGGCTGCAGAAGCGCTGCTTCCTGTTCAGCCGTCAGGATTTTCGTTTTTTCTGTCACCATAAGTATTTTCCCCCACTTACAGGTATTTCGCACTGAGTCTCAGCAGCTCTTCCTGATTGGTCTCCTTGGTATTGACAATACCGGAAAGGTGACCGTTGGACATGACGCCGATACGGTTTGTGATGCCCAGGATCTCAGGCATTTCGGAGGAAACAACGATGATCGTCTTTCCCTGTTTAGCCATGTTGATGATCAGCTCATAGATTTCGTACTTGGCGCCGACGTCAATGCCGCGGGTAGGTTCATCCATCATGAAGACCTGCGGTTCGCGTTCGAGCCACTTGCCGAAGATGACCTTCTGCTGGTTGCCGCCGGAAAGGCTGGTAATCATATCATCCGGGCCCATGCACTTGGTGTGCATGATCTTGATTTCCTTGTTGGTGGCCTTGACCATCTTGGGGTTGGACAGCGCCACGCCGGCCTTGTACTGGTTCAGGTTGGCAATGGTGGTGTTGAAGGTCAGGTCACACTTCAGGAACAGGCCGTTGGCCTTGCGTTCCTCGGTGATCATGGCAAAACCGTGCTCGATGGCTTCCTTGGCGTTGTTGAAGTTCATCATGCGGCCCTTGAAGTACACGCGTCCGGCGGCGCGGGTACGAACGCCGAAGATGGTCTCCAGCAGTTCGGTACGGCCGGCGCCGACCAGGCCATACAGGCCGAAGATCTCGCCTTCCCGCACGTCGAAGGAGATATCCTGCAGGTGCGGCGCGTACTTGGTGGAAAGATGCTGCACCGAGAGGATCGGTTCGCCGGGGGTGTTGTCCACCGGCGGGAAGCGGCTTTCCAGAGAGCGGCCGACCATGGCGGAGATCAGTTCGTTCATGTTGGTGTCGGCAGTGTCCTTGGTCATGACCAGGTTGCCGTCACGCAGCACCGAGATCTGATCGCAGATCTCGAAGATCTCGTCCATCTTATGAGAGATGTAAATCAGAGAAATACCCTGCGACTTGAGCATGCGCATCATCTCGAAGAGCTTTTCCACTTCCTGCACGGTCAGGGAGGAGGTGGGCTCGTCCAGAACGATGACCTGGGAATTGTAGGAGATGGCTTTCGCAATCTCGCACATCTGACGCTGGGAAACGGACATATTCCGCATGGGCTGGGTCAGGTTCACGGTCATGCCGAGCTTGCGGAACAGCTCGGAGGCCTTTTTCTTCATTCTCGTCTCGTCAACAACGCCGGCGGAATTGACCGGGTAACGGCCAAGGAACAGGTTATCGATGACGTTGCGTTCCAGGCACTGGTTCAGTTCCTGGTGGACCATGGCAATGCCGTTTTCCAGGGCATCCTTCGGGCCGGAGAAGCTGATCTCCTTGCCGTTGAGGAAAATCTTGCCTTCGTCCTTCTGGTAGGTGCCGAACAGGCACTTCATCATCGTGGACTTACCGGCACCGTTCTCGCCCATAAGCCCCATGACAGTTCCGCGCTTTACGTCCAGGTTGATATGGTCAAGAACCCGGTTGCGGCCGAAGGACTTGCACATACCACGAATTGACAAGACGATATCGTCTTTCGCATCTGCCATTCTAGTTACTCCCGTATCTGCAAATTTACAAGCGGCGGCGCAGGGCCGCGCCTGCTGTGGTTTCATCAAAAAACGCTATTAGGGAGAAGCTGCTTTGCATATCAACTCCCTAATAGCAAGTGGGTGTTACCTGTTAACGAATCGGTTCACCGCACACTGCGGTGGGAATCACTGGCTCAGCAGAGCAGTGTAGGAAGCGCCGTTGTCGGTCTTGACCATGTTGATGGCGAAAGCATCATACTGGCTGGGATTGCTCAGACGGTTGGTGATGTTGGCCTCGGTCTGGCCGTCGCCGGCGATGTACTCGACTTCCAGGTTCAGCAGATCGTCATAGTTCTGCAGCAGGGGCTGGTAGGTGGAGCCCAGGAAGTTATCGGCGGAGTTGTAGATGTCCAGCCAAACCTTCTTGGTGGGATGGGTGGTGGCATCCAGCTGGTTGGAGACGGGCTCGTAAACCTTGGTGGAGTCCATGAAGTCCTGATAGTTTTCCTCGGTGACAGCCACGTTCAGAGCGTAGTAGGAGCGCTCGGTATCAACGTACTTGTAAACGTCGTCGCTCAGCACGTTGCCGGCTTCGTCAGCGGTGCCGATACCGGTGTCGATATCCACGCCGTCCAGAGCGTTGCGGATGACGCGCAGGGTCAGGTAAGCCTGAACGTCGGCGTGCTGGCTGATGGTGCCGCCGTAGCCTTCGCCGATAGCAGCAACAGCGTCAGCGTTGGCGTCATAACCGAAGGTGGGGATGCCCTTTTCCTTGGACCAGGCGTTGAACATGGACATGCCCATGCCATCGTTGTTGGAGACGACCACGTCGATGGAGTCACCGAAGGAAGCGGCCCAGGTGCCGATGGCGTTGCCGGCAGTGGCAGCGTCCCAGGTGGCGCCGGCGGAGTTCTTCATTTCCTGAGAAGCCAGCTCGCGGACGGTGTAGGTCTTGCCGTTGATATTCAGGGTGCCGTCCTGAACGGCGGTAGCAGTACCGTCGGTGTTGGTGCCGACAGGATCGCTGTTCACAGCGCCGTCAACCTCAACGGCGGTGCCCAAAGCGCTGCGGACGCCGCGGGTACGGGCGATGGAGTCGTTGTGGCCGATATCGCCGATGGCCAGAACGTAGCCAATGATGCCGTCACCGTTCTTGTCGATGGTATCGATGTTCTTGGTGATGTAATCCAGAACCATCTGGCCCTGCAGCTCGGCGCCCTGGTTGGCGTCGAAGCCGACGTAGTAGGTGTTGTCGTTGAACTGCAGAGCAGTCATGTCCAGCTCACCGGTAGAGCTGTTGGAGGGCTGACGGTTGAACCAGACCAGAGGCTTGTCCTTGTTGGCAACTTCGCCGGAAGTGGCATCGGCGGAAGTAGCGGCCTCAGAGGTGCCGGTGGAAGTGGTGGAATCGGAAGTGGTAGTGGTGGTGTCGCCGCCGGAGCAGGCTGCCAGACTGAGTGCCATGGCCGCAGCCACGGTCAATGCAAGCGCTTTTTTCATAGTATTTCTCCTTCTAACTATGAGATTTTTTTGCGGAGCCGTTCCTCTCACGGTCCCGCCTGACAATATTTATGGTAAAGGAAAAACACCCTGTTTTCAAGGTGAAATTTCACCGAAATACAGGGTGTTTTTTTATCCCATTTGGCTGTTTTGCAAGCATTTTGTCGGCACTTTTTGTGCAGATTGTTTAACTCCGGGCCAAATGATGGAATTTTATTCCGTTAGCCGAACGCAAAAAGGGCCTTTTGGCTGTCCATAGCGAAAAGATTTTTCCGATCCACGATGCGGGTGGCAGTATCCACAGTCTGGGACAGCTCAGACCCCTGTCCGCTGAGGAGTTTGTAGGCGCTTTCCACCCCCAGATAGCCCATGGCATAGGGATTCTGCACAACCAGGGCATCCACCGCTCCGGTCTGCAGATCATCCACCGTTTCCACGTTGGAGTCAAATCCAACCAGAAACACCGTATCCGAAAGGCCCAGCTCCCGCACGGCACCCGCCGCACCCACACTGGTGGGTTCATTGAAGGCGAGCAGGACATTGATCTCCGGGTTCTGCTGCAGAAGGGTCACGGTATCCGCCTGGGCGGCGCCGGCTTCCGCCAGAGTATGCACCACCTGCACCACCTGGGCACGGCCGCTCTCTTCCAGGGCATCGCAGGCTCCCCGTTCCCGTTCCTGGCCGTTGGCACTGTTCAGACCATAATTGATGATGCCTACGTTCAGCTGCCCTTCCGTGCGCTCCAACGCCGCCTGGGCGGCCATACGGCCGGCGGCGTAGTTGTCGGTACCGATATAGGTGGCCACCGCCGTGGAATTCACATCCGAGTCAATGGCCACGATGGAAACGCCTTTCTGGGCAGCGGAATCAATGGCCACCGCGGTGTTCTCATAATCGGTGGCAGAAAAAACAATGGCTTCGGCGCCATCCTGCACGGCCTGCTCCACCAGAAGATTCTGGGCGACGTAGTCTTCTTCGGATTCCGGCGCGGTGATGGTCAGGTCAATGTTGTATTCCGCGGCGGCGGCCTCCGCACCCGCAAACATGGAAAGGAAAAACTGGGTCTCGCTGGATTTGACCACCAGCGCCACCTTGTGGGGGTCACCGGCGGTGGGGTCACCCATACAGCCGGACAGCGACAGGAGCAGGACGGCAGCGGCCATTCCCAGCGCCCCGACGGCGCGCAGGCGGGTGTTATTTCGTTTCATATTCACCCTCCCGTACTTGCGGCATGCGGATCTCCACACAGGTCCCCACATCCGGCTCACTCTCGATGTGCAAACCGTAGCCTTCCCCGAAATAGATGCGCAGGCGGTCATTGACGTTCTTGATGCCAATGCCGGTACGGTCTCCCGGTTCGCTGTGCAGGATGTGCCGGACCTGCTCTTCGTCCATTCCCACACCGTCATCCCGTACCCGGAACAGGATATCCTGACCATCACGGCAGACCTCCACATCAATGTGACCGGGTTCCACCATCAGGTCCAGACCGTGGGCAATGGCGTTTTCCAGGATGGGCTGTAGGGTAATTTTGTTGCACAGACAGTCCAGACAGCTTTCGTCCACTTGGAAATCATAGGAAAACTGGTTCTTGTAGCGGTATTTCTGGATCTGCAGATAGCTTTCGGCATGCTCCAGCTCCTTGCGGATGGGAATGAGTTCATGCCCCTTGCTGATGCTGATGCGGAACAGGCGTGCCAGAGCGTGCACCATATTGACGGCATCCGTATTGCGGCCCTGCTCACACATCCAGGCGATGGAATCCAGCGTATTGTACAGGAAGTGCGGGTTGATCTGAGCCTGCAGCGCCTTGAGTTCCGTTTTGCGCAGGTTGACCTCTTCTTCCCGGACAGTGGCCATCAGATGCTGGATGCGGTGCACCATATGGCCGAAGGAATCGGAAAGCTCTTCCACTTCCCGGGTGCCGGCCACCGGCTCATAGGCAAAGTGGTCCGCGTCCTGCTCGAACCGTTCCATGGCGGAAGCCAGCGCCGCCAGCGGCCGGGACAGGATGCGGGAAAGCAGCCAGCCGGCCCCCAGCACCACAGCCAATACCGTGACCACCACAGCCAGACAGATACGCAGCATGGCCTGCACGCTCAGGTCCACCAGCTCATCCACATAGCTGACGCCCACCACCCGCCAGGTGCTGTTCTCAATGCCGGTGATGGAATAGATCACCGTTTTTTCCGCCCAGGTTCCGTCCCCCAGTTCAGCCAGGTGGGCGGTATCCTCGCTTTTCAGACCGGAATAGATCAGCTGCTGCTGGGGATGGTATACGATGGTTCCTTCCTCATCCATCAGGAAGCAATAGCCGTGGGCACCGATGCCTACGCTGGAAATATACTCCGAGATGGTGGAAAAGCTGATGTCCAGGGACACCCATGCCGCCTGTTCCTCCCCTTCCAGGCGGGCTGCTATGGTCACCACCCAGGGATAATATCCTTCAAAGATGGTTTCCACATGGGGTGGTGTAACATAGCTGTCCGACACAGCCGCACTCTGCGCATCAAAGGAGAGGTTCTGCAGGATCTCGGTGCGGGGCTCATGGCCCAGCGCCCAGCAATCCACCAGGGTCCCGTCCTCGGTATAGGTGGTGACCGCCACCACATCCGAGCGTACCCGAAGAAGGTCGCGCAGGAATTCATCCCGCTCGGCCCCCTCATATTCCATGGAGGTCTGGACCAGGTCCATGACCTCATTCATATCCCGCACATACCGTGCCACCGTGACCGCAGCCTGGGTGCAGGCCTGCGCACTGGTGGTCCTGGCGCTCTGGACCATACCGGCCCGGTACTGGGCAATAAAAATGGTGCTGACAGCGACCAGCACCACGGCGGTGACCCCGGCCACCATCCCCACCAGCATGGTCAGCAGACGGGGACGGCGGGGATGGCGCAGGGCGGTCATTGCTTCGCCCCCTGCTGCCGGCGCAGGGCATTGGGAGAAGTCCCGCAGTATTTCTTGAAGCAGTAGCTGAAATAGTGCTGGTCGGTATACCCGCACCGGGCAGCAATCTGCTGGATCTTCAGCGGCGTGGTCATAAGCAGCTCCCGGGCTGCATCCATCCGCTTGCCGATGAGGATGTTGATGAAGGTCTCCCCTGCATACTTCTTGATGCAGGCACTGAGATGGTTGGGGCTCACATCCAGCATGGCACTGAGGGATACCAGGGACAGATCCTTATCCATATAATGTTCGTCGATGGCGGCCAGGGCCTTCTGGCACAGAAGGCTGCCGCCTTTTTTCTGTTGGGTGCTGAGCTGGTCCATGGCTCCCAGGCACAGGTCCTGCAGGGCCTGCCGCAGCTCTCCGGCGTTACGGTAGTGGAAAGACAGGTCCGGCAGAAGTCCCCGGCGGTCCAGTTCATTCAGCGCTTCCGGTCCGGCACCGGCTTCCAGGACCCGGTACACTTCCGCCATGAGCTGGATAGCCACCGCATCCAGCCAGGGGCCGGTACTTTCCCCCGGCTGCTGGCTGCACATGCGGGACAGACCGGCACACAATGCATCCCGGTCTCCGGCACGGAAAGCCGCCTTCACCTCTTCCAGGCAGGCGGTGACCGCCTCCACGGCTGCGGGCGTGCCCCGGTGAACGTCGGTGATAAACTGGACGCCGCCTTCCTCCGACGGCGTAAAGCCGGCGGCTTCAACAGCTTCCCGATAGGCCGCATGCAGCCCGCCCAGGCGGTCGGTGCGGCGGCTGACCCCCACACTTCCCCGCCGGCCCAGCACACGGTGGGCTGTCTGGAGGATCTCTTCCGCCAGGATATGCAGATACTCTTCAAAGTCCGAAGCATTGCCCATGAGCACCGCCACCACCCGGCCGGGGCTGCAGAACACCGCATGGCGCAGATACTTGCCGGCCAGCGTCTCGATCACATGTACAAAGGTGGGCAGGGTGCAGTTGTTGCCCTGTTCATCATACAGCGAGGTGGTCAGCACCACATACTGCGGGTGATCATCTGCCCCGCGCAGCAGCCCGCACCGGCAGGCGTCCGCCCGCAGATGAAATTCCGTATCATGAGCAGGCAGCTCGGCATGGCCATCCAGTACCAGAGGGACCAGGAACTCATCCCGGCCGGTCTGGGCCGCCGCCGCGTTCAGCTGCTGCTGAAAAGCGGCAAACTGACGGTCAATCTTTTCGTGGATTCCCCGCAGTTCCGTTGCCAGACCTTCCATGGTCAGGGGCTTGAGCATATAGCTGATGATGTTGTACTGGATGGCCTGTTTGGCGTATTCAAAATCGTCGTATCCGCTCAAAAAGGCAATGTGCATGGCCGGACGGATCTCCCGCACCTGACGGGCCAGCTCAATGCCCGAAATAAAGGGCATGCGGATATCGGTGAGCAGCAGATCCGGTTCCAGCTTTTCCACCAGTTCCAGGGCGTCCAGACCGTTGCTGGCGTTGCCCACCAGATGAAATCCCAGTTCCTCCCAGGGGATCATGGTGCAGACAGCCTGACGAAGTTCGTCCTCGTCGTCCGCCACCACAACGGTATAGATGGTTTGGTCAGCCATGAGAGCTTCTCTCCTTTATTGGTCTTCCAGCGCTTCGGCCCGGGCCTTTTCCGCCTTGCGGCGCATCCGTTCCCGCTGGGCGGCTTCCTGCCGTTTCCAGCGTTCGTAGGTATCAGGACGGATGGCCTCGGTGCAGCGGGCAAAATTCCAGTGCAGACCGTCCCGGCGAGACAGCTTGAACCGCACGAACCAGGAGCCGTGCTGCGGACAGACGCCCTCGGTATAATAACCGGTATTGCCGCGCTTGAGCCAGATGTCTCCCAGAGTCAGGGCGGCTCCGCACTCCGGACAGGTCACCCGGCACAAGGCGGGGTCCGTTTTGTAGGCGTCATGCTCCATCAGGCCGAACCAGGTCTGTACATCCCGGTAATCGGCGTCCGGATCGGTGAGAAGCGCTTCGATCAGCTGGGCCTCCTCGTCGGGATAGGCGGCCAAGCCTTCCGCCAGAGGCAGTTTGCGGCAGACCTTGACGGTATACAGGGCATCATCCAGAGCGTTGTGGAAGGGGTCCTGCTTTTCAATTCCCAGCCGGTCCACCACACTCTCCAGGGTCATACCCTCCCCTTCCTTGCGGGGATAGGCCTGCAGGAAGATCCGCTGCAGATCATACCAGCGGGTGGGCCAGCTTTCGTCCAGCCCGCACAGGAACAGGTTCTGCTTGAGGACCGGCACATCATCCAGGCCCCATTCCGCAAATTCGGCATCCGGTCCGGCCCACTTCACAAATCGTGCCAGACCTTCAGCGATGGGAACGCCCGCATCCAGGTCTCCCTGGCTCATGCCGGTGACCTTGGCAATGTGACGCTGCAGCTTGCGGAAAATCCGCGGACGTAGGGTGATCTCAAAAGTATCCAGGACTTCCCCGCTCTCGCTGATGCGCACAGCGCCGATCTGGATGATCTCTCCCCGCAGGGTGAGTTCAGTATCATGGTACCGGAAGGTCTTGGGCTGATACCCGATGTTCCATTCCAGATCGAATACAATCAAATTTCTGCCCACGTTCACACCTCCTGTCCCAGAATAAAGCGTTCCACCGCCACGCCCACGCCATCATGGTCGTTGTCGGTGCTGACAAAGCCGGCCGCCGCCTTTACCGGCGGCACCGCATTGCCCATGGCCACGCCCAGACCGGCAAACTTGATCATGGGCAGGTCGTTCCAGCCATCGCCGCAGGCCATAAGTTCGGCGGGGGTCAGGCCCAGCGTCTGGAGCAGCACGCTCAGAGATGCCGCTTTCTCCACACCCAAGGGCATGGTTTCGATAAAGAAGGGAGCGGAGCGGTAGATGGACAGTTTGCCTGCAAATTCCTGCTGCATCAGCTCTTCCACATGGGGCATATCCACCGGGTCCCCCACCAGCAGCAGCTTGTTGACGGGATAGGTCACTTCGGCAGGCAGGTCGGGCACCTGACGCACCGGCAGCTTGTTGATGCGGGCCTCTTCCAGCACATAGGGGTGGTCGGGCACCTCGGTGACGATGCCCTCGTTGTCGTAGGTCAGGGGCACCACGTTCCAGTAACGTGCGAAGGTGCACACTGTGGGGATGAGCTCCGCGGGAAAGGGATGCTGGACCATCTCCTGGCCGGTGGCGCACTCGATGATCTTGCCGCCATTATAGCTGAGGATATAGCCGCCGGTCTGTTCCAGCCCCAGTTCCCTGGCCAACGGACGGATGCCCGCGGTGGGACGGCCGCTGGCCAGCACAATGCGGACACCCTGTTCCGCAGCCTGGTGCAGGGCAGCCTTGGTGCGCGGGGTCACGATCTTGTCACTGTTAGTCAGGGTTCCATCCAGATCCAGGGCCAAAACTTTATATTGCGTCATGTTTGCAGCTCCTTGCCGGTTTTGTTTTTTTAACATTGTACCCCAAAGCCCCGTATTGCGCAAGGGCAGGCCCGCTGCGGCGCCGGATGCAGAGCACAAAAAGGCACCCCGGCCGTTACACGGACGGGGTGCCTTGCAGCAACATATTGGAAAAAATTACTTGCCAGCCTTGGTGGTCTTCTTGGCAGCCGGCTTCTTGGCAGCGGGAGCCTTCTTTTCGGCAGGCTTCTCAGCAGCCTTGGGAGCAGCAGCCTTCTTGGCAGCAGGAGCCTTCTTTTCGGCAGCAGGCTTGGTCTCGGCAGCAGCCTTCACCTCAGCGGCGGGCTTGGCTTCGGCCTTGGGAGCGGCAGCCTTCTTGGCGGGAGCTTTCTTGGCCGGGGCCTTCTCGGCAGCGGGCTTGGTTTCGGCAACAGCCTCTTCCTTGGCCTTGGCGGCTGCCTTGACAGCCTTGGGCTTGCGGGTGACCTCGGCAATGACCCAATGCTGGTTGTCACCGTTCACATCGGCCCAGATCTGCAGGCCGGCGCCGTTTTCGCTGTTCATGCCCACCACGTCCAGGCACTTGCCGGAAACGTTGGACTTGATCTTGACGCGGCCGTCATTGCCGGCCTCCACCACCCACAGCTGGCTGCTGGCGGGAGCGCCTTCCCACTGATGGACAGCGGTGCCGTCGCCGATGCCGCCCTGGTACAGGTCCAGCATCTTGCCGGTGAAGCGGTTCTTGATGCGGTAGACGCCTTCGCCGGCGCGGACGAAGCCCCACTGCTGCCACTCGGCATTGGCGTTGTCCCACAACTGGACACGGGCGCCGTTGTCGGTGTTGTAGTCGGCGACTTCCACGACCTTGCCGTTGGCGGCGCTGATGGTATAGAACTTGTCTTCCTTGATCACGGTCTGAGCGACCTTCTTGCTGACTGCCATGTTGATACCCCTCCTGTTAGGTTTTTCGTATAATTTTCTTGATTCACGCATTGGCAGGCCGCTGTCCTGCGCACATCAAAATTGTTGCGCTTTTTGTCCCTCTGACAGCGGCAAATGGAACTGCATTCGCCGTCCCTATGTGGTTATTATAGCCATTTTTTTCCATAACGTCAAGTTTTTGGCGCTCTAACGGCAAGTTGTACAAAAATTGCCGGAATGTCCAGCGACATCCCGGCAATTTTTCGGAATTTGTTAGGAATTTTCCGCAAAATTACCGGTATAAAGCCGATAATAGCGGCCCTTCTGCTCGATCAGTTCGTCGTGGGTACCGCGTTCAATGATGCGGCCCTGCTCCAGAACCATGATGCAGTCGGAGTTGCGCACGGTGGACAGGCGGTGGGCGATGACAAAGGTGGTGCGCCCGTACATCAGACCGTCCATGCCCTGCTGCACCAGCGTCTCGGTGCGGGTATCGATGGAGGAAGTGGCTTCGTCCAGGATCAGAACCGGCGGGTCGGCCACGGCGGCACGGGCGATGGCCAGCAGCTGGCGCTGGCCCTGGCTCAGGTTGGTGCCGTCGCCAGTGAGCATGGTATCAAACCCGTTGGGCAGATGGCGGATGAACAGCTCGGCGTTGGCCAGACGGGCCGCAGCACGGCATTCTTCATCCGAAGCATCCAGACGGCCGTAACGGATGTTCTCCATGACCGTGCCGGTGAACAGGTGGGTATCCTGCAGCACGATGCCCAGGGAGGAACGCAGGTCATCCTTGCGGATGGAAGTAATATCCAGACCGTCGTAGAGGATCTGGCCCTTCTGGATATCGTAGAAGCGGTTGATCAGGTTGGTAATGGTGGTCTTGCCGGCACCGGTGGAACCGACAAACGCAATCTTCTGGCCCGGACGGCCATAGAGGTTGATGTCGTGCAGGACGATCTTTTCGGGCACATAGCCGAAGTCCACGTCCTTGAAGACGATATCGCCCTTGAGCTCCACATACTTGTTGGTGCCGTCCTTCTGGGGGACCTTCCAGGCCCACAGACCGGTGCGGGTCTGGGCTTCGGTGACGGAGTCGTCCGCCAGACGCTTGGCGTTGACCAGAGTAATATTGCCCTCGTCCACCTCGGAGGGTTCATCCAGCAGGTCAAAGATACGCTGACCGCCGGCCAGAGCCATGACGATGGAGTTGAACTGCATGGACACCTGGTTGATGGGCATGTTGAAGCTGCGGTTGAAGGTCAGGAAGCTGGCCAGTTTGCCCAGGGTCAGACCGGTGGCACCGGACAGAGCCAGGGCGCCGCCGATGATGGCGCACAGAACATAGCTCAGGTTGCCCAGCTGGCCGTTGAAGGGCATGGCCACCAGGGAGTAGGTGTTGGCCTTGTTGGCGCTCTCGAACAGTTCGTCGTTGAGGATGTTGAAGTCCTCAATGGCCTTTTCCTCATGGCAGAAGACCTTGACGACCTTCTGGCCGTTCATCATCTCTTCGATGAAGCCGTTGACCTTGCCCAGTTCCCGCTGCTGGGCCACAAAGTAGCGGCCGGAATTGCCGGTGAGGTAGCGGGTGACCAGCAGCATGACGCCCACCATGACCAGAGTGACCAGGGTCAGGGGGATGCTGAGGAAGATCATGGAGAAGAGCACACCGATGATGGTGATGCCGCTGTTGAGCATCTGAGGGATGCTCTGGCTGATCATCTGGCGCAGGGTATCAATATCGTTGGTGTACACCGACATGATATCGCCGTGGGCGTGGGTATCGAAGTACTTGATGGGCAGGGTCTGCATGTGGGTGAACAGTTCGTCACGCAGCTTTTTCAGAGTGCCCTGGGTGATGATGGCCATCAGCCGGGTCTGGGTGAAGGTAGCCGCCACGCCGATGGCGTAGAAGCAGCCGGTGCGCAGGATGGCGAACAGCAGACCGGAGAAGTCGTTGCTCTTTTCGGTGAGCAGGGGCAGAATGTAGGAATCGATCAGGGTCTGCATGAACAAAGTACCCTGAATGTTGGCCAGCACCGAGATCACGATGCAGGCAATGGCGATGAGGTACGGCACACGATACACATGCAGCACATACCCCATGATCCGCTTGAGGATCTTGCCGGGGTTCTTTACCTTGGGGCGGGGGCCATGGGCGCCACGGCCCGCATGGACAACCTTTACGCGTTCCTGTGCCATTATTCCTCGCCTCCCTTCTCGTCAAAGTCGCCGCCGCCCTTGGTCTGGCTGCGGTAGACCTCCTGGTAGATCTTGTTGGTTTCCAGCAGTTCCTGCGGGGTGCCCCATCCCTGGATACGGCCGCCGTCCAGAACCAGAACATGGTCGGCATGTTCAATGCTGGAGATACGCTGGGCAATGATGAACACGGTGGTGCCGGGGATCTTTTCCGCAAAGCTGTGCCGGATCTTGGCATCGGTGGCGGTATCCACGGCGGAAGTGGAGTCGTCCAGGATCAGGATCTTGGGCTTCTTCAGCAGAGCGCGGGCAATGCACAGACGCTGCTTCTGGCCGCCGGACACGTTGGTGCCGCCCTGCTCGATGTGGGTCTCGTACTTGTCGGGGAAGCGCTCGATGAATTCATCGGCGCAGGCCTGACGGCAGGCTTCGGCGATCTCCTCGTCGGTGGCATTGGCGTTGCCCCAGCGCAGGTTCTCGGCAATGGTGCCGGAGAACAGCTCATTCTTCTGCAGCACCATGGCCACACTGTCACGCAGGGTTTCCAGGTCGTACTTGCGCACGTCCACACCGCCCACGCGCACGGTGCCGGCGCTGACATCATACAGACGGGGCAGCAGCTGGACCAGACTGGTCTTGGCGCTGCCGGTGCCGCCGATGATGCCCACAGTCTCGCCGGAACGGATGTTCAGGTCGATGTCGGACAGAACTTCCCGTCCGTCCCGCTTGTAGCGGAAGCCCACATGCTCGAACTGCACAGCGCCATTCTTGACTTCCATGACGGGGTTCTCGGGGTTGGTCAGGTCGGACTTTTCGCTCAGGACCTCGGCCACACGGCGGGCGGAAGCGGCGGACATGGTGATCATGACGAAGACCATGGACAGCATCATCAGGCTCATGAGGATGTTCATGCAGTAGGTCAGCATGCTCATGAGTTCGCCGGTGGTCAGGGCGGTAGCACCGCTGGACACGATCATCCGGGCGCCCAGCCAGGAGATGACCAGAATGCAGGTGTACACGGTGAACTGCATCAGGGGTGCGTTCCAGGACAGGATCATTTCCGCGCGCAGCAGCAGCTTCTGGACATTGCCGCTGGCTTTCTGGAACTTTTCACCCTCGAACTTTTCCCGCACATATGCCTTGACCACGCGGATGGCCGAGACATTTTCCTGCACGCTCTCGTTCAGGTCATCGTACTTGCGGAAGGCTTCGCCGAAATAGCGGGTGGCGCGGGTCATGATGAAGATCAGCGCGGCACCCAGCAGGATAACGGCCATCAGATAGACGCTGGCCAGTTCCCGGTTGATGGCAAAGGACATGACCATGGCGATGACCATGCTGGCCGGGGCGCGCACGAACATGCGCAGGATCATCTGGTAGGCGTTCTGGATGTTGGTGACGTCGGTTGTCATACGGGTGACCAGGCCGGCGGTGGAGTACTTGTCGATGTTGGAAAAGCTGAAGGTCTGGATATTGCGGTACATGGACCGGCGCAGGTTGCGGGCAAAGCCGGTGGCGGCACGGGAACCGAACACCGCGCCCAGCACGCCGAAGATCAGACCGATGATGGCGGCCACGATCATCCAGCCACCCACCCGGTAGATGTGCTCCATGTTGCCGGCGGTGACGCCGTCGTCAATGATGGAAGCCATCAGGCGCGGTACGATCATTTCCATGACGACTTCGCCGATCATGCACACCGGTGTGAGCACCGAGACCAGCTTGAAGCCATCGATCTCTTTGTACAGTGTCTTAAACATAGTGTGTGTACTTTCTCCTATTCCTTTCTTATTCGATATGCGGATCGGTCTGCACAGCTTTGGCGTTGCACAGCAGCTTGTCCAGAACCGTTTCCAGACTGGTCAGTTCCGATTCGGTCACGCCCTGCTGCAGCCGCGCCTCAAACGCATTGATGCAGCGTTCCAGCTGATCGTAGCAGGCCAGACCTTTCTCGGTGGCAGCCAGACTTTTCAGGCGCGCGTCCTGTTCCACCGCCGTGCGGGTGATGAAGCCGGCGCTCTCGATGCCCTTGAGCATGGTGGTGATGCTGGAACGCTGCACCCGGAAACAATGTTCCAGGTCCCGCTGGTACACCGGCCGCCCCGAACGGGTGGTGCGGACAATGTACCCCAGAACCATCCCCCGCATGCCGGTCAGCTCCTGGCTGACCGTCTCACCGATGCAAGCGTCCAGGGCCCGGTTGATCTGGTGGGATGTGTGGGTCAGCGCCCGACCCACCCGCCGCATATCAGGGTCTGCGGTCCGTTTTTCCTGCGTGAGAATCACCTCTCTTGGCGGCCGTCATTTCGTGCCGCGGAAATTGTTCATGTTCTAACTGTTTGATTGTGTACAGTCTGTCATTATACTCAAAGTCGGCCCGCCTGTCAATGACTCCCGGGCAAAAATCACATTTCCTGCACATTTTGTCTGCCTTCCCTCTTGCTGCCCCAAAAGCAGCGCCCCTGCCTCCGAAGGACGGAGGGCAGGGGCACCGATGGCATGATTCATGGATGGGTCTGACAGGAAGCCTGATTTCGGGAAAACAAAGCCAGTTTGGCATACAGATCTTCCAGGATAAACCGGTTGTCCACCCGGTTGTATACGCGGATTTTTCGGGAAAGACCGGTGTGGAGATACCGGCCATCCGCCGTGATCTGCGGTGCCGGCACACAATCATAATCAAACCGGTGCCCGTACAGCAGCAGCCCCACGGCGGGGTTATCGCCCAGTACCCAGGCCTCCCCTGCCCGGAAAGGACTGGTTCTTGGCCCCGGTTCATGGCTGTGCGCTTCCAGCTGGTCACAGAGATAGGCACCGATCTTGCCGCAGGGCCGGACCCGGTATTCCAGTTCGGCCAGCGAGACCGTCATCATCTGATAAACATCCTGCGGCACCTGCCACAGCTCCATATTGCTGGCAAAAACCACCTGTGCCGCCGTGATGTCATTTCCCAGGTTGTATTCCGGACCTCCATCCGGATACCGGCCGCCGCCGATCCATATGGCACACAAGCGTCCGGCGATCCGGGGTTCCATCAGGTAAGCCGAGGCCAGATCCGTGAGTGGCCCCAGAAAGAGCACATACAAGGGCCGGGGATCTGCCTTCATCGCCTCCCGCACGATCAGGCGGGCCCCTTCCGATTCCACCGGCAGGTCGTCCCGTTCCATTGCATGGGGCGCACCTTTGTACAGCATATCCTGGGAAGGCAGGTCCATCTTTTCAAAAATGGTCTGCAGTTCCCGGTAGCTCCGCTCCATGGAATCCGGAACCCGATCGGTGCCGAAATGGGCCGCGATCAAACCCACATTTTCAAACTTGGGGCTCAGGAGCCCCTGAACGATGGCAAATTGGTCATCCGCCTCATTCTTGGCATCGGTATCTGTGATGACCCGGACCATTTTTTCCTGCGGCACCGAAAATTGATACTGATGGTAATTCATGATATCCGTCCGCCTTTCCTGTCTGTCAGACCGGTCCTCGCTTTGGGGACCGGTCCGCCTGTCCCGGTACCGGTTTTGTTTCCCGGGAAACGCCTTTTCTTCATCATACTTTGCTTGTCCCGTCCCGTCAATCCGCCATTGGCCAAATAAAAATCCGGGTGACCAACCCCCGGCAAGGTACGGTTCACCCGGAAAAGAAATAACCATTATTCGGGGGCTTTCATGCTCTCCACCATGGAGATCTGTTTGAGTTTGCGCCCCATGACCAGATTCACGAACAGGCTGAACAGGAAGGTCAGTGCCAGAGCATACACGAAGCTCATGGGCTGGATATCCCGCCCGAACATGACCGCGTCCACCTCCACGGTAAGGATGACGAACTTGTGCAGCGCCACGCCGCCTACCAGCCCGAAGAGGGCCCCGATCAGGGTGAGGATGACGCTTTCCCGGTTGACGTAGGCATCCACCTCCCGGTCATAGAAGCCCAGCACCTTGATGGTGGCGATCTCCTTGACACGTTCGGCAATGTTGATGTTGGTCAGGTTGTACAGCACCACAAAGGCCAGACAGGCGGCACAGACAATGATCAGCACCACCACGGCGTCGATGGATTCCAGCATATTGAGCACCATGGCCATACTGTCGGCAGTAAAGTTCAGGCTGGCCACTTCATCCATGGCCAGCAGGCTGGCAGATACCGCGTCCCGCCCCTGCTGGGAGGTATCGGTCAGCTGGCTCATGATGGCATTCCAGTCCGGTTCATGGCCGAAGCCCTTTTCGTAGCTTTCGGCACTCATGTACACATAATTATATACATAATGCTCGCACACGCCGGTGACAGTGAACTGAGCCTGGTTGCCGTCGGCATCTTCCAGGGTGACCGTATCCCCCGGCTTCACGTCCAGGGTACCGGCCAGCTTTTCGGTCAGGACCACACCTTCCTGCCCCAGCGGCGTGGGATTTTTGGTCTGGCGGTTGTGCAGGTCCGCAAAATCGGCAAAACGGTCCACGTCCTCCGGCACCATATAATAGTAGTCCACGGTGCTGCCGTCCTCCAGTTCCTGTTCCACCTGCTGGGTGAAGACGGTGAGGGAGGATTTGACGGCGTCGTCATGATAGAGGTACTCGTAGGCAGGGCCTTCCCGGGTATATTCGGCGTCGGTGACGGCGGTGAGCAGGTCATAGTGGTAAACCTCCCCGAACTGTTTGGTGACAATGCTGTTCAGGGAATCCGAAATGCCGAAACCGGTGACCAACAGGGCCGTGCAGCCCGCCACCCCGATGACGGTCATCCAAAAGCGCTTTTTATAGCGCAGCAGATTACGGCAGGTAACCTTGTAGGTAAAGGGCAGGCGCCGCCACAGGAAGGTGATCCGTTCCAGCAGGATGCGCTTGCCGGCTTTGGGGGCCCGGGGCCGCATGAGGGCGGCGGGGTATTCGTGCAAGGTGGCACGGCAGGCCGACCAGGTGGCCGCCATGGCGATGGCGATGAGGGAACCGCCGGCCAGCAGGCCCACGTCCCACCGCCAGGGGGACAGGAAGGCCGGCGCGTAGTACATCATCTGATAGGCAGTCCAGATGACCCGCGGGAAGACGAAGAATCCCAGCACCAGCCCGAACACCGCTCCGGCCGCGGCAGCCGTGAGGGCGTAGAGCAGGTATTTCTGCATGATGGCACCGCTGGTGTAGCCCAAAGCTTTCATGGTGCCGATCTGAAGCCGTTCTTCTTCCACCATGCGGGTCATGGTGGTGGAGACCACCAGCGCCGCCACCAGGAAGAAGAACACCGGGAACACCTTGGCCAGGGCAGCCAGTTTTGTGGAGTTGGAATCAAAGGAGGCATAGCTGACGTTGCGGCCGCGGTCCCAGACGTACCATTCCCCTTCCTCAATGTCATTGAGTTGGGCTTCGGCGTCCTCGATCTCCGCTCGGGCGTCGGCCAGCTTCTGGTCCGCTTCCGCTTTGGCATCGGCGTATTCGATCTCGCCGTCCCGCAGCTCCTGGGTCTTTTCGGCAATGGTCTGTCGGGCGTCCTCCAGCTCGGCTTTGGCGTCGGCCAGGGTGGCACGGGCATCCTCGATCTCCCGGCGGGCATCGTCCAGCTCCATCTGCTTGTCGATGAGCAGGTCCCAGCCTTCGTCCAGGGTGGTCTTGGCGGAACGCAGCTGGTTGATGCCGTCATACAGTTCTGTCCCCTGGGCTTCGTACTGGGCCCACCCGGCATCCAGCTGGGCCTTTCCGTCGATGAGGGTCTGTTCATTGGCTTCCAGCTGGGCACGGCCTTCCGCCAGCTGGGCGGCGCCGGCATTGTACTGGGCCCAGCCGTCGTCCAGCTGTGCCTTGACGGCGGCCACATTCTCGTCCGAGATCAGGGCGTAGGCTTCTTCTTCGGTCAGCTGCTGCCCCTGCTGCTGATAGGTCAGGATGAGAAGCTGAATACCGGCGTCGATTTTCTTCTTACCCTCAATAAGCTTTCGGGCGCCCTCCACCAGGGACAGATTTCCTGTGTCTTGCTGGCCGGGATCAGGATTTTCCCGCACCGAGCGGGAAGTGTCTTCCGCGATTTCGGTGGCGGCGGACGTCGGTTGGGACGCAGACAGCGCATTGCCGTCGGGTTCCGCCACAGAGGCCGTTTGTTCCGCAGGGTCTTCCGCTGCCGCGTCGGTTCCGGTTTCGGAAGTGTGGGACGGTTCCTGTGGTGCAGGATCATCCGCAGCATTTTCTTCCGTGGTGGTCTCTGTGGTATCGGCGGGGTCTTTTTCGTCGAATTCCGGGGCGGCCGCTGCGTTCTGTTCTCCGGCGGTTTCCTCATCGGCAGCGGAAGGCTCTTCCGCCGTCTCCGCCGGTTCCGGCCGCTCCGGCTCCTCTGTTTCGGGTTCAGGCACAACTTCCTCGCCCGGGTCTGTGGGCGGCACCAGGTCTCCGGTGAGCTTGTTCACGATGTACAGCATCATCCGGGTATCGTCCGCCGGCCACTGGTCCTCCTCCAATTGGGACAGGTCCAGCAGAATGTCCTCCATCTGATCCGTAGTGACGGTAAGGGGATACGGCAGCATGGCGGCATACTGTTCCAGGGCATAGTTCACCCCATCGGTATACTGCTGCAGGCCTTCCTCGTACGCATTCAGCCCCTGATTGAACTCAGCCAGCTGCTCATACTGGGCCTGGGCGGTGTCCAGCTTGGTCTTGTTTTCGGCCAGGGCCGCTTCCCCGGCTTCGATCTGGGCCAAAGCCGCGTCATAGGCCGCCTTGCCCTCCTCATACTGCCGCTGGGCTTCCTCCAGCTGCTTTTTGCCTTCGGCCAGGGCAGTCTCGCCGTCCTTGGCCTTCTGCCAGTTTTCCTGCCACTGTGCCTGACCGCTGATCAGTTCCGCCATGCCGGCGTTCAGGGCGGCTTCGCCGTCCTTGAGCTGCTGCTCATAGTCGGCCAGTTCGGCCAGACCATCCTGATAGTCCCGCTCGCCGTCGGCCACTTCCTGTTCCCCGTCGGCCAGAGCCTGCCGGCCGTCTTCCAGTTCCCGGGCGGCATCGGACAATTCTTCATCCGCCTCGGCAGCAGCATCGTTGTACTCGTCCCAGGCATCGTCGATCTCCTGTTGGGCGTCGGACTTGACCTCCTGCAGGCGGGCTTCACATCGGGCGCCGGCAATCTCTTCCGCCTCGTCGCTGACTGCCTGGACCGCCTTTTCATACGCATCTCCCATGCTGTTCATGGCAAGGGCGTCGTCCACGGTCAGATAGATCTCGGTATAGCTTTCGTAGGCGAAATCTTGGGGCAGTATGTAGAAGATGGTTTCCACCGCGCCGCTGCCCACACTGGCGGGTTCCCGTTCAAAAGAGAAGTAGGTGGCGTCATGGACCGTCCCCACCACCGTGTACTCGGTGGTGGCAAGGGTGTCTTCCAGGTCCTCGTTGTCGTTGGCGGGCACCTGGATGGTGTCCCCGATGTCCAGTCCCCGGGTCAGGTCCCCGGCCCCGGCTTCCACCACACACTCGCCGGAGGCCTGGGGCCAGCGGCCCTGTTCCAGTACCAGCCGGTTGATGACCGAAGCGCCTTCCGGGTTGCCGTCGGCGTCGGTGGGCAGGCTGTGCACCCGGGCTACCGCCTGGTCGGATTCGGGGGTTTTGACCAGCACATCCGCCGACCAGGCCCCCCGGACATCCTGCACGCCATCAAGCTGTTCCAGGGCCTGCACATCGGCATCGGTCAGGCCCAGGGTCCCGATGATGCGCAGGTCATACAGGTTGGCATCGTCCAGATACCGTTCCACCGAGTCCCGCATATCGGGCGTGGTGGACACAAGGCCGGCCAGAAAGCCGACCCCCAGGGCCACAATGGAAAAGATGGCCAGAAAACGGCTGCGCGTGCTGGCCAGTGTGCGGCGTATATTTTTTTGGTACGTCCTGTTCATTACCACTCGATCCTTTCGACCGGGGTCGGCGACGGGTTGCACTGCATGTCAATGACACGGCCACTGTTGATGCGGATGACCCGGTCCGCCATGGCGGCCAAAGCGCTGTTGTGGGTGATGACGATGACGGTACGGCCTTTCTGGCGGCAGGTATCCTGCAGAAGGGCCAGGACCTGCTTGCCGGTTTTGTAGTCCAGGGCGCCTGTGGGCTCATCACACAAAAGAATCTTGGGATTTTTGGCCAGGGCCCGGGCGATGGACACCCGCTGCTGTTCGCCGCCGGAAAGCTGCGCCGGAAAATTGTTGCGCCGCTGCAAAAGGCCCACTTCCTCCAGCACCAGGTCGGCATCCAGCGGGTCACGGCAGATCTCAGAGGCAAGTTCCACATTTTCCCGGGCGGTCAGGTTCTGTACCAGATTGTAAAACTGAAACACAAAGCCCACGTCATAACGGCGGTACTGGGTCAGGCGTTTCTGGTCAAAAGCACTGACTTCCTCCCCGTCCAGGAGGATGGTGCCTTCGTCACAGGTATCCATACCGCCGAGCATGTTGAGCACGGTGGTCTTGCCCGCGCCCGAAGGGCCCAGGATGACGCAGAACTCCCCTTTTTCGATCTCAAAGGTCACGTGGTCGGCCGCGGCGATGCGCGTATCGCCCATCTGGTAATATTTACAGACGTCTTTGAATTGTACAAACGACTGCTTGGACATGTGCGGCTCCTTTTTCTGTGTTGCATACTGCTTGAACATGTGTTTAGTATAGCACGAAATTGCAAACAAACAATAAACAAAGATTGAAAAAAGGTGGGAAATTGCACAAAAGACAGGGTTATTGTCCCTCATTTGAGAGCGGGTGACGAAGCTGTCCGGCCATGTGAAAAAACACAAAAAAGCAGACAGCTGCCGGGGCCGGGAAGGCCCTGCGGAAGCTGCCTGCCGATAGGAGGGTGTCAGCGTTTGTTCAGAATATAGCACTTGACCTCGTGAGGCCGGAGGGTGGGGCGGATATGGAAGCTCTGCACGGTGCTGTGCTCCGTCTTGGGGCGGGAGGTTTCCTGCATGATTTCCACCTGGTCCGCGGTGGGATACTGGGGCGCCCCCAGCTTGAGCCAGTTGTGATAGGCGGAGGTATCTTCGTCCAGGGTGTACACCGTCTGGTCATAGGTTCCCTGCAGTTCCAGCGACAGATCCACCGTCAGTTCCTTGTTCTGGAAAATTTCCTCCCGCCGGGTCTCGGTGAGTTTGCTGCGGTCACCATCAGCAAATTCGTCGGTATAATAGCAGTAGTTCCAGACAATGACCTGATAGTTCTCTCCGCTGCGGGCGACGACATGGTCCTCGCCCACTTCCAGAATTTCTTCGCCCAGTTGGTTGAGCATCCAGAAAGCCCAGTAGGAAGGCTTTTTCACGTTATCCACATTGATGAGGCCGAACCCGCCGTGGAACGGACTGCGGCCGGGGCCGTTCTCCTCAAAAATGTCGGTAAAGGTCCAGTATCCCAGGCTGTCCACCTTGCCATAGTTCTGGGTATAGTTGTACAGAAGGAACGAGGCCATGAAGGGGGTGTCGTGCACCAGATCCCGGGGACTGGGGGACGAATTCCACTCGGTGAGCATGATCTCCGCATCCGGGTAGGGAGAACCGTCCACGATGGAGCGGATGTTGTCCAGGAACTGCAGGCAGATATCCTTGCCGATGTATCCCATCCGCTCGGAGCCGTCGCCGTCCAGCGCCCAGCATGTGGGGTACGGATGGGCGCAGAAGAAATCCACCGGCAGATGATTTTCACTGGCATAGCGGATGAATTCTTTCAGATATCCCAGGCCGTCCCGGAAGTCGGCACCGCTGGTGGAAGGGCCGCCCACCTTATATTCCGGACATACCGACTTGACCGCTTCGGCCGTGACGGTATACAGCTGGAAATATTCCTGCTGGGTGCCCCGGAAGAAGGAATCCAGATTGGGCTCGTTCCAGATTTCAAAATACCAGGTCTTGAGTTCTTCCTCCCCATACCGTTCCGTCAGATGCAGGATGGTGGCCCGGACCAGGTCATGCCACTTCTGATAATCGGTGGGAGGGCAGCCGTTGGCCTTCCACCAGAAGGTGGTGTTGGGCACTGTGGCCAGCTGGATGGGCATAAAAGCCAGCTCCAGGAAAGGCCGGATATGCACCGACAGCAAAAAGTCAATGAGTTTGTCCACATATCCGAACCAGTAGACGGGATTGCCGTTTTCGTCCTCATCGTATACGGCCATATCATCATGGAAAATGCCGTGGAAGCGGACATACTCAAAGCCGATGTCCTGCTGCAGTTCCCGCATCTGTTCCTGGAAGTCGGCGCGCAGCCCCTCGGTGGCCCGACCGAACGCGATACATTTTTTGAAGTATTTGTCGTTTTTCATGGTGGTTCCTCGCTTGGCAGATAACGTTTTCCGGTCGGGCTTCGCCCGCCGCCTTACAGGCACAGTGTACTCCCCGCAGCCTTGCCAACACAAGCAAGATGTTTTATACTTATAGACAAAAGTTCAGGTGGTGGCATATGATCGATTTTGAGGCGAACCGTTCGGACAAGCGGGAATATCTGTATCACAGCACCAACACGGACTTTGTTTTCCGCAAACATATGCATCGCAGCTTTGAACTGAACTATGTATTTGCAGGCGAACTGCTGTGTGAGGTGGATGGACACAAGTTCAGTGCCACAGCCGGCGAGGCGGTGCTGACCCTGCCGGGGCAGATCCATTCCTTTGCTACCGAGACGTTCAACGAAAGCATTCTGTTCATCTTTTCCAACGACTGGGTAGAAGATTTCTGCAACGATATGCGGGGCACGCGGTTCCTGCCCCCGGTCTGCCGGTTTGAGAGTGATGCCTTTGTACAGATCCTGTGTGATCCGCGCACCAGCAAATACCGGATCCGGTCTGTACTGTACGACGTGTGCAGCCGCTTTTATGAGACATGCGACCGGGAGAAAGCCAATGAATCCGACTACGCCCTGACCAACGCCATCGCCGCCTACATCGAGGAGCATTACCAGGAAAAGGTCACCCTGACAGGCATGGCGGAAGCGCTGGGATACAACCACTGTTATCTTTCCGGTTTCTTCAACCGGCATTTCGGGGTCGGGTTTTCTGCCTATGTCAATGGATATCGCATCCAGTATGCCAAAGGGTATCTGGCCGCCACCGACAAGAAAATCACCGAAATCGCCTCCCTGTGCGGGTTTGAGACTATCCGCAATTTCAACCGCATCTTCCGCCAGGAATTCGGCATGACCCCCAACGAATACCGGCGCCTGCATACCGGAAACTGAATCCATACAAAAAGCCCGCCTTCCCTCCCGGGGAAAAGCGGGCTTTGTCAGTATGGGATTACGGTATCGGCTCAGACATCTTCCTTGCTGCCCATGAGCCAGGTGACCCAGGCGCCCAGGGCGGCCAGCACCAGGCCCACAATGAGTTCGACCACCGAGAAAGCGCCGAAGGCATTGGCCGAGTACAGGATGGCAAAGGGAGAGGACAGGATCAGGCCGATGATGGCGGCAAACGTCTGGCTGGGGAAACGGTTGAACAGATACTCAATGATCTTGGCAATGAGAAAGATGCCCAGCACCACACCGATGGCAAAGGGAACCAACAGCAGGCAGTTATGCACCACACCGCCGAAGTCGCCGTCCTTGAGCATGGTCACCGTGCCGGTGACCAGCGAGAGGATGGTGCTGTAATAGCCCAGGACCATGAGAACCATGCTGCCGGACACACCGGGGATGACCATGGTGGCACTGGCGATCAGACCCAGCAGGAACAGGATCACGATGGTGACCGGATCAATGGTCAGGGTCTTGATGGCACCCTCGGCCCCCTGCACCAGCGGCAGGCCCACGCCGATGGCCAGCAGCACCAGGAAGCTGATGACCTCTCCGGCGCCGATACGGCGGGAGGGCTTTTTCTCGATGTTCTTGCGCAGGTTCATCCACAGGATGGGCAGGCCGCCCAGGATCAGGCCCACAAAGGTCAGGCAGGTGGCCAGCACAAAATTGTTGAGCAGGTATTCCAGCAGGAAGCCGAAGCCCACAATGCCGATGACCATGCCCACCCCCAGAGGGATCAGCAGGCGAATGCTCTTTTTGAAGTGCTTGAACAGGCCGGTGACCGCGCTGATCAGCTTGTCGTAAATACCCATGGACACCGCCATGGTGCCGCCGGAGACGCCGGGAATGACGTTGGCGATACCGATGACGATACCGCGCAGGATGTTCAGTACAGCGTTCATTCTATGTGTCCTTTCTGTCAGGAGTTTTTCACACCGAAAGGCCGCGCCGCTGTTGGCGGGCGCAGGCTCACAATGACTACTAATACCGCATACCGCCTTTGGGCGCAAGGGGGCGCGGAAAGTTTTTTCCTGTCTGACGGTCAGATTTTGCGCATATACGGGATATTGAACAGCAAAAAGCGGCAGCTGCCCCAAAAGCAGCTGCCGCCGGAAAGTTTTTACCGGGAAAGCGTGATGGATGTTTCACTGCCGCCGAAAGCCTGCCGCAGTTCCTCGGCGGAGGCATCCTGAATGGTGGCCAAACGGGTGTAGGCCCAGGTGTTGGCGCCATAGAAAAAGACGATGGAGTCCCCCTGGTACAGCATCACATCCCCCGGCCGGGTGGTGATGCGGCTATCCGCCTGCGGCAGAGCCTGGGGCAGACTGCCCACCTTTTCAAAACCGCCGTAATTTTCCGCCTGGATGGTGACGGGGCCGTCCGCCAGCAATTCCATCAGGGCTTCGGCGGCTTCCGTATCCGCCGGGACGGCGGTAAAAGTGGTTTCTCCGATCTGAATCTGCATGATGGCTTCCTCGCTTTCTTTCTGTGGCGTCTCTTCCCCGCTTGCTCGCTCAGGGGTGGCAGGTGCTGCTGCGGCCGGGGCAGGGGTCGGCTGTACCGGAGTCTGCATCGGCTGCTGGCGGGCGCAGCCGGTCAGCGCCACCATCAAAACGACCGCGGCCGCCCGCAGAAAGCCGGTTTTCACCACGGCCCTCACAGGCCGGCCCGCAGGATGGCGATCACATCCTCCCGGGTCAGGGTCTTGTAGCCGCCGGTGAGCAGGAAAGTACCGTCGGCGATGCCCTCGATCATCTCCTCGGTAACGCCCAGTTCCCGGATGTTCATGGCCACGCCCAGTTCCTTCATCCAGCCTTCCATGGCGGAAAGTCCGGCTTCGGCCAGTTCCTTTTCGGTCTTGCCGGTGGGATCAATGCCCCACACATTGGCGGCAAACCGGGCAAACTTGGCCATTCCGTAGGGCAGGATGAACCGGTAATAGGCCATAGACACAGCAGACAGGGTCATGCCGTGGGTGGCGTCGGTGTAAGCACCGATGGACTGCCCGATCATATGCACTTCCCAGTCGGTGGATTTGCCCATAGCCAGCAGGGTGTTCAGGGCCCAGGTGGCCGCCCACATGATGTTGCTGCGGGCCTCATAGTTCTGCGGGTCCCGCACCGCGATACGGGAGCTGTGTACCAGAGAGCGCATCAGACCTTCGGCTATGTAGTCGGTGGTGTTGTCGTCCTCACCGGAAAAATACTGCTCGCAGATATGGTTGAAGGCATCATAAATGCCCGCCACCATCTGGCGCATGGGCACGGTGTAGGTATAGGTGGGATTCAGGATGGTGAAGCGGGGCATGACATTGCTGCCGAACACATGGCCGATCTTGCGCTTCTGTTCATGGTTGGTGATGACCGAGCCGCCGTTCATCTCCGAGCCGGTGCCCACCATGGTCAGCACGCAGCCCACCGGGATGATGGGATTGTCCACCTCTTCCATGCGCAGGTAGTATTTGTCCCAGGGGTCCTCGGTGCACCAGGCGGAAACCGAGACCGCCTTGGCGTAGTCACACACGGAACCGCCGCCCACGGCCAGAATCAGGTCCACCTGATGGTCTTTGGCCACCTGGCAGCCCTCATACAGCTTTTCCACCGTGGGGTTGGGCATGACGCCGGGTACCTCAAAGACCTGCTTGCCGCAGTCCTGCAAAATGGAAAGGATCCGGGCATACAGACCGGATTTTTTTACCGAACCGCCGCCGTAGGTCAAAAGGACCTTGCTGCCGTATTGCGCCAGCTCTGCGCCCAGCTGGTCCAGGGATTGTTCGCCGAAATGAACACGGGTGGGATTGCAGTAGGTAAAGTTGCCAAGCATGGGGATTCCCCTTTCTGAAACAGAGGTTCATGCGCATCCGCCGGTCTTGCAGCTGCCGATGCGCTTGCAGATGATCTCGCCGTGGGAGTCCGGGTCGTCCCGGATGACCTGCCCCACTTCCGGCAGTTCGATCCGGCCGGAACGGGGGTTCTTGATGCTGAGAACCGGCGTGGTGATGGTGGCGCGGACTTCACTCTTTTCAAAAGCCAGGTCGGTGTCCACCATCTCGCAGTTGATGAGCTGCAGTCCCTTGCAGTAGCACAGGGGCTGGGTACCGATGATCCTGCAATTCTCAAAGGTGACGTTCTCGCAGTACCAGGCCAGATACTCCCCCTTTACCACGCTGTTGCGCACCACCACGTGTCTGGCATGCCAGAAAGCATCCTTGGTGTCGAAGCTGCAATGGTCAAAGGTAGCATCCTGGATGTACTGGAAGGAGTATTTGCCTTTCAGGGTCACGTTGGTGAACTGCAGGTGGTCCGACCGCATCATGAAATATTCACTCCGGGCGGTGCAGTCTTCCATGGTGATGCCCCGCACCGACCAGCCAAATTCCGGAGAGTCGATGTCACAGCGGCGCATGGTCACATTATCGCACTCCCGCAGGGCCTTGATGCCGTGAAGGCTGGTATCGGTGATGGTAACGTTGCGGGAATACCACAGTGCGGCGCGGCAGAGTTCGGTCATCTCGCCGTCGTGAATCACCAGGTTGGTATCATGCCAGAAGGGATACCGCAGATTGAAATAGCAGTGTTCCGCCGTGATGTCGGTGCCTTCCTTGAAGGCGCTCTCCCCGTCTGCCGGCCCGTCAAAGCGGCAGTCGGTGACAAAGATGCCTTTCTGCCCGTACAAGGCCCGCTCTTCATCAAAAGTCTGGTTTGCAATCCGTTTCATGGATGAGTCATCTCCCGTTGTCGTTGTCGGATGCCGGACGGTCCAGGCAGTAGGCCAGATAGTCCAGACAGCTGATCTGTTTTTCCTGCTTATGGATGCGCTGCAGCAAACAGCGGCGCTGTTTGGCCAGCAGGCGCATCTGTTCCCGGTGGTCACCTGCCTGCCAGCAGGCCAGAAAGCCTGCAGCGGCCTGCGGCGTAAAACCAGCGTCCTTCAGGTTCTGGCGAACCGTTTCCGGGGTAAGTTCCTGTGTTTCCATCCGGCCGTCCTCCCGTTTCTCGGCAGACTTTTTCCCGTCTGCCTTGGTATGCTCTCAGTGTAGTCCTTCTGCCGCAAAATAGCAAATACTTATATTTTATATTCAGAAATGCCTTGCAAGCATATCATATTTCTGGTAGTATAGGGACAATAAAGGAAGTACAGGAGGGTCTTTTATGGAATTGCGGGTACTGCGGTACTTTTTGACCATTGCCCGGGAAGGCAACATCACCAATGCGGCCAACGCCCTGCATGTCACCCAGCCTACCCTGTCCCGCCAGATCCACGATCTGGAAGAGGAGCTTGGCCAGCAGCTGTTTGTGCGCGGCAGCCATAGTGTGACCCTGACCCCGGAGGGAATGCTGCTGCGCAAACGTGCCGAGGAGATCCTGGATCTGGTGCAGAAGACCGAGCAGGAGTTTGCCCAGACGGAGGAGGCCATTTCCGGGGAGGTGTACATTGGCGCCGGTGAGACGGTGGGGGTCCATTACCTGACCCGGGCGGCCCGACAGCTGCAGGAATCCTATCCGGACATCCGCATCCATATTTCCAGCGGCGATGCCACCGACGTGCGGGAGGATCTGGACAAAGGGCTCATTGACTTCGGACTTTTGTTTGCGCCGGTGGATCTGTCCCGGTACAACGTGATTCATCTGGCCTACCAGGACACCTGGGGTGTGCTGATGCGCCGGGACAGCCCTCTGGCACAGAAAGCAGCGCTGCGTTTGTCCGATTTGAAAGGACAGCCGCTTATCGTATCCCGGCAGATGTACAAGACCAGCCGGCTGCAGGAATGGTTCGGAGAACCGGCCGGTCAGCTGCAGGTGACCGGCACCTACAACCTTGTGTACAACGGGTCCCTGATGGTGGAGGATGGTATGGGATACGCCATATGTCTGGACGGCATCATCAATGTGACCGGCGACAGCCCGCTGTGTTTTCGCCCGCTGGAACCCAGGCGGCAGGCAGACATGTACATTGTATGGAAGAAATACCAGATCTTCTCCCCTGCCGCCGAGCGGTTTCTCAATGTGCTGCGGGATATGGAAAAAGCCTGACAAACTTTATCCGCGGCAGGGACAGGAAAGACAAAAAAGAAGAGAGATTGCCTCCCCCATTTCCGGGAAAGGCAATCTCTCTTTTTTGGTTGTACCGGTCCGTCCGCCCCGTTTGGTCTGCCAAGGCAGCCTGGGTACGGCAGGTTACTGTTCTTCCGCGCGGGCCATAGCCAGCTGGAAGTCCCTGGTATCGGTGAAGATCTCGTTGGTGTAGGGGTTCTTCTTCTGCTCGATGGAGCGCTTGATAATGATGGCCAGCACGATGACATTGGCAGCCAGGGCCAGCAGTGCAATGACGCCCTGCATGGTGGGGTCGGCCGCCGTGGGATGGGTGGCCGGGTCCATCACGCCGTCCACATACAGCACGGGAATGGTGGCAAAGACGCCCTGATCCTGGAACAGCGGGAAGACCTGGGCAAACATGCACCACAGGGCCAGGGTGTTGGCGCGGTTCTGGATCCAGCCGCCCTTGTTCCAGAAGGCGTTGGCAAAGGTGGGCGCCAGCAGCAGGGCCAGGCCGCAGTACCAGGCATGGGTGGGCAGGTTGTTGTAGGTGTACTCAAAGTTCCACAGGTCGTAGGCCACGATGTAGAAGATGGTCATATCCGGCCAGAGCATGTCCTGCTGTTTCTTGGAGGAATAGATGCCCCACCAGCCGGTCATGCACAGGATATTCAGGATACCGGCGATGCCGTTGACCCAGTTCCACCAGCCGCCGTAAACCCAGACGTTCTCGCTGGACAGCCACCAGCGGCTGCCGGTTTCGGCCAGAGCCATGGCCCCCCGGATGCCGGACTCGAAGTCGCTGGCCACGGCGATCAGGATGTTGATGCCCACAATGACAAAGGGGAAGGCCTTGAACCAGTGGGTCTTGCCGATGCCCCACTTATACTTGAGCATCATGAAGCCAATGCAGCCGATGGTGGCGGCATAGAGCTTGGCATAATGGAACCAGCTGTTCATGTACAGGTAGGTGGGGTTATTCAGCGCCCACTCAGCCCCCATAGAGGCTCCCACGGCCACCGCAATGAAGTAGACGGTAAGGCCTGCAGGCAGAATCAGGAAGCAGAAGATGCCGCCCTGCTTGGTGCGGCGGGCCAGCTCATTGACGAGAATGAGCCCCACAAAGACCAGCAACCATCCGAACAATTGCCAGCCGGCGTTTTCGCCGTAAATCTGAAACAACATACAAAATTCCTCCGTTCAAAATAACGTTTTATCTTACAGTGTGTCCGGGGAGGGAGTTTCTTTCGATTCCGCTTCTTCCTCTTCGGGCACTGTAATATCCCGGATCATGGTTTCGTTGCCCTGTATCAGATGCGTATGTCCGCTGCCGCATCCGGGGCAGGTCCTGCCGTGGGCCACGGTGGGGTACACAAGGCCGCATTCCTCGCAAAGGGTCTTGGCGGGGATGGTCGCCACCTGCAGTCGGGCGCCGCGCAGCATATCGGATCTGGCCGCCGCCCAGTTCCAGCAGTCCTGAAGGTAGTCTTCCAGCACGCCGGAGACCTCCCCCAGTTCCAGCGTCACCGCGTTGACCCGCTTGACGCCGTTCTGGCGGCCCACTTCTTCCACGCTGCGGATGATATGAAAGACAATTCCCAGTTCGTGCATCTCAGTCTTCCTTCTTGCCGAACCGGATTCTGAATTCCCGCTTGAGCATATAAGGCAGGATGGCCTTGAATTTATCCTCGCTGCGTACCATGGTGCTGCACTCGGGGCGCTCACGGGAAAGGTGGATGGCGTCGAATTCGCACTTGGTGGTGCAGACGCCGCAGCCGATGCACTTGTTGGGGTCCACCACCGAAGCGCCGCAGCCCAGGCAGCGGGAGGTCTCCTTCTTGACCTGTTCCTCGGTGAAGGTCTTGTGGCCGTCCCGGAAGGAGCGGTGATAGTCGATATCCTGGGCCATGCCGGCCACCTGACGGGCGGTGGTATCGTAGCTTTCCAGGGCCAGGTCGGTCTTGTCCAGCTCGATGAACTGGCGGCGGTTGCGGCCGATGGTCATGCTGGTGTTGGGCTGGACAAAGCGATGGATGGAGACAGCGCCCTCCTTGCCGGCGGCGATGGCGTCGATGGCAAACTTGGGTCCGGTGTAAACGTCGCCGCCCACAAACACATCGGGCTGGGCGGTCTGGTAGGTCAGGGAATCCGCCACGGCACGGCCGCCCCGGCCCAGTTCCACCTTGCTGCCTTCCAGCAGGTTCCCCCACTGGATGCTCTGGCCGATGCTCAGGAACACATGCTCGCATTCCACCGTGACAGTGTCATCTTCGTCATAGGTAGGATTGAAGCGGCCTTCCGCGTCGAACACGGACACGCAACGCTTGAACACCACGGCAGTAGCCTTGCCGTTCTCTGTCAAAATCTCCTTGGGGCCCCAGCCACAGTGGACCTTGGCGCCCTCCTCCTCTGCCTCAGCGATTTCGCCGGGGGTGGCGGGCATCTGGTCCCGGGCTTCCAGGCAGAACATATCCGCCGAGGAAGCGCCGCAGCGCAGGCCGGAACGCACCACGTCGATGGCTACGTTGCCGCCGCCGACCACCACAATGCGGCCGCTGAGGTCGATCTTCTCCCCTTCGTTCACGCGATGGAGGAAATCCACAGCGGTGACCACGTTGGGGGCGTCCTCACCGGGGACACCGGCCTTGCGGCCGCCCTGGCAGCCGATGGCCAGATAGAAGGCCTTGTACCCCTGGGCACGCAGTTCGTCCAGGGTCACATCCTTGCCCACTTCCACGCCGCAGCGGATCTCCACGCCCATCTGACGGATGATGTCGATCTCGGCTTCCACCACGTCCTTTTCCAGTTTGTAGGAGGGGATGCCGTAGGTCAGCATGCCGCCGGGCTTCTGATTCTTTTCAAACACGGTGGGATGGTAGCCCTTTTCAGCCAGATAATAGGCGCAGGACAGACCCGCCGGACCGGCGCCGATGATGGCGACCTTCTCACTGAAGCCGCCCCGGTTGGAAGGCGGGTTGATGGGCGGGATGTAGCGGGTGGCCGCTTCCAGGTCCTTCTGGGCAATGAATTTCTTCACCTCATCAATGGCCACCGCCTGGTCCACGGTGCCGCGGGTGCAGGCATCCTCACAGCGGCGGTTGCACACCCGGCCGCACACCGCCGGGAAGGGATTTTCCCGCTTGATGAGAGCCAGCGCTTCGGTATAGCGGCCCTGGGCAGCCATCTTCAGATACCCCTGCACCGCAATGTGGGCAGGGCAGGCCGTCTTGCAGGGAGCGGTGCCGGTGTCGTAGCAGTTGATGCGGTTGTTGTCCCGGTAGTCGATGTCCCACTTTTCCGGGCCCCACTTCACGTTGTCGGGCAGTTCCTGGCGGGGATACTCCACCGGCCCGTGGCTGGTGCACAGCTTCTGGCCCAGCTTGACCGCACCGGCGGGGCAGTACTCCACGCAGCGGCCGCAGGCCACGCAGTTCTCCGGGGTGACATGGGCCACATAGGCGGAACGGCTCATATTGGGGGTGTTGAACAGCTGGCTGGTGCGCAGGGCGTTGCAGATGTTCACGTTGCAGTTGCAGATGGCAAAGATCTTGTTTTCGCCGTCGATGTTGGTGATCTGGTGCACAAAACCGTTGTCCTCGGCCCGCTTCAGGATGCGCATGACCTCGTCGTAGTCCACATAGTGGCCCTTTTTGGTTTCCACCAGATAGTCGGCCATGTCACCCACACCGATGCACCAGTCCTCCGGGTCGTCGCCGCATCCCTCCCCCATCCGGGCCCGGGACATACGGCAGGAACAGGGACTGGCCGCATATTTGCCGTCGTACTTTTTCAGCCAGTGGGAGATGTGCTCGATGTCCACCGACTGGTTTTCGGTCTCGATGGCCTTTTCCACCGGGATGACATGCATGCCGATGCCGGCGCCTCCCGGCGGCACCATGGCGGTGATGTGTTCCAGCGGCAGGAAGGTCATCCGTTCAAAGAAGGCGGTGACTTCGGGGTTGTTTTCGATCTGGCTCTTCTGCATATTGAAGAACTCGGCACTGCCGGGTACGAACATGGGCAGCACGTACTGCTTTTCATGGCGCTCGTTCTCCCAGTTGTATTCCAGCAGGCCCACATAGCTCATCTGGTACAGAAGGGGTTCCAGCTCCTCGGCGGATTTGCCAGTGGCCTTGACCAGTTCGGGCAGGGTCATGGGTTTGCGGACCTTCATCTTCAGGGCCACATCCGCCATCTCATCGGTGATGAGCCCCGCCAGACCCCAGTACTCCGGGTCTTCGGCGGTGAGGGGACGCAGTTTGGCCGGGATGCGGTCGGTGATCTTCTGGCCCAGTTTGAGGATCTTTTCCCGGGGCTTTTCGTCCTTGGGAATCTTGAAGGGCAGCTTGCTCTCGTCCAGCGGAAAATGGGTCTGGCTCATGGTCGGTTCCTTTCTGTGTAGTGTCCTTACTGCTTGTCCGGATTTTTCCAGGCCGCAACCTGGGTGCGCAGCCAGTCGGCCCACTGGTCAATCCCCTCCCCGGTGCGGGCACAGATAGGAATGACCTTGGCTTCAGGGTTGCGCATGCGGATGTATTCCTTGCATTTTTCCATATCGAAATCAAAGTAGGGCATCACGTCGATCTTGTTCACCAGCACCACATCGCAGACGGTGAACATCAGCGGATATTTCAGGGGCTTGTCATGGCCTTCCGGCACCGAGAGGATCATGGCGTTCTTGACCGCACCGGTGTCGAACTCCGCCGGACAGACCAGGTTGCCCACGTTTTCCAGAATGGCCAGGTCCACGTCCTCCAGGCCCAGGCCTTCCAGTCCCTGGCGGGTCATATCGGCATCCAGGTGGCACATGCCGCCGGTGTGCAGCTGGATGGACTTGGCACCGGTCTCGGCAATGGCTTTGGCGTCCACGTCCGAGTCAATGTCCGCTTCCATGACGCCGATGCGCATCTCATCCTTCAGCGCCTCGATGGTACGCCGCAGGGTGGTGGTTTTGCCCGACCCCGGCGAGGACATGAGGTTGAGCAGGAACACGCCTTTTTCCTTCAGCTGGCGGCGGACCTCATCGGCTTCGCGGTCGTTGGAGGCAAACACGCTCTGCTTGATCTCCAGAATCTTTACCTTTTCCACGGGAATCGTCCTTTCTCCTCTGTTTGTGGTTCTGCCACACGCCGGCACATTGGCCGGAGGCACACTTTCTTTTGTGAATAGTTTAACGCTCATTGGGAAAATGGTCAATAAAGTCCGGCCATTTCCGTGAATATAGAAAAAGCAAGGCTTTTTATTTGGTGAAATGTATGATAAAATTCATGTATGGTATGTGGTATAGCCACAGCCCAGAGAGGAGGTCCGCCATGGAATTTGAAAAGCTGAATGCGCCCAGTCTGAAGGATCTGTTCATCCAGCAATTGCAGCGGATGATTCTGTCCGGAGAACTGGCTGTGGGGACGCAGCTGCCCCCCGAGCGGGAGCTGGCCCAGCGAATGCAGGTAAGCCGTGCGGTGGTGAACGGTGGCATGGCCGAACTGGCCAAACAGGGCTTTGTGGAGGTGCGGCCGCGGCAGGGCGCCGTGGTGGCGGACTACCGCCGCCGGGGAAACCTGAGCACCCTGATTGCCATCATGGAATATCAGGGCGGCGTGCTGGGAAAGGAGGAGGTCCAGTCCATCCTGGAAGTGCGCATGGCGCTGGAACATCTGGCGGTGGCCAACGCCATTGACCGGGCTTCCGACGAGGCCCTGGACAGACTGGGCAAGCTGCTGGCCGCCATTGCGGAATGCACCACCCCGGCACAGGCTGCCGAAGCCGCCTGGACATACCAGCATGAACTGGCCCTGGTAAGCGGCAACAGCATCCTGCCGCTGATCTACTATTCCTTCAAGCCTCCGGTCATTACCCTGTGGACCCGGTTCTGCCGGCTATACGGTATCGGGGCATTGTGCCGCAACACCGAAAAACTGTACGATCTCATCCGTGCCCGGGACAAGGAAGGCGCAGCCCGGTGGATTGACGAATATCTGGGGCAGGCCATTTCGGGCAATCAACAAATTTATACCGAGTAAATCCATCATATGGAAAAGAGGTAGAATCCCATGAATCTTCAATGTCTGGACCGGCACTGTGCGGTTATTGACAAGCAGGATGTGGTGCATTTTTTTGATGAGCTGGCTGCCGGCTGGGACCGGGACCTGGTCGTGGAGCGGGACAAGATCAACCTGATTCTGGACGCAGCCGGCATTGAGCCCGGTGTGCGGGTACTGGATGTAGCCTGCGGCACCGGGGTTCTGTTCCCCTTTTACTGCCAGCGGCAGGCGGCCCATGTGCTGGCCGTGGACATTTCCCCCGAAATGACCAAAATCGCGGCGAAAAAGGCACAGCCGCCCATCCGGGTGATGTGCAGCGATATCCAGGCTTTGCAGGGCAGCGGTGATTATGACTGCTGCGTTGTCTACAACGCCTTTCCCCATTTTGCCGATCCGGCCGGACTGCTCCGGGACCTGTCCGGCTGGCTGCGCCCGGGAGGACGCCTGACCGTGGCGCACAGCATGAGCATCGCCCAGCTCAACCGGCATCACGCCGGACGTGCGGCCCGCGTGTCCATGGGGATGCTGCCTGCCGCAGAGCTGGCCGAGCTTTTCAGCCCCTGGTTTGATGTGGATACAGCCATTTCCGACCAGGAGAAATACATCCTTTCGGGAACCCGGAAGATGTCGTGACCCATCCGTTTATACAGAAAACCGTCCGGGACATGCCGCGCACGTCCCGGACGGTTCCGTTTTATTCGTGAATTTCGATGGGCAGGCCATCCGGATCAAAGAAAAAGGTCATCTTTTTGCCGGTGTAGTCGTCCAGACGGACGGGCTCACAGGCGATTCCCAGGTTTTCCAGTTCCTGCACGGTTGTCTCCACGCTGTCCACATGAAAGGCCAGATGGCGCAGACCGCAGGCTTCGGGCCGGTTCACCCGCCTGGGCGGGTCCTTTTCCGCGAAGATTTCCAGCTCTGTCTGCTCGTTCACCCGCAGATCCAGCTTCCAGTCTTCCCGGTCCGGCCGATAGTTTTCCCGCAGGATCGGAAAGCCCAGTTTTTCCACATAGAAAGTCTTGGCCGCCTGGATATCGGAAACAATGATGGCAATATGATGGATGGCATTCAATTTCATGCCGGACACCTCTGTCTTTCCTGTTATTCATCTCTGTGGTCGGGGCTGTCGCTTCCCGTTTGTGCTTATTGTACCATACCGGCCTGGTGCCATACAACCGATCCCGCCGTTTTACTCGTCGGCAGCCGCATCAAAACTGCCGGTGGTGTCCAGCGTGATGGCAGACTGCCGCCGCACTGAGGTGCCCGCTGCCGGGTACAGGCTGGTGACCCGCTCTCCATCCCCGATGACGGACGCTTCCAGACCGTATTCCGCCAGCTTCTGCCGTGCGGCTGCCACCCTCCAGCCGGAAACGTCCGGCACCTGGGTGAAGTATTTTTCCAGCTCGGCTTCGGTATAGCTGGGTTCGATGCCCAGATACGGCAGGGCCTGTTCCAGGACCTCGGCGCAGACCGGCCCGGACAGCGCACCGCCGCTGGTGGTCCAGCTGTGGGGTTCATCCAGGCAGACCAGCACCGCGATTTTAGGGTCATCAATGGGTGCCACCGCCACAAAGCTGGCAATACGGGCAGAGGCATCCTCGCTGTCCAGCTTCTGGCTGGTGCCGGTCTTGCCGCCCACCCGATAGCCGGCCACCGCACCGTTTTTTCCTGTTCCGTCTGTGACAACGCCTTCCATCAGGGTGCGCATGGCGGCGGAAGTCTGCTCCGAAATGACCCGACGCTTCACCGTCGGTTCCACCGTCCTGACCGTCTGTCCGTCCGCGTCGGTGACCGACTGCACGATATACGGCTGCATCAGGTTGCCCCCGTTGACGATGGCTGCCACGGCGGTGATCATCTGCAGATAACTGACCTTGCTGCTCTGCCCGAAAGAACAGCTGGCCAGCTCCACCGGCCCCATCCGGTCGGCAGTATAGTATTCGCTGCGCTTGATCTCCCCGGGCAGATCGATGCCGGTGGCTTCCCGCAGACCGAAAGCCGCAAAATAATCACAGAACGCCTCTTTTCCCAACCGGGCCCCCACCTGGATGAAGCAGGGGTTGCAGGAAGCCGCCAGCCCCTGAGCCAGGGTCTCCAGCCCGTGGATATGCCCGTTGGCGCAGCGGAACGTGGTGCCCGAAACCTTGATCTTGCCCGCACAGACAAACTGGGACTCCGGGGTGACCGCTCCGGTATCCAGGGCCGCCGCGCAGGTGATGAGCTTGAACACGCTGCCCGGTTCATACAGATCGCTGATGGCTTTGTTGCGCCACTGGGCCTGCTGGGCAGCCTGCAGCGCCTGACTGCGCGCCTCGCCGGACAGGGCATTGACCGCCGCACGGGTCTCTTCATCCACAATGGTGCGCGGGTCATTGGGATCATAATCCGGCTTGGTGGTCATGGCCAGAATGGCGCCGGTCTGCACATCCATGACGATCCCCACCCCCCGGGCCGCCACCCGGTGCTCGGTCACCGCCGCCGCGAGCGCCCCTTCCAGCATATGCTGGATGTTGGCATCAATGGTCAGGGTCAGGCTGTTGCCCGGTACCGCCGGCTGAAGAGTGCTGTACTCTTCCGGCATATCATACCCCCAGGCATTCTTGGCCGTGAGGACCCGTCCGTTTTCTCCGGTCAGGTCCTCGTTGTATTCCAGTTCCAGCCCCCACAGACCGGCGTTGTCCACATCCGTGAATCCCAAAAGGCAGCCCATGAAATCCCCCTGGGGATAGACCCGCCGGGTATCCTGCCGGATCTGGATGCCCTGGGCGTCGTTTTCCTCACACCAGAGACGGACCGCGTCGGCGGTGGCCCGGTCTACCCTGCGGCGCAGTAGGCAGTCATTGGAGCTGCGCTGGCTGAGTTTTTCCAGGGTCTCGGCTTCGTCAATGTCCAGAATGGCACTGAGCGCTTTTGCCGCAGGTTCCACCAGCTCATCGGCCAGTTCCCGGGGTGCAGCGCGGATGGTCCAGCAGGTCTCACTGGCCGCCAGCAAAGTGCCATCGGCCGAATAGATCTCGCCCCGGGCCGCCGGGACCACCGTATCCCGCAGCTGTTGGTCAGCGGCGCGGGCCGCGTACCCGTCCGGGTCCACCAGCTGCAGCCAGAACAGGCGCCCCAGCAGCCCGCCGAAGCAAAGCACCGCCAGACAGCCCGCAAACACCCGGATGCGGCGGCGGATGTGCCGGTCAAGACCGGGTGTGACGGGCCGCCAGACAGAACCGGCCCGATCCGTCTTCTTATGATTCATGGCGCCGCCCTCCCCTGTGTTGTTCTTTTCACAGAGGTATGCGGCCATCCGGTGCGGTATGCCCTTGCCCTTTGGGGGCATACCGTGTATGATGAGAAAAAGCGGAAAGAACGGGAGGATTTCGGATATGCAACCATCCATCAAGGCCGTTTTGTATCACAGCACACCGGTGGGACTTTTACGGCTGTGCGCCGATGAATCCGGGGTATGCGGGGTATATTTTGTGCGGCAGGCCACCGAGGCAGCCTGTCCGGAGAATGCCTTGCTGCAGCGCACCGCCCGGGAACTGGATGAATACTTTGCCGGGAAGCGGAAGGCGTTTGACCTGCCCCTTTCCCTGCACGGCACACCGTTTCAGCTGCGGGTGTGGGCGGCGCTGCAGCAGATCCCCTACGGAGAGACCCGCAGTTATGCCCAGGTAGCCGCCATGGCCGGCAATGCCAAGGCCTGTCGGGCGGTGGGTATGGCCAACCACCGCAACCCCGTCAGCATCCTGGTCCCCTGCCACCGGGTCATCAACGCCGACGGCGGACTGGGGGGATACGGCGGCGGGCTGGACGTCAAGAAATTCCTGCTGACATTGGAAAAAGGCTGCCTGTGAAGGCAGCCTTTTTTGTTGGTATTTATGCGCGGAACACGTATGTATCCAGACGGCGGAAGGCTTCCTGCACACGGTCCAGGGGCAGCGCCAGATTCATGCGGATGGCGCAGGGACCGTGGAAGGGACGGCCATCCTGCCATGCCACCCCCACGTCCCATCCGGCACGGAGCAGGTCATCCAGGGTACAGCCGTGGGCCGCACACCAGCCGCTGCAATCCAGGAACAGCATGTAGGTGCCTTCAGGGTGGGCCACCCGGACCCCCGGATACCGCGCCGCGATATGGTCGCAGGCATAGCGGACATTGCCACTGAGGACTGCGCAGAGTTCATCCACCCAACGGCTGCCGGCGTCACTGTACGCGGCGATGAGTGCGTGCATGGAAAGCACATTCATGGAATTGTAATGGGATCTGCCGCCCGCAGCCTTTACCCGGTCCCGCAGCCGGCTGTTGTAGATAATATGATAACTGCCGATGAGCCCCGCCAGATTGAAGGTCTTGCTGGGGGCATACAGGGCCACCGTGCGCTGTCGGGCATCCTCACTGACGGACTGGGTGGGGATATGCTTGTGCCCGTCCAGAAGAATGTCCGACCAGATCTCGTCCGAGATCACATAGCAGTCGCAGCGGCGGTAGATCTCCATGGCCTGTTCCAGCTCTTCCCGGGACCAGACACGGCCACAGGGATTGTGGGGGCTGCACAGAATGGCTGCATGAATGTGGTTTTGGCGCAGTTTCTGTTCCATGTCCGCAAAATCCATCCGCCAGACGCCGTTTTCATCCAGATGCAGCGGGCTGTGCACAATGTGGTACCCGGCACTTTCCAGGCTGTGGGTAAAGCCGATGTAGGTGGGGCTGTGCACCAGGACCGCGTCTCCGGGAGCCGCCATGACCGACAGCGCGGATACCACACCGCCCAGCACACCGTTCTCATAGCCGATATGCTCTCTGGTCAGCCCCTGCACCCCGTTGCGCTGTTTCTGCCAACTGCAGATGGCGTCATAGTATGCGTCCGTGGGGCTGAAGTATCCGAAAGCCGGATGCTGGGCCCGCCGGGTAATGGCCGCGGGGATGTCCGGCAAGGTGGGGAAGTTCATGTCCGCCACCCACATGGGAATGACATCAAAACCGTCTTTTGGTGCACCGGGCGCGGTGCCATGCCCTACACCGTCCACCGCGATGGCATCCATGCCATGACGTTCCAGATGAGATGTAAAATCGTACTCCATACTGTATTCTCCTTTTTTCCCGTTCTGCATCCTTCGCACGGCCTGTTTTTCGGCGGAAAAAATTCCTGTTCCGCTTTGTGCAACTTGCCTGTTGCGAAAATTGGAAAATTTTGCTATCTTTTTTAATAAAGTGATATTCTTTTCAAATTTTGCTTACAAATCGGCTTGGCTGAGTCAAATATAAGGTAGGGTGTTCCTGTGAGCGACAACGAAATGTTAGAACTGGTCAAACAGTTCGTCCCTTTTTTGGGGGAAGTGTGCGGCTCCGGCACCGAAATTTGCGTGTATGATCTTTCCGTTCCGGAACAATCCTTGGTGGCCGTTTGTCATCCGCGGGCCGGCCACACTCCGGGCGGTCCCCTCCCCCAGGCATTGCGTGAGGTGGCGGATGCCGGTTTTTCCGCACCGCAGAACTGGGTCACGCTTCCCCCCGGGCAGGGCCACAACGCAGATCTTTGCTGCCGGGTATGCCCCATCGGCGACGCCGCACACCCCGCAGGGCTGCTGTGCATAACCAGGGATCTCTCCCCCGCCAGGGAGCTGAACGGCGCTTTGCAGGCTGTGCTGGAACGGTTCGCGCTGGAACAGCCCCGGGAGGCAACCCCTGCACTGTCCGTCCCCACCCTGACTTCCATGATGCAGCAGCGTGTCTCCGACGTAATCCGGGAATACGGCATTCCGCCGGCCCGGATGTCGGTGCCGGAAAAAGTGGAAGTGGTGCATCGTCTCAGCGAAAGCGGCGTCATGAACATCAAGGGCGCCGTCAGCGAGATTGCATCACAGCTTTCGGTGTCGGTCCCCACCGTTTACCGGTATCTGAACCGCCCCGCCAAACCATAAGCCATCCCCAACGGCTGTCCCGCACAGGCAGCCGCCTTTTTTATTATACCGCCGTCCGGCACATTTTGGTAGTGGCTCTTCCTCCGGTGCAAAAAAGATGCGCTTGCGCCAAGTATCCCGGACTCTTCCCCTTTTTGCCGGTTGTTTGCCGGGTATTATGCCCCTGTCTCCGAAAGCCAAAAGCGCAATATTTATGCGTTTTGCATCGATATTGACATTTCCCCGGGCAGGGGCGTATAATAGCCGATACACGGCATTTTGCCGAAACATGTGAAGGGGAAGTGCATCCAGAAATGACAGACACGGCACAGATTCGGGCGGGACAGCCCATGTTCAGCCGTAAGGCCCTGCAGCGGCTGATTTTTCCCATGCTGCTGGAACAGCTTCTGAGTGTGACCATGGGTATGGCGGATACCCTGATGGTATCCGGCGTGGGCGAAGCGGCGGTTTCCAGCGTAAGTCTGGTAGACAGCATCAATATTCTGATCATCCAGATCCTGTCCGCCCTGGCCACCGGCGGCGCGGTCATCGGCAGCCAGTACATCGGCCGGCACGACGAGGACAACGCCCGCCGCAGCGCCGCCCAGCTGTACACGGTGCTGGCGGTTTCCACCATTTCGGTCATGCTGGTCACCCTTCTGTTCTGCCGCCCCATTCTGCGGCTGGTATTCGGGCAGATCGATGACGACGTGATGAACTTTGCCCAGACCTATTTCATCATCAGCGCCATCTCCTACCCGTTTATCGGCGCGTACAACGCTGGCGCGGCCTTGTTCCGTGCCCAGGGCAACAGCCGCATCAGCATGCTGGCCAGCCTGGTCATGAACATCATCAACATTGCGGGCAATGCCCTTTTGATCTATGGATTCGGACTCGGCGTACTGGGTGCGGCCCTGGCCACCCTGGTGGGGCGTATTTTCGCAGCCTGCTGGGTGTTCTGGCAGCAGCAGCAGTTTGAAAATCCCCTGCGCATTGAAAAATGGCAGGATATGCGCCCTGACCGGACCATGATCCTGCGCATTCTGGGGATCGGTATCCCCTCCGGGCTGGAAAACGGCATGTTCCAGATCGGCAAGCTCTGCGTGAGCAGCCTGACATCCACCCTTGGCACGTCGGCCATTGCAGCCAATGCGGTGGCAAACTCCATCAGCAGCCTGACCAACATCCCCGGCAATACCATGAGCCTTGCCATGATCCCGGTGGTGGGGCAATGCCTGGGGGCCGGTGAGAAAAAGCAGGCCAAGCACTACGCCTGGCTGCTGCTGGGAATCGCGGTAATCGGGCTGGCAGCCACCAACATGGCCCTGTTCCTCAGCGCTCCGCTGATGTGCCGTCTGTACAATCTGAGTCCCGAAGCCACCATCATGTGTGAGCAGGTCCTGCGCTGGTTTGCGGTGTTCAGCATCTTCTTCTGGGCATGCAGCTTTACGCTGCCCAATGCCCTTCGCTCCGGCGGCGACACCAAATATACCATGTCGGTGAGCATTTTCAGCATGTGGCTGTTCCGGGTGATCCTGAGCTACTTCTTCGTGCTGCAGCTGCACATGGGTCTGCTGGGCGTATGGCTGGGCATGTTCATTGACTGGATCTGCCGCGGCATCTTCTTTATGGTACGGTTCGTGCGCGGCAAATGGATGGAACACAAGGTGATCTGATCCTCCCTGCCAAGTCAAGACCCCCGGCTAAGCCGGGGGCTTGTGTAAGCCCTAGAAGGGCATCGTACCGGCAAGCCTCTCAAGAGGCACTGAAAAATCCGCCACTTGCATCACTTGCCCTACAGCCCGTAAACGGGCGCTGTCTATCCAAGATCAGCTTTCTTGACAATGGTAAAGTTGCTGCTCCCTTCTCGCTTCGCTCGATGCTTGAAGCTAAAGCTTTTTTACTCTCCCCAGCAGAGCTGGGGGGTCTCATTTCGCTAAAGCATACAATCAGAATCAGGCGGTGGGCCTATCGGTCCGCCGCCTGATTTTTTTGCTGTGAAAAACAAAAGGGGCCCGCTCCCTGACCGGGAGCGGGCCCTGCTTTTTTCAACCCCGTTGCGGGGCGGTTTCCTTCATTACTGCTTCAGCGCACGGACAACGCGGTCCAGTTCCTGCTCGTCCTCGCAGACGATCTTGACAGGGCGGCTGTAGTCCAGGCTCATCATGCCGAGGATGCTCTTCGCATCGGCGATGCTGCCCTTCATGTCATGCACGCCAACCTCGTTATAGCATTTGGCAGCGGCAGACACGATCCCCTGTACTTCGGTGAAGTTGGAAACCTTGACTTGTCTTACCATATTGAAGACCTCCATACATATCCCCACGCGCCGGCCTATTCCGGCGCGGGCAAGGCATCGGGAGCCGCGCTCCGTACCTTTGCCTTGCGTGGGTATTATAGCATGATTATCGCCCTGGAATTCATGTTGCAGACAACGGAGGTCTTGTTTTCTACAGGATGCACAAAAGGGCTATTTCTTCATTTTCTGTTTTGTGGGCTATTACAATTTTCAGTGAACACTTTCGCCTTTTTATCACAAGTTTTTATATCATCATTTCTTTGTTTTTATATGATAGTTTTCCATTTTATGGTTTCGGACCTTTTTTTCCATTTTTTGCACATTCTGTATAAGGGTTGTTCGCATCGTACGCACAACATTACTCCATAATGAAAAGGTTTTTCGGTTTTTCTCCCCCGGTCCCGTCATTTTTTACTGTGCAACGCCCTTCATTGTCAGTGCAATGCGTTTTTTTGCCGTATCTACCTGCAGAATCTTCACCTTGACGACCTGCCCGACCTTGAGCACGTCCCGGGGATGTTTGACAAAGCGGTCCGAGATTTGGGAAATGTGCACAAGGCCGTCCTGATGCACCCCGATATCCACAAAAGCGCCAAAATCAATGACGTTCCGTACCGTACCGGTGAGTTCCATACCGGGCTTGAGATCCTCCATCCCCATAATGTCACTGCGCAGAAGCGGCTTGGGCAGGCTGTCGCGCACATCCCGGCCGGGGCGGCACAGTTCCGCTGCGATGTCCATAAGGGTCGGTTCGCCCACACCCAGGGTTTCGCACAGGGCGGCGGCGCCTTTGGTTTTGATGCGGCGGGGCAGCTCCTGCATGGTGTCGGTGCCGATGTCGGCGGCGGTGTAGCCGCAGGCATCCAGCAGCCCCTTGGCGGCGGCGTAGCTTTCGGGGTGAACGGCGGTGCCGTCCAGGGGATTCTTGGCACCGGGAAGCCGCAGGAAACCGGCACACTGCTCAAAGGCCTTGGGTCCCAGGCCCTTGACCTTTTTCAGCTGGGCGCGGGAAGTGAAAGCGCCTTCCTCCTCCCGTCGGGCCACGATATTCTTGGCGGTAGCGGCGGTGATGCCGGCCACACGGCGCAGCAGAGGCGCCGAGGCGGTGTTCAGGTCCACGCCCACCGAGTTGACGCAGTCTTCCACCACACCGTCCAGGGTCTCGGTCAGGCGCTTCTGGGGCATGTCATGCTGGTACTGGCCCACGCCGATGGCCTTGGGATCGATCTTGACCAGTTCGGCCAGGGGGTCCTGCAGGCGGCGGGCGATGGACACGGCGCTGCGCAGGTTCACATCAAACTGGGGAAACTCTTCCGCCGCCAGTTTGGAGGCGGAGTAGACGCTGGCGCCGGCCTCACTGACCACCATGTACTGCAGATGCAGGCCTTTTTCCGCGGCCAGTTCCCGGATGACCTGGGCGGCAAACTCCTCGGTCTCGTGTCCGGCGGTGCCGTTGCCGATGGCCATGAGCTCCACATGATGCTGCAGGACCATGGACTTGATCCTGGCCTTTGCCTGGTCCACCTTCTTGAATTCCGGCACTGGATAGACCACGCCGGTATCCAGCACCTTGCCGGTGGGGTCCACCACCGCCACCTTGCAGCCCATACGGTAGCCGGGGTCCAGACCCATGACCACCTTGCCCGGGATGGGCGGCTGCAGCAGCAGCTGGCGCAGGTTATCGCCAAAGACCGAAATGGCCCCTTCCGCCGCCGCGGCAGTGAGGTCGGCCCGCAGCTCGTTTTCCAGGCTGGGGTGAATCAGCCGGGTATAGGCATCCTTTGCAGCGGCTTCCACCAGCAGAGCGCTGGCACCGCCGGTCTTTTTGCGGGCAAACATCCAGGCAACAATGGCCGCGGCACGCTCGGCATCCACAGCGATGCTGACCTTGAGAAAACCTTCCCTCTCGCCCCGGTCCAGGGCCAGTACACGGTGGCCGGGAATCTTGGACAGGGGTTCGCTGTAATCATAATACTGGGCGTAAACGCTGTCCTCTTTCTTTGCCTGCACGCTCCGGATCTGGCCAAAGGCACGGTAATACCGGCGCAGCTCGGCACGGCAGCGGGCATCATCCGAGATGAACTCGGCAATGATGTCCTGGGCACCGGCCAGGGCGGCGGCCGCATCGGGCACTTCTTCGGTGCAGTAGGCGGCGGCCTCCTGTTCAGGGTCAAAGTCAGCGCGCTGCGCCAGCAGAGCATCCGCCAGAGGCTGCAGCCCCCTGGCCCGGGCGATGCTGGCCCGGGTCTTGCGTTTGGGCTTGAAGGGGCGGTAGATGTCCTCCACCTCCGCCAGAGTCTTGGCAGCAGACAGGGCTGCGGACAGTTCCGGCGTCATGGCCCCCTGTTCACTGATGGAGGATTCCACCTCGCCCTTTCGTTTATCCAGACCGCGCAGATATTCCAGACGGTCCCCCAGGGTGCGCAGAGCCTGGTCATCCATGGACCCGGTGGCCTCCTTGCGGTAACGGGCAATGAACGGGATGGTATTGCCCGCATCGATCAGGTCAATGGCCCCCTGGACGTTCTTGGCGGACAGGGACAGTTCCTGTGCGATTTGTTCGGCGTAGTTGCTCATGGTTTCTCCTTTTTCACTGAAATGACCTTTTATATACTAAAGATATATAAAATTTATGATAGGTGATTTTCGGGCTGCTTCCGGCGGCGCAAAACCAGCAGATAGACCGCATATGCGGCCAGAGCCGTCAGGCTGACGGGCACCGACACGGACAGGCCGGGGGTGCGGTAGGTAAAGAGAATCTCGCTCTCCCCTGCCGGCACCGGTACCGCCATCAGCCCGTTATCCACATTGAGGATGGGCACCTCCTGTCCGTTGACGGTGGCGGTAAACCCGTCATCGTAGGGAACGCTGAAAAATACCAGCGTGTCTTCCTGCTGGCTGCTCACGGCAGAAAACCCGGTGCGGGTGGCCGTGAAACCGGTCACCCCGCTGGAGCGGCGGTCGGCACAGTCCTGCACATACGTCTCGTAGTCCCGGGATTCCAGCAGGTCCTCCGGCAGCGGCTGGAGGGAGCCGCCCCAGGTTTCGGCCTGCTCTTCGGTGAGGAGCAGGGCTTTCATCAGAACCTGGGCCCGCTCATTTTCCGGCAGATTCTCAAAGCGGTCGGGGGTGATATAATACTCATAGGTAAATCCCATGGGGACCCAATCCTGATTTTCATACACCGTGTAGTGTTCGGTGGAACTGACCAGGGCCCAGCTGCGGGTCATATCGGCTTCCCAGGCCGAGACCTTGTCCTCCGGCACCAGGGTATAGCGTACGCTGAGCAATCCCCGCAGGGCATACAGGTCCATATCCGGTTTGGAACTCACATCCCGGGTGACGCCCACAGAGGGATAGAATTCCAGAATATGGGGCGCCACCGTGGAATGGAAACACTGGATGCAGCTCTTGTCCAGCCAGATGCCCATATTATTGTAGCACTCATAGGCGTCCAGCCGGTAAAAGCCATCCGAGGGCAGAGCGTCGTTCAGTTCGTCCACATCGCCCCAGGTTTCGGCAGGATAGTCCAGGTCATGGTCCCACTGTCCGTATTTGCAAGTGGAAATGTGCACGGTACCGTACACAAAGGTAAACCCCAGGATGCCCGCCAGAAGCACCGACGAGAACCGGCGGGGACGCCGCAGGCCGCAGCGCAGCAGCAAGGCAAACAGCCCCACCCCCAACAGGCTGAGGATGAACAGTCCCCAGAAACGGTACTGGTTATCCACCACGCCCAACACAAAATTGCCGTTCTCGTCGGTGTTGGGCACCAGGGCAAAGGCCGCGGCGGATACGGTCACCACAGCTGCCAGCCCCAGGGCTCGGGGGACTTCCGTTTCCCGCACGCCTTCGTGGCGCAGGGCCATGGCACTGGCCGCACACAGAATCAGGATGGGCATGTAGTACCAGCGGGCGTAATAGCTGGAATTGAGGGCATAAAAGGCACTGTTGAGCACCGGCACGAAGGCACAGACCACACAGACTTTCAGGATCCGGGTGAAGGGGTGCCGCCGCCAGACCCGGCAGAAGGCCAGACCAGCCACGATCCCCACCACCGGCAGATACGCCGTCAGGCTGGTCCATTTGGTGATGCCCTGGGTAAACAGGTCGGTGAGATAGGGCGCATCCGGCGCCATAAAGGCACTGTACAGGATGGCCAGATACTGCTGGGGATTGCCGTACACCAGATAGCCATATCCATTGAAAGGATCGATGGTCCGTGGATTCTGCAGAAGAGACAGACCAGCCGGAAGGAGCAGTACACACCCCATGGCACAGCCCAGCAGGGTTTCCAGGGCAAGGCGGCCAAACAGGCGCAGGGTCAGGCGATACCGCTTTGACAGGCACATGCACACAAAGTAGACGACCAGAAACACCGCCTGTCCTGCAAAGAAGAAATAATTGTTGAACAGGTTCAGGGCCGCCCAGAAGGGGAACCGGCCATATTTACGGTCCAGCACCGCCTCATCCAGGGCATTGAGCATATATGGGAACAAAGCCGGAGCGTCCAGAAAGAAATAAAAGAAGATGTTGTAGATATTGAATCCGCAGAATGCGTACAGCACGCCGCCGATGATACTCCATTCCTCACTGCGCACCCACCGGCGCATCCACAGGTAGGCCCCGCCCCCTGCCACGGCAAATTTCAGGCAGAGCATGGGCACCATGGTAAAGGGCATCCAGCGGGCAGGAATGAGGATGGTCAGCCAGAAAAAGGGCGATCCCAGACAATAATAGGAGTAGGCATTGAGGAACCCGCTGCCCAGGTCGGTGGCCCAGCTGAAAGAACCGCCCTGCTTGACGAAATCGTTGGCGTAGGCGTAGAACGGAATCATCTGGTCGTTGAAGTCGCCTGCATAATGGAAGAAGCCGCCGGTGACCCCGTCAATGATGCAATGGGGCACGAACAGAACGGCCGCCAGCACCAGACAAAGGCCGAACACCTGCCAGTAGCAGGTGCGGCGGGCACGCAAAGGCAGCAACGACATGGAAAAACCCTCCTTTGGACGGAAAAAACCGTTTTCCAACGCCGGGGAATGTGGTATACTGAATCTATTGTTTCAGAAAGGATCTGCTCAGATGAAAACGTTTCCCTTCAACGCCCTGCTGGGGCGGATGAAATACATCACACGATGGGCTTTGATGCGCAATGGCCGGCCCGAAAGCCTGAGCGAACACACCGCCGACACGGCTCTCATCGCCCACACCCTGTGCCTGATCGCCCAGAACTGCACCGGTACGGGAGCCGGCATCCGACCGGACACGGTGGCCACCGCGGCACTGTACCACGACGCCCCGGAGATCCTGACCGGAGACATGCCCACGCCGGTAAAATACAAGAACGATGCCCTGCGCACCGCCTACAAGGCAGTGGAGGCGGAGAGCGCCCGGGCTATGGCCGGACTGCTGCCCCCGGAATTGCAGAACACCGGGGTGCTGTATCTGACCGGGACCGTGCTTTCCGATGCGGAGCGCAAACTGCTGAAAGCGGCGGACCGGCTTTCGGCCCTGATCAAGTGCATAGAGGAAAGTCAGGCCGGCAACCGGGAATTCGAGGCGGCCATGGCGCAGCAGCGTCAGGCGCTGGTGGACATGCACTGTCCGGAAGCCGACTATTTCATGGAGCACATGCTCCCCTGCTACACCCAGAACCTGGACGAGCTGACCCGGGGACGGTTCTGAGCCTTACTCCTGGCAGCGGTAGACCGCGTCGATGAGTTTGTCCACATCCTCAAAATGAGACAAGGTGGCACAGGCACGGCGCAGGGCGGCCGCCCCGCGCAGGCCTTTCATATAATGCATGGCCTGACTGCGGGCCTGGGGCATGGCCGCCCACTCCCCTTTTTCCTCACACATTTCGTAGACCTGGTTGCGAAGGGCGGTCATCCGCTGGTTGAGGGTGGGCTGCGCCGGCTGGGGCTGACCCAGCATGGCAGCCCGCACCCGCTCAAACAGCCAGGGATCCCCCAAGGCGCCCCGGCCGATCATGACACCGTCACAGCCGGTGCGTTCCATCATCTCCATGGCGCCCTCGGCGGTGGTGATGTCGCCGTTGGCCAGTACCGGGATGGACACCGCCCTTTTCATCTCGGCGATGGCTTCCACGTTCACCGGCGGGATGTACATCTGTTCCCGGGTGCGGCCGTGCACCACCAGGAGGTCGGCGCCATTTTCCTCACAGGCCGCAGCCACCCGGGGACCGGTCAGGTGTTCTTCGTCCCAGCCGATGCGCATCTTGACGGTGAGAGGGGTATCCGGGCCCAGAGCCTGTCGGGCGGCTTTGACCATGGCCCCGCACAGATCCGGGTCCAGCATCAGTTTGCTGCCCGCTCCGCTGCCGGTGATTTTGGGCGCCGGACATCCCATATTGATATCCAGGATATCGAATTTGACGCCCTTTTCCCGCACAATGGCAATGGCATGGGCCAGGATCTCCGGCTCGTTGCCGAACAGCTGGATGGCATATACCCCGCCGGGGGCATCATCCCGCAAAAGCTGCACACTTTTATGATCGCCGAAGGTGATGGCCTTGGCACTGGCCATCTCGCTGACGCTCCAGGCCGAACCGTGCCGCATCATGAGATGCCGGCAGGCGGCGTCGGATAATCCGGCCATGGGGGCGAACACCGCTCCCGCCGGGATATTCAGGTTTCGTAACTGCATGGGGACCTCTTTCTTACAAAACGGTACGGGCGCCGTGCGCCCGGTCAGATTATTGTACCACACTCCCCACAAGTTCGCAATTTGTGATATACTGGTTCCGGCTGTTTCAGCCGAACTTTTACAACGGAGGACAAAATGAAACTGCTGGTACTGGATGGCAACAGCCTTTTGAACCGCGCATTTTTCGGCATTCGGGTACTGACCACCAAGGACGGAAAGTACACCAATGCCATTTTCGGATTCCAGAATATTCTTCTGAATCTGCTGGCAAACCACAGCCCCGACGCCGTGGCCATTGCCTGGGACGAACGTGCCCCCACCTTCCGCCACAACGCCTTTGACGGGTACAAGGCCACCCGTCACGGTATGCCCCCCGAACTGGCCGAGCAGATGCCGGTGATGAAGCAGCTGCTCACCGACCTGGGATTTGCCCAGGTGAGTCTGGCCGGATGGGAAGCCGACGACATCCTGGGCACCCTGTCCGCCGCCTGTGAGGCCGCCGGCGGGCAGACCCTGCTGGCCACCGGGGACCGGGACAGCTTGCAGCTGGTGGACGACAACACCACCGTTCTGCTGGCCACCAACAAGGAGACTCTTGTCATGGATCCGGCCGCCATCCGGGAAAAGTACGGGGTGGAGCCCATTCAGCTCATTGAAGTGAAGAGCCTGATGGGGGATTCCTCGGACAACATTCCGGGCGTGCCGGGAATCGGCGAAAAGACCGCCCTGGCTCTTGTCCAGAAGTTCGGCAGCCTGGAAGGGGTGTACGAGCATCTGGATGACAAGGCCATCAAACCCAAGCAGCGGGAAAAGCTGGCAGCTTCCCGGGAGATGGCCGACCTCTCCCACATGCTGGGCACCATCCGCCGGGATGCCCCCATTGACACCGACCCGGAGCATTACCGCCGGACCAAGGGGGACCCCGCCGCCGCAGCCAAGCTGCTGGCGGAACTGGAAATGCACAAGCTGGCCGCCCGCTGGGGGCTGAACCAGGCGGAATCCGCCGAACAACCCCAGGAAGAACTGCCGAAGGTGACCGCCTCTGCCCTGCCCCTGGTGCCGGAAGGCCGGTATTATCTGGCCTGCACCGCCGGTAAGGAGGGCGGGGCCTGGTATGCCGTGCAGGGCAGCGAGGTGTTCGCCCTGGACGAAAGCCGTCTGCCCGGACTGCTGGACAGCAGCGCCGATCTGTTTGTGTTTGATGCCAAGCCTTTGTACCGGCTGGCCTTGGAGCACGGCGGCGTGGGAGCCGCCATCCGGTTTGACGGCAAGCTGGCCGCTTACCTTTTGAATCCGTCCGCCAGCGATTACCAGGTAGCGCCTCTGGCGGCAGAATACGGTGTTGCCCCTGCCTTTGCCTGCGAGGAATACCCGGATGCCGGCGTGCTGGCCGCTGTGTGCGACACCCTGGCCCAACACCTGGATGAGCAGGGGCAGCACAGGCTGCTGGCCGAGATGGAACTGCCCCTGGCCCGGGTGCTGGCGGACATGGAACGCATTGGCTTTGCGGTGGACGCCGAGGGCATCCGTGCTTTCGGGGACAGTCTGCGGGCGGAACTGGACGGGATTCTGCGGCGCATCTACAACGCCGTGGGGTACGAATTCAATCTGAACAGTCCCAAACAGCTGGCCGAAGCCCTGTTTGACAAGCTGGGGCTGCCGCCCCGCAAAAAGACCAAGAGCGGGTATTCCACCGACGCCGAGACGCTGGAAAGCCTGCGCCCCTACAGCGAAGTGGTGGACGACATCCTGAAATACCGCACCTATGCCAAGCTGCTTTCCACCTATGTGGAGGGACTGCTGAAAGCCCAGGGGCCGGACGGGCGCATCCATTCCACCTTCATCCAGACCGAAGCCCGCACCGGGCGCATCAGCTCCACCGAACCCAATCTGCAGAACATTCCCATCCGCACCGAGCTGGGCAGCCGTCTGCGGGGCTACTTTGTGGCCGGGGAGGGCTGCACCCTGGTGGATGCCGACTATTCCCAGATCGAGCTGCGGATCCTGGCCCACATCACCGGCGACGAGGCCATGTGCCATGCCTTCGCCTCCGGGGCGGACATCCACCGCTCCACCGCGGCCAAGATCTACCACATTCCGGAAGAGGAAGTCACCCACGAGCTGCGCAGCGCTGCCAAGGCCATCAACTTCGGCATCATGTACGGCAAGGGGGCCTTCTCCCTGGGTAAGGACCTGAACATTCCCGTCAAGGAAGCCGAACGGTTTTTGCAGACCTATCTGAACACCTTCCCCAGTGTGGACGGATATATGAAAGACTGCATTGCCAACGCCAAGGAAAAGGGATATGTGGAGACCCTCTTCGGCCGCCGCCGGCCTTTGCCCGAGCTGGCCAGTTCCAACTTCCAGGTGCGCAGTTCCGGCGAGCGGATGGCCCGCAACACCCCCATCCAGGGAACGGCCGCGGACATCATCAAGCTGGCCATGGTCCATGTGTGGCAGCGGCTGCGGGACGAAGGCCTGCGGTCCCGGCTGCTCTTGCAGGTGCACGACGAACTGATTGTGGAAGCACCGCTGGAGGAAGTGGAACAGGTCAAGGCCCTGCTGAAGCAGGAGATGGAGCAGGTGGTGCAGTACCGCGTGCCCCTGACCGCCGAGGTGGGAACCGGCAAGACCTGGCTGGAAGCACACTGAATATAAAAAGAGGACTGGGATTTTTATGTATATACTGGGATTTGAATCCACCTGTGACGAGACCGCGGCCGCTGTGGTCAAGGATGGGCGGGAAGTCTGCTCCAACGTCATTGCCACCAGCGTGGCCGAGCAGGCCCTGTACGGCGGCGTGGTGCCGGAGATCGCCAGCCGCCGTCATGCGGAAAACATCAGCGCCGTGGCCGAAAAGACCCTGGCGGATGCCAACCTGACCATGGCAGACATCGACGCCGTGGCCGTAACCTTTGCGCCGGGGCTGATCGGTGCCGTGCTGGTAGGGGTCAATTTTGCCAAAGGGCTGGCCTACGCCGCCGGCAAGCCCCTGGTGCCGGTGCACCATCTGCGCGGCCACATCGCTGCCAACTATCTGACCCACCCGGACCTGAAGCCGCCTTTCCTGTGTCTGGTGGCCAGCGGCGGGCACAGCCACATCGTACTGGTGCAGGACTGGTGCCGGTACCAGATTCTGGGCCGCACGGTGGATGATGCCGCCGGCGAAGCCTTTGACAAGGTCGCCCGCACCCTGGGCCTGCCCTACCCCGGCGGCCCCAGCGTATCCCAGGCGGCCCGCACCGGAGACCCCCATGCCTATCGCCTGCCGGTGCCCCATGTACAGGGCAAATACAACGTGAGTTTTTCCGGGCTGAAGACCGCCGTGGTCAACGAGGTCCACAACGCCCAGCAGCGGGGCGAGACGGTGAGCGTACCCGATATGGCAGCCAGCTTCCAGGAGCGCATTGCCCAGATCCTGGCCAAGAAGCTTCTGGCCGCCGCAGCCGACACCGGCGCCAAGACCGTCTGTCTGGCCGGCGGCGTGGCAGCCAACGGACGGCTGCGCCAGCTGGTGAACGACGGCGTACAGAAGCTTGGCGCCAAGGTGTATCTGCCCGAGCTGAAATACTGCGGAGACAACGGAGCCATGATCGCGGCACAAGGGTATTATGAGTATCTGGACGGCAACCTGGCCGACTGGGCCCTCAACGGCCTGCCAACCCTGGAGATCGACTACCGGTGAGGGGTTGCGTTCTACAGCTATCTATTGTAAAATATGGGATTGTAACATTCGATTTGGGGTGTCATTATGTCTGAAGAAAAATTTTCCAATTTTATAACCGAGGTCATCGACGCCGACCTGGCCGAAGGCAAGGTCAAGGAGATCCACACCCGGTTCCCGCCGGAGCCCAACGGCTACCTGCATATCGGTTCCGCCAAGGCCATCTACATCAACTACATGGTGGCCAAAACCTACGGCGGCAAGTTCAATCTGCGCTATGACGATACCAACCCCGCCCGGGAAGACGACGAATATGTACAGAGTATTCTGCGCGATCTGAAGTGGCTGGGCGCTGAACCCAACGGCGGCATCTTCTACGGCAGCGATTACTTTGAAAAGTGCTACGAGTACGCTGAGAAGCTCATCGAAGAAGGCAAGGCCTATGTGGACGACCTGACCCGGGAAGAGATGCAGGAGTACCGTGGCAACGATGCGGGCAAGTCCAGCCGGCCTTCCCCCTACCGTGACCGCACGCCGGAGGAGAACCTGGACCTGTTCCGCCGCATGCGCGCCGGCGAGTTTGCCGACGGCGAAAAGACCCTGCGTGCCAAGATCGATCTGGCCAGCCCCAACATGAACCTGCGTGATCCGGCCATCTACCGCATCAAGCACGTGCATCATCACCGCCAGGGCGACAAGTGGTGCATCTATCCCCTGTACGACTTTGCCCATCCCATCCAGGACGCCATCGAGGGGATCACCCACTCCCTGTGCAGTCTGGAATTCGAGAACCATCGCCCGCTGTATGACTGGGTCATCCGGAACATCTTCGGCGGCGAATTTCCCAAACAGCGCGAGTTTGCCCGCCTGAACGTGACCAACACCGTCATGAGCAAGCGGTATCTGCGGGAACTGGTGGAAAAAGGCATTGTGGACGGCTGGGACGATCCCCGCATGCCCACCCTGAGCGGTCTGCGCCGCCGGGGCTACACTCCCACCAGCATCTTTGAGTTCGTACGCGGCGCCGGCATCTCCAAGGCGGACAGTCTGGTGGATATGCGTCAGCTGGAAGCTGTGCTTCGCGCTGAACTGGAGCTGAGCGCCCAGCGCCGCGTGGCGGTTCTGGACCCGGTCAAACTGATCATCGACAACTACCCCGCCGACAGCTGCGAATATTTTGACCTGCCCAACAACCCCAACCGGGAAGCCAACGATTCTTCCACCCGGCAGGTGGCCTTCACCAGGGAAGTCTGGATCGACCGCAGTGACTTCTTTGAGGTCCCGCCGCCGAAGTTCAAGCGCCTGACCCTGGGCAGCGAAGTCCGCCTGATGGGCGCCTATCTGGTGCGCTGCATCGGCGTGGACAAGGATGCGGAGGGCAACATCACCGCCATTCACGCCGAGGCCGATCTGGAGACCCGCAACGGCAACCCCGCCGATGGCCGCAAGGTCCGCGGCACTATCCATTGGGTGAGCTGCGAACACTGTGTGGATGCCGAGGTGCGCCTGTATGACAAGCTGTTTACCGAAGCCAACATGAACAGCATCCCCGACGACGCCGACTTCAAGGATTATCTGAACCCGGAAAGCGTCACCGTCATGCCCCATGCCAAGCTGGAAAAGAGCCTGGAAGGCGCCCAGCCCGGTGAACGGTTCCAGTTCGTGCGCACCGGTTACTTCACGCCAGACAGCCATGATCCGCATGTGTACAACCGCATTGTGATCCTGAAGGACAGCTTCAAATTGAACTGATTGATCTGAATATACAAAATAGGCCATAGAAAAGCCCCCAACTGTTCGGAATTTCCGGAAAGTTGGGGGCTTTGTTTGTACGATTTTTTTACGACTTTACGACTCAAATGCGACCTAAATTCATACTGTATTTTACATTATTATGCAGTATCACACATAAAGAAAACCGCGCAACAATGAGATTCCCTCATGTATACGCGGTTTTCTTTTGGCGGAGTAAGAGGGATTTGAACCCTCGCGGCCCGTTAAGACCCTACGCCCTTAGCAGGGGCGCCTCTTCGACCTCTTGAGTATTACTCCAAGTCAAAGTGATTCATCTATTCACTTTTTACAAAAAATGGCGGAGAGGATGGGATTCGAACCCATGGTCCGCTCGCGCGAATCGCTGGTTTTCAAGACCAGTTCCATAAACCACTCGGACACCTCTCCATAGTGGCTCCACCACAATGCGAGAGTTATTTTAGCACAGGGTCTTCTCCCTGTCAAGAGGATTTTTTCTTTTCTTGCAAAAAATGTATCTTTCCTGTTTTGCCCCGCTTGCAATGTGACAGATGAACCGATATACTAAAGGACAGGAAAATGGTAAGGAGGACGCCGTATGCGTTTGTTCGATGTTCTGGGTCCGGTGATGATCGGGCCTTCCAGCAGCCATACAGCCGGTGCCGTGCGCATTGGATTGACGGCCCGCAAACTGCTGGGAGAACAGCCCGCTCAGGCGGAGATACTTTTGCACGGCAGTTTTGCGGCCACCGGGCGCGGACACGGCACCGACAAAGCACTGGTGGCCGGGTTGCTCGGCATGCAGCCGGATGACGAAAACATTCCCCGCAGCTTCACTCTGGCCCGTCAGGCAGGAATGTTGTTCACCGTGGGAACCATCAATCTGCGCGGCGCCCACCCCAACACTGCCCTGCTGCGTCTGCGCGGTGCGGATGGGCACAAGCTGGAAGTGATGGGATCTTCCATCGGCGGCGGGCGGATCAATATCTGCAAGATCGACGGCATCACCACCAATTTCGGTGCCGACCACGATACCCTGATCGTACACAATCTGGATACCCCCGGCCATGTCTCTGCGGTAACCACCTGTCTGAGTGAGCACCATATCAATATTGCCACCATGCAGCTGTATCGCTCCGCTGCCGGCGGTTATGCCGTGATGGTCCTGGAATGCGATCAGCCCATCCCGGCCGAGATCGTGGAAGAGCTGCGCCGCATGCCGGGTATTGTAAAAGTGACAAGTCTGAATCTGTAAAGGAGAACAAGATGGCATATACATCGGTGCGGGATCTGCTGAACGCCTGCAAAACATCCGGCATCCCCATGGACGAGATGATCCTGCGCAGTGATCTGGGCGAAAGCGGCCTGACGGAAGAGGAATCCCGGGCAGAGATGCGGCGTCTTTGGAAGGTCATGACCGAGACCAGCCGCAACTACCGGGCCGAAGACCGATCGGCCAGCGGTTTTGCGGGTGGTGACGCCGCCAAAGTGGAAAAGGCGGCTGCCGCCGGAATGCTGTACAGCAGCGGGTACTATGCCGAGGTGATTTCCGAAGCGCTAAAAACCGCGGAGTGCAACGCCTGCATGAAACGTATTGTGGCCGCCCCTACCGCAGGCAGCTGCGGGGTTCTGCCTGCGGTGCTGCTCCCCTTGTGGCGTGCCGGGGCCTTTGAGGAAGAATCCATCTGCCGTGCGCTGTATGTAGCTGCGGGATTCGGGCAGATCGTGGCCTCCCGGGCCACCCTGGCCGGCGCCGAAGGCGGCTGTCAGGCAGAAGTGGGTGCAGCTTCCGCCATGGCCGCCGCCGCACTGGTCTATCTGAAGGGCGGCACTGCCGAAGCCTGCGCCGAAGCTTTTGCCCTGGCCCTGACCAACCTGGAAGGGTTGGTTTGCGACCCGGTTGCCGGACTGGTAGAACTGCCCTGCATCAAGCGCAACGTGATCGGTGCAGTAAACGCCGTTTCTGCCGCCGACATGGCCTTGGCCGGCGTGGTGGGCCATATCCCCGCCGACGAAGTCATTGATGCCATGGCCGAGGTGGGGGCTGCCATGAGCGCCGATCTGCGGGAAACCGGTATTGGCGGATTGGCGGGCACCCCCACAGGGCAGGCCATCCGGGAGATCGTGACCATGGCCGGGGACAACGAGTGAGTGTCCCCGGCTCTCTGCCGCAGGTTCAGTCGTAATCGTATTCGGGACTCTCGGCGGCCCGGTTGTCCAGATAACGGGCCAGCCGTTCCATATCTGTAAAACTGATGCGGCCGGTATCCGCCAGCGCCCCCAGCATGGCCTTCAGGTCTCCCCGGTACAGCCGCTGCAAATGGGCCGCACTGACCGCCCCGCAGTAGGTGACCTGCCGCACCAGCGGCGTATAAATATTCCGGTTGCCCTGTTTTTCCGACCGGACAAAATGCTTGTTTTCCAGCCGGAGGAGGAAGTTGAGAAGAGTCGAATCCGCCCAGGTGCAATCTGCGGGCAGACAGGCTGCAATTTCCCGCCGGGTGGCAGGCTTTCCGCAATTCCACAAAGCGGTCATGACCTGTTCTTCGCTGTGAGAGAGTGTTTCCATTGCGCTGCGCTCCGCTTCTTTTACGTTTGTGGTTGTTTTTCTGTCATTTATTTTACATTTGTGGAAGATATTTTGGCAAGACGAAAATGTGCACAAAGTTGGTGACACATTTTCGTCTATTATTTTATCTTTTATTTTACGTTTGTAAAAGAAAGTGTATCTCATTCATGTACATTTGTCATCCTTGTTTCCAAGACACCGGCCGGGATGGGTTCTTTTCGGTATTTTGCCAGTAGGTTTTTGCTTGCGGCCCGGATTTTGCACGGCGTATAATACGGATATCGGGCCGCCAAAGCCCGTACATGTGTGAAAGAAATCAGAGGAGGGGTTTCCCAATGGCGAGAGTGTATAATTTCAGTGCCGGGCCTTCGATGCTGCCCGAAAGTGTGCTGCGCAAGGCGCAGGCTGAACTGCTGGATTATCACGGGTCCGGTCAGAGCGTGATGGAGATGAGCCACCGCAGCAAGTGGTTTGATGATATCATCAAGAACACCGAGGCCTCCATGCGGCGGGTGCTCAACGTCCCCGACAACTACAAGATCGGCTTTTTCCAGGGCGGCGCCACCCAGCAGTTTGCCATGGTGCCCCTGAACTTCATGACCACCGGCACCGCCGATTATCTGGTCACCGGCAATTTCAGCAAGAAAGCCGCCGAGGAGGCCGCCAAGTTCGGTACCGCCCGCATCGCAGCTTCCAGCAAGGACAAAAACTTCACCTATATTCCTGACGTGAAGGCCATCGACTACGACCCCAACGCCAGCTACATCCACATCTGCCAGAACAACACCATCTTCGGCACCACTTTTGCGGAGGTGCCCCAGGTGGAAGGCATTCCCCTGGTGGCGGACATGAGCTCGATGATCTTCTCCGAGCCCACCGATGTGACCAAATACGGCTGCATCTATTTCGGTGTTCAGAAGAATGTGGCCCCCGCCGGCATGGCCGTGGCCATCATCCGGGAGGATCTGCTGGGACACAGCGCCAAGGGCATTGCCCCGGAGACCATCCCCACCATGATGAACTATACCACCTTGCTGAAGGCGGACAGCATGTACAACACTCCGCCCTGCTGGTGCATCTACATGACCGGCCTTGTCATGGACTATCTGGAACATGAGGTGGGCGGCCTGGAAGAGATGAAGAAGATCAACGAGGCCAAGGCCAAGGTTCTGTATGACTATCTGGACAGCCAGGACTTCTTCAAGAATCCGGTGGAAAAGCCCTACCGCAGCCGGATGAATGTAACCTTCACCTCCCCCACCCCGGAGCTTGACAAAGCTTTCTGCGCCCAGGCGGCCGAAGAAGGGCTGCTGAACCTGAAGGGGCACCGCCTGGTGGGCGGCATGCGCGCTTCCATCTACAACGCCATGCCGCCCCAGGGCGTGCAGAAGCTGGTGGAATTCATGGAGAAGTTCCGCAAGGAAAACGCCTGATTTTTTCAAAAGCAAGTCACAGGAGGGCTGAACGCCGATGTATACCATTAAAACCATGAACGCCATCTCCCCCGTAGGGCTGGCCAAGCTGCCCGCCGGGATGTTTGAGATCGACAACGATGCCGCAGAGCCCCAGGGCATTCTGGTGCGCAGCGCCGACATGCACGAAGCGCTCCTGCCGGAAAGCCTGCTGGCCATTGCCCGGGCAGGCGCCGGCACCAACAACATTCCCATTGACCGCTGCACTGAGGCGGGCATCGTGGTGTTCAACACCCCGGGTGCCAACGCCAACGCGGTGGCCGAACTGGTCATCGGGGCGCTGGTGGGCGGCAGCCGCAACCTGCCCGACGCCATCCAGTGGGCCAAGGGTCTGAAAGGCAGTGCCACTCTGGCCAAGGATGTGGAAAAAGGCAAGAAGCAGTTTGTGGGTCCCGAACTGCGGGGCAAGACCCTGGGCGTCATCGGCCTGGGAGCCATTGGTTCCCGGGTGGCCAATGCCGCTGTGGCCCTGGGCATGGAAGTTCTGGGCTATGACCCCTACATCAGCATCGACGCGGCGTGGAGCCTGTCCCGCAGCGTACAGCACTGTGTGGCGCTGAGCGACATGCTGCCCCGGTGCGATTACCTCACCGTGCATGTTCCCTATATGCCGTCCACCAAGCATACCGTCAATGCCCAGACCCTGGCCATGTGCAAGGATGGTGTCCGGGTGCTGAACTTTGCCCGGGGTGAACTGGTGGACACCGCCGCCATCCTGGACGGTCTGAGCACCGGCAAAGTGGCTTCCTACTTCTGTGATTTCCCGGCAGAGGAACTGCTGGGGGTACACGGTGTGTACTGCACGCCTCACCTGGGCGCCTCCACCCCCGAGAGCGAGACCAACTGCGCCGTGATGGCAGCCAACGAGCTGAGCGACTATCTGCGCAACGGCAACATCACCCACAGTGTGAACCTGCCCGACGTGCAGCAGCCCCGCCTGGGCGGACGCCGCATCTGCATGATCCACAAAAACGCTCCCGGCGTCATCTCGGCCATCACCGGGGTGCTGACCGCTGCCAACCTGAACATCGAAAACATGGTGAACAAGAGCAAGAAGGATGTTGCCTACACCATGCTGGATGTGACCGGCAATCTGGATGACGGTCTGGCCAAACAGCTGGCCGCCATTCCGGAAGCCATCCGGGTGCGGATTCTGTAACCACTTCTCCTCCCAACATAGAAAAACAGGTGTCTCCGGCTTGCGCAGTCGGAGACACCTGCTTTTTGGCTGATGGGGATGGGTTCAGCGGGTATACTGAGAGATCATGTGATCCAGGTCCTTCAGCGCCTTTTCGGCCCCGCGGGTCATCTTGTTCATGGTCTTGCGCATCTGGCGGCGGTCCTGGGTGGCCACATACACAGCGGCAGCGCCCATGGCGGCCCCCATGGCGGCGGTGGCCATACTGGTCATGGTGGTACTTTTCATGGTAATACGGCTCCTTTCGGTGTGAATCTTCCCGGTTTTGCGGGATCAGTGATAGTTTTCCAAACAGATTCGCCATTATGCGTCTTTTTTTCTCCCGGGCGATATGGTAAAATCATCTCAACCGCCCGAAAAGGGCAAAATCTCCACGAAAAGAGCGTGCGTTCCATGTCAGTTGCCCCCAAAACCGTCCTGTGTATCCACGATCTGCCCGGTTTCGGACGAGCCGGCCTGTCGGTCATCGTCCCCATCCTGTCGGCGATCGGCGTGCAGGCCGTGGCGTTGCCCACCGCTGTTCTGTCCACCCATACCGGCGGACTGGGGGCTCCGGCCAGACTGTCCAGCCCGGGATACGGTCCCGCTGCTCTGGCCCATTACCGCCGGCTGGGCATCAGATTCGACTGCATCTATTCGGGGTATCTGAGCGAGTCGGAACAGGCTTTGCTGGTGGAGCAGGCCATGGAATACTGGCCCGACGCCCTGACCGTGGTGGACCCAGTGATGGGCGACAATGGCCGGATGTACAGCGGTCTGGCCCAGGAGATGGTCCCCGCCCTGTACACCCTGTGCAGCAAGGCAGACATGATCCTGCCCAATGCCACCGAGGCGGCCCTGCTTTTGGGAGAGCCTTTGCCCGTTCCCGGCGCCGTGACGCCGGAAGCCGCCGCCGCTGCCGCCGAGCGGCTGACCCGTGTCTGCCCCCAGGTACTGCTGACAGGCGTTACCGCCGGACACAGCATCGTCTGTGCCGGGGCGGACAAAAATGGTGCGGCCTATACCGTGCGGACCCCGCTGATCCCCCGCCTGTTCCACGGAACCGGCGATATTTTCGGCGCGGTGCTGGTAGGGCGCCTGCTGCAGGGCAATGTCCCGGAAGCCGCCGCCCAGGCTGCCGCCGTCTTTGTGGGCGACTGCCTGCGCGCCACCCCCGAAGGTGCCGACGAGCGTCTGGGCGTGTGGCTGGAATCGGTATTGGGACGCCTTGTGCCCAACATCTGAGAGTTTCCACTATCTACCATAAGGAAGTTAAATTCTATGCCTGTTTTGAACATCGTACTGGTCGAGCCGCAGATCCCCCAGAACACCGGCAATGTGGCCCGCACCTGCGCCGTCACCGGTGCCAGACTGCATCTGGTAGGGCCCATGGGATTCAAGATCGACGACAAGAAATTAAAGAGAGCCGGTCTTGACTATTGGGGTCAGCTTGATATAACATACTATCAGAGCCTTTCGGAATTTATGGAGGCAAACTCCGGTCCGTTTTTCTATTTTTCTTCCAAGGCGACCCACCGGCACACGGATATTGCCTATCCGGACGGTGCGTATCTTGTCTTTGGACGTGAGGACGCCGGCCTGCCCGAAGAGCTGCTGGCTGCCAACCCCGATTCCTGCGTGCGCATCCCCATGCGCCGGGGGGAGCGCTGCCTGAACCTGTCCAACTCTGTGGCAATTGGGGTATACGAAGCTCTGCGTCAGTGGAACTTTGCGGATCTGGAAACACAGGGACAACTGACCAAATTCAAATGGAAGTGAGAGAAGTGAGTGCACCGATGGAACGTAAACTTGCGATCATGACCGATTCCAGCTGCGACATCCCGAAGGATATGGCCGAGAAGTACGGCATCGACGTTTATGACTTCCCGATCAACATTGACGGGAAGGAGTATTTTGAGCGTCGGGACCTGACCTGCGACCAGTTCTACGAGCTGATGCGCAACGCCCAGGGCGTACCCACCACGGCCGCCATCACGGCCATGCAGTGGCTGGAGATCTATACCCGCTACGCCGACGAAGGCTATACCGACGTGCTGCATGTGAGCATCAACAGCGGCGGTTCCGCCACCTACGGCTATGCCCAGCAGGCGGCTGCCCAGCTGGCAGAGGAGCGCCCTGACTGCACCATGAAGATCCACCTGGTAGACAGCCATACATATTCCATGGTGTTCGGCTACTATCTGTGCGAATGCGCCCGCAAGCTGCGCAACGGCGGCGAGCTCCACAGCTGCATTGCCGAACTGGAACACAAGCTGGCCTGTGTGGAAGTCTGTCTGGCCGCGTACAGTCTGAAACAGATGAAAAAGTCCGGCCGCGTTTCGGCTGCCGCCGCTTTTGCGGGCGAGCTGCTGGGCCTGCGCCCCATCATCAGCCTGAACGACGGCATCAGCCACGTGGAAGCCAAGGTCCGCGGTGACGCCGCTGTCCCTGTGGCCATGCTGAAATGGGTCAAGTCCCGGGTGGACGACATGCGTCAGACCCCCTACCTCATCGCCTACACCTCCAGCACCGAAAAGCGGGACGAGCTGCTCAAGCTGTGCAAGAAGGAATTCGGACACGCACCTCTGGACGTGTTCCAGCTGGGCGGCGCCGTCAGCGCCAATACCGGGCCCGATGCCATCGCTGTGGTTTTCGAGGGCAAGCCCCGTCGTCTGGCGGACTACCAGCCTTCCCTGCCCTGACCTATTTGTTCTTGCGGGCCGTCACCCCCTGTCGGGCGGCGGCCCTTTTTGCTGCGCTGTTTTGCTTTGCGGTATCTGATTTTTGTGTGAAAAGGACGTGAATCCCATGCAGACGAGCAACACCCTGACCCTGCGGGAGTGTGTGCTGGGCGACCGCCCCTTCTACCGCCATGTGGCGGTGGTGGTCATGCCCATCATCGTGCAGAACACCCTGTCCAATGTGGTCAGCCTGCTGGACAATGTGATGGTGGGCCAGGTGGGCACCCTGCCCATGAGCGCCGTGGCCATCATCAACCAGCTTCTGTTTGTGTACAATCTGGTCATCTGGGGCAGTCTGGCCGGAGCCGGCATCTTCGGCGCCCAGTTCTTCGGCCAGGGAAATATGGAAGGGGTGCGACAGACCTTCCGCATCAAACTGGTCACCGCCGCTATCCTCACCGCCGGGGCCCTGCTCCTGTTTGCGGCAGCGGGAACCCCGCTCATCGAGCTGTACCTCAGCGGCGATACCTCCCCCGCCGATGCGGCCGCCACCCTGGGCTATGCCCGGGACTATCTGTGGGTAATGCTCATCGGGCTGATCCCCTTTGCGGTGACCCAGACCTATGCCGGCACCCTGCGGGAATCCGGCCAGACCACCCTGCCCATGCAGGCCAGCATGACCGCCATGGTGGTGAACTTCATCTTCAACGGCCTGCTGATCTTCGGCCTGTTCGGGCTTCCGGCCCTGGGCGTGGTGGGCGCCGGCATTGCCACCTCCATCTCCCGTTTTGTGGAGTGCGCCATTGTGGTGTCCGGCTCTCACCGCAGCGTGGAGCGGTATCCCTTCTTCTCGGGGGTGTACGCTTCCTTCCATATTCCGGGCGCCCTGGTACGGCAGGTGGCGCTGAAAGGCGCGCCCTTGCTGCTCAACGAATTTCTGTGGAGCGTGAGTCAGGCGGCCCTGCTGCAGTGCTACTCGGTGCGGGGCATCCAGGTGGTGGCGGCGCTGAACATCTGCAACACCATCACCGTCATCTTCAACGAGGTGTTCCTCTCCCTGGGCAACGCCACCGCCATTCTGGTAGGCCAGGAACTGGGCGCGGGGCGCAAGGACGGTGCCCGCCGCACCGCCTGGCGGATGATCGTGCTCAGTGCTTTCAGCTGTCTGGTCATGGGCAGTCTGCTGGCGTTGTTCAGTCCCCTGATCCCCCATGTCTACAACACCGAAATGTCCATCCGGCTGCTGGCGTCCAGCCTGATCCGGGTCGCTGCGCTGTGCATGCCCCTGTTCGCCCTTTCCAACGCCATGTACTTCACCCTGCGGTCGGGCGGCAAGACCTTTGTCACCTTCCTGTTCGACAGCTGCTTCACCTGGGCCGCCAACGTGCCCATGGCCTTTGTTCTGACCCGGTACACCGGGCTGGACATCGTGCTGGTCTACTTCATGGTGAACGTGCTGGACCTGATCAAATGCATCCTGGGCTTTGTGCTGGTCAAGCGCGGGTCCTGGGTGAGAACCATTGTGGAATAACCGGATTTTTCCGGCAGCAAACCTGCCCCGGCATCTTGCAAGGTGCCGGGGTTTTTGTTATAATAACCTTTTGTTGAGCAACTTAGGATTTTAGGCTCCACCGCCCGGTTTTGCACCGTGCGGCGACAAACCGGCCGGGGCTGGCGGTCCCGTATCCGGTCAAAATCTATCCGCCGGAGTATTGTACTATGATGAAATGGATTATCGTGTTCGTGGCCGCTGTGCTGGCGGTCTTTCTGGGTGTGCGTCTGGCCATGCGCCGGGACGACTCCGCACAGGGCAGCGCCCTGCGCACCAACCGGATGGTTCGCTGCGCCATGATCGCCGCCGTGTATGTGGTGCTCTGTCTGGCGCTGCAGCCCTTCAGCTACGGCGCCGTGCAGGTCCGTCTGGCGGAGGCCCTGTGCCTGCTGCCGGTGTTCGGCCCGGAATACATCGTGGGCGTGACCCTGGGCTGCCTGCTGGCCAACGCCCTGGGCTCCACCGTCATTGACGTGGTGTTCGGCACCCTGGCCACCCTTCTGGCCTGCCTGGTCACCTACGCCCTGCGCAATGTGCGGGTGAAGGGTCTGGCCCTGCCCGCTTCCCTGCCTCCGGTACTCTTCAACGCCCTCATCGTGGGGTGGGAGATCAGCGTCTTCTTCTCCGACACCCCCGCCACCCTGCCCGTCACCCTGTTCAACATGCTGACGGTGGGCATTGGCGAAGTGATCAGCTGCTGCATCCTGGGTGTGCTGCTGGTCCGCCTGATTGAAACCAACCGCGAGCTGAAAAAGCTCTTTGTGGAACCCGTGAAGCATCCTGCGGCCTGAGACCGCACCGAAAGGAGGACGTCATGCGCCCCGAACTGATTTTATGGGATTGGAACGGCACCTTGCTGGATGACGTCAGGCTCGGCCTGGATGCGCTCAACCGTCTTTTGGCCCGCTTTGGCTACCCCCAGCGGTACGACATGGCGTCTTACCGGAAGATCTTCGGATTCCCCGTGGAAGACTATTACCTGCGTGCCGGGATGGATTTTTCCCGGCACCCTTTTTCTGTCCTGGCCGAAAGCTATATGGCCGACTACATCCCCCACGCCACCGCCTGCACCCTGGCACCGGATGCCCGACAGGTCCTGCAGACGTTTGCGGACGCCGGACTGCGGCAGGTCATCCTGTCCGCCTCCCCCGTGGACGTACTGGAAAATCAGGTCCGGGAGCGAGGCGTCCGGCCCTATTTTGACCGGCTGCTGGGGCTGGGAGATATCTATGCCAAGAGCAAGGTGGACCTGGGTCTTGGCTATCTGCACGAAAGCGGCATGGACCCCGCCCGTGCGGTCATGATCGGCGATACGGTGCACGACTTTGAGGTGGCCCGGGCCATGGGCGTGCGGTGCGTGCTGCAATGCGGCGGGCACCAGAACGCCGAGACCCTGGCCGCCACCGGTGCACCGGTCTGCGATACCCTGGGCGACACAGCCGCCCTGATACTGGAGGAACGTTGAAATGCAGTCAAAAAGCAGCAACATTATGGGGGCGTTTCTGACCATGTTCGGGGCCGCCTGCTGGGGGATCTCGGGCTGTACGGGGCAGTATCTGTTTACCCGGCAGGGCATGGACGCTTTCTGGCTGGCCCCTATCCGGCTGTTCCTGGCCGGCGTCCTGCTGTGCGGGTACTTCCTGATTCGGAACCCCAAACTGCTCTTTGCTCCCTGGCATGGCCGCCGCAACATCATCGACCTGCTGATCTACGGCATCGCCGGGGTCAGCGGCTGCCAGATGCTCTACTTTACCACCATCCAGCTGGCGGGGGCCGGCATGGCCACCATTTTGCAGAACATCTCCCCGGTGTTCATCCTGATGGTGGTATGCTGGCAGGCCAGACGGATGCCCCGCGGCTTTGAGGTGGGCTCGGTGATTCTGGCTCTGGTGGGGCTGTTCTTCCTGACCACCCACGGCAGTCTGGACGGACTGGCCGTGAGCCCCGAAGCCCTGGTCACCGGTCTGTGCTGTGCCGTGTGCGTGGTGATCTACACCGTGTGGCCCCGGAATCTGCAGCAGCAGTTCCCCACCCCGGTTTTGCAGGGTTGGGCCTTCCTGGTGGGCGGCATCCTGTTCAGCCTGCTCTGCCGTCCCTGGGAGAGCGGCTATGTGCCCAATGCCATGGGCTGGCTGGGCATTGCGGTGGTGGTGATCATCGGCAATGTGGTGGCCTTCTGCTGCTTCATGCAGGGCGTGAAGATGGTGGGCGCCCAGAAAGCCAGCCTGTACAGCTTTGCGGAGCCGGTGACGGCCGCCGTCATCAGCACCCTGGGGCTGGGGTCCGCCTTCACCTTCTGGGATGCACTGGGCTTCGGGTGCATCTTCCTGATGCTGGTCCTGCTGGCAAAACCGGAACACCCTTCCGCCCGTGCCCCCAAACCGGCTGAAGCCCACACCTGAACGCTGCTGCGACAAAAGAATATGCCAAAATACACCCGTGCAAGGTTTGACACAGACCCTTGCACGGGTGTATTATATTGGAGTGTATCAACTGGCATACGACTAAATCGACCGCCCCGCAAGGCGGCAGAAATGATAGGGGTTCACATATGTCTTTTATGGAGAAACTGTTCGGAACCTTTTCCGACAAGGAACTCAAGCGCATCAAACCGCTGGCCGATAAGGTGCTGGCTCTGGAGCCGGAGATGCAGAAGCTGACCGACGCCGAGCTGCAGGCCAAGACCCCCGCTCTGAAAGAAAAGCTGAAGAACGGCGCCACCCTGGACGAGATCCTGCCCGAGGCGTTCGCCGTCTGCCGGGAAGCCGACTGGCGTGTTCTGGGCCTGAAGCCCTACCCCGTGCAGGTCATCGGCGGCATCGTGCTTCACCGCGCCTGCATCGCCGAGATGCAGACCGGTGAAGGCAAGACCCTGGTGGCTACCATGCCCGTCTACCTCAATGCCCTGACCGGCGAGGGCGTGCACGTGGTCACCGTCAACGACTATCTGGCCAAGCGCGACAGCGAATGGATGGGCAAGGTCTACCGCTTCCTGGGCCTGACCGTGGGTCTGGTGATCCATTCCGTCACCCCTGCCGAGCGCAAGAAGGCCTACGAGGCTGACGTCACCTACGGCACCAACAACGAATTCGGCTTTGACTATCTGCGGGACAACATGGTGGTCTACAAGGCCAATATGGTCCAGCGCGGACATGCCTATGCCATCGTGGACGAGGTGGACTCCATCCTCATCGACGAGGCCCGTACCCCGCTGATCATCTCCGGCAAGGGCGAAGATTCCAGCGTGATGTACAAGCGCGCCGACGACTTTGCTAAGACCCTGAAGAAGAGCGTCATTGTGGAGCTGGACGACAAGGTGGCCGCCGAGGAACAGGTGGACGGCGACTATGTGGTGGACGAAAAGCACAAGAGCTGCACCCTGACCGAGAGCGGCGTGCAGAAAGCCGAAGCCTGGTTCGGCGTGGACAACCTGGCCGACGCCGACAACATGACCCTGCGCCATTACATCGACCAGGCCATCAAGGCCCGGGGCGTCATGCACCGGGACACCGACTACATCGTCAAGGACGGCGAAGTCATCATCGTGGACGAGTTCACCGGCCGTCTGATGTACGGACGCCGCTACAACGATGGCCTGCACCAGGCCATCGAGGCCAAGGAAGGGGTCAACGTGGCCGCCGAGAGCAAGACTCTGGCCACCATCACCTTCCAGAACTACTTCCGCATGTACAAGAAGCTGGCCGGCATGACCGGTACCGCTTCCACCGAGGCCGACGAATTCAGCGAGATCTACGGTCTGCAGATCGTCAGCGTGCCCACCAACAAGCCCCGGGCCCGCAAGGATCTGCCGGACAGCGTGTACAAGACCGTCAAGGGCAAGTATGACGCCGTCATCAACCAGATCGTGGAATGCCATGAGAAGGGCCAGCCCGTGCTGGTGGGCACCGTTAGCGTGGAGAAGAGCGAGACCCTTTCCAAAATGCTGAAGGCCCGCGGCGTGCCCCACAACGTCCTGAACGCCAAGCACCACGAACGCGAGGCGGAGATCGTGGCCCAGGCCGGCAAGCAGGGCGCCGTGACCATTGCCACCAACATGGCCGGCCGTGGTACCGATATCATGCTGGGCGGCAACGTGACCTATATGGCCAAGGCCACCCTGCGCAAGGAACTGGAGCGCAAGCTGGCCCAGGATGACGAAAAGATCGAGGCCGAGTACCAGGCAGCCCGCGCCGCCGCCAAGGCGGCCAATCAGCCCCTGCCCGAAAAGCCGGCGCCGGTGGATCATTCCGCCCGCCTGGACCTGCTGCTCACCGAAGCCGACGGCCATGCCGACACCGAGGATGCCGAGATTCTGGCTGCCCGCAAGCGGTTTGACGAGCTGGTGGCCGAATATGAGCCCGAGGTGAAGGCGGAAGCCGAAGCTGTGCGTGCCGCCGGCGGCCTGTTCATCATCGGCACCGAGCGCCACGAGAGTCGCCGTATCGACAACCAGCTGCGCGGCCGTGCCGGCCGTCAGGGTGACCCGGGTGCTTCCCGTTTCTTCCTGAGCCTGGAAGACGATCTGATGCGCATCTTCGGCGGCGAGCGGGTGCAGAATATGATGAACTCCCTGGGCATCGACGAGGACATGCCCATTGAGAACAAACTCATCACCAACACCATCGAAAGCGCCCAGAAAAAGCTGGAAGCTTCCAACTTTGCCATCCGTAAACAGGTGCTGCAGTACGACGATGTCATGAACCAGCAGCGCGAGATCATCTACAAGCAGCGACAGATGGTGCTGGACGGTGAGGATATCTCGGACAAGCTGCATGAGATGATGCGGGAATCCATCGACGAGAGCTGCAACTCTTTCCTCAGCGGCGATGTGCCGGATGACTGGGATTTTGCCGCCCTGCGCCGCCATTATATGAACTGGCTGTGCCTGCCCACTGACTTCAACTACTCCACCGAACAGCTGAGCAATGTCACCAAGGAAGAAGTGGCCAAGACCCTGTATGACCGGGGCATGCAGATCCTGCAGGCCAAGGAAGCCAAGTACGGCTCCAAAACCATGCGGGAGCTGGAACGCATCTGCCTGCTGCGCAATGTGGATACCAAGTGGATGGACCACATCGACAATATGGATCAGCTGAAGCAGGGCATGGGGCTGCGCGGCTACGGCCAGCACGACCCGGTGGTGGAGTATCGTCTGGAAGGCTTTGCCATGTTTGACGAGATGATCGCCTCCATCCGTGAGGACGCCGTCCATATGCTGCTGACCATCGAGATCCGCCGTCCCGAAGCCCAGCCCCAGCGGGAACAGGTCGCCAAGCCCACCGGCGAAGGCGCCCCCACCCGTCCCGGCGCCAAGGGCAGCGCCCCCGTGCGGGTACAGAAGATCGGCCGCAACGATCCCTGCCCCTGCGGCAGCGGTCTGAAGTGGAAGAAATGTACCTGCAAGGAATACCATCCTGACCTGTAATCCAAGTGCCCAAGACCGGACCCTGTGTCCGGTCTTTTTTGTTTGCCTGTTGCCATGGCCTTTGTTTTCGGGGCCAGATGTGGTAGAATAAAATTCATTTCCAATGAACTTCGGAGGTTTCATCGCTTATGAAAGCACATATCCAGAAGGAACCGCGCTGCGTGCTGCTGTGGAATTTCGGACCGCTGAATGCGGGATACGACCACCTGGTCCGCACGGCCTCCTCCTTTGGCCTGAAGGTCCGCTCCGTGGGGCCCGCCGAGTTGAGCGCCCGGGTGGGCGACCTGTGCACCGGTCGCCATGCCCCGGCCGGAGCCCCTCTTCCCTCCCCCACCGACCACGCGGCCATGATCATCAGCGGGCTGCGCCATGACGATGGCTCTCTGGGGCATTTCGTGGACGAAGTGCGCCGGGGCGGAGCCGCCATTCCCCTGCGGGCCATGGTGACCCCCACCAGCCGGGACTGGACCCTGGACGCCCTGCTGCGGGAGCTGTGTGAGGAACACGCCACCGTGGGAGGCCAGTCTTGACCCGCCGGGGCTGGATGGCCCTGGGCCTGTGCGCGGCGCTGGCAGCGGTGGTGGGATTCAGCTTCTGGCAGGACCGCACCGCCCCCAAAGCCTACACCGCCACCTGGTGGGACGTATTCGACACCGTGACGGTGGTCACCGGGTATGCCTCCAGCGAGGAAGAATGGCAGCAGCAATCCCAGGCGATCCACGATGACCTGCTGCATTATCACCAGCTGTTCGACATCTACAACACCTACGACGGCCTGACCAACATGGCCACCGTCAACGCCCAGGCCGGACAGGAACCGGTAACGGTGGACGCAGACCTGTTTGCCCTGCTTGAGTTCGGCAAACAGGCCTACGACCTGACTGACGGCGCCTGCAACATTGCGGCGGGCACGGTGCTTTCTTTGTGGCACGACGCCCGCACCGCCGCCGAAGCGGCTTCCCCGGAGACAGCCCTGACCGCCGATATTCTGCCCGCCGGGGACGCTTTGCAGCAGGCCGCCGAACACATGGATATGGATGATCTGGTCCTGGATGAGGGGGCCTGCACCGTGCAGTTTGCCGACCCTGACCTGCAGCTGGATGTGGGCGGCATTGCCAAGGGCTGGGCGGTGGAACAGGCCGCCCAAAAAGCCGAAGCCCGGGGGCTGACCTCCGCCATCCTGAACGTGGGCGGCAACGTGCGGGCCATCGGCAAAAAGCCGGACGGCAACCGCTGGACCGCCGGGGTCCAGGACCCGGACGGGGAGGAATACCTGGCGCAGGTATCCCTGGAACCGGGCCAGAGCCTGGTGGTCAGCGGAGACTACCAGCGGTATTTCACAGTGGATGGGGTGCGGTATCATCACCTCATCGACCTGAGCACCCTGCAGCCCGCCCGCTACTGCCGCAGCGTGGCCATCCTGTGCACCGACAGCGGCATCGGGGATGCTCTTTCCACCGGGCTGTTCTGTCTGCCTCAGGACCAGGGGCAGACGGTGCTGGCCAAGGTGGAGGGAGCCAGTGCCCTGTGGGTGCTGGAGGGAGATGTGCTCCTTCCTTCCGACGGCTGGCCCCAGTGATCTGCAAGCAAAAAGACCTTTCCCGCCGGGAACGCCCCGGTCCGGGAAAGGTCTTTTTTATGGATGTTTCAGCTGATTCAGGTAAAACTGCCATGAGGCGGCTGTTCCACCAGCCCCATGGACACGCCCAGGGCCTCGTCCACCCGCTGCATGTCCTCGGGCGGGATGCGCCCCGCCCGCTCCCGCAGGCGGCGTTTGTCCAGGGTGCGGATCTGCTCGGTGAGCACGATGCTGTCCTTGCTCAGACCGCACCGGTCCGCCCGGACCCCGATATGGGTGGGCAGGCGGTTTTTGTCCTGCCGGGACGTGATGGCCGCCGCAATGACGGTGGGGCTGTGCCGGTTCCCGATCTCATTCTGGATGATAAGTACCGGCCGCACGCCTCCCTGTTCCGAACCCACCACCGGGCTCAGATCAGCGTAGAAAACTTCTCCTCTGTGTACCTCCATGGATTTGCCCTCCCTGCTTGTTTGTTCTGTTTACAGTATAAGCAGGCAGAGCGGGATTTAATCATCCCTGTTCCAAAACCGCAAAAGCACAGGCCAGACCCGCATCATGGGTCAGACTCAGGTGGGCCGTCAGATGATGTTCCTGCACCCACCGGGCCGCCTCGCCGCAGAGTTCATAATAAGGGGCACCGCTTTCCCGGCGCAGCACACCGATCTCCGCCAGGGCAAAGCCGCCCAGGCCCCGGCCGCAGGCCTTGAGGAACGCTTCCTTGGCTGCAAAGTTGGCAGCGGCCGTCTCGGTCCGGTGTTTGCCGGTATGGGAGAGGAGCAGTTCCTGTTCCGCCGGGGAAAAGACCTTTTTCAGAAAAAGGTCCCGGGCAAGGGCCTTTTCCATCCGGGCGCTCTCACACAAATCGGTCCCGATGCCGTAGATCATGCCGCACCTTCCTTTTGCTGAAGGCGTCTTGCCTCAGCGCACATACACCACATAGTTTTCCTTGCGGGGAGCGGCGGGCTTTTCCCCGCCGGGAACGCCGTAACCAACCACGCAGTTGCCCACGCCGGCCAGATATTCCGCATTGGGCACGCCCCATTCCTTCAGCAGGGCTTTGCCTTCCTCGGTCTCAAACATCTCATAGGCACGGTTGATCCAGCAGGAACCCAGGCCCAGGCTGGCCGCGGCGTTGAGCATGTTGCCCATGACCAGGCTGCCATCCGCCTTCCAGTTGGGCTGACGGGTATCAGCCAGAACCACCAGGTCCACCGGAGCCCCGTAGAAGGGGTCCTTGTCCGAGCCCATGACGGCAGCGTTCATACGAGACAGACGATCCCGCACTTCCTTGTTGACCACAGCCACGATCACCGGGCTCTGCTGGCCCATGGCGGTGGGGGCGTACGTACCGGCCTTCAGGATGGCTTCGATCTTCTCGGCTTCCACCGGGCGGTCCGCATAAGCACGGCAGCTGCGGCGGGTGTTCAGCGTATTCAGAGTTTCATTGGTCAGCATAATCAAAATCTCACCTTTCCGGCGGGGCCACCAACGGCCGTCCGCCCTGTTTTTTGTCTTTATTATACCATGCCGTGCAAGCCCCCGGCGCCAAAATGTGTTAATTTTTTTCAAATTTGCAGTTGGGTCCATTGCCTTTTGCAGTGCTTTCGGCTATACTAAAGACAGTCCATTAAAGTGGCATACAATGGCATATAAGGAGGTAGTTTCCCATGGAGACTTATGGAATCGAAAAGTTCGGGATCATCGGCCCCAAGGCCGTGTACCGCAACCTGACCCCCGCCCAGCTGACCGAGGCCGCTCTGCGCCGCGGTGAGGGCACTTTGTCCAACACCGGTGCCCTGGTGGTTACCACCGGCAAGTACACTGGCCGCTCCCCTAACGATAAGTTCATCGTTGATACCCCCGCTGTGCATGACGACATCGCCTGGGGCAAGGTCAACCGCCCCATCAGCCGCGAAAAGTTCGATGCCATCAAGGGCAAGGTCGCTGCGTACCTCCAGGGCCGCGAAGTCTTCATCTTCGACGGTTTTGCCGGCGCCGACAAGAAGTACACCAAGAAGTTCCGCATCATCAATGAGATGGCCAGCCAGAACCTGTTCATCCATCAGCTGCTGATCCGCCCCACCGCGGAGGAACTGGCCAACTACGGCGAACCCGACTACACCATGCTGGTTGCTCCCGGCTTCAAGTGCGATCCTGAAGTGGACGGCGTCCACAGCGAAGCTGCCATCATGATCGACTACGAGGCTCATGTCATCGTCATCTGCGGCAGCCAGTATTCCGGCGAGATCAAAAAGAGCGTCTTCTCCACCATGAACTACGTCATGACCAAGGAAAACGTTCTGCCCATGCACTGCTCCGCCAACATGGACCCCGTGACCCATGAGACCGCCGTCTTCTTCGGCCTGTCCGGCACCGGCAAGACCACCCTGTCTGCCGACCCCGCCCGCAAGCTGATTGGCGACGACGAGCATGGCTGGAGCCCGGACGGCGTCTTCAACTTTGAGGGCGGCTGCTACGCCAAGTGCATCAACCTGAGCGCCGAGAACGAGCCCGACATCTACAATGCCATCCGCTTCGGCTCCCTGGTGGAGAACGTGGTCATGGATCCCGAGACCCGCGAACTGGACTTTGATGATGGCAGCCTGACCGAGAACACCCGCGTGGGCTATCCCGTCAACTACATCAACAACGCCCAGATCCCCGGCGAAGGCGGCATCCCCAAGGTTGTCATCTTCCTGACCGCCGATGCTTTCGGTGTTCTGCCTCCGATCAGCCGTCTGGACAAGAACGCTGCCATGTACCACTTCGTCACCGGCTTCACTTCCAAGCTGGCCGGCACCGAGCGTGGCATCACCGAGCCGCAGCCCACCTTCTCCACCCTGTTCGGCGAACCCTTCATGCCCATGGATCCTTCCGTCTACGCGGAAATGCTGGGCGAAAAGCTGGACAAGTACGGCACCAAGGTCTACCTGGTCAACACCGGCTGGGCCGGCGGCAGCGCCGCTGCCGGTGCCAAGCGCATGAAGCTGGCTTACACCCGTGCCATGGTCACCGCCGCTCTGAACGGCAGCTTCGACTCCATCGAGTTCAAGCATCATGACGTGTTCAATGTGGATTACCCCGTCAGCTGCCCCGGCGTGCCCGACAAAATGCTGGACGCCCGCGGCATGTGGGCCGACAAGGACGCCTACGACGCCCAGGCCAACAAGCTGGCCCAGATGTTTGCGGACAACTTCGCCAAGAAGTATCCCAACATGCCTTCCGAAATTGCGGAAGCCGGCCCCAAGCCCAAGAACTGAGTTTCTGCGGCTGAGCTGAATCCATAAACCACCGTCCCCGCCCCTGCTGCTGCACGGGGCGGGGACGATTTATTTTGCAAAGGAGGCGCTGCCCCATGCAGATGGCACAGGAACTGCTTTTGTTTGTGGCGTCGGAAGAAAACCGGGGCCAGACCAACCAGAGTATTGCCCGCTACTGTCTGGCTCACTTCGATGAACTGCTGAACATGAGCATCACCCAGCTTGCAGCTGCCTGCCATGTTTCGGCCGCCACCATCACCCGGTTCTGCCACAGCCTGGGGCTATGATGACTTTCTGCATTTCAAGGATGAGTGCGTCCTGGATCGCCGCATGAGAGCCCAGTCAGCCTACTACTGCGGCAATGTATTCGGCTACGACAAAGCCGCCCTGGTACAGCCTGCCCTGCAGGACAGCTGCCGCACCCTGGGAAGCGATCTGTACGCCTGTCTGGCCGGGGTGGACCCCAACCAGATGCAGGCCCTGGCGGATGCCATCCGGGCCGCAGAGGACGTGCTGCTGCTGGGGATGGAATACTCCGGCCTGATGATGCTGTACCTGCAGCGGGAACTGGTCAAACGGGGCAAAATCATCCGGGTTCTGCTTTCCACCGCCAACCTCCAAGATGTGACAGTGAGCCGCGGCACCCTGATTTTAATGCTGAGCATGAACGGGTGCGGACTGGAAGTCATGATCGATGCTGTGCAGCGTCTGGCCGAGGAAGCCGGCGAATTCTGGCTGCTGACCCAGAACGCCGAAACAGCCCGGAGGTATCCCTTTGTAAAAAAGGCTGTGGTGGCCGGTGCCGGCAAGGATTATACCTTTCACCGGTATGCGGAGCTGGCTTTGGCCGACATGCTGCTGGCATACTTCGGCCCGCTGACACAGTTTGATGCAAATGGATTGCCCCTGCCGCAAGGGCATGCTATACTGTAAGCAACCGTTACAATAGAAAGAAGGAATATCATGTACAATCCTGGGGATTCCATGATCGAGGTGCGCGAATTGCTGATCAAGGCGTTCGCTTCGGCATGGGAAGTATGCGGTGACAAGATGACGAGCACCGACCGCGACGGCTACATTACCAGCAGCATCACGGTAATCGACAGCATGCAGGTGAGCCCGGAAATGATCTACGCTGAGGAAGGCTCCGGCCTGACCGACGGCGAGGAACTGGATCACCTGAGTGATCTGGTACGCGCCGACGGGATCTGGGTCTATTACGGAGTGCCGGCGGAGAATTTCTTCCTGGTGACCTGGATGCCCGATGAGGAAGCGGCCCGCCTGAAGGTGGCTTCTCTGATGGAAGAGGGCGACTGCGTGGCCTGCACCGTGGACCTGAGCCAGCAATGGCATTTTGAATGATCCATATCCGAAAAGGAAAGGAGGCACGGATATGAACGATATCGCCCAGATCCGGCCTCCGGTACAAGCCTGTCGTCTGCTGGACAGATTGCAGCAAGCCGGGTATGATGCCTACATTGTGGGCGGATGCGTGCGGGACAGTTTGCTGGGCCGCATCCCGGATGACTGGGATATCTGCACCAGCGCCCGTCCCGATGAGATCGAAGCCTTGTTTGCCGGACAGCGGCTGCTGCTGAAAGGCAAAAAACACGGCACGGTGGCGGTGGTGCTGGACGGCAGAAGCTGGGAGATCACCACCTTCCGGCAGGACGGGCATTATACGGACGGCCGGCATCCCGACTGCGTCCGCTTTGTCCCCTGCCTGCGGGAGGATCTGGCCCGCCGGGATTTCACCGTCAATGCCATGGCCTGGTCCCCGAAGGAAGGCCTTGTTGACCTTTTTGGCGGGCAGCAGGACCTGCAGGCAGGCATCCTGCGCTGTGTGGGAGACCCGGCGGCACGCTTCGATGAAGACGCCCTGCGCATCCTGCGGGCAGTGCGGTTTGCCGCCCAGCTGGGGTTCCGCCTGGATCCTGCCACGGCCGAGGCGGCCCTGGGTGCCCGGATGTCGGTGCGGTGTGTTTCCGTGGAGCGGATTTTTACCGAGCTGGATCGCCTTCTGGAAGGCTTTGCCGCCGGAACGGTCCTGGCCCGGTATGGACATATTCTGGCCGGTGCTTTGCCGGAAATCGAAGCCTGCATCGGCTGTTCTCAGCTGGGGCGCTGGCATTGCTACGATGTGTGGAACCACACGGCGGCGGCCGTAGGCGGATTGGACACCGAGGGAATGGACCCTCGCAGTGCCCGGGTCCTGCGCTGGTCCGTGCTGCTGCATGACATGGCAAAGCCGATGTGCCGCACCGAGGACGAGGACGGCACGGCTCATTTTCCGGGGCACAACCAGCGGGGTGCCCGTCTGGCCCGCCAGATTCTGCAGCGGCTGCGGGCGCCTGTCTACCTGATTGACGGGGTGACGGCCCTGGTGGCGGTACACGACAGTCCCCTGCCCCAGTCGGAAGCCGAGATCCTGGAACAGCTGCATCAGCGCGGTCCGCTGTTCTGGCAGCGGCTGTGCCATCTGAAACTGGCCGATCTGGCGGCCCACGCCAACAATGAAGCGGTGGCGCTGCGCTGTCGGGAGGTGCGGGAGTTTGCCGCCCGCATGCAGCACCTGGCCGATACTGCCTGTTATACCGTTTCAGGACTGGCCATCACCGGCAGCGACCTGATTGCCGCCGGACTGACCCCCGGCCCCCTGGTGGGAAATACGCTGGAATGGCTGCTGCGATCCGTCATGCAGGGCATCCTGCCCAACGAACGGGAGGCACTGCTGCAGGCTGTGCGCAGCCGGCAGCTTCCATAAGAAAAAGGCCCTCTGCCTTGGCGGCAGAGGGCTTTTTTGGTATATCATTCATCCAGAAGCAGATTTTCCAGGCAATTTATGTACAGGTCCCGGAAGCCCTGTTCATCGGCATTGGCCAGCAGGTGGCTCAAGCGATTCAAAATAGCGTCGTTCCAGATCTTTTTCCAGTTCAGCATGGTGTATCGGCTCCTTTCCCGTTTTTCGGTTTGTCTTTCGGTCTGACTGTATGATACCGCAAAACAAGGAGGGCGTTCTGTTTTTTTCAAAATATGAAAAGGCCGCCCGAACCCGGAGATATCCGAAAGGGCGGCCTGCCATTTTTTAATTGAACTTGAAGACCTTCTGAGCCACGCGATAGCCCCACAGGGTGATGCCGCGGCCGGCTTTCCCGGGCAGGTTGCACAGCCCCGCCACCGACGCCACACAGCGGCGGTAGACGCGGCGGTCATGCAGCTTGAGGAACTGCCAGAGCTCGGCCTTCTTGGCCAGGGCTTCCGCACTGCCGTCCATGGTCAGGAACACGCTGGAGATGGTCATCATCATGGACAGATAGTTGAACATATAAGCCCGCAGCTTTTTCTGCTCCGGCGGCAGGGCGTACAGGTCCACAGCGGTGATCATCAGCTTGGTGACCCGCACCTGCTGGTCCACCCGCTTGACCATGACCTTTTCGTTGACGCTCTGGTCCTCCCGGCCGATGAAATACCGATAGAGATCCAGATCCATATAATACAGGCTGCGGCAGCTGGGCAGAGGCAGATAGACAAAGACATTGTCCACGTAGAAGGTGTGCTTGGGCAGGCGCAGGCCGCAGTCCCGCAGAATTTGGGTGCGGTAGATGACAGAGTGCATCAGGATGTTCTGGCTGGGCGGGAAATGGCCGATGTCCTGCCAGGTAAAGACCTTGTCCTGGGGCAGAATGCCGGTATACCGCACCGTGTGGTGGGTGTTGTCCACCGTGTGCTCATACACATAGTTGCACAAAAGCAGGTCCACGGGCTGAGGCATAGCCGCGAATTCCCGCAGCTTGGCCATGACCTTCTGCAAAGCGTCGGCGTCCAGCCAGTCGTCCGAGTCCACTACCTTGAAATACATGCCGGAAGCGTTGCGGATGCCCTGGTTCACGCCCTCGCCGTGGCCGCCGTTCTCCTGATGAATGACGCGGATGATGGTGGGATATTTTTCCGCCCAGGCGTCCGCAATGGCACCGGTCTCGTCCTTGGAGCCGTCATCCACCAGGATGATCTCCGCGTCCTCCCCCGCAGGCAGCAGGGTCTTGATGCAGCGGTCCATATAAGCGGCCGAGTTGTAGCAGGGCACGGTAAAGGTGATCAATTTCATACTGACTTCTCCTCTTACATTTGGTTTTGCGCCAGCCAGTCGGGCCAGCGTTCGCACAGGCTGTCGGCCGTCTGCCCCAGGTCGGGCCAGGCGTCGGCGGTGTAGGTGTCCCACACAGCTACCGTGTACAGGCCCAGCTGTCTGGCTGTGGCCAGTGCCGTGGGGGAATCCTCAAATACCATGACCTGTGCGGGGTCGGGGCTTCCAAAAGCTTTCAGCGCCCGCAAGTAGACCTCGGGGTCCTGCTTGCCCCGGGGCGAAAGGCAGGAGAGGGTGAATTCAAACCGGTCCAGGATGCCCAGATGTCCCAGAGCTGCATCCACCAGCGGCTTGTCGGTGCCCGAAGCCACGCACAGCCGCACCCCTTTGGCCCGCAGGGCGTCCACCACATCGGCAGCACCGGGCTTGAGGGTGGCGCAGCTGGTGTAGGCGCGGCGGGCTTCGGTGCGGATGCAGTCGGCCAGTTCCGGCGCCGTGACCGGCAGATGGTACCGCTGCACATAATACTGTGCCGTGCCCTCGATGGTCAGGGCCACGGTGTTGTCCCGATCCTGCTCATCAAAGCGCATATTCCACCGGGCCAGGACCCGGTCAGCCACCAGGTCCCACATACCGGTGGAATCCAGCAGAGTCCCGTCCATGTCAAAGATGGCGTAAGGCCGCCATGACACAGGCATCTCCCCTTTCCTTGGTATACCTATATAGCATACCTTTTTTTGCGCAAAAAAACAAGACCGGCCAACGTTTTTTGCGTTGGTCGGTCCCGGATCCATGCTCAGAATTCGGTATGCTGGAAATCATGCACGCCGGACGGGATCACGTCGTTGTACACATCCTCCGGCAAACCAAAGTCCTCGCCGCGCTGAATGATACCGCGCATCCATGTCGTAATCTTATGCAGGCTCAACATAGCGATCCCCTTTCTGTAGATGGGCGGAAGTCCGGCTGCTTGCGGGTGCCGGCCTTCCTCTCTTTGCATCTTCAGTATACACGGAAGGTCTGACTTTTGCAACCTGCATTTTGTACAAACTTACAAAAAGTTCTTTTGTTATTTTCAACATTTTCGTTGTTTTGTCTATATGGCATCCACGTTTGTACGCGTCAGGCGCACAGTTCCCGCCAGGCTTCCTCTATGGTATCGGCGGAGAAAAGAAACTCTCCCTGTGCGGAATACACCTCGATGTGGCCGTTGACATTCTTGAACTTGGTGGTCATGGAACCCGCCTGCCTTTCTTTTGTTTCTGTCTTCATTATACAGAAGCAAAAGGTCCATAAAACGGACTTCGGCAGTCCGGCCGGAGCAAATCAGTCCTATAAAACGGTCTGTGTGTGCAGCAGCCGGCGCAGGGCACGCAGGCCGCCCAACAGCCAAAAACAGAGCAAAAACCACAGCAGGCAGTACTTCGGGCAGATCAGACCGGCGATGTTTCCCCACTCGGTACTGTAGTCCCACACATGCAGCCCCAACAGACGGGTACAGAATACACCGAAAACCAGTTCCACCCCAGACACAGCTGCCGCTGCCAGCAGGGCCGCGGCTGGCAGCGGCCAGCGGAAACGATCATCAAACCAGCGCAGCAGGCACAGGCAGAGCCCGCCCGCAAAGAACATGGTCCAGTGGGTGGTGCCCCGCCAGACCATCTCCAACCCCAGGTACGCAACCCCGCCCAGCAGAAACAACGAGCCCGCCTCCCAGCGGCAACTGCGGACCAGCACCATAAAAAAGCCCCCTTCCCCGGCAGAAACCTTTGTAGGAGTATTCTGTGCAGGAAAGAGGGTCTGTAATCACTTTGTAACTATTTTTTGCCTTACTTGGACAGGACCTTCAGCAGTTCGCTGCGGGTATCCCACAGTTTCTGGCTCAGGTCCACATAATAGCGGTGGGGGTTCTCAAAGCGCTTCACTTCATCCCACAGGGTGTTGATCTGGGCCTTGCAGAACTTGCGGATATCTTCCAGGCAGGGGCTGGTGTAGACGCGCTCGCCGTTCACATAAATGGGAGTGGACAGGCAGCGGGCGGTGCAGTTGACGTAGGTGCGCTCCTTCCAGGTTTCCACCGGGTCAAACAGGGTGATGCCGTGCTTGGTCTCCACCTCTTCGTCGGCCATGGTGATCAGGTCGGCCATCGCCTTGTTGTCCTCGTCATAGATACGCCAGACCTTCTTCAGGCAGGGAATGGTGGTCTTTTCGGCGGACTCGCTGAGCTTCATCTTGGGCGTATAGGTGCCGTCTTCTTCCTTGACAGCAGCCAACTTGTACACCCCGCCGAAGACGGGATCGCTCTTGGCGGTGATCATGTTCTCACCGATGCCGAAGCTGTCCACACGGGCCCCCTGCAGGATCAGGTCCCGGACCAGGTATTCGTCCAGGCTGTTGGAAGCGCAGATGGTGCAGTCGGGATAACCGGCTTCGTCCAGCATGCGGCGGGCCTTCTTGGAAAGGTAGGCGATATCGCCGGAGTCGATGCGCACCCCCTTGGGACGCTTGCCCATGGGTTTGAGGACCTCATCAAACACCTTGATGGCATCGGGAATGCCATGGCGCAGCACGTTGTAGGTATCCACCAGCAGGAGGCAGGCATCCGGATACATCTCGGCATACTTCTTGAAGGCCTCGTACTCACTGGGGAACATCTGCACCCAGGAATGGGCCATGGTGCCGGAAGCCGGGATGCCGAAATCCCGGGCCGCCATGACACAGCTGGTAGAACCGCAGCCGCCGATGTAGGCCGCACGGGCGCCGAAGTAGGCCGCGTCATACCCTTGAGCACGGCGGGCACCGAATTCCATGACCGGACGCCCCGAAGCCGCCCGCACGATCCGGTTGGCCTTGGTGGCGATCAGGCACTGGTGGTTGAAGGTGACCAGAAGCAGGGTTTCCAGCAGCTGGCATTCAATGGCGGGACCTTCCACCGTGACGATGGGTTCCTGAGGGAAGATGGGGACGCCTTCCTCGATGGCCCAGATATTGCAGTGAAGCTTGAAGTTAGCCAGATATTCCAGGAAATCCTCCCGGAACATGCGGGTAGACCGCAGATAGTCAATGTCCTCCCGGGTAAACTGCAGATGATCCACCGCGTCGATGAACTGCTGCAGCCCCGCCATGATGGCGTAGCCGCCGCCGTCCGGCACACGGCGGAAGAACATGTCAAAGACAGAGATCTTGTCCTTGTAGCCTTCGTCGAAATAGCCGGCGGACATGGTCAGTTCGTAAAAGTCGGTCATGGTGGTCAGGTTGCGCTTGATGTCCAGCATGGTATTTTCCTTCCTTTCGGTCAATAGGGTCCATATTGACGCAAAACCGCCGGGGCGGTTTGTACCACAAGGTCAGGCAAAAAAGGCGTTCTGCACGGCGCACAGCACCGCGGCGCGGGCGGCGGTAAAGTTCACCCCGCCCTGCAGGTAGCAGGTGTAGGGTTCGCGCAGAGGGCCGTCGCAGGAAAGTTCAATGGTACTGCCTTCGGTGAAGCTGCCGGAGGCCATGATGACTTTATCGGTATAACCGGGCTCATCGGCGGGTTCGGGAGCCGCAATGCTGTCGATGGGGCTTCCCTGCTGGATACCGGTGCAGAAGCCCTGCAGCGCGGCGGCACTGCCGGAATCAAAACAGGTGACGATGTCGTTGTGGTCGGCGGTATACCGGGGCACCGGGTTCACGCCGGACAGTTCCAGCAGACACTGGGCATAGATGGCGGTCTTGAGGGCCTCGCACACCACGCCGGGGGCGTAGTAGAAGCCCAGGAAGGTATCCCGCAGACTGTCCTGGGTGCAGCCCAGTTCCGCGCCGATACCGGGAGCGGTGAAGCGGTGGCTGACCTTTTCCACCAGGTCAGCCCGTCCGGCAATGTATCCGCCGGTGGGGGTAATGCCGCCGCCGGGGTTCTTGATGAAACTGCCGGCGATGAGGTCGGCGCCCACTTCCAGGGGTTCCTGCTTCTGGGTGAATTCCCCGTAGCAGTTGTCCACAAAAATCACCGCGTTGGGGTTGGCCTGACGGGCGATTTCGGCTACCTTCCGAATGGTGGCCAGATCAAAGGCATTGCGCTGGGTATAGCCCCGGCTGCGCTGGATGTGCACCACCGTGGCGTTCTTGGCCTGACGGGCAATGGCCTCGTAATCGGGGGTGAAATCCGGCTTGAGGGGACATTCGTCGTACAGCACGCCGAATTCCCGCAGGGTGCCGCAGCCTTTGCCTGCCTCCCCGATGCCGATGACCCCTTCCAGGGTATCGTAAGGGCGGCCGGTGGCGGCCAGCAGGGTGTCACCGGGACGCAGCAGACCGAAGAGAGCCACGGCCAGGGTGTGGGTTCCGCTCATGAACTGGGGGCGCACCAGAGCGGCCTCGGCGCCCATGCAGCGGGCAAAGACTTCCTCCAGCTTGTTGCGGCTGTCATCCCAGACGCCGTAGCCGGAGGATCCCCAGAAATGTCGGGCCTCCACGCCGCAGCCGGTGAAGGCCTTGAGCATCTTCAGCTGGTTGTAATCCCGGATCTCCTCCACATGGGCAAACTGGTCCTTGCACAGTTCCAGCGCTTTTTTGTCCAGGGCGAGGACTTCGGGTTTCAGGTCAAAAAATTGTTCGATCATTGATTTTCGATTCCTTCGTTGTTGGTTTGGGCGGGCAGATGATATTGCCCATAGCTGCCCACGCACACAAAGCCCAGACGGTCATAAAAATGCCGGCGCTTTGCCTCACACAGAAAGGTGACGGTATATCCTTCGGCAGCCAGTTCATTGGCCAGGGTGACGATCAGGTGCCCGCCGATACCCTTGCCGCGCAGGTCGGGGCGGGTCTCCCCCGCTGCCATATAGGCTTCCCCCGCACAGATGGCGTAGGCCCCCACCGTGCAGACCATTTTCCCTGTTCCGTCACACACGGCCAGCACCCGGGCATAGCCGTGGTTGAGGGCGGTGCAGGATTCGGAGTAGAAGGCCTCCTGCCGTTCCGGTTCTTCGGGGAAGAGTTCGGCACTGATGGCCTGCATGGAAGGATGGCGGTCTATATGCAGTTCCGGCAGCAGCGGCGGCACCGGCAGCTGCCCGCCGGGGGCCAGAGTGTACAGGTACAGGTCCCGGCGCAGCGGCCAGGTCTCCGGCGGCCGGATGCTGGCCGTTACCCGTTCCACCCCGGCAAACCGCAGGAACAGCGCCAGCTCCTCCCAGTCCGGGGCAGCTGCGCTGTCACAGCAGAGCTGGGCCGAGCGGCCGCTCAATGCCAGCGCCCCACCGGGCAGGGTAAACAGCCGGGTTGGAGCACCGGGGTTGCCGGTCCAGAGGGCGGCATCCCGCCCCAGCAGCGCCTGAAAATAGGGCTTGCCGGAAGCGGTCTGCAAAAAGGCCCGCTGTTGGGCGGCATCGGTTACAGCCTGGATCACGGGGCGGACCTCCTGTTACAGTGCATTCACGATCTGCTTGTATTCCCGTCCGCGGGCTTCAAAGTTGGGGTAATGGTCAAAGGAGGCCGACGCCGGGGACAAGCTGACGATATCGCCGGGACGGGCGGCACCGCGGGCCTTTTCCACCGCATCCTGCATGGAATCGGCGTGGAGGAGCTCCAGACCGCTCTCCGCAAAGCCGGGGCAGGCGCGGACTTCCCGCTCGATAATGGGGCCGGTATCCCCCATGAGGATCAGCACCTTTACATGGGCAATGAGTTCCGGCGCCAGAGGGGCGTAGCTGATCTTTTTGTCATACCCGCCCGCGATCAGGATGAGCTTCTGGTCGAAGCTGCGCAGGCCGGCGATGGTACGGGTGGGGCTGGTGGCAATGGAGTCGTTATAGTACTGCACGCCGTCCAGCATCCGGACCGGTTCAATGCGGTGTTCCACACCGGTGAAGGTGGACGCCACCTGACGCATGACCTCCACCGGAACTAGACCCCAGACAGCAGCCATGGCGGCCAACAGGTTTTCCACGTTGTGCAAGCCGCGCAGTTTCACTTCGGACCGGGGCACGATGGGGGTGACCACACCGTTTTCCGCGTAGCAGAGGGTATCGTCGGAGGCCCGCAGGAAGGCGCCCTTGTCGGTCTCGTGCAGGCGGGTGAACCAGACCTGTTCCCCCTTGCAGTCGGCGGCCATGCCCCGGGTAATGTCATTCTCATATCCCAGGACCGCACGGCAGGGCGGCGTCTGCCACAGCAGGATGTTGCGCTTGGCGTCAATGTATTCCTGCATATCCTTGTGGTGGTCCAGGTGGTTGGGGGTGACGTTGGTCACCACCGCCACCTTGGGACTGTGGTGCATGCTGATGAGCTGGAAGCTGGACAGTTCCGCCACGGCAATGTCGTCGGCGGTGACCGTTTCCAGCTGAGGCAGCAGGGCAGCCCCGATGTTGCCGCCCAAAAGGACCTTGCGGCCGGCGGCTTCAAGCATTTTGGCAATGAGAGTGGTGGTGGTGGTCTTGCCGTCCGAACCGGTCACAGCCACGATCTCACAGGGACAGAGCTCAAAGAAGAGTTCCACCTCGCTGGTGACCATGGTACCGGCCTTCAGAGCCGCCTGCAGTTCGGGCTTATAATACTCATAGCCGGGGGTGCGCATGATGATATCCTGTCCGGCAAAGCCGTCGGTGTAATGTTCACCCAGGCTCAGGTTCACCTTCAGGCGGCGGAGGGTATCGGCGTAGTCGCCGAAGGCTTCCAGATTGGGTTTCTGGTCGCAGAGGGTGATCTGGGCACCCAGGGCGGCAAACTGTTCGATGCACGGTTTGTGGCTGACACCGGCCCCGATGAAGGCCACCTTTTTGCCGGCGACCATCGCCCGCAGACGTTCGATTGGCAGCATACAAAACCTCTCCTTTTTCGGCAACGGGGCGGGAGGCCCCGGGAATTCTTTATACCCCATTATTATAACGAGACAGGCGCCGCAATGCAAATTTTTTGCCTGTGCCGAAACGGCACAGGCAAAAAATCAAAAGTGATTCAGATGTGAGGTGTGTCTCAGCAGCCCATGGGGATGCCGTGACGGCCCAGCAGAGCGCGGATCTTGACGATGGGGTCAATGATGCTGGACACGCTCTTGTCATGGTTGATAGCAGCAATAAAGTAGGCAGTGTACTTGGACACATCCACATCATGGTACCATTCACGTTCCAGCAGCTCGGGCATGCGGTAGGTCAGGTTGGTGCCCAGCACGGCAGCCACGATGCCGTCCTGGTAGGCCTTGTCGAACTTGTCCAGACCGGCGGTGAACAGCGGGAAGGTGGCGTAGGTGAAGATCTTGCGGGCACCGCGCATCTTCAGGCCGTAAGCGATGTCCAGCATGCTCTCGCCGGAAGCGATGATGTCGTCGGCAATGAAGACGTCCTTGCCTTCCACGCTCTCGCCCAGGTATTCATGAGCGACAATGGGGTTGCGGCCGTTGACGATCTTGGAGTAGTCGCGGCGCTTGTAGAACATACCCAGGTTGCAGCCCAGCACGCTGGAGTAGTACATGTTACGGTTCATGGCGCCTTCATCGGGAGAAACGACCATGAAGTGCTCCTTGTCGAAGCGGACATCAGGCACATGGTGCAGCAGGCACTTGAGAACCTGGTAGGTGGGCATGACGTTGTCAAAGCTCATGGTGGGCACGGCGTTCTGGACGCGGGGGTCATGGGCATCGAAGGTGATGATGTTCTTGACACCCACAGAACGCAGCTGCTGCAGGGCGAAAGCGCAGTCCAGGCTTTCGCGGCTGACACGGCGATGCTGCCGGCCGCCGTACAGGCTGGGCATGATCACGCTGATGCGGTGAGCACGGCCGGAAACAGCCTGGATCAGACGCAGCAGGTTCTGGAAATGATCGTCGGGAGAGAGATGGTTCTCATATCCGAAGAGTTTGTAGGTAACACTGTAGTTGCCCGGATCAACAAAAATAAAGATGTCATCACCGCGGGTCGAGGCCTTGACCAGGCCCTTGGCGTCACCGGACTGGAAGCGCGGGCAATCGGAGGGAATGATAAAGGTATCCACATCCATACCGACCTCGCGGGCCCAGCGCACCAGGTGACCGTCCACCAGGTTGGCCAGTTCCTCGGCACCGGGGCAGGCCAGAAGCCCCAGATCGGCAATTGCGTCCTCTTTCGCAAAAAAGTCACGGGGGCCAAGATTCATGTCAGCCATACGTTGCTCCTTCACTGATCTTTATACTTATTTTGTGCGCACAAAGGCGCATCATAACTCATCTTTATTTTATCACATGGGAACGGCAAAAGCACCTGTCAACCGTGCTTTTTTTGTACAATCTTTGATTTTCCGCACCTTGCACATCCCCTTTCGGGAGGCGCCTCAAAATTTCTGGTGCTTTTTACAAAATTTTTTCAAATTCGCCAGATTTGCCCTTGTTGTGCTGTCCGATAGACTCCCCTGCCCTATTGCTGCCTTGACAGTCCAGGGGCCGTATGTTAGACTTTTGGTATCTGGTCTATCGTTTTAGACCAACTTGTATTTCCTCTTCAAATCTGACAGGAATCAGAAGGAGCGATGAAAACGAAACCTTCACGCACCTCTCTGCTGGACGCCTGGCGATGCCGCCGTACCGTCCGGCGATGGCATAAAAAAGAAAAGCGCAGCGCTGCCCAACACCGGTTTCTTTCCCGGGTACGGAGCCTCCCATACTGGCATGAAACCGGCGAGTTTTTATACGCCATCGGCTTTCTGGTGGAATATACCCTTATTCGGCTGGCACGGTCGGTGGGCTGGTTCGTCGTACTGCTGCTGCGCGGTTTTGTCTCCCTGGGGAGTGCCTTGGTCCGCCCCCTTGTGCCCCCCGATACCGGGCAGGCCGTGGCCTTCTCCCCCGGCCTTTTGCTGCGCAGCGCCCTGCTGGCCGCTGCAGCCGGACTGCTGGGCTGGACTGTCTATACCGGGTTGGACCGGAGCTACGTGCTACAGGTACAGGTAAACGGTCAGACCGTGGGTTATGTGGAGAACGAGCAGGTTTTCGACGACGCCCGCGCGGCCGTGTACGAACGTGTGGAAACGGCCCAGCGGGTGCTCAGTGATGCGGGACAATCTTCCGCGGAATCCGGCTTTGAAATCTGGCCTACCTACACCCTGACCACCGACTACGACCAGACTATGGGACAGAGTGAACTGGTCAACGCCCTGCTGATGGCGTCCGGCGGCGAGCTGCAGGACGCCACCGCCGTGTATCTGGACGGTGCCCTGCAGTATGTGACCACCGACGGGGACCACCTGCGCAGTTTTCTGCAAAGCTGTCTGCTGCCTTACAAGCAGGTGGACAATCCCAACCAGCGGGTGGCCTTTGTACATGATGTCCAGCTGGTGGACGGGCTCTTTTTCTCTGACTCGGTACAATCCTACACCGATGTGCTGGGGCAGCTGCGCAGCGACCCGGATCTGTTGAAAGTCCGGTCCATCGAGCGGCAGACCTACCAGGAGGAAATCCCCTATCCTGTTTATACCCAGGAATCCGCCGCTTATGACTACGGCGAGACCGTGGTGCTCCAGACCGGACAGAATGGTCTGCGGGAGATCACCCAGGACGTGACCACGGTGGACGGGGTACAGACTGACGTACAGACGGTACAGGTCAAGATCCTGACCGATCCGGTGGCGGAAGAACGTGTCACCGGCACCCAGCTGAAGGATTATATGTACGGCAGCATCAACGGCTATGACTTTGTCTGGCCTGCCCCCGGATACCGGCACATCAGCCAGTGGATGGTAGGCGGCCATACCGGTATTGACATTGCAGGGCCCAGCGGCACGCCCATCCTGGCGGCTGCCTCCGGCATGGTGGTCCAGACCTACACCTGGAACGGTATTGTGACCCGGGGCGACTGGAACAGCTACGGCAACTATGTGGTCATTGAGCATGACGGCGGCTACACCACCCGTTACGGGCATCTGCTGCAGTACATTGTCAGTGAAGGCGAGCATGTGGAAGCCGGTCAGGTCATCGGCTACATGGGTTCCACCGGCAACTCCACCGGTAGCCATCTGCATTTTGAGATGTACGGGCCGCAGGGACGGTTCAGTGCCCACACGGTCTTCCCCGACATCCCCACCTGGAACAAATAAACCAATCACAATACAGGAAAGCTCCGGCACCAAGGTGCCGGAGCTTTTGTATGCCAATAAATACCGATAAAAAAGCCCGCCCCCGACTTTCATCAGGGGCGGGCTTTTATTCAGTCAACGCTGAAACGGTCCGATCAGACCAGTTCCAGGATCGCCATCTCGGCGGCGTCGCCGCGGCGCATACCGGTGCGGATGATGCGGGTGTAGCCGCCGTTGCGGTCGGCATACTTGGGACCATACACATCGATGACCTTCTTGGCAACATCTTCCTTGGTGATGTAGCTGAAGATCTGGCGCTTGTCGTGCAGATCGCCGGCCTTGCTCAGGGTGACCATCTTCTCGGCCATGGAGCGAACCTCCTTAGCGCGGGTAACGGTGGTCTCGATCTTGCCGTTCTCGAACAGATAAGTGACCATAGCGCGCAGCATCGCCTTGCGGCTGTCGGTGGCGCGGCCAAGCTTTCTAGTACCGGGCATTCTGTTTCACTCCTTTATCAGTTGTCGTCGTCTTTGGTGAGCATGAAGCCCAGGCTGTCCAGTTTCGCCATGACTTCTTCCAGGCTCTTGCGGCCAAGGTTCCGGACCTTCATCATGTCGTCCTCACTCTTGTTGATGAGGTCGCCCACGGTGTTGATGCCGGCGCGCTTGAGGCAGTTGAAGGAACGGACGCTCAGGTCCAGCTCTTCAATGGTCATTTCCAGCGCTTTTTCCTTGCCCTTCTCATCGTTCTCGACCATGATTTCGGTCTCGGCGGCTTCATCACACAGGTTGACGAACAGATTCAGGTGTTCGGTCAGCACACGGGCAGCCAGGCTCATGGCCTCCTGCGCGTTGGTGGTGCCATCGGTCCAGACCTCGATGGTCAGTTTATCAAAGTCGGTGATCTGGCCCACACGGGTGTTCTCCACCGTGTAGTTGCACTTGAGCACCGGAGTATAGATGCTGTCCACAGGCAGGGTGGTGACATCGTTCTTCTCGATGAGCGCCAGCTTGTTGCGCTCGGCGGGAACATAGCCACGGCCCTTGTCAAAGGTCAGCTCCATGACGAGCTTGGCTCCCTCACCCAGGGTGGCAATGTGCCATTCGGGATTGAGGATCTCCAGGTCGTCGCCCTGCTTGATGCTGCCGGCAGTGACTTCGCACGGACCGGCGGCTTCCACGCGGACGGTCTTGGGGCCGTCGCCATAGATCTTGGCGGCAACACCCTTGAGGTTCAAAACGATCTCGGTCACGTCCTCGCGCACGCCCTCGATGGTCGAGAATTCATGCACGACGCCGTCGATCTTCACACTGGTGACCGCCACGCCGGGCAAGCTGGAGAGCAGCACACGGCGCAGGCTGTTGCCCAGCGTAGTGCCGAAGCCACGCTCCAGAGGTTCCACCACGAACTTGCCGTAACGGCCGTCGGGGGAAAGGTTGGCCATCTCGATCTTGGGGCGTTCAATCTCCATCATAAAAACCCTCCTTGATCAGCCGGCCCGCAGAAAAACGCGGAGCCGGTTTTGGTGAAAAAACGGTTTTGGCAGAGGATTACTTGGAGTACAACTCGACGATCAGGTGTTCCTGGACCTCGTAATCGATGTCGCTGCGTTCGGGCAGCTTGGTGACGACGCCCTTCAGGGAACCGGTCTCGCGGCTCAGCCAGGAAGGCAGAGCGACAACGGGAGCATCGGCGCCGGTCAGCTTGGAGAACTTTTCGATCTTGCGGCTGGACTCGCACACTTCGACCACATCACCGGCCTTGACCTGGTAGGAAGGAATGTTGACCTTCTTGCCATTGACGGTGAAGTGAGCGTGGCTGACCAGCTGGCGGGCATCACGGCGGGTGGAAGCAAAGCCCAGACGGAACACGACGTTGTCGAGACGGCATTCCAGCATCTGGAGCAGGTTCTCACCGGTCTGGCCCTGGCGGCGTTCCGCTTCGTTGAAGTAGTTGGCGAACTGCTTTTCCAGAACGCCGTAGATGAACTTCAGCTTCTGCTTTTCCTTCAGCTGAGTGGCGTACTCAGACTGCTTCTTGCGGAAGTTGCCGGTAGAGTTGCGGGTGGTATTCTTCTTGGCATAGCCCATGACGGCAGGAGAAATGCCGAGAGCTTTGCAACGCTTGGCGATGGGCTGCGTATTCTTAGCCATAATTCAGTATCCTCCTTCCATCAGACACGGCGGCGCTTGGGCGGGCGGCAGCCGTTGTGCGGGATCGGGGTCACGTCACGGATCATGGTGACCTCCAGGCCAGTGGCCTGCAGAGCGCGGATGGCGCTCTCACGGCCGGAACCCGGGCCCTTGACGTAGACCTCGACGGTCTTCATGCCATGCTCCATCGCGGCCTTGGCGGCCACTTCGGCAGCGCTCTGGGCGGCGTAAGGAGTGCTCTTGCGGGAACCACGGAAGTTCAGGGTACCCGTGCTGCACCAAGAAATGGTGTTGCCCTGCGTGTCGGTGATGGTGACGATGGTGTTGTTGAACGTGCTCTGGATATGAGCAGCACCGGCGCTGACGTTTTTACGCTCTTTGCGCTTGGTGCGGGTCTTAGCAGTTGCTTTCGTAGCAGCCATTTACAGTTCCTCCTTACTTCTTCTTGTTCGCGACGGTGCGCTTCGGACCTTTGCGGGTACGCGCATTGGTCTTGGTGCGCTGGCCGCGCACAGGCAGGCCCTTGCGATGGCGGATGCCACGGTAGCACTGGATTTCAGTCAGACGCTTGATGTCCAGCGCAACGTTGCGGCGAAGATCGCCTTCCACGATGATATTGTTCTTGTCGATGTAGTCACGGATCTTGGCTTCATCTTCGGCGGACAGATCCTTGACGCGGATATCCGGGTTAATCCCGGTGCCGGCGAGAATCTCGTCAGCAGTACTCTGACCGATACCGTAGACATAGGTCAGACCAACCTCGATCCGCTTCTCGCGAGGCAGATCAACACCAGCAATACGTGCCATAAAGCACCTCCATAAATAACATCCCATGTCCTGTGTCGGGGCCTGCGCCGGGAATCTACGCACTTGGCCCCCAAGCGTTTTGGGTACGGTTTCCAGGGGGAGTCCCCCGGACCTTTAGCCCTGACGCTGCTTATGCTTGGGGTTGATGCAGATGACCATCACGCGGCCTTTGCGCTTGATGACCTTGCACTTTTCGCAAATGGGTTTCACGGAAGGTTTTACCTTCATGATGTTAACCTCCTTCTATGACACAAGGCGTTTATTTGGAACGCCAGGTGATCCGGGCTTTGGTCAGGTCGTAGGGCGACATTTCCATGGTAACCTTGTCGCCGGGCAGGATGCGGATGAAGTTGGTCCGCAGTTTGCCGGAGATGTGCGCCGAAACCGTGTGGCCGTTGGGCTTGCCCTCTTTGTTGAGCAGCTCGACCTTGAACACGGTGTTGGGCAAAGCCTCACGCACGACGCCTTCTACTTCGATGACATCTTCTTTAGACAAGCTGATTGCCTCCTTGAAGGGTTCATTCAGCGGGATGCGCCGCGTCATAGGCGGCGATCGCTTCACTGAGCAGTTGATCGCTTTTCAGAAGCTCGTTTGCCAGAACGGTGGCGGTGGGTGCCACATGCCGGACTTTTTTGCGCTTGGGTGCGGTCAGGGACCGCTTGCTCCCGTTGGCCAGCCACAGCATGCAGCCCTCGGCAGCCACCACGGCGAAGGTACGGGTCTTATCGCGGCCCGCTTTGGAGCGCACCAAACGGCCTTTTACAAAGTCCATTCGGGTTCCTCCCAGCCGTGGGTCAGGATCTCGGGCCCGTCCTTGGTGATGAGGACCGTGTGCTCAAAATGAGCTGCCAGTCCGCCGTCACAAGTCTTGACCGTCCATCCGTCCTTCAACGTCTTTACCGCGTACTTGTACTGGTTCACCATCGGTTCGATGGCGATGCACATTCCGGGGACCAGGCGAGGTCCGCGGCCCGGGGTGCCGTAGTTCGGAACTTCGGGGTCTTCGTGCAGTTCCTTGCCGACGCCATGGCCGACAAAGCTGCGCACAACCGAGAAACCGTTCTCTTCCACGTAGCTCTGCACCGCGTGGCCCACATCGCCGATCCGCATGCCGGCCTGGGCCGCAGCAATGCCGCGGTGCAGGCTCTCGCGGGTGACATCCAGCAGACGCTGCGCTTCCTTGTCTACCTTGCCGCAGGCAAAGGTGCAGGCGTTGTCGCCGTTGAAACCGTCAATCTTGCAGCCGGTGTCGATGGAGACGATATCACCGGGGCGGATCTTCTGGTCGCGGCTGGGGATGCCGTGGATCACGGTGTCGTTGACGCTGATGCAGGCGGTGGCCGGAAATCCGTACAGATGCAGGAAATTCGGTCTGGCGCCGTGGCGCACGATAAAGTCGTAGATAATCTTGTCGATCTCCGCCGTTGAGATACCGGCCTCAATCGCTTCGCCGCCCGCCTTGAGCGCCGCCGCGCTGATGGCGCAGGCGCGGCGCATTTTCTCGATCTCGGCAGCGTTTTTGATTTGGATCATGGGTGCGTTATGCCTCCAACTCTTTGAGGATCAGCGCAGTGGTGCCTTCGATGGAACCCTGATCCGGGATCTCCACCAGTTTGCCGCGTTCGCGGTAGAAGGCCACAAGAGGCTCGGTCTGTTCGTGATACGCTTTCAGACGGTCCAGCACGGTGGCGGGCTCGTCATCCTTGCGGATGACCAGTTCCCCGCCGCACCGATCGCAAACGCCCGACTTGGCGCTGGGCTTATTCTTGATGTGGTAGCTGGCGCCGCACTTTGCGCAGACGCGACGACCGCTCATACGCTCCATGATAGCTTCGTCAGCAACGGTCAGGTTCAGTACCTTGTCGATCTCCACGCCCATGGCTTCCAGGGCTTCGCCCTGCGCAATGGTGCGCGGCATACCGTCCAGGATGAAACCGCCGGCACAGTCGGGCTGCGCCAGACGTTCCTTCACGATGCCCACAATGACATCATCGGGAACCAGCGCACCCGCGTCCATAAAACTTTTGGCTTTGAGGCCCATCGGGGTGCCGTCCTTGACGGCGGCACGCAGGATGTTGCCGGTGGAAATGGTGGGGATACCCAGCTTATCGCAGAGGATCTCTGCCTGGGTGCCTTTGCCGGCGCCGGGGGCGCCCAAAAGGATCAGTTTCATATGTTGTTTCCCCTTTCCTGACGACTGCCTTCTGGCAGCCGTCCGCTGTTATTCCAAAAAGCCTTTGTGATGACGGGCGGTCATATAGCCTTCCAGAGAACGGGCGGTGTCAAGTGCAACACCAACCACGATCAGCAGGCTGGTACCGCCAAGCTGGATGGAGATGTGGGTCAGATCACCCAGCACAATGGGCAGGCCCGCAACAACCGCCAGGAAGATGCCGCCGATCAAGGTGATCTTCTGCAGGGTCTTGGTGATGAAGTCGCTGGTGGGCTTGCCGGGGCGGATGCCCGGGATGGTGCCGTTGTTCTTGCGCAGCTGATTGCTGATGTCGATGGGGTTGTACTGGATCGCAACATAGAAGTAGTTGAAACCGATGATCAGCAGCACATAAGCCACCAGGTACACCGGGCTGGTGTAGTTGAACACCTGGAAGAAGATGTTGTCGGTCCAGCCCAGGAAGCTGCCAATCATGTTGGGCAGGCTGCACAGCGTCATGGCGAAGATGACGGGCATAACGCCGGACATATTCACCTTGATGGGGATGTAGCTTGCCTGACCGCCGTACATCTTACGGCCGACCACACGCTTGGCGTACTGTACCGGGATGCGGCGCTCCGCGTTGGTCAGGATGACCACGAAGATCACCGCGACGATGGCCAGTACCAGGATGACCGGCAGCAGGATGTAGTACCCGCTGGAGGTCTGGGCGGCGGTGAGCACACCCTTGACCATGGTCAGCACACGGGACCAGTTGGCCACGATGCCGGCGAAGATCAGCAGGGACACACCGTTGCCGATGCCCTTGGCGTCAATCTGGTTGCCCATCCAGGTAACCAGCTGGCTGCCGGCGGTGAAGCACAGCACAATGACGATGGCGGTGAACACACCGGCAAAGCCATCGGTGTACTCCAGAGCGGAGCTGCGGCGCAGGATGAAGTAGTAGGCGATGGACAGCATCAGAGCGATGCCGGCGCCCACATAGTTGGTGATTCGGGTCAGCTTGCGGCGACCCTCCTCCCCTTCCTTGGAAAGATTCTCCAGGTAGGGAATGGCGACAGTCAGCAGCTGCACGATGATGGACGCGTTGATATAAGGCTGAACGCCCAACGCGAAGATCGCGCACTGGCTGAGCGCGTTACCGGACATCATGTCCAGGTAGGTCAGCATGCTGCCGGTGGTGTCGAACATGTCTTTGAGATTGCCAGCGGTGATATAAGGTACCGGAATCGCACAGCCCAGACGGAAGAGGACCAGGATCAGCAGCGTATACAGAAGACGCTTGCGCAGATCGTCGATCTTCCAGGCATTGCGGAACGTTTCGAACACCTTAGATCACCTCAGCTTTCCCGCCTGCCTTCTCGATTTTTTCCTTGGCAGAGGCCGTGTAGGCCGCGACCTGGACATTGAGAGCCTTGGTCAGCTCGCCGTTGCCCAGGACCTTGACGCCGTCCAGGGTGCGGGAGATGATGCCCTTTTCCAGCAGGGCGGCGGCGTCAACAGTGGCGCCGGCCTCAAACTTTTCAAGGTCGGAAACCTTGATGGTGACATACTTGGTAGCGAAAATGTTGTTGAAGCCGCGCTTCGGCAGACGGCGCTGCAGCGGCATCTGGCCGCCTTCGAAACCGGCCTTCTTGACGCCGGAACGGGCTTTCTGGCCCTTGTGCCCGTAGCCGGCAGTCTTACCATTGCCGGAACCCGCGCCGCGGCCCTTGCGGGTAACGGCCTTGCGGGCGCCCTTGGGCGCGTTCAGTTCATGAAGCTTCATGCTTGCACCTCCATTACAGCTTGGTCACAACGACCAGGTGAGAGATCTTGGCGATCTTACCGGCAGTAGCGGCGTTGTCAGGCTGTTCGACAACGTCACCCGGACGATGCAGGCCCAAAGACTTCGCGACGGAAATCTGCTCTTTGCCGCGGCCGATCAGGCTCTTGGCAAGACGGATGCTCAGTTTTTCCATGATTCAGCGCCCTCCTTAGCCCAGGATCTCGGCGACGGTCTTGCCGCGCTTGGCAGCAACAGACTCGGCGTCGGTCAGACCGCACAGGCCGGCGAAGGTCGCGGCGGTAACGTTGATCGGATTGTTGGAACGCAGGCTCTTGGTACGGATGTCCTTGATGCCGGCGCATTCCAGAACCGCACGGACCGGACCGCCGGCGATAACGCCGGTACCGGGAGCGGCGGGACGCATCAGCACGCGGCCGGCGCCAAACTCGCCGACGATCTCGTGCGGGATGGTGGTGCCCTTCAGAGCGATCTTGTGCATGTTCTTCTTGGCAGCACCTTCGCCCTTGCGGATGGCCTCGGGAACTTCGCCGGACTTGCCGACGCCGTAACCGATGTTGCCCTTGCCGTCACCGACGACGATCAGGGCGGCGAACTTCATAACGCGGCCGCCCTTGACGGTCTTGGAAACGCGGTTGATGGAGACGACCTTGGTGATCATGCCGTCATCTTGTTCTCTGTTTCTCTGCATGGCCATGTTCGATCCCTCCTTACAGCTTCAGACCGGCTTCGCGGGCGCCCTCAGCGAGAGCCTTCACGCGACCGTGGTAGACGAAACCGCCGCGGTCATAGACCACTTCGGTGATGCCCTTGTCCAGGCATTTCTTGGCGATGGCGGCGCCGACCTTCTTGGCGGCTTCGACGTTGCCGCCGTAGTCCTCAAAGTCCTTGTCCAGGGTGGAAGCAGCTGCCAGAGTCACGCCGGCAACGTCATCGATGACCTGAACGTAGATGTGCTTGGCAGAGCGGAAAACATCCAGACGAGGACGCTCGGCCGTGCCGCTGATCTTGCCGCGGACGCGGCGGTGACGGCGAAGACGAGCTTCGTTCTTATCAGCCTTGTTGACCATAATGTTTCTCCCCTCCTATTATTTGCCTTTACCGGCTTTGCCTTCCTTGCGGATGACATACTCGCCAACGTAGCGAATGCCCTTGCCCTTGTAGGGTTCCGGCGGACGCTTGCCGCGGACTTCGGCAGCGAACTGACCGACTTCCTGCTTGTCGATGCCGACGATGCTGAAGTGCAGAGCGTCCTTGACCTCGATCTGGATGGTGTCGGTCTCTTCGACGTTGACCGGGTGAGAGAAGCCCAGGGTCAGGGTCAGGGTCTTGCCCTGCTTGGCGCAGCGGTAGCCGACGCCCTGGATCTCCATATCCTTGCGGAAGCCTTCGGTCACGCCAACAACCATGTTGTGGATGTTGGTACGGGTCAGGCCGTGCAGGCTGCGGGCCTGTTTTTCGTCATTGGGGCGGGTAACCAAAATTTCATTGCCCTCGACCTTGACGGTCATCAGGGGATGATATTTGGAATGCAGGGTACCCTTGGGGCCTTTCACGGTGATGGTGTGTTCGGCCTCGTCGATCTTCACATCAACACCCGCAGGAATGACGATGGGTTTTCTTCCAATTCTCGACATTGTCTTCTAGCCCCTTTCTTACCACACAAAGGCGAGCACTTCACCGCCGACATGGGCAGCGCGGGCAGCCTTGTCGGTCATGACGCCTTTAGAGGTGGAGATGATCGCGGTGCCCAGGCCCTTCATGACCTTGGGCATATCCTCGCAGTTGGTGTAGATACGCAGGCCGGGCTTGGAAACGCGCTTCAGGCCCGCGATGACCGGCATACCATTGTCCTGGTACTTGAGGGTCAGGGTGATCACGCCCTGCTTGCTGTCTTCGGTCACTTTCATACCCTTGATGTAGCCCTCATCAACCAGGATCTGGCAGATTGCCTTCTTCAGGTTGGAAGCAGGAACGTCCACGGAAGGGTGTTTGGCAGTGCTGGCATTGCGGATGCGGGTCAGCAGGTCCGCGATAGGATCGGTGATTTGCATGCCACTAACCTCCTTAGGTTGTGTTAAAGATGTTGTTGTTACGTCTTTTCCTGTCTCTGATTACCAGGAAGCCTTCTTCACGCCGGGGATCTCGCCCTTGTAGGCCAGTTCACGGAAGCAGATACGGCAGATGCCGTACTTGCGCAGATAGGCATGGGGACGGCCGCAGATCTTGCAGCGGTTGTAAGCGCGGGTGGAGAACTTGGCCGGACGCTGCTGCTTGATCTTCATAGAAGTTTTTGCCATTGGTTTTCTTCCTCCCCTTCTCAGTTGGCGAACGGAGCGCCCAGAGCCTTCAGCAGCTCCTTGGCTTCTTCGTCGGTCTTGGCCGTGGTGACAAAGCAGATATCCATGCCGCGGATGGCATCGACCTTATCGAAATCGATTTCCGGGAAGATGATCTGTTCCTTCAGGCCGAAGGCGTAGTTGCCGCGCCCGTCGAAGCTGTTGCCGGAGATGCCGCGGAAGTCGCGGACACGGGGCAGAGCCACATTGAACAGGCGATCGACGAACTCGTACATACGCTCGCCGCGCAGAGTGACCTTGGCGCCGATGGGCATGCCCTGGCGCAGCTTGAAGTTAGCCACGCTCTTCTTGGCCTTGCAGACGATGGCCTTCTGGCCGGTGATCTGGCCCAGGTCAGCGACGATGGCGTCGATAACCTTGGCGTTTTCCTTCGCCTCGCCGGCGGCCACGTTGATGATGACCTTGTCCAGCTTGGGGATCTGCATCACGCTCTTGTAGCCGAACTTCTTGTTCAGGGCCGGAGCGATCTCGTTGACATACTGTTCTTTCAAACGTGCCATGATTCAAACTCCTCCCTTACAGTTCGGCGCCGCACTTGCGGCAGATGCGGACGTTCTTGCCGTCCTTGACGGAATGGCCCACGCGGGTGGCCTTGCCACACTTGGGGCACACCGGCATGACCTTGCAGGCGTAGATAGCGCCCTCGGCCTTGACGATGCCGCCCTGCTCGCCTTGGCGGCGGGGCTTGACATGCTTGGTGACCATGTTCAGGCCTTCGACAATGACCTTGCCCTCTTTCGGGGAGGTCTGCAGGACCTTGCCGGTCTTGCCCTTGTCCTTGCCGGAGATGATCATAACGTTGTCGCCGGTTTTAACATGAAGAGTGTTCATTCTATTAAAACCTCCTTACAGCGATTCGGGAGCCAGGGACAGGATCTTGGTGTAGCCGGCGTCGCGCAGTTCGCGGGCGACGGGTCCAAAGATACGGGTGCCCTTGGGGCTCTTGTCAGCCATGACGATGACGGCGGCGTTCTCATCGAAACGGATGTAGGAACCGTCGTCACGGCGCAGGCCATGCTTGCTGCGGACGATAACGGCCTTGACCACATCGCCCTTCTTCACGGTGCCGCCGGGGGCAGCCTTCTTGACGCTGCACACAACGACGTCGCCGATGTTGGCATATCTCTTGCGGGTACCGCCCAGTACACGGAAGCACATTAACTCCTTGGCACCGGTGTTGTCGGCCACTTTGAGATAAGTTTGCATCTGAACCATCTTTCAGGTCCTCCTTTCAAAGTACCAGGCTGATTATTTCGCTTTCTCGATGATCTTCACCAGACGCCAGTTGACGTCCTTGGAAAGCTTGCGGGTCTCCATGATCTCGACGCGGTCACCGATGCCGGCCTCGCCGTTCTCGTCATGGGCCTTGAACTTCTTGGTGCGCTTCATGATCTTCTTGTAGAGGGGGTGCTGGACGCTGTCCTTGACGGCGACAACGATGGTCTTGTCCATCTTGTCGGACACGACGACGCCCACACGGCTCTTTCTCAGATTACGTTCCATGTTTTACCCTCCCTCTTACGCGTTCTTCGCGTTCTTTTCCGCCATGATGGTCATCACGCGGGCGATGTCCTTCTTGACGGTCTCGATGCGCAGCGGGTTTTCCAGCTGGTTGATGGCGTGCTGAAAGCGCAGGTTGAACAGTTCCGCTTTCAGATCTTTGAGCTGCTTTGCCAGCTCAACATCGGTCATTTCGCGCAGTTCAGTGGCTTTCATTCAGCGTCGCCCTCCTTCACAGTGTCGATTTCTTCGCGCTTGACGAACTTGCAGCGCACCGGCAGCTTGTGAGAGGCCAGACGCAGAGATTCACGCGCAGTCGCCTCATCAACATCAGCGATTTCAAACAGCACACGGCCGGGCTTGACAACGGCCACCCAGTATTCCGGGCTGCCCTTGCCGGAGCCCATGCGGGTGCCGGCCGGCTTTTCGGTAACAGGCTTGTCCGGGAAGATCTTGATCCAGACCTTGCCGCCACGCTTGATATAATGGGTCATGGCAACACGGGCTGCCTCGATCTGGTTGGAAGTGATCCACGCCGGCTCCAGAGCCATCAGGCCGTACTGGCCCTGATTGACCTTGTTGCCACGCATGGCCTTGCCGGTCATGCGGCCGCGCTGAACGCGGCGGTATTTAACACGTTTCGGCAGTAACATTACTGTTTGCCTCCTTCCTTCTTGGCAGCGGTCTTGGCGCCCTTCAGGATCTCACCCTTGTAGATCCAGACCTTGACGCCGACCTTGCCGTAGGTGGTGTTGGCCTCAGCGAAGCCGTAGTCGATGTCAGCACGCAGGGTCTGCAGGGGGATGGTGCCTTCGTGGTAGCTTTCCACGCGGGCAATGTCAGCGCCAGCCAGACGGCCGGAGCAGGTGACCTTGATGCCCTTGGCAGGCACGCCGCCGCGGGGCTGCATGGCGTTGCGGATGACCTGCTTCATCGCACGGCGGAACGCGATGCGGCGCTCCAGCTGGGAAGCGACATCCTCGGCCACCAGCTGAGCGGTGGTGGAAGTGCCCTTCACCTCGACGATGTTCAGGTTGACGTTCTTGCCGGTCATCTTGGCGAGCTGCTTTTCCAGCTTGGCGCTCTCAGAACCGCCCTTGCCGATGACGATACCGGGCTTGGCGCAGAAGACGTTGACCTTGACGCGGGGGGTGCCGGTCTGGCTGTCAACGGTGCGCTCGATTTCGATCTTGGGGATACCGGCGGAATACAGCTGCTTCTTCAGCGTGGTGCGGATCTTGTGATCCTCCACCAGGGTGTCGCCGAAAGCCTGCTTAGAGGTAAACCAGCGGCTGTCCCAATCCTTGATAACACCCACGCGCATGCCGTGGGGATTGACTTTCTGGCCCATTTGTTTACCTCCTTACTCTTTCTCTTTCAGCACAACAGTCATGTGGCTGGTGCGCTTGAGGATGCGGTACGCACGGCCCTGTGCGCGGGGCATGATACGCTTCAGCGTGGGGCCGGGGCAGACGTAGCATTCGGCAACGTACAGGCTGTTGCGGTCCATGTTGAAGTTGTTTTCAGCATTGGCCGCGGCCGAGTTGACCAGCTTGAGAAGGGGCTCGCAGGCCGCCTTCGGGGTATACTGCAAAATAGCCAGCGCTTCGTCCAGAGGCTTGTTACGGATGAGGTCCATCACGATCGAAACCTTACGGGGACTGATGCGGGCGTAACGGAGAATAGCCCGTGCTTCCATCTTATGCTCCTCCTCTCTTATTTACCGGTGGTCTTGCCGCCGGCATGGCCCGAGAACTTACGGGTCGGGGCGAACTCGCCGAGCTTGTGACCGACCATATCTTCGGTGACGTAAACGGGCACATGCTTGCGGCCGTCATGCACAGCGAAGGTGTGGCCAACGAACTCCGGGAAGATGGTGGAGGCGCGGCTCCAGGTCTTGACGACGCTCTTCTTGCCGCTTTCGTTCATGGCTTCGACTTTCTTCATCAGAGAAGGCAGGACGTAAGGGCCTTTTTTGGTGCTGCGAGACATAGTACTTTACCTCCCTTAACCTTTGGCGCGCTTGACGATGAACTTGTCGGAGCGAGCATGATGTTTGCGGGTCTTGAGGCCCAGAGCCGGCTTGCCCCACGGGGTGCGCGGGCTGCTGTGACCGACCGGGGCGCGGCCCTCGCCACCACCGTGGGGGTGATCGCAGGGGTTCATGACAGAGCCGCGGCTGCCGGGGCGGACGCCCATGTGGCGCTTGCGGCCGGCCTTGCCCAGGTTGACGTTTTCATGGTCAAGGTTGGAAACAACGCCGATGGTCGCGATGCAGTTCAGCGGGACGTTGCGCATCTCGCCGGAAGGCAGACGAACCAGAGCGTAGCCATTCTCTTTAGCCATCAGCTGAGCCATGACACCGGCGGAACGGACCAGCTGGCCGCCCTTGCCGGGATACAGCTCGATGTTGTGGATCATGGTACCGACGGGGATGTTCTCGAAGGGCAGAGCGTTGCCCGGCTTGATATCCGCGTGGGGGCCAGCCATGACCTTGTCGCCCACCTTCAGGCCATCGGGAGCCAGGATGTAGCTCTTGACGCCGTCTTCATATTCGACCAGCGCGATGAAAGCGGAGCGGTTCGGATCGTATTCCAGGGTCAGGACAGTGGCAGGAACATCAAACTTGTTGCGCTTGAAGTCGATGACACGGTACTTGACGCGGTTGCCGCCGCCGTGGTGACGGACGGTAATCTTGCCGGTGTTGTTGCGGCCGGCATGCTTCTTCTTGGGTTCCAGCAGGCTGCGCTCGGGACCGACCTTGGACAGCACGCTGTAATCGGTAACAGTCATGCCGCGGCGGCCGGGCGTAGTCGGCTTGTACTTTTTGATCGCCATGGTAGTACTCCTTTTTAGTATCTTATGAATTTTTGTCGGGGTCATATCCCCATAGCTGAGCCTTCGGCAGGCTCGAAAGGATCAGGCGAAGTGCCCGATCAGGTCATGCTGGTGAAGAACTCGATCTCCTTGGAGTCGGGGGTCAGCGTGACGATGGCCTTCTTGCTCTTGGCGGTGTAGCCGGCATGCAGGCCCTGGCGGCGGTACTTGCCGCGCACGGAGATGGTGTTGACCTTGGCGACCTTGACGCCGAACAGCTCTTCAACAGCGTTGGCGATGTCGACCTTGGTGGCGTCGGTAGCGACCTTGAAGGTGTACTTCTTGTCAGCGATACCGGCCATGGAGTTCTCGGTGATGACCGGAGCGAGAACGATATCCTGTGCGAATTTCATCAGCCCAGTACCTCCTCAAGTTTCTTGGCCGCGTCCAGGCTGATGATCATCTTCTCGGCGTTGACAACGTCGTAGGTGTTCACGCTGGTAGCGGTGGTGGTTTTGACGCCCGGGATGTTGGCGGCGCTCTTGACGAACTTGGCGTCCACAACATCGTTGACGACCAGGTTCTTCTTGCCGGCGCCGACAGCAGCCAGCATGGCAACCACGGTCTTGGTCTTGTACTCTTCCACAGCCATCTTGTCAACAACGATCATGTTGCCGCTGGCAGCCTTGTCAGACAGAGCGCTGAGCACGGCCAGACGCTTGACCTTCTTGTTGATGCGGTAGCTGTAATCGCGGGGCTTGGGGCCCAGAGCAACGCCGCCGTGGGTCCACTGCGGAGCGCGGATAGAGCCCTGACGCGCATGGCCGGTGCCCTTCTGACGCCAAGGCTTCTTGCCGCCGCCGCGGACTTCCTTGCGGATCTTGGTGTTCTGGGTGCCCTGGCGCTGGTTGGCCAGGAAGTTGACGACCGCCTCATGGACGGCCTTTTCGTTCGGGGTGATCCCGAAGACGGCGTCGGAAAGCTCAACGGTGGAAACTTTCTTGCCGTTCATATCGACGACATCAAATTTAGCCATTGTGTTTTCCTCCCTTACGCTTTGACGCTGTCGTGGATGGTAACCACAGAGCCCTTCGGGCCGGGGATGGCGCCCTTGACAGCGATCAGATTGTTTTCAGCATCAACCTTGACGATGCTGAGGTTCTGCACGGTCACCCGCACAGCGCCCATGTGGCCGGGCAGCTTCTTGCCCTTGAACACGCGGGACGGGGTGGAAGTGGAACCGTTGGAACCGGCATGGCGGCTGACAGGGCCGGTGCCGTGGCTTTCACGCAGACGGTGCTGGCCAAAGCGCTTGATAACGCCCTGGTAGCCCTTGCCCTTGGAAGTGCCGACCACGTCGACCTTGTCGCCGGCGGTGAAGACATCAGCCTTCAGGATGTCGCCCACGTTCAGGGCGGCGATGTCGTCCAGGCGGAACTCACGCAGAGTGCGCTTGGCGGCGACGTCGGCCTTGTCGAAGTGGCCCTTGGCAGCCTTGTTGACTTTCTTGGCGGAAACTTCGCCGAAGCCAAGCTGGACAGCCTGGTAACCGTCGCTCTCGACGGTCTTCTTCTGCACGACGGTGCAGGGGCCGGCCTCGATCACGGTAACCGGGACGACCTTGCCGTTCTCGTCGAACAGCTGGGTCATACCCAGCTTCTTGCCGATGATACCTTTTTGCATTGTTTTTTCCTCCTAAAAAGGTTATTGGTTGGTGGGGCCAACGTAGCTCCATCAACATGACCTCTCCGCGGTCATTCATCTTGGTCTTGCTGCTTGCCTTGACGCCGCGCTTTGCCGGCGGTCAACGTTCACGGCCGTTCGGACCGGCGTGAGAGCAGCGTATAAATAAGGTTTACAGCTTGATCTCGATGTCAACGCCCGCGGGGAGCTGCAGGCTCATGAGAGCCTCGACCGTCTTGTTGGACGGCTTCAGAATGTCGATCAGACGCTTGTGGGTGCGGGTCTCGAACTGCTCACGGCTGTCCTTGTACTTGTGGACAGCACGCAGGATCGTGACGACTTCCTTGTCGGTGGGCAGGGGGATCGGGCCGGACACGCGCGCGCCGGTGCGCTTCGCGGTCTCCACGATCTTGGCCGCCGCCGCATCGATCAGGGATGCATCGTAGCTCTTCAACCGAATTCTGATTTTCTCTTTGACTGCCATTACTTTCGCCTCCTAATTTAGTGTTGCCTTAGGCGAGCCGATAAATTACACACGCTTCCGGGTGTTCAATCTCTTCGCATGACAAAATCCGGTGAACCGCCAGGCAGTTCTCCCGGAAAGAATCCTCGCAAAGCATAGTTGGACATTGGTCCGTGCCGCAGAATGCAGCGCCGTACATATCCCTTCGCATCCGTAATTCTTTCGCCCGGTTCTAAGATCGGACATACTCCGCGGAAAAACCCGCATCCTCTTGTTGGGCACAAGAAGTGCGGCAACCTCCCGCATCAACGCATATCGCCGGCTGTGATGAACGGATGTTCATCACACACCGTTCGCAGCCATGAAGTAGTATATCACACGTTTCCGTGTGTTGCAAGTGTTTTTTCGGCCTTTTTCCAAATTTTTTTGAAAAAATTCTGCGTTTTGCCGAAAGAAGAAGTGCTCTCGCTCAGAAGGGCACCTCCGCCTCGGCCACACGCCAGCCGTCGGCTGTGGGTACCAGGTGTACAAGAGCATAATACAGCCTCCCCTGCCCTTCGTCAAGAGGATGGCCTTCGTCATCCGTGATGCAGATACAGACAGCGGCAAAGCGCAGGCTGCCGTCCGGCTGCTGTTCCGGTTCGGTACAGGTCAAACCGGACTGGGGGATGATATTGTCAAAGGCATAGCCCTGCATCCACAGTGCATCTTCCGGGCCTTCCTTATAATAAGGGTCTGTCCCCTGCCCGTCCAGCATGGCCGACACGGCTTCCGGGGTATAGACGCTTTCCAGCCAGGATTTCAGCTGGGAGAAGGTATCATACCGGGCACCGGATGTCACCTTCACATAATCCGGATTGTCCGGCAGCGCTTCGGTGGTAAACCCCTGACCATTGGATTCCATCTGGTAATAGCACAGAGCCAGTGTACGGGCGGCATCATCCGTCAGGGCATCGGGCAGCTGGTAGGTCCGGCTGTCGTAAGGCTCGGGCATACCGGGCATGGTCACCGTGACCCGGCAAACCTCCGTCTGCGGGATGGGCCAGGCTTCGGACAAAAGCAGGTCTGTACCGGCGCTCTGCAAGTTGCCCTGGGCGTCCTCCGTCACATCCGGGTTCAGTATGCGCAGATCATCCGCCGAAAATCCGGTGTCGGCCGCCACTTCCTCCCAGGTCTTCCCCTGCCAGCTTCTATAATAAAGAGGCAAAGTCTGCGGCGGCACGGAGCTACCGTCATAGAGGGTGGCAGGCTGGTCCCGTTCAATGGTCACCTGTTCCCGCTGCACCGCAGGTGCGGACATCTCCGGGGTGGCGGGGCTGGCCGTTTCCGCCGTGATGACCGTGGCCAGGCCGTCAGCCGTCTCCGAAGAGGGAGCCTCGGCACAGGCTGCCAGCAGCAAAGCCGCCAGAGCAGCCATGGCCGGATACATCCAGAAACTTCTTTTCATGGTCTTCTCCTTGCTGGTTCCGGCATCTCCGGTGCCGGGTCATGTTTCGGGCAATTCCGCCCGATGCCATCCATCTTCGGTTTTCACCCACAGCACAGTGCCTTCCCAGGCAACGCCGGGATATGTACAGGGAATGATCTCGGTGCCGGTGGCATCCAGCAGGCCCCATTGGCCGTCCCGACAGACGGCAGCGTAGCCGTTTTGCAGGCAGGCGGCATATTCCGGAGGATTGCTCTCTCCCCCGTTGTGCCAGACGGGTTCGTAGACCGCTTCGGTGACCAGATTGCCCTGCCGATCCGTATATGCCCACTGGCCGTCAAAGGAGACCGGGGCCAGCTCTTCCCCGAAGAACCATCCTGCCGCATCCGGTTCTGCCCCGGCAGCATTGCGGGGCTGCATCTGCTCTCCGGCGGCATTGACATACAGCCAGCCGCCCTCTGCCGGACCAAGATCATATTCATCCTTCATCCGGGCGGGATAGACAGGCAGCCAATCTCCGAAGGCGGACCACTCCGCATCTTCTACTGTATTATTGAAGGACGAGCCGTCCAGAACACTGTGCCGCCGGACTTCCCCAGCATCCAGATCATAATAGTACCATCCATAGAGCACACCGTGAGGAAGGCAAAGGGATCTTCCGGTGGCTTGCTGCAAAGCCATGGCATCGGGATGTGCTTCGGTGGTATAGGTCTGCAGGGCTTCACAGATCCAATCGCCTTTGTCGCAAATATCGATGGGCCTTTCATTGATGCAGTCCAGAAGCGGCTTCCCATTGGCGGTGACAAGCCCCCACAAACCATCCTTGCAAACGGTATAGTATCCGGGCTCGGAACGCATGAGCATGGTGCCCCAGATTCCCACCGGCTGCATGGCATCCCAGGAATACACTTCTTCCGAAAGATGCAGGGTAGGTTCTGCCAAAGATGCGGCGGGGGCAGACGCGGTTTCCTCCGTTTCCGCCGGGACAGCGGGCGATGGTGTCGGGGACACAGAAGGTTCTGTGGCCGGCGATTTTGCACACCCGGGCAAAATCGCCGCCGTCAAGAGCAGACAAAACAGTTTGTTCCGCACGGAAATCACGCTCCTTATTATAATAAGAAGAACGTTCAGGTATTACCAGGTTTTGCCAGCAGCTCAGACCGAGAGCTCCTCCTGATGCCAGCCGTCCTCCGACTTCACCCACAAGGCCGTGCCCTCCCAGGCAACACCGGGGTGTTCACAGGGGATGACCTCGGTTCCGGTAGAATCCAGCAGTCCCCACTTTCCATCCCGGCAGACGGCGGCATAACCGTTTTGCAGGCAGGCGGCGTATTTGGGTGCGGCAGGGTCTTCCGGGTTGGCATATTCTCCCTGGGCGCCCCAGGTGGCGGAATAGATCGCTCCGGTTTTCAGGTTGCCGCTGCGGTCCACATAGGCCCAGCCGTCCCCGATCTGCACCGGGGCCAGATTTTCACGGAAGAACCAGCCAGCCTGGACGGCGCCGGGAACATAGAAAGCGGACCCATCCTCGCAGAGATACCAATACAAAGCTCCTGTATTATCCGGAACAGGATCACCAGGGAACTTGGGATCGCCTTCCTCCCCCTCTTCATAGGCAGAGTACACCGGCAGAATACCGCCGTAGGAGGCCCACAGAGTGTCATTCATCTCAGACACATATCCGGGAGTTCCCATACGATACCAGCGCAGGGCACTCAGATCCACAGCCGTAGTATCACGGCCCGGGGAATCCAGGTCATAGAAAAACATATCTCCCAAACCGCCGTGACCAGGGCAAAGAGCGCCGTCCCCTGCTTCGGTAAGCTCGGCGGAAAGGGCGTCAAAGCCCTCCCAGTTCATGGGCTGTTCCGGGAACCAGATCCAGTGGTCTTCCGCCCCACAGCGGGAAACCGGTGCAGTGGACTGACACGACAGCACTTCGGTGCCGTCAGCGCGCATGAGTCCCCACAGGCCGTTCTGGGACATGGTGAAATAGCCTTCATTGGGGGTGGAAGGCGTGGCGTCCAGTTCTTCGACGGTGCGGATCTCATCGTAGGGCAGGCCCGGTTCCGGCGTAACCGTGGGTGCCGGTGTGGCAGAGGTTTCAGCGGCGGGCGCTTCTTCCGCGGTGGCGGGAGGATTTGCGGCGGAAGTGGGAACAGTGCAGGCGGACAGCAGCAGTCCGGCTGCCACTGTCAGGCAGAGTAGTTTGCGGCGCATACAGGGATCACGCTCCTTTTTCTTATAGCATTTTGGTGGTTCAGGCAGGCAGGCTCAGTTCATCCACCCGCCAGCCGGTCTTGGTGGGAATCAGGCGTACAGGGCTTAGGTAGGCAGTATCCGGCGTATAGACAATATCCTGGCCCCACCCCTGGAAATCCTCGCTTTCGATATTCAGGGAAAGCTGCCAGAACAGCAGACTGCCGTCCGGCTGCAGTTCCGGCTGAGTATACACGGTACCGCAGTGGGAAATATTGCCGCCCCGGTCACTCATACCGAAAACGATGGAGTCATCCGGGCCCTGGTAATAGGTTCCAAAAGTCCACGAGCCATCCGTCGGCAAAGGTCCGCTGAGCATCTTTCCGCACCAGTCCGCCGAGAAGATGTTCCCCAGGTACTGTTCCAGATCCGTATACCGGGTGTACAGGGCACCATCGCTGGAGATATAGTACCCTTCCTCTTCCTGGTATTCGCTGGGGTCAATGCCGATGTGCATCCCATAGTGTTCATACAGGAAATCGTACGCGGCAGCCAGAGCGGCGGCTGCCTGCTCATCCAGGGCAGCGGGTACCGTATAGGTATCTACCGTCTCGGTACGGGTAAAAGCCACCCAGGGCGTTTCGATGGTCACATCCTGCATCTCGATTTCAGGCAGGACATAGGCCTCATCCAGACAAAGAAGATAGTACCCACCACTAAAATCACTTTTTTCCGGATCCGGGTTCATCGCCTGGAAGGTCTCCCACGGAACATTGTAGGTTTGGGCGGCTTCCTCCAGAGTACCGGGCCAGTAAAAAATCTTCAGTTGTACCGTTTCCGGCCAGTTCACATCCTCATCCACATTCAGTTTCCCCGGCGCGTAGGAAAAGTCGGGGGTGTTTTCCGGCATATAGGCCAGCCAAGAATCCAATGACACCGGCTCATAGGACGGAGCGGGGGGCGGCTCCGGGGAGGGTGTGAGGCTGGGTGCGGGCGTGGCGGTGGGCGGCGCCGGAGTGGATTCCGGCTGGGAGGATCCGGTACAGGCCGACAGCAGCAGTCCAGCGGCAAGGGTCAGGGACAGGCAGACAAGGCGGGTACGCATGGGGCATTCCTCTTTTCCCGGCTGCCTTGCCAGGGACCGCAGGACAGCCTTGGTTTCTTACCTTCAGTATAGCATAAAGCGCGCCCCTTTCCCATTAAAACCGGGAAAAGAACGCGCTTTTTTACAGTTGTATCTCAGATGTATCCCAGCCGGTCACTTTTGCCGCAGCTGTTCTTCCAGACCGGGGCGCGGGGTGACATACACGGTGGTATACACCTCATACAAAACCATGCCCGGTTTGGCGCCGTTGGCTTTCCAGATGTTTTTCACCTCGGTGGTATCCACCGGAACCTTGGCCCCGCCGTTCTGGCTGGAATGGAGCACTGCCAGTTCCGCCGCTTCCTGTCTGGTGGTATCGGGGATGTCCTCTCCGTGGCTCATGACAACCGCGTGGCTGCCGGGGGCTTTCTGCACATGGAACCACAGGTCCTTGCCCCGGGCGGTGTGCAGGGTGAGTTTGTCGTTCTGGGTGTTGCTGCGGCCCACCAGGATCTCAAAGCCGTCGCTGGAACGGTAGCGAAGGAAATCGGCAGGCTTCTGGCGCTTGTCCCGCTGTTTGAAGTATTTCAGGTATCCCTGGCTCTTCAGCTCGGCACGGATCTCGTTGAGTGCCTGTTCCCCGGGGGCAGATTCCACTTCATACAGGACGGTGGCCAGATATTCGATCTCGGTCTCCCCTTCCGCCAGTAGCTTTTTCAGCATGGCACCGGCGGTCTGTTTCTTCTTGTAGTCCTTGAAGTATTTCTGGGCGTTCTCATTGGGACCCAGACGGGGATCCAGCCGGATGGTCACAGGCTCGCCGGTGTAATAGTTTTCCACCGTGGCCTCCCGGTCCCCCTTGTGGATGGCCCACAGGTTGGCCTGCAGCAGCTCGCCGTACAGGCGCAGGGTATCGGCCTTCTGGCTCTGGGCCTGCTCCTCCCGGCGGGCCGCCTGCTTGCGCACGGCACGCTCGTACATGTTGTGAACAGCCTTGTACAGTTCCCGGCTCTTCTGGCGCAGGCGTTCAGCCCGGTCCTTGGTGGCGTAGTAGTCTTCCAGCATGACGCTGTAAGAAGGATACTCGGTCAGTCTGGCATTGGCACCATACTGCCGGGGCGCAAAAAAGCTGAATTCCACCGGCTTGAGAGAGCCGTCCGCCTGGGGCAGACGTACGGCTGTAGGGTGTCCCCCGGCAGCGTGTTCGGCTTTGAGGGATTCCAGCGCGGCGCACAAAGCCTGCCGCTGTTCTTCGTTCAGGTCGCAGGCTGCCAGGGCGGTCTCGCCATCGAAGGCACGCCAGACCGCTTCCCGCAAGACCACCGGACCTACGCCGCCCACCGCTTTGCCCATAGCCTGGGCCACGGGCAGGTCAGTCCGGCAGGCCGTCTCCACGACAGCCGCCCCACTCACCGCCAGGAAATCCGGCTTGTTGGGTTTGGGAGGCAGGGTGTAGGGCAGACCGGGAAGGAGCTGACGGATCTCGCTGTCTTCAAAGTCCACACGCTTGAGGGCATCCACGATCTTGCCGTCCCGGAACAGTACCAGGTTGGAGTACCGGCCCATGAGCTCGGCGGCCAGGGTGTTCACCACCAGGTCCCCCATCTCGTTGGTGCAGCGGAAATCAAAGAACACGATCCGGTCCCCCGGTTCCCGGCGCAGCTCGATGAGACGGCCTCCGGTGAGGTGCTTGCGCAGCAGCATGCAGAACCCCGGCGGGGTGAGCGGATTTTCAAAAGTTTCCTGGGTCAGGCAGACCCGGGCGGACCCGCTGCGGGCCGACAACAGCAGGCGGTGCGTCTCGGTGCGGGTGCGCAGGGTGATGAGCACCTCATCCCGGGTGGGCTCAAAAATCTTGTCGATCTTGGCGTCCAGCAGTTTTTCCCGCAGTTCGGCGGCCACCAGGTCCAGGGTGGCGGCATCCAGTGCCATAGGTTCTCCCCTCTTTCGGATTGACCTTCCCGGCAGACCGGGGCGGATCAATTACAGGTAGGTAAACGGATCGGTATCGGACAAGGCCAGCGTAATGCGCACCTCATCCGGCAGGGCGGCGGCCAGACGTTCAGCCAGCACCCGGGTGACCGGATGCTCGGTGGCCCAGTGTCCGGCCACCACCAGCCCCACCCCCATCTGGTGGGCCAGCAGAGCGATATGGTGGGCGGCTTCCCCGGTGACGAAGCAGTCGGCCCCCAAATCAATGGCCTCCTGCAGGTAGCTGCCGCCGCCACCGCTGACTTCCGCCAGACGGGTAACGGGCCGGTCAGCCTCCACAAACTGGGGATGCGCCCCCAGGCGGTCAGCACACAGCTTGGCCAGGTCCGCGGCGGTGGTGGGTTTCACATTGCCGATGCGGCCGCAGCCTTCGGCGAAGATTTCGGTGTCGGTCATGCCCAGGATGTCGGCCAGGGTATCATTGACACCACCCGCTGCCGCATCCAGATTGGTGTGCATGCAGATGGCGGAGATGCCGTTTTTGACCAGCAGGGCCGGCACATCCTTCGGGCCAAGATGCTTCAGGGGATTGAAGATGACCGGATGATGGGATACGATCAGGTCACAACCGCTTTCGGCGGCTTCCTGCACCACATCGGCGGTGATATCCAACGCCACCGCCACGGCCCCCACCGGGCGGCCGGTGTCCACCAGCAGGCCCACATTGTCCCAGCCGCAGGCCAGTTCCGGGGGTGCGAATTCCTTGAGGATCTGCAAAACTTGCTGTACGGTCACGGCCATTTTCCTGCCTCCACTTCTGCGATCAGGGAATCCACCGCGTCGGCTTCCGGACCGTCGGTAAGTCCCCTGCGGTATTTTTTCAGCTTGCCGCACTGTTGGGCGCGGTATTCTTCGGCACCGGACTGCCCCTGTACCAGGCCGCACAGGCACCACAGTCCCTCCGGTTCACGGGGATCGGCGGTGTAGCGGGCATTCATCACGGCGTACCAACGCCCCGCCGCATGGGCCAGGGTCTCCCCCTGCAGCGTGAACCCCCGCTGCGCCAGCCAGCGGCGCAGCAGGCTGTGCTTGGTGGCGGGTACCAGCACCAGATTATAGGCCGGATCAAACACCCAGGGGGCCGCGTCCAGGATCTCCATGATGGTCTGGGCCCCCATGCCGGCGATGATAATATCGGTGACCTCCCCAGGGCGGAGCACCTCCAGCCCGGGGCCTAGACGGAACTGTACCTTGTCCCCATAGGGGGCGCAGGCGCGGCGGGCCTTGGCCAGGGGGTCCGGGCGCAGATCACATGCAAAAACCAGCGGGCAGCGTCCGCTGCCCGCCAGCCATGCACTCAGTTTGCCGTGGTCACACCCGATATCCGCCGCAATGCTGCCGGGGCGGACAAAGTCCGCCGCCGCTGCCAGACGGGCATCCAGGTGCGGTACTGCCTTACTGCTTGGCAAAGTATTCATTGAGCTGGTCGATGAGCGCATCGGGGTTCAGGCCATGGACGGCGCAGGCCTGTTCCACAGTCTCGCCGTGGGCAGCCATGCAGCCCAGGCAGTGCATGCCCGCGTTCTGGAAAATGGGCACGCAGCCCTGGGCGGGGTCATTCTTCAGGATGTCGATGATAATGGTATCTCTCTGAACAGTCATGGTAAAGTCCTTTCCTGCAGCCGGACGTACCGGCTGAATCTGTGATTTTGATTTATTCAGAACCGGCACCGCCGGAGCGGTTGCCGGGTTCCTGCTTGGTAAAGAATCAGGTCATCTGCCACTGGGCATACAGTCCGGCGCCCTGCAAAAGCACCAGAGAGGTCAGGCAGACCGTGGCCATAACCACAGGACGGGCAATGCTGCGGCGCACGGCAAAAGTGCGGGTGCTGCCCAGCAGGATCAGCGCCAGCGGCAGCACGGGCAGCCAGTACCGCCCCTGCACCCCGAAGATGGTGGTGTAGTTGATGGGGGTCCAGCTGAGGGCCGCAAAGAAGGTCAGGCCAACCACCAGGGCCACGATGACCCACCCACCGGCGCGCACACGCCCCGGCAAAGCGGGTTCTTCCGTCCGGGGCAGAGCCGACGCCAGCAGCACCAGCACAAGCCCTACGCCCAGCAGCCAGCTGGCCTGGATGGGGTAAACAATGGGTTCTCCCAGTGCCGTGCCCAGCAGGCCCTGCAGCCAGTCTGCGCCCTCGGTGCTCACCGAACGCAGCAGCAGCTTGATGGTGGCAGGCAGGTTACGGCAGATATACCCGGCGGAGTAGGTGTAGATGGAATCTCCGTTGGGCTGAATACCTTCCACCAGCTGTTCAGGGGTCAGGCCGCCCCACATATGGGTCAGCCGCCAGAACATCACCGGTACCGCCACACACACCACGGCCACCATACTTCCGAAGAAGATTTTTTGCAGGCGGGGGCTCCTGTGTATTTTCCAGTATACAAAGCCCAACAGAGCCGCGACAATGACCACGGCAACGGCAGCACGAGCCAGCCCCTCGCTGTCCACATCCCGGGTGGCATAGGTCAATGCTCCCAGATTCAGGTTCATCCAGCCCAGAACCGCCAGCACCAGGGCCAGCACCTTGACCAGGATACCGGGACGCACCTGCCATTTTGCCAGGGGCACAGTGGCGGACGCCGGATGACGGCGTGGGTCCAGGTTCGCCGCCGGCACCATCAGCACCAGCGCGGGCACCGGCAGATAGATGGCCTTGGCCGGACCAATGAGGAAGGCCAGAATTGCCAGCAGCACCAGTTCGGCACGGCGGGCGGGGCGCTGCCGCAAGGCAAAGCACAGCGCGGTAAAGCAGAATACCAGCCCCAGCACGGTGGCATCAGCCGAGAAGCTGGCCGCCAGCTGGAGAGTCTGGGGCAGCAGAGCCACACAGGTCAGAAGGCCCTTCCAGCGGTCGGGCATGAGCGCTGCGGCCAGCGCTGCCAGCACCAGGTAGACGATCAGGTTGCCCAGGCGTCCGGCCAGCAGCATGGCGTGGAAGCCGCGGCCCAAGGCGCGGGCCAGGGCCACCCCCAGGGTCTGCCCAAGATAAAGCGTCCGGTTGAAGCTGCCGCCCACGGTGAACTCGCTGGGGGTATCAGTCAGGCTGGAATCCGTGGTCTTTCCCAGATGGGACAGATACTCCTTGTAGGCAAAAATACCGATATCACCGCTCTGGGCTGTGAAGTACGGGGCATCACAGGAACGAACCAACAGACGCCAGTCATCCTCTTCCCCGTTGGTAAGAGGCTGGCCCAGCAGTTCGCTGGCGGCCTGATAGCTGTTGGCCATGTGGGTGTATTCATCGGGTCCTACCAGCGGCGGTGTCACGATACTGAACGCACCGCCCAGCAGCGCACCGCAGACCAGGATCACGGCCCAGAAGGCCTTCCGGCCCGCCAGCAGCACAAAGGCCAGTACCACCGCCGCAAAAAGCAGCATCCCCAGGATCATGGACAGGGTCCGGGACCATTGACCGGAGTAATCCACCACATACTGCAACGCCACCGTGGCATCCAGCTCCTTGCCGGTGGTGTACTCCGTCAGGGGCATGGTGCCGGTCAGGCCGGAATCCTCCGCCGGAGCCACAACCCCTTCACTGACCCAAATTCCCATGGGCTGCTCGGCATCCTTGTCCGCCGTGCCCACGTAATAAAGATGAAGACGTATGGTTTCATCCTGGGTGGCTGTATACGGGTAGGGGAAAATGATGGTAGAGAAGGAATTGTCCCGAACCTCAAGGCAGCCAATATGCCCCTGAACGATCAATTCACCGTTCTCATCGATAATTTCGGCTACCACCTGCCCTGTGGCAAAGGCATAATTGTAATTGGTCAGATCAATGCGCACGCCATACAGCGTTTGGCCCGCCCGCAGCGGGGCAGCCTGAACAAAGCCGCCGTCCGCCGGAATTTCCAGCGTCTGGCTGTAGGTATCGTTGACGATCTGGTAGACCGGCTCACCGTCCACCCGCTGGGACAGATCATATCCGGCCCAGGCAAGAACCAGGGCGGTGACGGCCGCCAGAAGCACCCCTGCCAGAAGCAGGCGCCTGCGCACCAGAAAAGCTTTGAGTTTTTGCAACGGTCTTTTGTCCTTTCCTGTCATGGGTTTCTGCCCGCAGAAGGGCACGAAAGGGTGGTCACATACAGATTTTATTATATCCCAAAAACGGGCAAAGCGCAACCGGGCCTTAACACAAAAAGCCGCGCCCTACCAGGAAAAGCCCCGGCAGGGCGCGGCTTGGCGCGTGGAGGTTACTTGTTGAAACGATCGCGCAGGTTCTTGAAGAAGCCTTTGCGCTTCTCGTAGTTGTCATCCTTGAGGGATTCGTCAAACGCCTTCAGGGCGTCGCGCTGGGCACGGGTCAGCTTCTTGGGGATCTCCACTTCCACGATGACATACTGGTCACCGCGGCCGCGGCCATTCAGATACTGAATGCCCTGACCGCGCAGACGGAACCGGGTACCGCTCTGGGTGCCTTCGGGAATCTTCTGGGAGACCCGGCCGTCCACGGTAGGTACTTCGATCTCATCGCCCAGAACCGCCTGACTGAAGGTGATGGGCACACGCACGGTCACGTCGTAGCCCTCCCGCAGGAAGATGGGGTCGGGCTTGACGGTCACATGCACGATCACGTCACCGGCCGGACCACCGTTGGAACCGGCATCGCCCTGGCCGCGCAGCGCGATGTTCTGATCATCGTCGATACCGGCGGGGATGTTGACTTCCAGCGTCTTGCGCTTGCTCACCTTACCGGTACCGCGGCAGGTCTTGCAGGGGTCCTTGATGACGGTGCCGCGCCCGCCGCAGTGGGGGCAGGGCTGCTGGCTCTGCATCACACCGAAGGGGGTGCGCTGCTGGGTCACCACATACCCGCGGCCGTTGCACTGGGGACAGGTTTCGGGGCTGGAGCCCTTGGCGGCACCGGTGCCCTGGCAATCGGGGCAGGATTCCTGCCGGTTGATGGTGACTTTCTTGGCGCAGCCGTGGGCCGCTTCCTCAAAGGTCAGGATCACGCTGGCCTGGATGTCATGCCCCTTGCGGGGAGCGTTGGCGCGGGTACGCCCGCTGCCGCCGCCAAAACCGCCGAAGCCGCCGAAACCGCCGCCGAAGATATCGCCGAAGATATCCCCCAGGTCCACGCCGCCAAAGCCGCCCGCGCCGCCGAATCCGGCGCCGCCGTTGGCTGCGGCATAGTTGGGATCGACCCCGGCAAAGCCGAACTGGTCGTAACGCTTGCGCTTTTCCGGGTCGGAAAGGACGTCGTTGGCTTCGTTGACCTCTTTGAACTTTTCCTCGGCGGTCTTGTCGCCGGGGTTCAGGTCGGGGTGGTACTTTTTGGCAAGCTTGCGGTAGGCGCTTTTGATCTCTGCCTCGCTGGCATTTTTGCCGACGCCAAGCACCTCGTAATAATCTCTTTTGTCTGCCATAGAATCACACCTTTATTTCTGTACAAGCCCCACAATGGCCGCCGCCGGATGTGCCGGCGGCGGCCCGATGGGAACTTACTGGATTTTGGACAGATCAGACTTCATGGAAGTCGGCGTCAACGGCGCCGTCATCCGCCTGGCCGTTGCCAGTGGCCTGCTGGCCGGGGGTCGGCTGGCCCTGGGCGCCCTGCTGCTGGGCAGCCTGCTGATAGACCTTTTCGCTGATGGCGTAGAAAGCCTTCTGCAGGTCGTCCTGCTTGGCCTTGATGTCGTCGATGGTGCCGGACTTCAGGGCTTCCTTCAGAGCGGACAGCTTGGTCTCGACTTCGCTCTTCTCAGAGGCGGAGACCTTGTCACCCAGCTCGTTCAGAGCCTTCTCGGTCTGGAAGACCATCTGGTCGGCGTTGTTGCGGGTGTCGACCTCTTCGCGGCGCTTCTTGTCCTCGGCGGCATACTGCTCGGCGTCCTTGACGGCCTTGTCGATGTCGTCCTTGCTCATGTTGGTGGAAGCGGTGATGGTGATGCTCTGTTCCTTGCCGGTGCCCAGGTCCTTGGCGCTTACGTGCACAATGCCGTTGGCATCGATATCAAAGGTAACTTCGATCTGAGGCACGCCGCGGGGAGCCGGAGCGATGCCGTCCAGATGGAAGGTACCCAGGCTCTTGTTGTCGCGGGCAAACTCACGCTCGCCCTGCAGAACGTTGACTTCCACGCTGGGCTGGTTGTCAGCGGCAGTGGAGAAGATCTGGCTCTTCTTGGTGGGGATGGTGGTGTTGCGGTCGATGATCTTGGTGCAGACGCCGCCCAGGGTCTCAATGCCCAGGCTCAGCGGGGTGACATCCAGCAGCAGCAAGCCCTTCACATCGCCCTGCAGAACACCGCCCTGGATGGCAGCGCCCACAGCGACACATTCATCGGGGTTGATGCCCTTGAAGGGTTCGCAGCCCAGTTCCTTCTTCACGGCGTCATAGACAGCCGGGATACGGGTGGAACCGCCGACCATCAGGACCTTCTTCAGGTCGCTGGCCTTCAGGCCGGCATCGGCCAGAGCCTTGCGGACGGGGGTCATGGTGCGGTCGACCAGATCGGAGGTCAGCTCGTTGAACTTGGCCCGGGTCAGGGTCATATCCAGGTGCTTGGGGCCGTTGGCATCCGCGGTGATGAAGGGCAGGTTGATGTTGGTGGAAGTGGCGCTGGACAGCTCGATCTTGGCCTTTTCGGCAGCTTCCTTCAGGCGCTGGGCAGCCATCTTGTCCTGACGCAGGTCGATGTTGTTCTCGCGCTTGAAGTCCTCGGCCATCCAGTCGATGATGCGCTGGTCGAAGTCATCGCCGCCCAGGTGGGTATCACCGTTGGTGGCCAGAACTTCGGTCACGCCGTCGCCCATCTCGATGATGGAGACATCGAAGGTACCGCCGCCCAGGTCGTAGACCATGATCTTCTGGTCGGCTTCCTTATCGATGCCGTAAGCCAGAGAAGCAGCCGTGGGCTCGTTGATGATACGGCGCACGTTCAGGCCGGCGATGGTGCCGGCGTTCTTGGTGGCCTGACGCTGGCTATCGTTGAAGTAGGCAGGCACGGTGATGACGGCCTCCGTGACGGGCTCGCCCAGGTAAGCTTCGGCGTCAGCCTTCAGCTTGCTCAGGATCATAGCGCTGATCTCTTCGGGGGTATAGTCCTTGCCGCCGGCATGGACCTTTTCGGCAGTGCCCATCTTACGCTTGATGGAAGAAATGGTGTTTTCGGGGTTGGTGATGGCCTGACGCTTGGCGACCTGGCCGACCAGACGCTCGCCGGTCTTGGTGAAGCCGACGACGGAAGGCGTGGTGCGGGCGCCCTCAGAGTTGGCGATGACGACGGGCTCGCCGCCTTCCATAACGGCGACGCAGCTGTTGGTAGTACCAAGGTCAATACCGATGATCTTACTCATAATGAAAAACTCCCTTCGTTTTCCTTTCCCTGTCCCTCTTTCGGGGCGGTTGGGTTGTTGTTGTTTTTATGGTTCGATGATGAAATTGGAAATGTCTTTGTATCTGAAACGGGCATGGGGCCCGGTTCATGCTTTATTCGGCCACGACCACGGTGGCGTGGCGGATGATCTTGTCACCGATCTTGTAGCCCTTCTGGAAGACCCGGACGACGGTGCCGCTCTCCTGCCCTTCTTCGGGCGGGACCTGCTGCACGGCGTTCATGAACTGGGGGTCAAAAGGCTTGCCCAGGGCTTCGATCTCCACGATGTGCAGAGTATCCAGGGCCTTGGCGGCCTTGTCCAGGGTCATCACGACGCCCTTCTTGTAGTTCTCGTCGGCGCAGTCGGCGTTGGCGGCCATATCCAGGGTGTCCAGGATGGTGAGGATCTGGGTCACGGCGTGGCTGACACCGTCATTGAACTTCATATCCGCTTCCCGGGCGGTACGCTTGCGGTAGTTGTCGTACTCGGCGGCGGTGCGCAGCAGCTGATCTTTCAGCTCCTTGTTCTTGGCTTCCGCTGCTTCCAGCTTGGCCTGGGCTGCTTCCAGTTCCCGGTTCTTCTTGCCGAACCAGTCCTTCTTTTCCTTTTCGGCCTTGGGTTCGGCTTTGGTCTCGGTCTTGTCTGCCTGAGGCGCAGCGGTCTCGGCAGCCTGCTCAGCCTTGGGTGCGGTGTTGGCCGGCGCGCTCTGCGCTTCTGCCGTGGGTTCTGCCGCTCCGCTGGGCTTCTTGGTTTCGTTTGTAGAGCTCATGTCTGCTCCTCCTGCTTTTTTCCGGACATCTGCTGCCCGAGTTTGGTTGCAAAATATTCAAGGATGGGAATCAACTGTTGGAAGTGCATCCGGTTGGAGCCGATCAGCGCCACCGTGCCGGTGAGGCCGCCGCCCGCCAGATACCGTTTGCTGACGACGCAGACACCCGGCATTTCCGGCCGGACATCCTCGCCCAGGGTGGCGGTAAGTTTGTTGCCGTGGGGCTCGATGAGGGTGCGGGCCGCTTCGCTGTCGGAGAAGATCTCCAGCAGCAGGCCCAGGTTCTTGCGCACATCGGTCATCTGGGCCAGATGCTGCGCACCTTCAAAGTAGACCCGCGGGGTGGTGCGCACCAGCGCTTCGGCGGCGCGGACCACCGGGGCCAGACGCTCGCCGGCCACCAGCAGCAGCTCGGCGCTCAAGGTCTCGGTCACATCCTCCGGCACCACAAAGGTCAGGTTGCAGTTGAGCAGGGTGGCCAGGGTCTGGGCATCGGCGCGGGAGAATCCATCCGCCACGCGGGCCACGCGGGTCCGCACCCCGCCGGCGCTGGTCACGGCCAGCACGGCTGCGGTGTAGCGCCCTACCTGCACCACCTCGAAATGGGCGATGCAAAGATCGTCCGACTGGGGTGTGCTGACCGCCGCTGCCAGCCCGGTGATCTCGGCCAGGGCGCGGGCTGCGCTCTGGGCCAGCTTTTCCGGCTCGGCATCCATGGCGGCAAAGAGTTCATCAATGTGTTCCCGGTCTTCCTTCGGGAGCTCGGTGATGCCCGGTGCTCCCAACAGATGATCCAGATAATAGCGGTAACCCTGTGCGCTGGGCACCCGGCCCGCACTGGTGTGGGGCTGTTCCAGCAGCCCCAGCTTGGTCAGGGCAGCCATCTCGTTGCGCAATGTGGCGCTGGAGAGGGCCATGTCGAAATAATTGGCCAGCAGGCCGGAACCGACCGGTTCCCCGTCGGCCCCGTACAGGGCGACGACGGCTTCCAGAATGCGCTGCTTGCGCCGGTCCATTGCCATGCCGCCCACTTCCTTTCGCTTCTTGTTTAGCACTCTCTGTTCCCGAGTGCTAAGTCTATTATATCTCTCCTTCCCCGGCTGTCAAGAGTTTTTGCAGAAAAGTTTGAAAGTTTAACAGTTTTGACACAAAGAAGCCCGCAGACCGCTTGCCCGGGCTGGGGCAGACGGTCCGCGGGTCCTTTCATCATTCTTCCATCCACTTTGCCAGGAAGGCGGCCGCAATGGCAAGGCTTGCGACGGTGTGCTCATCCGGCGGCGGGTCTTTGGCAGTTCCCAGTGTCAGCACCCCGCCCTCCACATCTCCGTGGGCTACGATGGGCGACGCACACAGGATCTGGCGGTCACTGCGTTCCAGTGCGCGCAGGCGGCGTTCCGGGTCAGCTGGCGCGGTATAGGTCGTCCGCATGGCCAGCAGCTTCTGCATGGCGTCGGACACCGGACGGCCTTTCAGGTCTGCCTTGTTGGGGCCGGTGGCCGCCACGATGGTGTCCCGGTCACAGACCAGTACCGGACAGTGCAGGTTTTTGGCCAGCACGTCGGCATACACGCCCGAAAGCTGTCCCAGTTCCACCAGGGGGGAATACTTTTTGAACACCACTTCCCCGCCGGCGTCGGTAAAAATTTCCAGTGCGTCGCCCTGGCGGATGCGCTGGGTACGGCGGATCTCCTTGGGAATGACCACCCGGCCCAGCTCATCAATGCGGCGCACGATCCCTGTTGCTTTCATACACATACTCCTTGAACGTCTGCTTTTGGTATTTGCTTCCTTGGCTGTTGGTATTGTCTGCATCTGTATCCAAATTATGCAAAGGCAGGATTTGACCCGCAGCCGGACAGCGTGGTAAGATGAAGGAAATTCATCCGCAGGAGGCATACCATGGAATTGTTGCAGACCACCCTGTGCTATCTGGAACGGGATGGGCAGTACCTGATGCTGCATCGGGTAAAGAAAAAGCAGGACGTAAACAAAGACAAATGGATCGGCGTCGGGGGCAAGTTCGAGCCCGGAGAAGACGCGGTGGCCTGCGCTTTGCGGGAGGTGCAGGAGGAGACCGGTCTGACCATGCACACACCCCTGTACCGGGGTATCGTGGACTTTTTCTGTCCACCATGGCCGGCCGAGCGGATGCACCTGTTTACCTGCACCGATTTTTCCGGAGAGATGCGCGTATGCGACGAGGGCGACCTGGAATGGGTGGACAAGGAGAAGGTGTCCGCCCTGCCCATCTGGGAAGGCGACAAGATCTTTTTTGCCCTGCTGGCCGGGAACGAGCCCTTCTTTCACCTGGAACTGCAGTATGAAAAAGACGTTCTGGTGCGCGCCTGCCTGAACGGTCAGGAACTGCCCCGCTGACCACATCCCGTCCGCTTCCTATATTAAAGAAGAAAGCAGCCCCATGCGGAAGAAGGCTTCCGTACGGGACTGCTGTTTTTTATGGAGTCGGATCAGTCAGAGGTGGCCGTGGATGTGGCCGGTTCGTCGGTGGTCGAGTCGGAGGTGTCTCCGGTATCCCCTTCACCGCTGCCGTCCGTGTTTTCCTCCCCCGTGCCGTCTTCAGCGGGGGTGGTCTCGTCGGTGGTGCCGTCCTCGGTGGGCGTATCGCCCTCCGAGGTCTCCTCCTCCGGTGTCAGTTCAGAGGAAGAAGCATCCCCGGCACCGGCGGCGTCGGTCATGGTGGAATCCAGCTGATTCTGCACCAAAGCCTGGGGATCATCAACAGAACTGGTGGGCGCCGGTGTGGCCGAAGCCTGGGTCTCCACCTGCATCTCGCTTTCCTGCAGGGCGGTCAGATACCACTGGCGGTTCTCGCCCCGGCTGAACACGAAGTCCATGTACTTGGTGGGCTCGGTGGGGGCGGTCAGGGACAGTTCCCCGCTGGCACTGTTGCTGATGGTGGGAATATACCCCACGGTGACATAGGTCTTGCCGGACTGGGTCCAGATTTTCTCCACTTCCGGCGTATAAAGCCCCACCGCACCGGTGACGGGGACCAGATACCCCTGACGGTCGGAGTCATAATTGTAAATGAACTCTTCGGTCTCGAAGCTGCCTTCTTCCAGGGGATAATCAGGTCCGAGAAGGTTGGTCAGGTAGGTGTCGATCTCCAGCTGCGGCAGAATCAGGGAGCCGGTCTCTGTGTCACGTTCATAGTCATCCAGCGTGCCGTCTTTCTGCGCCTGATACACGGTCCCCCAGATGGCTGCCTGCCGGAAGACGGTGGAATCCACCTGAGAGACATCATCAAAGGGCAGCACATCGAACATGACCAGACCGTACACCCGGTCGGCAAAACGTTCGCGGCGGTCGGAGTCATCCAGAGCGGCGCGCAGAGCGCCCACACACCAGTTCAGCACGGTGAACAAACCGATCACAACCAGAACCAGGGCCACGGCGCCCAGAATCTGTCGGGCCAGACGGCGGCTGTTGCGCAGTTGTTCCTCACGAGAATTTGCCATGAAAGGGTCTCCTTATAGATTGATAAGCCAAAGGGTAAAGCCGGACGGCAGGCCGCCGGCAGCATGTCATACCATGCAGTATACCACAAACGCCGCCGCTTTGCAAAGAGCCGCGGCGGCGTTTTTCTCTCATTTGAAAATTTTACTTGTTCTTGTACATCTGCTCATAGTACTTCTGGTAATCACCGCTGGTGACATGTTCCATCCACTCGGGGTTGGCCAGATACCAGTCAATGGTCAGCACAATGCCCTTCTCGAAGGGAGTCTCGGGATACCAGCCCAGATCATTCTTGATCTTGGTGGGGTCAATGCCGTAACGGCGGTCATGACCCAGGCGGTCGGCCACATGAGTGATCAGATCCTCACTGATGCCCTCATCCTTCAGGCGGTCATGCAGCTGGGCAATGACGGTCTTGACGATGAAGATGTTGGGGCGCTCGTTGTGGCCGCCCACATTGTACACCTCGCCCACCTTGCCGTCGGACGCCACCATGTCGATGGCCTTGCAGTGGTCCATGACATACAGCCAGTCACGAACCTGCATGCCGTCGCCGTAGACGGGCAGGGTCTTGTGATGCTTGGCGTTGTTGATCAGCAGGGGGATCAGCTTTTCGGGGAACTGATAGGGGCCGTAGTTGTTGGAGCAGCGGGTGATGTTCACCGGCATGCCGTAGGTGTCGTGGAAGGCCATGACAAACATGTCGGCGCTGGCCTTGGAGCTGGAATAGGGGCTGTGGGGGCACAGCGGGGTGGTCTCGGTGAAATAGCCTTCAGGGCCCAACGCGCCGTAGACTTCGTCGGTGGAGACCTGCAGGTACTTCTTGCCTTCCTTCCAGGTACGGGCGTCGGCGTCATACCAGGCGTTCTTGCAGCACTGCAGCAGGTTCACGGTGCCCAGGACGTTGCTCTCCACAAAGATCTCGGGGTTCTTGATGCTGCGGTCCACATGGCTCTCGGCCGCGAAGTTGATGACATAATCGGGATCGTACTCCTCCATCAGGCGGGTGACCAGTTCCCGGTCGCAGATATCCCCCTGCACAAAGATGTGGCGGGGGTCGCCCTCAATGTCCTTGAGGTTTTCCAGGTTGCCGGCGTAGGTCAGCTTGTCCAGGTTGATCAGGCGGATATCCTGGTGCTTCTCCAGCATATAGTGCACAAAGTTGGAACCGATAAAGCCGGCGCAGCCGGTGGCAAGATACGTTTTCATAAATTATTCTCCATCCCAGTTTTTGAAAAAGTCATTGATGGCGTCTTTCCAGTCCCGCATTTCATCCCCCACAGTGCAGCGCAGGGCGCAGTTGTCCAGTGCGCTCCAGGCGGGGCGGTTGGCGCTTTCAGGGTGTGCGGCCGCATATTCGGCGCTGGTGCAGGGCTTGACGGTGCAGGGAAGGCCCGCCAGACGCATGATCTCGGAAGCGAACTCATACCAGCTGCAGACCCCGTTGCAGGTGCAGTGGTAGGTGCCGTAATCATGGCTGACAGCCAGCTTCAACAGGTGATAAGCCAGGTCCACCGCGTTGGTGGGGTTGCCCAGCTGGTCATTGACCACCGTCACTTCGCTGTGGGTCTTGCCCAGGTTGACCATGGTCTTGACAAAGTTCTTGCCATGATACCCGTACAGCCAAGCGGTGCGCACGATGAAATGGCGGCGGCAGAAGCGCTGCACATACTGTTCGCCCAGAAGTTTGGTCTGGCCGTAGGCCGAGACCGGTGCGGGCACACAGCACTCATCCAGCGGGGTTTGGCCATCCGGACCGTTGGGGGTGCCGGCGAACACATAGTCGGTGGACACATGAATCAGGCGGGCGTTGATCTTATCGCAGGCAATGGCCAGGTTCCGCGGTCCCAGGGCGTTGACCTTGAAAGCCGCGTCCCGGTTGGTCTCACATCCATTGACGTTGGTAAAGGCCGCACAGTTGATGACGGTATCCGGCTGGTGCCGGCGGATATAGGCCACGGTGGCTTCCCGGTCGGTGATGTCCAGGTCGTCAATGTCCACAGGGATGACCGTTGCCTTGCGCAGACGTTCGGGCAGCGGCCCCAGCACACAACCTTCGGCGCTGAGCTGCCGCTGCAGCTCGGTGCCAAGCTGCCCGCGGCAGCCGGTGATCAGAATCTTCATCCAGTGAATTCTCCCCTGCTCTCAGTATTTGAGCTTGTCCTCAGCCACGTTGCGCAGGTGGGCGCCGTACGGGCTCTTGCCGTAGCGTTCGGCGCTTTCCAGCAGTTTGGCGCGGCTGATCCAGCCATATTTATATGCAATTTCTTCCGGTGCCGAAATCTTGATGCCCTGGCGCTGTTCGATCATGCGGACAAAATCGGCAGCCTCCACCAGGCTGTCCATGGTGCCGGTGTCCAGCCAGGCGTACCCGCGGCCCAGCAGCTGCACATCCAGCTGGCCATCCTGCAGGTACATGTCATTCAGCGTGGTGATCTCCAGTTCCCCGCGGGCACTGGGCTTGACCTTCTTGGCGCGCTCCACCACATCCTTGCTGTAGAAATACAGACCGGTCACGGCATAGTTGCTCTTGGGATGCGCCGGCTTTTCCTCAATGGAGGTGGCACGGCCTTCTTCGTCGAAGGCAACGACGCCGAAACGTTCCGGGTCATTGACAAAATAACCGAACACGGTGGCGCGGCCGGCCTCGGCGTTGGCAGCGGCGGCCTTCAGCCGCTTGGAGAAACCGGCCCCGTAGAAGATGTTGTCTCCCAGCACCATGGCGCAGGCATCATCACCGATGAACTCCTCCCCCAGAATGAAAGCCTGGGCCAGACCGTCCGGGGAAGGCTGGACCTTGTACTGCAGGTGCAGGCCATACTGGGAACCATCCCCCAGCAGCTGTTCGAAGCGAGGGGTATCGGTGGGAGTGGAGATGATGAGAATGTCCTGAATGCCTGCCAGCATCAGGGTGGACAGCGGATAGTAGATCATGGGCTTGTCATAGACAGGCAGCAGCTGCTTGGAAGTGACCATGGTCAGAGGGTACAAGCGTGTACCGGCGCCGCCGGCAAGGACGATACCTTTCATAGTGTTAGCTCCTGTTTTGCAGTGCGCCCGCCCATCCCAAAGGGGCAGAAAACGGCACAGTATTATTTCTTACGATTATAACGTACTTTTGTGCTGATGACAAGAGGGCCTTACAAAAAACGAAATGCCGAACTGGTAAACATGAATAAAATTCTGCGCATCAAATGTATATGGGTTTGCATATTTCGTACATTTTTGGTAAAATATAGGACATAAAAGATCAATCCTTTTACAAAGGCCAGGGTCTGCCACGGTGAAAAGATCCCGCTTTGTAAAATATTTTCTTACACTTTGCCAACGCAATGGCACAACCAGAGGGTTTTCTTCCAAAGGGACTTTCTGTTTTTGTGAATATTCTGCTGTGCGGTACCCGCAGAAGCAGCCCAGCCGCGGCTGCCGCGCACGGGAAGGAAGTGATTGGGAAAATGTTGACCTTCAACATGGACGTGGAACCGTGCAGCCGGTGGCTTCGGACCACGCCCGGTGCCGCGGCGCTTGCCCAGCCATATTTCTGCACCGAAGCCGGTCTTTTCTATGGCCGGGAACGGTTTGCCACCGCCCGCACCGACAAGGAAGCGTATCTGCTGCTGTACACGCTGGAGGGCACCGGCCTGATCGAGCAGAACGAAACCCAGGTAACCCTGGGGCCGGGGTGCGCGCTGCTTCTGGACTGCCGCGCTCCCCAGAACTACGGCACGGCCCAGGGTCAAAGCCGCTGGCACCATTACTGGGCCCTGATCGAGGGCTCCGGTGTACAGGCGCTGGCCTCGGTCCTGTGCCCGGACAAACGCCCCTGCACGGTGGAGCTGCCGGAAGCACCGCCTCTGTTTGATGAGCTTCTGGACCGTATTGAGACCGAGACAGCCGAAAGCGCCGTGACCAATGCGCTGGTGCTCCATCGTCTTCTGGCTGCCATGGCACAGCATCATCTGGCCGGCGATTCGGCTGCCGCCAACCGCAAAATGATCGAGGATGCCGTGGTCCACATCCGCACCCACTACGCCGAGGCCCTCTGCCTGGATGAGCTGCTGTCCAGCGCCCACATCAGCAAGAGTTATTTTCTGCGGCTGTTCCGCCAGTACATGGGGACCACCCCCTATAACTTCCTGCTGTGTTACCGGATCACCAAGGCAAAGGAGCTGCTGGCACAGACCGATCTGCCTGTGGGCGCGGTGGCGCATCAGGTGGGGTTCGGCGATGAGAGCAATTTTTCCACCCGGTTCACTGCCATGGTGGGGCAAAGCCCCCTGCGGTATCGCAAAGGCGCCCTGCGCGCCAGATAGGACAACTTCTATGCATACAGCAAAATACCCCGCAGAGGTCGTGGAGCTTCCACGGACTCTGCGGGGAGTTCTTTTTTACTTCAGACCACGTCGAACTGAACCGGGGTCAGGAACAGACGGGAGACCTCTTCCCTGTCGCCGGACTGTCCCAGGGCCCACATCAGCTTGACGGCGGCGGCTTCAGGGGTCATGTCCCGGGCTTCCAGCACACCGGGAAGCGCCTTGGCGGCACGGCCCACTTCATACACACCCAGATCGCTGCCTTCATGCGGGACCTGGGTGGTAAACACCACCAGCCGCCCTGCGGCGCACCAGTCCTGCACGGCGGCGAACAGTTCGCCGTCATCCCCGCCGGGCAGGCCGCCCACGCCGAAACTTTCCAGGATCAGCGCCTTGCAGTGGCCGGCCAGCAGCGGAATGATATCCGCCCGCATCCCGGGGATCAGGCGCAGCACAAACACCGCCGGGTCCAACTTCTCATAAAAACGGACAGGGCCGTAATTCTGGGGACGGGGCAAAAACGGGATCAGCCGCAGGTCCCGGAATTCCGCCGTATTGGGGTAATCGATGCTGGAAAAAGCGTTGAAGCTCTTGGTGCGGGTCTTGCGCGCCCGGGTCCCCAGGATGACCTTGCCGTCAAATACCAGCTGTACCCCCCAGGCCACATCATCACAGGCATACAGCACCGCCCGATGCAGATTGTTGCGGGCATCGGTGTCCCGGTTATAGATAGACTTCTGGCTGCCGGTGAGCACCACGGGTTTGGGGCTCTGCTGAATCATGTAGGAAAGCGCCGCCGCGGTATAGGCCATGGTGTCGGTGCCATGGGTGATGACAAAACCGTCGTACTCATCATACCGGCGGCGGACTTCGGCGGCGATCTGCGCCCACTGCTCCGGGCCCACACTGGTGGAATCCAGGTTGAACAGCTGTACCGCATCCATGTGGCACACCCCCGCCAGTTCCGGCACACAGGCCAGCAGCTCATCGGAGGTGATCATGGGGGCCAGTCCCCCCGCCGCGGTAGGTCGGCTGGCAATGGTGCCGCCGGTGGCAAGAAGCAGTATATGTTTCATGGGTTTGTCTCCTTTTGTTGACTCTTGTCCGATTATAGCACAGGCAGACCCTCCTGCACAGCGATTTTTTGGGATTTCTGCAAAGTTCCGGGGTTGACAAGATTCCCCGGCCCGTGCTACAGTGTAAGCAAGCGGAAGTCTATTTGAATAGACCAGCAAAAACGAACCGTCCTTCGCCGGAAAGGCCAAGGCCAAGCCGGTTCATTATCAGGAAACGAGGTCAACTTTGATGGAAAAGATGCTGCGCCTTGCCGAGGGCGAATACCGTTTTGCCTCCCTTGTGTGGGAAAATGAGCCGCTGTCCAGCGGACAGCTGGTCAGGCTGGCGGCCGACGCCCTGGGCTGGAAGAAGAGCACCACCTATACCGTGCTGAAAAAACTTTGCGAGCGCGGCATTCTGTGCAATGAGGACGGCACGGTGACCGCCCTGGTCAAGCAGAGTGCCGTACAGCAGCAGGAGAGCACCGCGGTGGTGGACCGCACCTTTGGCGGAAGTCTGCCCCGGTTTGTGGCCGCCTTCCTCAACGAAAAGCCCATCACCAAAGCGGAGGCCGCCGAGATCCGGGCGATTCTGGACGCGGCCCGCACCGAACAGGAGGACGGACAATGACCGGATTCTTTTGGGCTTTGCTCACCGCCGGGGCAAGCGGCGCCGTCGCGGTGCTTCTGGCTCTGGGGGTGTGCGCTCTGCTGCGTCATGCACGGGCCCCCGGCTGGCTGCTGTGCCTGGTCTGGCTGGCAGTCGGGCTGCGCTTTGCCGTGCCGGACGGGCTGGTTCCCATCACTCTGCCCCGGCCCGAAAGCGAAGGGCTGCAGCAGCTGGCCGCCGCAGCCGAGACGGTGCGGGACGCCACCCCCGCCGAGGCCGCGGCCCAGGCGGTGCAGGTACTGGACGCCGCCGGTCTGGCCGTGGACATGCAGCCGGAACAGGTTCCGGCTGTGGACTGGATGCTGCTGGCAGGCGGCTGCTGGGCGGCGGGCACCGTTTTCCTGCTGGGGCGAGCCGTCCTTTCCGGCATAAAGCTGCGCCGTCGTGTGGCGCTGGCCTGCAAAACCCCGGACGGCTGTTACACCTGCGCCCAGGTGACCGCGCCCTTCACCCTGGGCCTGCTGCGGCCCAGAATTTATCTGCCGGATGATCTGCAGGGGGACGTGCGCCGCGCCGTGCGCCTGCACGAACAGACCCACATCCGCCGGGGAGATTGCCTGACAAAGCCGCTGTACTATCTGGTGGTCTGCCTGCATTGGTGGAACCCGCTGGTCTGGCTGGCCTTCTCCCAGTTTGAGCACGCCATGGAGACAGCCTGCGACGAAGCCGCTGTACGCGGCTGTACCGCAGCCCAGCGCAGCCAGTACTGTGAAAGCCTTCTGCATTACGCCACCCTGCGGACACCGGGCGGCGCCCTGGCTTTCGGCGCCCCCAAGGCGGGGCAGCGCATCCTGCACGCCCTGCGGTACCGGACCCCCGGCAAGGCAGTTCTGGCCCTGTGCATGGCGGTCGCCATGCTGGCCGCCCTGGTGGTACTGGCGCGGCCGACTCTGGCAGTGGAAGCCGCCCCCTCCGATCCGGCGCCGGCCACCGCCGGACAGCAAGAGACACCGGACACCGCCCCGCAAACGGATGAGAGCACCGCCGCAGAAGGCGAGCACCTGACCGATTCTCTCACCCCATCGGAGGATACCGTGGAGGAGAGCGTCTTTGATCCGGCCGGCGGCTTCATTCTGCCTCTGTCCGATTACCGGTACTTCTCCCGCGGGATGGGTCCCTACCACAAAGGCGACGACATTGCCGCCGAGGCGGGCACCCCCGTCCTGGCTGCGGCGGGCGGCACCGTGACCAACGCGCAATTTCATTACAGCTACGGCAACGTTATCGTCATCGACCACGGAGCAGACCGGCAGGGGCGGCACTGGTACACCTTGTACGCCCATTTGCGGGACCTGCTGGTGGAGGCAGGCCAGACCGTGCAGCAGGGAGAAGAGATCGGCACGGTAGGCTCCACCGGAAGCACCACCGGCATGGCCCTGCACGTTGAAGTGCGCTGCGAAGACACCCTGCTGGCGCCCACAATGTATCTGCCCTACACCGAGACCATCCCCGCCCAGGCGGCAAAACAGGGCGTGCTGTTGGAAGCCATGACCGAGGACCCCGCCATTGCCAACGCCATTGCCCAGCGGGCCACCGGCAGTCAGGCACCGGCCACCCTATCCTATCCCCTGCCGGAAACCGGCAAGGTCACCTCTGCATACGAAGCGGGCATCCACGAAGGACTGGACCTGAAACAGCCGGAGGGCACCGATGTACTGGCTATGGGAGACGGCGTGGTGCTCTTTGCCGGCCGGGATGACCGCTACGGCTGGACCGTGATCATCGGACACGGCAACAACAGCGACGGGCAGCCTCTGATGACCCTGTACGCCCATTTGCAGGATGAGCCTTCCGTCCTGATGGGGCAGCTGGTGACCGAAGGGCAGGTTATCGGGCAGGTGGGCACCACCGGATTTTCCACCGGTCCTCATCTTCACGTTGCCGTTCTGCTGGATGGCACCTTTGTTGATCCGCAGTCCTGGATCCGTTGAGGAAAGCACCTTATGAAACACAATGACCGCAGCGGCACCGCCCCCTTGGCGGCGGTGCTGGTTTTTTGCATCCTTTTTTCCCTGTTCGGGGGTCTTTTTTCCCCTCTGGCTGCCACCAAAGAAGAATTGCAGCAACAGTTGAACGATGCCAAAGACGCTTACGATGAAGCCGCCAAGAAACAGGAAGAGATGGAGAACCAGGCCCAGCAGACACAGGAGCAGATCGGTGAACTGAATGATCGGTCGGAAGAGATTTCCGCCCAGCTGAGTCAGGTATACAGCGCCCTGACCGAAGCCCAGACCCGGTTGGATGAAGCGCAGGGAGAGGCGGAGGCAGCCCAGGCAGCCCTGGAACAAAAACAGGCCGAATACGACACCCGTTGGGAGGAATCCAAAGAGCAGCTGGCCGCCATGCAGAAGCTGCACTACAACGGCAGTCTTTCGATTCTGAGTCAGGCCACCAACCTGTTCCAGCTCCTGAACTTTTCCCAGGCGCTGGCCGATATCACCGACAAGAACACCGAGGTCCTTACCCGGCTGGACACCGAGGCCGCCGAGCTGGAGAAATCACGGGAACAGGCCCAGGCCGCCGCCGACACTGCCAAGGCCGCCCAGGACGAATTGCTGATCCAGGAACAGGCTTTGCAGGATACCGCCAATCAGCTGGCCGATGCCCTGATGGCTGTCAACGCCGACCTGGATGAACAGCAGGCCCAGGCGGAAGCCCAGGCCCAGATCACCGAGGAGGCGAAAAAAGCCTACCAGCAGGCCACCGCCGAGCTGGATGCCTACGCCAAGAGCCAGAACAGCAAGTACACCACCGCCACACTGTACTGCAGCCTGGACTTCGGCTGTGCCCTGACCCCCGGCATGCGTATCAGCTGCAACTACGGGGACCCGGACGGCATTGACGGCTCGCCCCATCACGGCACCGATTTTCCCGCCGCCAAGGGAACGCCTATCTATGCGGTGGCCGACGGGGTGGTGAGCGCCGCCCGGGCCATGCCCAGCTACGGCAACTGTGTGCAGATCAGCCACGGCACCGCCGACGACGGCAACAACTATGCCACTCTGTATGCCCATATGTCTTCCATTGCGGTGAGCGAAGGCCAGACGGTGACCAAGGGACAAGTCATCGGATATGTGGGCAACACCGGGGATGTCAGCGGCAAAAACGGCGGCTACCACCTGCACCTGGAACTGCGCATCAACGGCAGCCGGGTCAACGCCATGAGTTATATCCCTCACTGACGGCCCCGAAAACTTTATGATATTCGGTTCCCGGCTTTACCTTTCGGCAAGACTGTGATACAATACCGAACATAGTTAAGCTACGCCGGGAGGGGTTTGGGAATGGACCATATTGACCGCAAAATCATTGATATTCTGCAAAAGGACGCCCGCGCACCGCTGAAGCAGATTGCCGATCAGGTGTTTTTGTCCTCCCCTGCCGTGTCTGCCCGCATTGCCAGACTGGAAAAAGACGGCTGTCTGACCGGGTACCAGGCCCAGGTGGACGCGGTGAAGATGGGGTATCTGGTCAAGGCCTTCATCAACCTGGATATGGACCCCCAGCGCAAGCCGGAATTTTATCCCTACATCCAGGCCTGCCCCCAGGTGGTGGAATGCTGCTGCGTCACCGGGGATTACAGTATGCTCATTGAGGTGCTGTTTGCCACCACCCAGGAGCTGGATACCTTCATCAACCAGCTGCAGCAATACGGACGCACCCGCACCCAGATCGTCTTCTCCACCCCGGTGGAACACCGTGGGGTGCCGGTCAGCCGCCCGGAAGATGAAAAAGCGTAACACAAAGGAAAAAGCCCTCTGCCGGTCAATGAACCGATCCAGTAAAAATGGACAGTGACAAAAGACCCCCTGATGTAGGAAAAT